>Ga0126371_10003493_pt1 | contig 13774 bp, 8 predicted proteins | sample PanSoiMetaPlot_4_FD_110145 | JGI IMG/M metagenome (GOLD analysis project Ga0126371, IMG submission 110145) | Tropical forest soil microbial communities from Panama - MetaG Plot_4 | ecosystem: Environmental > Terrestrial > Soil > Tropical forest > Bulk soil | place: Panama | collected 2016-02-17 | reverse complement strand
CGTGGAATTGCTGACGCGCTTGGAGGACGGGTTTGGCCGGCGCTTGCCGGACTCGGTCGCCTCAGAGGCGAACACCCCGGAAGATTTGGTGCGAGCGATTCTTGCCGTGCCGGGAAGCACCGACCGAGTGGCGGAGCCGGGATCGGCGTTGCGAGCTGCGGCAACAACACAGAGGCTTTATCGCGAGGCGATCGGCCCGGGCGTGTTTGCCGCCGAGACGCTCGTCGAGGTGCTTCGCTACCGCGCCATCGAGAACGCGGACGAAACCCATCTGCTGGTTAGCGAGGATGGTCCGGACGGAGAGAAAAACGTCACACTGACTTTCGGCGAGTTGTATGCGGCGGCGCAGCGGTTTGCCGAAGAACTGGCTCGGCGAGGGGTGCCTGCGGGGGGCCGCGTGGCGCTGATGTTGCCGACTTCGAGGGCGTTCTTTATTTCCTTTACCGGGATTCTTCAAGCCGGAGCGGTGCCCGTGCCGATCTATCCGCCGTTTCGTGCGGACCGTATCGAGGAATACGCAGCGCGGCAATCTGCGATTCTCAACAACGCGGAAGTTTGTATGTTGCTGACGTTCCGCCGGGGCGAGGCGGTGGCGAAGTTGCTGCGGCCGCGCGTGAGGTCGCTCGACGAAGTGGCTGATGCCGAGAAGGTGATCGAAGCAGCGGACAACGCTCCTCCGCCGGCACCTGGAGCGCGGTCTCCGCACCTTGCCGGCAGACGGGTGCGCAAGGGCAGCGACCTGGCGATGCTGCAATACACTTCGGGTTCCACGGGAGATCCGAAGGGCGTGATGCTGACGCACGCGAATCTGTTGGCGAACATCCGCGCGATTGGCCGCGCGGTCGAGCTCGGGCCTGGCGACGTGGCGGTGAGCTGGCTTCCGCTGTATCACGACATGGGCCTGATTGGCGCATGGCTCACCCCGCTGCACTTTGGCCTTCCTCTGGCGGTGATGTCTCCGCTCGCGTTCCTCACACGGCCGGAGAAATGGCTGCACGCGTTTCACAAACATCGCGGAACGATTGCCGCGGCGCCCAACTTTGCTTATGAGCTTTGTGTACGGAAGATTGCTGACAAAGACATTCAAGGCGTGGACCTCAGCTCGTGGCGGGCAGCGCTCAATGGCGCGGAACCAGTGAATCCGGAAACCCTGGAGCGTTTCGGCGAGCGGTTTGCGAAGTACGGATTTCGCCACGAAGCGCACCTTCCTGTTTATGGGCTGGCAGAGGCGACACTGGGAGTCACGTTGCCGCCGCTCGGTCGCAGGCCGCGGATCGATCGCGTCGACCGCGAGACCTTTACCTTGAAGGGACACGCGGTGCCTGCGGCGGCGGAGGAGGAGGCGGCAATTTCGTTTGTCTCTTCGGGGAAGTCACTGCCCGGGCACGAAGTGCGGATTGTCGACGAGAAGGGCAACCGAGTGCCGGACCGCACGGAAGGATTCTTGTGGTTCCGCGGCCCTTCGGCGACCAGCGGCTATTATCGGAATCCAAAAGCAACCGAGGCGCTTCTGCCGCAGGGAGCCACGGCAAGCGACGGAGGGCTTCCGTGGGTAAACTCGGGCGACCGCGCTTATCGCGCCGAGGGAGAGATTTATGTTACGGGGCGCGTAAAGGACATCATTATCAAGGGCGGACGCAATTTGTATCCGCACGAAGTCGAGGAGCTGGCGACGCGCGCCGCGGGGGTTCGCAAAGGCTGTGTGGTGGCGTTTGGGTTGAAGGATGAAGGCAGCGGCACGGAGAAACTGGTGGTGGCGGCGGAGACCCGGGAAAGCGACGCGGCTCGGCGCGCGGCGATAGCGGCGAGGGTCACCGAACTCGTGACGCAAGGTCTGGGCTTGCCGCCGGATCGCGTGGAGTTGATTCCCCCAGGGAGCATTCCAAAAACATCGAGCGGCAAGTTGCGACGGGAAGAGACCAAGCAGCTTTATCTGGCAGGCACGCTTTCCGCACGACGCGCTCCGGCGTGGGTGCAGATCGTGCGGCTGGGCACCAAGGGCGGGCTCGACAACTTCGGCCGGGAACTCCTCGCGGGATTAAGGCGAGGGCTGGAGATTCTGTACGGACTCTACTCCGTCGTCGTCTTTGGGCTGTGGATCGTGCCGGCGTGGGCGTTTCTGCACCTCATCAAGGATCCTCGCGCCGCGGGATACTACACCTCGTCGGCGCTGAAAATCCTGGTCGCGCTGGCCGGGTGCAGAGTGCGCGTCATCGGCAGAGAAAACATGGAAGGTTCGGGCGCGAAAATCTTTGCGTCCAATCACACAAGCTATATCGACGTAGGGGTCCTCATGTCGCGGCTGGACGCGCCCTACCGCTTCATCGCAAAAGAGGAAGTCCGCGACATGCCCTTTATCGGCTCCTTTCTTGAGCGCCTGGGTCACCTGAAATTTGATCGCACGGATCCCGAGTCCCGTTTGCGGGAGGTCCAGGAAGTGGAAGAACTTCTTCGCCAGGGTGAGTCGGTTTTCTTTTTCCCGGAAGGCACATTTACCTCGGACGCCGGGGTGCGGCCGTTCCAGCTTGGTGCTTTCAAAGCCGCCGTGGCCACGGGCGCGCCCATCGTTCCGATTTCGCTCGAGGGCACACGGAAGATTCTGCGAGACGGCACGCACTTACCGCGGCCCGGGAGCGTGACGATTACCGTACACCCACCGATCTATCCACGGACGGCTGGAAACCAAGGAGGCGCGGGCGACGTGTCGGGTTGGCGAGAATTGATTCGTTTGCGCGACGCTACGCGCGAAGTGATTGCCCGCGATTCGGGCGAGCCGCTGCTCTAGAAGGATCTTTCGGAGAAAAGCTTGGTGGTTCGCAATTTTGTTGTTGGTTCTGAATGTCGAGGGTTCTCTCTTGAATTAGAACTTGCGTGGAAATCTTTGCTCGTTGGCTCATAGAATGTAGCTGAGGCGTTTCGGGATTTCGAGCAGAGAGCCGTGGCCTTCCAGTTGAGCCTTCCATTTCTTGTAGAGTTGTGACGATTGTTGTCGCTGCCCTTCAGAGGAAAATTTCGAAAAACTTACAACGAAGCGCCGCTTGCCTGCATCTCTATGGGCAAAACAAATCGAGGAATGCGGAGCGCTGCCCTCCCTGCCTGAGGCAGCCCGCGAAAAGCGCGGCCGCGCATTGGAGCGTGTGGGCCTGCGCACAAAGCTAAATCTAAATGGAGGCGTTATGAAGTTGAAGCTATGGGTGTCTTTGGTCGCGGTAGTTTCGCTGTCGGCCGTTTCGGCTTACGCGCAGGAAAGTGCGCCGAGAGTGGATGTCTTTGCGGGGTACTCTTACCTGCAGGCAAACCCGGGAGTGACTGGCGTGGACAGCTTCCATCTCCACGGTGGAAGCGCTTCGGTGGCCTACAACATCAGGAACTGGCTTGGTGGCGTTGCGGATTTCGGAGGCTACACCAACGGAAACATTCTGAACACGCACACGAGCGGGACGTTTTCGACGTATCTTTTTGGGCCGCGTGTTTCGTACCGCCATTATTCGAGGATCACGCCGTTCGGACAAGTGCTCTTCGGCGTGGCGCACGCCAATGCTGCGGCCTTCAGCACCGCCAGCACCCAGAACGCTTTTTCCATGACCGCGGGGGGCGGCTTGGATTACAAGCTGTTCGACCACTTCGCGATCCGTCCGTTTCAAGCGGAGTATCTGATGACGCGATTCGCGGAAGGCGCGCTCGGCACACGGCCACAGAACAACCTCCGCGTATCGACCGGGTTCCTTTTCCGGTTTTAACAGGAAAGGCGAAGCTTATGTCCTCTAGTCTCAGAGCGCATGCGAAAGTTCTGCGCATCAGGGATGAGGCCCGCTGAATTGCGGGGGGCATGGTCGGAGCCAACGATTCCGACGCCCTTCGCAGAACGCGACGCATTTCTGGCCGGAGGAGGCCAGCAAGAATCGGTTGCCGGGTGTTAGGCAGAGGGGCCGCGATGTCAGGCAGTAGCGGCCCCTTGCACCTTTTTGTGTCCATGAGAAGTGGGGCAGAGATGCTCCCCGCGTGCCGCAGGCAGCAATGCGATCTTTTCCGTAAATGCTAATGCGGCATGGTGTAAATGACCGTGATGTGCGTGTCGATTTCTACCGGTTGGCCATTGAGAATCGTAGGCCGGTAGCGCCACTGGCGGACGGCTTCGAGCGCCGATTGGATGAACATGGGATCGCCGCCGACAACTTCGAGAGACTGGATCGAGCCGTCCGTTGCGATTCTGGCGTGCAGTTCTACACGCCCTTCCTTGTGAATCTGTTTCGGCAGATCAGGATAAATCGGCTCAACGCGGTAAATCAGCATCGCCGGGTCGAGGCGCGTCCGGCGCACGACCGTTGGCCGTGGGACGCGCTGCTCGACGGGTGGTGGCGGTGGCACAGGGCTCCGTGCGTCGGGAATTGGGAGCAACCCACCAGGAGCCCCCGGAATGCTGAGACCCAACCCCTGGGGTGGGTCATTAGGCCCCTGGTCAGATCGGGTGGTGCCGTACGTCACGATGATGCGCGGAATGTTTTGCGGTACGCAAAAGTGACAAGGACCACGTTGCTCGCGGTGGGCACGCGGAACGCCGGGATCGCGCGATGGGCCCGTATAGGGAGAGTACGGCGGAATAGGAGTCGGTATCGCGAGAGCGATGTGCTCCGTCTTCCCAAACAGCGAGAGCAGGAGAAGCAATGCGAGGGCCGTAGTTTGGATCAGGATTGAAAAAGCTAGAGCGCGCCGGCGCAACCGGCGTGCGCGACGACGCTGGTCAGGACTGCCTTCGACAAGACATACGCCTAAAGACCCGAGACTTGCTTTATGGATCTTTTTAGAGACCTTTCGAGAATCGAACGCCATCACGCACCTCCCACAGTTTCATCTGCGAGGCTTTGCCCATCGCCTGGCGGGCGCTGAAACTCCCGAGTCTTTCAGCACCCTTTTTGCAGGCGCAGAGAAAGGGAGTCGAAAATCTTGCGGCGCCAGCCTCCTAGGAGTCGCTCTAGTCCTCCAAGAGACCGGCGCCGCGCTCGCAGGGATGTGAGGGCGCGCGTCCTCGCTACGGTTGGACACCGCAGGCTAAGACAGGTTCCCGTGGGAAAAGTTATAGGCAACAAGTGGAATGAAGTGAGTTGCGTGTCACAAGGTGTTCCGGCGCACGAGTCCTGGCAAGTTAGAGGTTAGAAGAACGTCGCCGCACACGAATGCGGAACGAGGAAAAACGCCCGACGGGCCGAGATCCTGAAGCATCGGCCGGTTCCGGGCAAGCTGCGGAAAAAGCACGCTCTTGCCTCTGCAATGCGCGAATGCTCCTTAAGTTCTTTAGAGTTAATGTGATACGGAAAACTGTACCCGGACTACGCTTTTGTGCATCTTAACGACTTAGGACGTGGATCTGAAGGAGGTTGGCTCCCATGGACCGGCGTAACGCAGAAACCATTGGCGTACGCCGCACCGGGTGGGCTGCAATGGACCGCGATCCGCAGCAAGACAAGGTGGAATTCATCTGTCCGCACTGCGGTGCGCGGGACCAGAAGAATGCCCGGCGCGAGCGTACGTTGTACCATTTCACGGACGGCTTTTTGCAGGACTTGCAAGGGGAAGTGACCGTCTGTCACTCCTGCAAGAGGTCTCTGCGAGTGGTTCCCATTGTGATGGTGCACGATCAAGACGAGGTGCGAAGGTTCGCGGCGGTTTTTTCCGACGAGCACCTGGTCACGACGAACTGAACATTTTGCAATGCAGAGGATGCGGGGCGTAACCAGCGGCGCCCCGCATTTTTTTGGGGGGCTTCCAAACAGAACGGCGCTCCCCTAGCGGGAGCGCCGCTTGAAAGGCCGCTAACGGTTAGTGGCGGTCGTGATCGTGGTCGTCCCAGTCGCGGTCATTATGCCAGCGGCGGCCGTCTTCATCCCACCAACGGTGGTTCGAGTTCCAGCAGCGTTCTCGCGCTTCACGCAGTTCATGGCGCGCATGGTCCGCTTGCCGACTGTCCCAGCCATGATGCTCGATGGCTTCGTGGAGTCTATGATCCGCTCTGCTGATTCGCCTTTGACAGTGATCGTCATCGGCGTAAGCCCGCGGCGTCGCCGCGAAACCGAGCAGGCCAACCAGTGCTCCTGCGGCGAGCACCGCACGTCCCAGAGACTTTTTCTCTCCCCTATACTTGAACATGTATTCTCCATCCTCTTTATAGTTCCCCGACTGGGATGGGGTTTTGGTCCCTGATTATCAAACACGGTCGAAGCAAGAATGTAGCGGAGCCCGTAACTGGCGTGCGAGACAGTGTTTCAGCCCGTTTGATCTGATGGAACTGTGACGTGTGTAGGCCGCGATTCATCGCGCGAAAACGGTGGTTCGCCCGGATCAAAAGACTCGGGACTTTTTTTGCTGCACATCAATAGGCTTGCAAGAAGGCCTCGACGTTCATGTGGTATTTTTCAAGGCCCTCGCGCACGCGCTCGAAGGCTTCATCGACGGTGTCTGCAAATTGCAGCATTTCGTATTCGGTTTCATTGATGGTGCCCCACCGCACCATGGCCTTCCAATTCAGCACCTCATCCCAATATCTGCGGCCATAAATGAGGATCAAATTGCGCTTTGGCAATTTGCCGGTCTGCAGCAGGGTGAGCATTTCCCAGAGCTCATCCATGGTGCCGAAGCCGCCCGGAAAAACAATCAGCGCCTTGGCGATTTGCGCGAACCAGAGTTTGCGCATGAAGAAGTATTTAAAGTTGAAGCTGAGCTCCGGGCTGATATAAGGATTGGCGAACTGCTCGTCCGGCAATTCGATGGAGAGCCCGATGGACTTGCCGCCGGCTTCATAGGCGCCGCGATTGGCCGCTTCCATGATGCCCGGGCCGCCGCCCGAACAGACCACGAAGCGACGCGGCTTGGAACCGAGCGTTAGCGCCCATCCGGTCAGCTTGTACGACAGCTGGCGCGCCTCTTCGTAATAGCGGGACATTTCAAGCGAGCTTTTGGCGCTCCGCAGGGCGGCGCGATGATGCTGCAAGGCTTCTGCCGGCATCTTGCCGGTTTTCACGCGCTTCAGCCGCGTGTAACGTTCCTGCGCGGCTTCGTGGGACTCGATGCGCGCCGAGCCGAACATCACGATGGTGTCGCCAATGCCCTCGCGCTTGAGTTGTACGAGAGGATGGATATACTCGGCGAGGATCCGTATCGGGCGCGCCGGCACGCTTTCCAGGAACCTCGGGTCCTCATGGCTGACCTTGGGGGCGTGCTGGGGCTTCAGTTTTTTGCCGTCGGGCATGTCTCTATTCTCCAGAAAAGACGACCTTGGATTGTAGGAATCTGTGGCTGTCGATGAAACGTCAATAAAGACGCGGCATTTAACACCATGCTACATGCTTGCTACAACGTGAGGCATGAAGGTTTACATCCGCCGAACAGAGCCAGCAAAAGGCTGGAGATAGAGAGCCGTCCCGAAGGTTGGACGCCGACCGACTGCTGAAGCTGCCGCAAAGTTCCATGTTCGCTATCCTGATGCTGACGGCAAATTCGTATGGAGTCAAGGTTACGATAGTTTCGATGAAGCGGAGAAGGCAGCAGCCGGGCCGGAACTATATGCTGAGGCGGCTGCGCGGGGGTGTCCGGGCATTAGTAATCTTGATTCGTTGACCGATAAGATTGACGGGCGGCGAAAGCAAACGGTGGAGTAGCTTATAGTCGCCTGATAACCGATTAGAATGTCTAATACACCTACCTATGGTGGCTAGCTCTCAATCACCACCTATATCCTAGGGTGTCAGCTAGCCGATACGCGAATCCCCTGGTTCAAATCGTTTTCAACTATATGAATGTCGGCCACAGGCCAGGAGTAATCTAGCAGTGTGATGCCAGCCGCCAGAGGATTGCGAATCAAGGAAGCCGTCGACTACATCGGCTCAACGCCTTGGTTCGTGGAAATACTGATCCGCTCAACGCAGGTTCCGGCTTACGAGTTGGGGAGGCATTACGTGCTCTTCCGAGAAGGCTTAAGACACTTTCATTGACAAACTAAAGGCAAACGCGGCATGAAAACCAATATTAGCGCAACCTGTCAGTCGGCTACCGGCAGTGTTGCATTGCAACACCTTCCGGGGGAAGACCTCCACCATCAGGTGCAAAACAGCCTCACCGAATTGGGCATCCTGGGTCGAAAAGCCGCTGCTGAGATTCGTGTCCGCTTAATACCTTTGTTGGACGAAGCCAAGCGTAGATATGACGCCGGGGAAACTATCAACAAGATCGAAGGTTGGCATGCGTATCTCCGTTCGTTGGGATTGAAGCCGGGCACAATCCGCAGCTGGAAAAGTCGGAAGAACGAACGAGGGCGCATAGGGAACCAAGAAGAAGTTGAGCGTCGAGCGAAACGATACGAGCATAAGTTGAACGAAAGCCTCAAGGATGCAGTCTGGTTGGCGGAACGCGATGCGGAGGTAGAACGCGACGAGAGGGAATACCAAGAACGTTTCGAGAATGATGAAGAGTTTAGAAGACAACACCACCAAAGAAAATCGGAATTCAAACAATTCGCCGACCGAGCAGCGGAAGAAGCGAAGCAAGGACAAAGAAATCTGGAAGAAAGGCGAATCAACAACGCCATTATCCGCAACTTTATGAAGCTGATCATAAAAGAAGGTCGCCGGGTGCTCGCCGTCAAATACCATCCCGACAAAGGCGGCAAACCCGATGATATGGTGGCAATCAACGCGGCAGAACAACGCTTGACGGAGTTGACGATGTCCGAGCTTTAGTGGATTCTAGCGACTCTCGGTGTTTTGCACTGTAATGCTCCCAGCAACCAGGTTTGCACCCCGTCATACTAAGTTTTGTAGATTGTGGGAATTCCAGGCAGTCCCCGGCAACGTCTTCCGGCAAGACTGCGTCGAAATGAGTACACTGGTCAGGTAATGATCGGCGCGGGATGGCTGGTATGAACACGATAAGACACCAGGGATGCCGGGCGTTATGGCTGCTCGTCGCGGGGCTCACAGCGGCAGGCATCCTACTGGCACAAGCTCCGACCGGCCCGCTTGCGCCGGCGCCGGGCGTTCCGGTGCAGCAGCCGCCCAAGAACGACATCAGGGTTCAGGTGGCGCTGGTGACGACACCGGTGACCGTGCGGGATTCTCGCGGTCGCATGGTGCACGACCTCGAAGCAAATAACTTTCAGGTGACCGACAACGGTATCGCGCAGAAGATTTCGCATTTCGATCTGGGCGGCGATCCCATCTCGCTCGTGATTCTTGTCGAAACCAGTTCGCGCATCGGGCCCCTCATGCCGCAGATACGCAAAACCGGGATTCTTTTCACCCAGACAGTCATGGGGCCGACGGGCGAAGCCGCGGTGGTGAGCTTCAACGATTCGGTGGACAAACTACTGGATTTCACGAGCAACACGGACAAAATCGAAAATACGATTGCGAATTTGAGTGTCGGAACTTCCGGCTCGAAGCTGTACGACGCCATGGCCGCAGGCGTCGAGATGCTTTCGGACCGGCCGCAAGCGACTCGGGAGATGCCCGGACGGCGGCGCGTGCTCCTGATTCTTTCGGAAGCGGCGGATAACGGAAGCCAGAAGACCTTGGGAGAAGTTCTGCGGCAGGCGCAACTGGCGAACGTGGCGATTTACGGTGTGGGGCTATCCACGACGCGTGCCGAGTTGCAGGCGAACCCCAGGCCTCCGCGGGGCACCGGTCTGCCGGTCGGTACGGTGCCACCGCCGCCGGGAGTTCCGTCTACGCCGACGCTTCAAGACAACCGCCTGGGCGTAGGGGGCGGGGGTGGTCCCATCGACTTGATGGCCGCGGCCGTATGGATCGTGCAGCACGTTCAGAGCCAGGTAAGGGGCAGCTCGCTCGAAGTCGCGGCTGCGGCAACCGGGGGCGCGAGCCTGTCCACGTTCAAAGACCGCTCCATTGAAAAGGCCATTGATGAAATTGGCGGGGAACTACACTCGCAGTACACGCTCAGCTACACTCCGACCCACGCAGATGCGACCGGGTATCATGAAATCAAAGTGTCGGTGATCCGCAAGGGTTCGAAGAATCTGAAAATCCGCGCGCGGCCGGGCTACTACCTCACGTCACCTGAAGGATGACATTGGCAGCGAAGCATCCTCGATTGTTGTGGAACGATTGCTAGACCGTCGAGCAGGGCGTCGGGCGGGGTGGCACGTGGACGTCATCGCCGCTACGACTCTGTCGTTCTGAAATCGGCGGGCGGCCTAGGCGATTTGCTTCCAGAAGGTGCCGTCGCGAGACGTGAGGAGCGCGTCTTTGCGGGCATCCCAACGCAAAAAATGCGGCGTGTGCGTGTGCTCGGAGTGCGCCTCACGGCTGGCCCAGACTTCGTGAAGCAGATAGCTCCCGTGCTGATCCACGGAACCATGTAGGTCGAATGTGAGGCAGCCCTCTTCTTTTCGCGAAGGCCCGATCAGCGCGTGCAGCTCCGCCTCCAGCAGAAGTTCCTGACCGTCGCGGGCACGCAAAATGACCATCCGAGTAATCGCGTCTTTTGGCAGTTTTCCGCCGGAGGACGGCTTTTTGCGCGTTTTCTTTCGGATCGACCTCCGAGCCTTGGTCTTGCGCTTCGGCATAGTGCCGGGGATTGTAGCGCAAATTGCTCGCTGCGCAAGCGATACGTGGACGGCTGTGGCTGCGACTCTTGTGGCGACCAAAAAAGGCCTAAGGGCCGCGGCAGAGAGGCCCTACGGAGCGGCGTCTTTGCGTCCGGCGTTGAGGTTGTCGAAGTTCAGGATGGTGTTCAGCACCATCGCATAGGTCCCCCACGTTTCGCCGCGATAGACCGGGTTGATCGAGAACAACACGAGGTGGCCTTTGCCCGAGGGTGCGTCGACCACGGCGGGGTGCTCCGCGATCTCATCGCCGCCCTCGACCAAGCCGGAAACCAGCAAGTCCTTCGTGTCGGCGTAGCGGAAAATCACGCGCGGCCGCAGGGATGTAGGAATCACCCGGAAACCGTTGCGCCTCTGTTCGGCAGACACCGGCGGCGACTCCCAGATTTCGGACTTGGGCTGTTCGGGGGCCGCCGCTTCAGGGCGGCCGACGGCGAAGTCGGGATCGTCGACCGTGCCGCGGCCGGTGGGGCGGGCATGCATTTGCGGGCCGAGGCGGCGACGGCCGCGTTGTCCGGCGATGTTGCTGAGCGAAAAGATCGGCCCATTGTCGCAATAGGCCGCAACTTTTTCGTCGTAGCCATAGGCGATGGGACTCGCCTCATCCACGAGACGCGTTCCCACGACGGAGCCGACAATCTTCATCTTGCTTGCGTTTTGCGTGCTGATGCCGTCGGCGAATCCCAGCGAAAGCGCGAGCGACGAGGTGTCCGTCGCGGTCAGGAGCACGCCGCCGCGCTCGACGAATTCCTGCAAATGCGCGACGCCCTGCCAGCCAAGACCGGGGCGCAGATCGTCGGTTGAGTCGTTCTTGCCGACAAGGTTTGGCGTTTCGGGCGTATTCTTCCACGGCAGGGGATTGCCCCAGGCGGTCGGAATGCCGTTGACCACGGCATTCACGCCGGCGCTGTAGCCGACGGGAGGAAACAGAACGACGTCGTACTTCGAGCGCAGGTCGGAGATTTTGGCGATCGCTTGCGTGCTCATGTAGTCGTAAGGAATCGCGAGCTTGTCGAGCGCCATACGCCACCAGCCCTCGGTCTGGGTGCTGAGCCAGGTATGCACAAAAGCGATGCGCGCGGCGCGCACAGGATGGGTTTTCACCGCGGGCGGGGCGCTGAGCGCGGTAACCTGCACACCGAGTTCACCCGCCGCGCGGTCGAGATCCGAGCGACTCAGGTTTCGTAGCAGGAAGGAGCCGCGGTTGAATTTCTTCCCTGCGCTTTCGAACGGCTCTTCCGCGGCTTCGATGGCGGCATCCTTGAACTTGTAGCGCAGCGTGGCAAGCGCCGGCTCGGCGTTGTTGTTAATGGCGACCAACGTGCCTTCGCCCTTCACGCCGCCCGGAGCGTGGATTTCCGTCACGCGATCCATTGCCACCTCGAGGACCTTCGGGTCGGTCACGCGCGTCACTTGCACGTCGAACAGGTCGCCGAAGGTCCAGCCGGTATCGTCGTAAGGGGTCTTCTGGGGATCGTCCGGGCTCCAGTATTGATGATCGAGCAGGGCGTCCGCGATCCGGGAATACGGTTGGTCCATGCGGATGATGTAGCTGCCGGCGGGGAATACGCGAGTGGTTGGAGCGGGAGGATCGGACTTTTCTTCTCTTTTGTCCTTCCGCTTGGCAGGCTCTTTGGCCTTCTTCGCGGGCAGGGTTACGGAAAAGGCGGACGTGGCTCGCGAGATTTCGACGGCCTGTCTCTGCAAGGCGTGTAACACCTCTGCCTGCAAGCCTGGCCGCGGTTCATCTCCAGGGAGGACGTAGGCGGCGGGACCTTCCTCGGACGGCTTCATCGTCGAGCGCTTGGCTTTCAAGTAAAAGTTTTTCAGGAAGCGCTGCTTGTTTTCGGTGAAGAAGTGCAGCGAGGTTAGCAACCCGGTCTCTTCGTAGTTGTTATTGTCGCGCTGCGACCAGAGCACCTTGGGGAGAGGGGGATTCTGGCGGTACCATGTGCGCGCGTACTGCTCGGGCTCGAGCGTGCGCTCTTCGGTGTCCGCGCCGCCGTTTCCAAAGGTCTCATAGAGGCGGCTGATGCCGTTGTGCAGGGCGGCGATGAACATCAAGTAGCCGGGCGACCAGGTGTCAAAGTCGCCGTGCGCGAAGACGCCGGGCATACCGAATTTGGTCATCGCCGAGACGTTGTTCCACCCGATGATCTGCCACTCGTCGGCCAGAATCGGGTCGATCCAGGCGTTGTATGGCTCGTCGCCAATGGTATTGTCGTAGAGATACGGCACGGACTCGTGCAGATCGTGCAGCACCTGGGCCTTCCAGTTGACGTAGGTGTTCAAAACGTTTTCGGTGAGCTTGAGCGTCACACCCATGGCGTCGCGATTGTTGTCGTGCGCCACGTATTTGCCCCAATAGACGAGCCAGGGATAAAACTGCTTCGGATGCGCGAGGTGCCATTTGTAAACGTCCACCATGCGGTCGCGGCCGTCGACTTCGACGACCGGAGTGATCAGCGTGATGGTGCCGTCGCGAATTTCCTTGATATACGGGCTCTCATCGACCGCCAGGCGATAGGCCAGCTCCATGAGCGCGGTGGGCGCGCCGGTCTCCGGCGAGTGAATCGTGCCGGTGATGTAGTAGATGGGCACCGCTTCGGCGACAAGCTTGTCGGCTTCCGCGTCATCGAGCTTGATGGTGCGGGGATCGGCGAGCTTCGCGAGGAGCGCGCGGTTTCGCTCGAGATTCTTTAGATTTTCTTCCGAAGAGACCGCGACGGCGATCATCTCGCGGCCTTCTTCGGTCTTGCCGATGGAATAGACTTTCACGCGCGGAGTGGCTTTCTCGAGCAGACGCATGTAGCGGTAGACATCTTCGGCGTAGGGAAGGATTCCCGGCGCTCCCGCTACATCTCCGAGCACGGCCTGCGGCGTCGGAACGTTGGTGGACGCCGGCAAATAGTCCACCAGCGGCGAGGTGAAAACCGGCTGCGTGGTGTACTTGTGGATTTTCTCCGTGTAGCCCTCATCCACGGGCTGCTTCGGGTCGCGCCCCGGCGGCGTTTCGCCATCCGCCCGGGCGTGCGCCGCGAGAGCGCTGCCCACCACGACCAAGAGAACCAGCTTCGACCAGACCAGACGAATCATGATGCGTCCCCCGGATTGATTTCAAAGAATGCAGATTCTAACGCACTTCGAGGTGCGCAAAAACAT
>Ga0126371_10003492_pt1 | contig 13774 bp, 13 predicted proteins | sample PanSoiMetaPlot_4_FD_110145 | JGI IMG/M metagenome (GOLD analysis project Ga0126371, IMG submission 110145) | Tropical forest soil microbial communities from Panama - MetaG Plot_4 | ecosystem: Environmental > Terrestrial > Soil > Tropical forest > Bulk soil | place: Panama | collected 2016-02-17 | reverse complement strand
GGCTTCTCCGTTATGATGGTCGCGATGAGGTGGAACCCGTGACCTACGATCCCGAAACCATCCGCCCCATGCTGCTCGAAGCGCGCGGCAACGTGCGCATGGTGGCGAAGACGCTGCAAGTCGATAGCGCCGAATTGCGCGAGTTCGTGATGAGTACGCCCCTCTTGCGCAAGGCGCTGGAGGAGGTGGTCGCCAGGGGCGTTGACATGAGCGTCGGCGTCCTCTTCGACGGCCTCGAAGACGACAACGCCAACGTCCGCATGCAGGCCGCCAAGGAGTTCCTGAAGTCGCGCGCCGGTCAGCGGCGAGGTTTTCATCATAATCGCGAGATGGAGCTGAAGGTCCCGCGCAGCGGTCATTTGACGTTAACATGGTTGCCGCCGGAAGAGCGGCCCGATCCGAAACTGATCGAGGGGAAGCTGGTCGAGAAATGACGGACTTCGCACGGCTCGGCATCGCTCCGCTTCGCTTCGCTGCGCTGCGCAACGCCCCGCCTCGCCACGCAACGCATCGAAGGGGGACGGCGTGAGCCATCGCGGCCAGGAGACAATGAAGAACTGCGAGGTGCGGTTGAAGCGCAATGGCGGCCCAGGCCGGTTGAGACGCGACGGCCAACCCGATGGCCGGTGGCGCAGCCCGGTGAGTCGCTGGGCCAGGATGACGCCGGAAGAGCGCAGCGCCTTCGGGCGCAAGGCCGCGCTCGCACGATGGGGGACGGCGTGACCTACGTGGACGACGCTCCCGTGCGCGACGCGGCGAACGACAACGAAGCGCGCCTCACCATCCCCTACAGGCCTCGCCGCCACTTCCTCAAGCTGCACGCCTCCGAGAAGCGATGGATATTCGTCTGCGCCCATCGGCGAGCTGGCAAGACGGTGGCGCTCGCCAACCAGCTCATCCGCGCCGCTTACTTGAACCCGCGCGCTTGGCCGCCGCCGCGCTACGCATACGTCGGGCCGAGCTTCGAGCAGGCGAAGGACCTCGTCTGGTCCTACCTCAAGCAGTACACCGATCCCATAGACGGCATGCGGCCCATCGAGGGCGACCTGTCGATCACCTTCCCGCACAACGGCGCGGTGATCAAGCTCTATGGCGGCTCGTCGGCCTACGAGCGCATGCGCGGCCTCTACTTCGACGGCATCGTCCTTGACGAATATCCGCTGCTCAACTCCACCGTCTTCTCCACCATCGTTCGCCCCTGCCTCGCCGACTATCGCGGCTGGGCCGTCGTCTCAGGGACGAGCAACGGCGACGATCATTTCTACAAACTCAAGCTCAAGGCCGAAGAGGAGCCGGATCGCTGGGACGTGTTCCTGATCCCGCTCTCATCGACCGGCGAGGAGGCGCTCTCCTACGGCGAGCAGAAAGAGCTGACGCAGGACATGTCGAGCGACGAGTTCGCTCGCGAGATGGAATGCTCGTTCGACGCGCCGGTCGAGAACGCCTACTACAGCGAAGCCCTCAACCTCCTGGCCAGCGACGGGCGCGTCTGCTCGGTCCCGGTCGATCTCGCCGCGCCCGTCATCTCGGCCTGGGACCTGGGCGTCCACGACTATACCTCGATCTGGCTGTGGCAGGCCGTCGGCAAGGAAGTCCACTTCATCGATTTTATGATGGCTCCCGGCAAGGGCCTCGACTACTGGGCCGGTGAATTGCGCAAGCGCGCCGCGACGCGCAAGTTCGAATACCGCTGCCACCTCCTGCCGCACGACATCGAGGCGCGCGAAATCTCGACGGCGAAGAGCCGACGCCAGACGCTCGAAGAGCTGCTGCCGAAGACCGAGCCGATCATCACCGTGCCGCGCATCTCGAGCGTCGAGGACGGCATCAACGCCGCCCGCTCGCTGCTCGGCTCGTCGTACTTCGACGGCACGCTGTGCCGCCAGGGCCTCGCCATGCTGCGCGGCTATCACCGCTCGGCGATGGGGCAGCCCGTCCACGGGCCTGGGCCGCACTCTCACGGCGCGGACGCCTTCCGCACGGCGGCGCTGGGCTTCCAGCTCGTCCATGGCTTGAGCGCCTCGATCCTGCGGCCAGGGCGACTGCGCAGGCGCATCAGGGGCGTCGTTTGAATACGTCGAGAGGAGCATCCAACCGGCAGCGGGAGCGGCGGCACCGGCTATGGTGAAGGCCATACAAGGCTGAGTTCGGGTCTTCTCGGCGTTGGGCGGCTTTGTCCAGGCCGCCCGAACGGTATCAACCCGTGAAACTCAGCAAACCGCCGCACTGACAAACGGATCGCATTGCAGTAAGCTCGCCTGATCGGCCAGCTCTCAGGGACCGGGTGGCCACCCGTCCCTCCTCCGGGGAGCTGGATATCCGATGGCCATCGAGCGCATCTTCACCTTCAAGAGCGGCGAGACGCCGCAGACCTACGATCCCGGTGATCCCAACACTTATCAACAATTTATTCACGCCCTGATCACCGACTCCCGCGACTACGAAAATTCCGTCCTCGCGCCCAAGCGCGACGAAGCCCAAAAATACTACTACGGCATGTTGCCGAGCCTGAACGTCACTGGCCCCTGGAGCGATACGCTCATCATCGAAGACCCGAACGCGACGTTCGGCGAAATCATGGAGCCGCTCGACGGGCCGACGAAATCTTCCTTCGTTTCGACCGACGTGCGCGACGCGGTGTTGATGATGCTGCCGAGCTTGGTCCGCATCTTCGCCGCGAGCGAGAACGTGGTGCAGCTCGTCCCGCGAGGGCCGCAGGACGATGGCATGGCCGAGCAGGCGACCAACTACGTCAATTATGTTTTCTGGCAGGACAACCCAGGCTTCCTCACGCTCTACGGCTGCTTCAAGGACGCGCTCACAGTCAAGACGGGCTACATCAAATGGTGGACCGACAACACCAAGGAGATGCGGCGCAAGACCTTCGTCAACATCAACCAGCAGCAACTGCAGATGCTCCTCCAGGAGACACCGGGTGCGCGGGTGATGGAAGGGACGCTCGTCCAGAACGCCAACAATCCAGGCGGGATCGATGTCGTCATCGAGGCGCAAATCTCGAAGCCCCTGACGCGCGTCGAGGGCGTGCCGCCGGAAGAGATGCGCCTCGACCGCTACGCCCGCACCTTCGCCAAGTCGCGCATCATCGGACACGAGCGCATCGTCTCCATCGATGAGCTGACGGCGATGGGCTATGACCGCGACCTCTGCGCCAACTTCCTGCAGACCCAGGACGTTCATAACTTCACCATGGAGAACATGATCCGCAATCCTGGGCGCGGCATGTCGAGCCGCGTCGGCGACGGCGTGATGTATGGTGAGTGGTATATCCGCATCGACTCCGACGGCGACGGCGTTCCGGAGCTGCGCTACATCTGCACCATGGGCGAGGCGCATCAGATCGTCGCCGATCAGCCAGCCAACCGGATCAAGTTCGCCCTCTTCAGTGTAGACCCGATCAGCCACACCCTCGTCGGCGACTCGATTGCCGATCTGACCATCGACGTGCAGCGGATCAAGACCAACATGACGCGCGGCGTCCTCGACAGCCTCGCCGAGTCGATCAACCCCAAGACCGTCGTCAACGAGCTGATCACCAACCTCGATGACGCCTTGAATGACGATCTCGGCGCGGTCATCCGCACGCGCGGCGACCCCAGGGACGCCGTGAGCTTCGCCTCCACGCCCTTCGTCGGTCAGCAGGCCCTGCCGGTCCTCGAGTACCTCGACGCCGTCCAGCAGCGCCGCACGGGCCTCAGCGACGCCGCCAAGGGCCTCGACCCGAAGGCCCTGCAATCCTCGACCATGATCGGCGTCGAGGCGGTGATCAGCGGCCAGCAGGAGCGCACCGAATTGGTGGCGCGCGTCCTGGCCGAGACGGGCTTCCGCGATCTCTTTCATGGCCTGTTCAACGAGATCGTGGAGGCCGAGAACCAGACGCGCACGCTGAGGATCAACGGCAATTGGCAGACCTACAACACCTCGATGTTCGACGCCGACATGACCGTTGAAATCAACCCGACGCTCGGCAAGGGCAGCGACACAGTCCGGATGATGACGCTGCAGCAGATCAAGCAGGACCAGCAGATGGTGTTCGCGCAGTTCGGGCCGCAGAACCCTGTCGTTGGCATTCCGGAGATGCTCAACACCATCACCGACATGCTGGCTATCGCCAACATCAAGAACGTGAGCCGCTATTTCAAGACGCCCGATCCGCAGACCCTGCAGCAGATCGCCCAGGCTCCGAAGGAACCCGACGCGATGATGGTCGCCGCCAAGGCGAACTACGAGCGGGTGAAGAGCCAGACCGCGAAGGCTATCGGCGATCAGCAGTTTGCGGTCCAGAAGCAGGCGCAGGACGACGCCTTCCGCCGCGACAAGCTGGCGCAGCAGCAGGCCTACGAGACGGAGAAGATCAGGGTGCAAGAGACGCAGATGGCGCTCGACCATCAGGCCAGCATGGCCCAGGTCATGGCCGATCTGGCGAAGGCCGCGATGCCCAAGCCGGGGAACGACAACTTGCCGCAGGATTGAGAACGGGCTAGCATCGCGCCGCTTCAAGTCGGAAGTCACGTGACTCGGGCCGCCCATCCACAGTGGCGGCCTTTTCTTTTGTCGCGAAGCGCAGTATTCATAGCGGCGTCGAGTATAGATGCCCATCGGACATCTCGGCGCTGGGTCACGATGACTGCGCCATGATGACCTCGAAGGACATCGAAAAGCACGTACTCAGTCTCAGCGAGCGGCGAGAGCTTGGCGACGCCGCCAGGGTCTTGTTGAGGGACAAGGCGTTCGGCCTCGCTTTCTGGACACTACATCAGCGTTGGTACAACGAGCTGGTGCATTTGCCTCACGACGGCCCAAGGCAGGCCGAGATGGTGGCGAAGCTCCGGGCCATCGAGGAGTTCCTCAAAGAGTTGGAGCTGATGCTCCCAACGGACGACGCGGCGCGGAGAGAGAACCGTGCCTGACGGCCTGGACGAAGCTCGCGACGCATTCGCGCAGGAGGTCGCGCCTGCCTCGCAGCCGCGCGATCAGGCTGGCCGGTTCGTGGCCACCAGCTCGAAGCCGGAACCCATCTTTCAACCCAGGCCGGTAGAGGGCGGCGACGACGGCGACACGTCGGACGCTGGGCCTGACCCGCGCCTATTGGAGCAGGAGAGGAGAGTAGCCGATGGCCGGGATCAGCAAGGGCCAGTTGAGGGGCTTCAGAAGCCCCAATCAGATGACGCAGGGACCGCCGCCCAAAGGCGCGACGGCGGCGACAAGGATGAGCGGGAAGGCCGCGACGCCAGCCAAGCCGACGATGCCGATAACGACAATGAAAAACCAGACGCGGGGACCGACGCCGAAGGGCAAACCGGCGATGACTCCCCCCGCTACAAGGTCCAGATAGACGGCGAAGAGCGCGAGGTTTCGCTCAACGAAGCCTTGCGCGGCTATCAGCGCGAAGAGACGTTCAACCATCGCGTCAATCAGATGGTCGAGGTGGCGAAGGCCATCGACGCGCGCGGCGCGGAGGCGATCCAAAGCCGCGACGCCTACATCAATCTGTGCCGCCGCCAGGAGGAGGAGTTCGCCGCTCTCATCCCGCAAGAGCCGAAAAATTGGGACGAGCTGTACAAGAACGATCCCGCGAGCGCGCACAATCTCGAAAAGAACTACCGCGCCGTCTACGGCACGCTCAATCAAATCCGCGCCCGTCGTCAGGCCGCCGAGCAGGAGGCGGCCAACGACAACGTCCGTCGAACGACGGAATATGCGCGGAACGAGTTCAACAAATTCTGCGGCAAGAACAAGCTCGCCAATCAGGTCGAGGTGGATAAGGCCATCAGCTCGATGCGCCGCACCGCCATGAACCATGGCTTCAGCGAGGACGAGGTCGCGACCACTTACGACGAGCGCATGCTCTCGGTCCTCCTCAAGGCCGCCAAGTACGACAACATGGTCGCGAACAAGCCCTTCCCGGTGCAGCCGGATCGCGGTCAATCCCTGCAGCCAGGATCAGCCCCTCGCGTCGGCGACGCGCGCGGGAGGCAGATGAACGACGCTCAAAAACGGCTCGCCTCGTCGGGCCGGATCGATGACGCAGCCGCCGTCATGGCGCAGCTCATCCGGTCCAGATAAGTCCGGATCAACCGGAGCCAAGTCTAGTCTTAGGACTAGAGCGCATAGTCTAGCCATCGGCTAGAGCCAGAAAATCCCGCCCCACGCGGGAAACGATGTCTCTTGTCGAAGGATCAAACGACTATGGCCAAGGTTACAAACGCATTCACTACCTACATGGCGACGGCAAACCGCGAAGATTTGTCCAACGCCATCTATAACATCGACCCGTTCGACACGCCGGTCATGTCGGCTATTCGTCGGAGAAATGTTAAGAACCGGATTTTCGATTGGCAGACCGAGTTCCTGCCCCTCGTCAATCTTGCCAACGCCCAGCTCGAAGGCTTTCAGCTCGCGAATGGTCCTGCGCAGCCGACGATCCGCAGAAATAACATCACGCAAATCTCTGAGCGCGATGCGACTGTCTCTGGATCGCAAGAGGAGGCGGATGCTGCAGGCAAAGGCTCCGAGATGGCGCATCAAATGGCTCTGGCGGCGAAAGTACTGAAGAGCGACATGGAGTCGATCCTCTGCTCTCGTCAGCCTCGCGCCTTGAACGACGGGTCCGATACTGTCGCCAGGACTACGGAGGCCTTCAGCCATTGGCTCGGCAGAGCAGTGGACAAGAACTCCAACACTGCGGCGGCCATCGCGCCCGGTACTTCGGTTACCGGCTTGCCTGTCCTGGCGACCGATGCATTCGCGGCACCGGCCACCCCAGTGACGATTACTGAGGCGATGCTCGGCGACGGCATGCAAAAAGCATACACAAACGGTGGTTCACCTTCGCTCTGGATAGTAAGCCCAGGGCCGAAGCGTACAATCTCCACCTTCACTGGCAGAAGCACAACTCAAGTCTTGGTTGGCAAGACGGAAGTTGTCTCGACCATCGACGTGATTGCGACCGATTTCGGCAGGATCAAAGTCGCGCCAAGCCGGTGGGTCCCTGTCGATGTCGGGCTATTGATCGACCCGGATTACGCTGCAGTGGCGTTCTATCGTGCGTTCAGGCAGTTCTTGATGGCGCGTATCGGCGACGCCGAGACGAGAATGATTGTGTGCGAGTGGGGCCTGGAGATGCGTAATCCATTGGCTCACATTCTCTTCAACGGCATCCAGAAGTAAGACTGTCACGCTACTGTGACGGTTCTAGAGTAAGTGCAGTAACGCGGCTCGAGGCCGCAGAAAGAGAGCAATGTAATGGCTTCACAATCTGTCACTATCAATGGCATCTTGTGGGATCACGCCTGGAAAACTCCCCGCAAGGTGACGCTTGTCGGCGAGGCCTATTTGACCGGCCTTGAACCCGGTTACCCGCTGCCTCCCGAAGGCCCAGGCTGGCCCGACGAGCCGCCGCCCAGGCCGCAGCCGAAGCCTCCTGGCTTCTGGGGGCCGACGGACCCGCGCCCGACGCCGCCCATCGCCTTCCCGCCCGAATATCCCGATCCGCCTGCTGGCGGCGGGGACAAGCCTCCTCCGGAAGAGGGCGGCTGGGGCTACTGGGCCGATCCAGCGGTCAATGCTTGGGTTTACAAGCCGCCGGGTGGCGCGGGGCCGAAGCGTTGATCTGAAGTGAGCGAGTCGAAGCTCACCTATCGCGACGCCGACGGCGTCAGGCGCACGCTCATCACCGATGACGAGCGTCCTGGCGTCGTCGTCGTTCACACGCAGCAGGACATCGAGCCGATCCTCGACAGCGTCGCGCGCGACCGCGAGCTGTTCAAGCACAACGGGCCGAACAAGGTGATCGGGCGCGTGCCGGTCGCCGTCGCCGAGAAGGCCGTCCTCGAAGGCTGGGACGAGGGCGATTGGCGGAAGTGGTGGAACGGCGAAGGCAGGCCGTTCCGCATCTGGAACCCTGGAGGGATGATATGAGCCTCGTCGGTCTTCTGCTCGGCATCATCAACTGCGTCATCCTCGCCGCCGTCCTCGTCCTGATCGGCGCGATCATCGTCTGGGTGGCGACGATCTTCGAATGGCCGATCCCCTGGAACATCCAGCGCATCTTTTTGCTGATCGTCCTCCTGATCTTCATCGCCTGCGTGATCTCGATGCTCGTCGGCGAGCCGATGGTTCACTTCCTCCCGCCGCGCCTCTGAGGTGAAGTGTGGCCGACACGGATCAGATATTCGGCAACCTACCGCCGCGCTTCACCGGCAGAGTGAGGGCTGACAAGGCGGCGCGCGGACCGACGCCTGAGAACGCGCCGATTGCCGCTCCACCGCAGTCGTCGGGCAGCTCGGTCTACGACGCCGCCATGACGCCCCTCCGGGCCGCTGCAGGGGCCGCCGGTCGCCTCTATGATTGGGGGACCGACAAGATTGGTCAGAGCGCCTACACGCCCTTCCCAGGCCTTGCGCCGAGCTTCCATCCGGTGAGCCAGGATACCGCCGATTGGTTCACCGAAGCGGCGCGCAATCCGCCGATGCCCATGGGTCCCGGCGGCTCGGCCTCGCACCTGATGAGCCACCTCGCGGAGGCGAGCCTCGCCGCGCCGCTCGCCATGGCCGCAGCGCCTGCCGCGCGAACGGGCCGCGCCATCACCGATGTCGCTTCCGACATCCGCAGGCTGCCGGTCGATCAGGGCATCGCGCAGGCGCGCACCGAAGCGCATCTCATCCCTAATGGCGGCGGGTCCGTCGCCGACGCCACCAATGGGTTCGTCGGCGCTCCTCCCGACATCAAGACCTACGCGGACTTGCAGGCGCGTCGCGCGAGCGTGGACAACTACATCGCCCAGCGCCTCGAAGGCTCGACTTGGTATGACCGTGGCCGCGCCGGGATCGCGCAGGCGACCGGCGGCGATCCGCAGGCCGCCGATTGGTGGGCCAAGCTTCATGGCATGACTTCGGCTGGCGTCAGCCCCGAAGCAGAGACGCAATTCGCCCTCAAAGAAGCCGTGTCGCGCGCCGCAGGCGAGCCAGCGGTGGGACACTATGGCGCGCAGTCCCGCTCGCTGGATCGGGCCATCGAGGCCAACGATCCCGACTTGATGCAGCAGGGCGGCAAAACCAGCGAATACGCCGCCAAGCTCGCGCAGGACCAGCCCTACCCGACGGCGACCGGCGTCAATGATTTTCGTCAATTCAAGCTCTGGCAATATCCGCAGGCCGACAACCCAGCGACAAGAAATTTCGGCGAGGCGCAGCATCGCTTCATGGATTACGAGACGGCTCTCAGCGCCGCTCGCGCCAATGATATCGGCCTGGGTGGCCGCACGAACTGGACCGGCGAGCAGATACAGGCCGTCCCATGGGTGACCCAAAAGGCCGAAGACCTGGGCATCCCCTTCGAGGATGCCGCCAAGACCGGAGCTGACTTCTATACGAAGCATCAAGCCGCAGTGACCTACGAGCAGCAGCCGGGGCAGGCGCTGGTGGATCGCGGGCATCTCCCCGGCGCTGACAAGATGAGCGCGGAAGATCGCGCCGTCTTCGCCGCCAACGATCCGTGGACGGACGCCACCGGGCGCGACGTGATCTATGGAGGAGGCCGCGTCTACAACTCAGCGGGCGAGCGCACCGGCCTGGGCGTGCCGACGCTGCCGACGGTCAGCGCCACGGGTGTGTGGAAGGACGAGACGAACCCGGCGCGCATCGCGCGGCCTGCAATGCCCTTCACTATCGGCGGCCAGGAGGGCTTGCCGAAGGACACGAAATCAGTCCCCGGCTTTGGGCAGAACCTCCTGAACACGGGCGAGTACATCCGCTCGCTCTTCGGCGCGCAAGAAGGAGGGGGCTGGAACAAACTGTGGGGCAAGCAGGCCCCTGGCGCGCAGAACGCCGTGTTCGTGCCTCTCGACCGGGACATCACCAAACCGGAGATCGACGCTCTGTCGAAGGCTGGCGAGCAATTCGGCCTGCCGAACGTCACCTCGACCAACGGCGGCGTTGCGGTCCTGAACTACGACGGAGCGCCGAAACTCAAACCGAAAGATCGCGATGGTTTGATGGCGGCGATTGGCGACGCCAAGCCCGACGACGCTGGCGATCATAGGATGGTGAGGGCTGACACGGGCTACGCGGGACCGGAATACACGGAGCCTGGGAGCTTCAGCGCCACGGAGGCTTTGTTCGGTCCAAAATACATGGGCCGCAATCCCGGCCTCAATGACTTCTTCGCCAATAACGCCGGGATTGGTCAGAGCGCAGGCGCGCTCGCGCGGCGCGATCTCGGCTTCGAAGGGCAGCTCGGCGCGCAAGGCCAGGACTTCTGGAACCTACGCAATCTCGCCGCCGCCGATCCATCGCCAGAGCTGGGCATGACCTGGGCCGACAGGCTGCAGCAGGCCGTCCGGAGTCGCGCGGTGCCAGCGAGCGTGACCGTCGGGGGCGTTACGACTGCCCTTTATCCGACGGCTGGCCTGCCTGCCCCTCTGCAGCAGCCGCAGCGTCCTGGGACGACGCTGAACTCGCAGCCTGATTGGCAGCCTGATTGGCAGCTCTACGGAGGAGGCTTCTAGGTTGCGGACGATAGATCACAGACCCTTCCTTCGGAGCCATGCGCCGGTACAGCTCCAGCATCTCGCTGGAAGTGGCCTTCCTGTCGTCGGCGTAGCGCGTGCCGTTTTTCGTGTAGCGGATTTCGATCACCATCGTAGATGTCCTTTGGATATTCCACGCTCACATAATCCTCTTCGAGGGGTTCGGCAATGACCGACTTCTCGGACTTTTCCACCCAGGTCGCCGAGTGGGCCAACCGCCAGGATTGGTCGCCGACGCTCGTCACCTCCTTCATCCGTATGGCGGAAGCGAAGCTAAACCGCGAGCTGCGGATCGACCGCATGATCAACTTCGCTGACGGCCAGATCATCTCGCGCGCCGCGCAGCTCCCCGACGATTGGTTGGCGATGGACCTCGTCCGCGTCGCCAACGACACGGGAGCCGACGGCTATCTGCCCGCGCGCTACAAGTCGAGGGATGAATTTTTCAATCAGCGCGACAGCCAAACGTGGATGTACTACACGCTCGAGGGCCGCTCGATGTACTTCGGCGGCACGCCCGTTCCAGTCGATGGCGTGATCTACAAGATCGCCTACTACGGCGAGGTCCCTGTCTTCTCCGACACGCAGACGAGCTGGGTCTACACCAAATATCCGAGCCTCTATCTGTTCGCGGCCCTGATGCACGCCGATCTCCACGCCGTCGGCGAGGAGGACAAGGCCGCCAACATGAAGCAGTGGGTCGAGGACGAAATTCAGAAGCTGAACGCCGCGCATCTCGGCGCGAAGGCGAGCGGCTCGCGCGTCACCCGCTCGCGCCACCGGAGCTTCGGATGACCGTCACTCCCGCGCCCGATCCCCCTTGGGTCCCAGAGGTCCCGCTGATCGAGCCATGGACTTGGTTCGATACGAGCGGCACGTCGAAATACGGCATGAAGGTCTACGGGCGCGGCCCTTACGGGCGCTACCGCCAGCCTCCAGGCATCTGGATCGAAGAGGGACCGCCGCCCGCGTGGACGCCCGCGCCGACGCCCGAACCCTGGTCTGGATGGAGCCGCAGCCATGGCTAACGGCAGCGACGCCTACACCCAGAACTACGGCTGGACGAAGCCCCAGGTTGACGGGTCCGACGACACTTGGGGCGACAAGCTCAACGCCAACCTCGACAGCATCGACGCGGACCTCTACGCCGTCTCGATCCAGCAGAGCGTGAATGAAGCGCCAACCGACGGGCGAAACTACGTCCGCAACGGCAATCTGCGCGCTTGGTACGCCGCTCCCCTTCCGTCGGTCACGCCGCCCGCGATGGACGGAACCGCAGCAGCCGGGACCTCCGCGACGTTCTCGCGCGGCGACCACGTCCACCCGACGGACACGTCGCTCTACCCGGCGAGCAATCCCGCGAACTACATCAACGCCACGCAGGCCGCGAGCGCGGCTCCGGTGCAGAGCGTCGCGGGCCACGCTGGCGCGGTGACGCTGAACCATCTCGACATCCAAGATTGGACGAGCGCGACGGCGACTTTCGTCCCCGACGCGCCCTCTGGCGGCCCCTACGGGCGGCAGACGGGCAACTGGGTCATTGTCCCTCCCGAAGCGCCCGCTGGCGGCCCCTGGGCGCGGCAGCAGGGCGGCTGGGTGGCCATCCCTCCGTCAGGGATTGCCGACGCGCCTGCAGGAGGCCCCTACGCTCGCCAGACAGGGTCCTGGGTGGCGATCCCGCCTTCGGGGATCAGCGACGCCCCAGCGGGCGGCCCCTACGCGCGCCAGACCAACGCCTGGGTCACCCTCCCGCCGAGCGGCGCTGCGATGGGGACCTCGCCGCCCGCATCGCCCGTCGTCGGGCAATTCTGGTACGACCTCGCTGACGGTCAGACCTACTGCTACGTGGACGATGGCAACACGCGCCAGTGGGTGGTCGCGAACAATCAACCGGGCGCGTATCTCGCGACCAACGCCGCCACGCCGCCCAGCAATCCCGCCGTTGGCCAGCTTTGGTTCGACACTGTCGGCGCGCAAACCTACGTTTGGTACGACGACGGCTCATCGAAGCAGTGGATAGTCGCAAACAACATGGCTGGCGCGTATCTGCCCCTTCAGGGCGGCACGATGGTTGGCGCAATCACGCTCGCCGCCAACGCTGCGGCGAACTTGCAGCCGGTGACGCTGCAACAGATGAACGCCGCCATCTCGCCGCTCGCGACACAAGCGCAGCTTGGAAACTATCTCCCTCTCGCTGGCGGGACGTTGAACGGGTCTTTATTTATAAATGGAAACGCCGTCATCCAATCGAACTATTGGCTTGGCCTCAACACGACGGGTTATGGGGCGCTTAACAACGTCAACAGCTTGAATTGGACGACAAGCGGGCTAATCACGGAATGCTCGAACTCGCCCCTGTTCGCCAACAAGATCGGCAGCAACGGAACGGCGGCCATCTTCATGCAAGGCGGGACCGGCTGCGGCTCGATCACCGTCGCCAACGCGACCTCGACTGCCTACAACACGTCGAGCGACGCGCGGCTAAAGGAGGACTTCCAGCCCTTCGACGCTGGGCCGATCCTCGATGCTCTCGAAGTTCACGATTTCGCGTGGAAGCAGAAATACAAAGGCAAGCAAATTCGCGCCCATGGCGTCCTCGCGCAAGACGCCGCGCCGATCTTTCCTGACGCCTTCTGCCAAGTTCCCGGCAATCCGCTCCCTGGCGCGACCAGCGAGCTGCCCGACGATCTGTGGATGGTCGATTACTCGAAGTTCGTTCCCCTGCTCTTGCAGGAGATCAAGGCGCTGCGCGCGCGGGTCGCCGCTCTCGAAGGGGCGCGCTGATGGCGGTCGATTTCCCCGCCTCGCCCAGTGTCGGCGACATCTACTATTCGGGCGGCATCGCTTGGCGCTGGGATGGCGTGAAGTGGGCCGCGATCCCGGCGCAGGGCGTGGGGCCATGGCTGCCGCTCGCTGGCGGCACGATGGGCGGGCCGATGACCTTCGCCGCCAATCAATCCGCTTGGCCCAAGCCTGTTGTGGGCGTGACGGACGGGTCCAACGCGGCGGCAGGGCAAGTCGGGGAATACGTTTCCGCAGCGCAAGGAACTGCCGTCAATGTTTCAAATGGAGTTCCGGTAAATGTCATTTCGATTTCGTTGTCGGCTGGGGATTGGGACATAGACGGTTATGCGAATTGGACTTTGCAGGGGGCAACTTACGCTGCACAAGGAAGCAATACTGTTTCAGCGAATCTTGCTAATCATTCTATGCAAACGTTATCGACTG
>Ga0126371_10003491_pt1 | contig 13775 bp, 12 predicted proteins | sample PanSoiMetaPlot_4_FD_110145 | JGI IMG/M metagenome (GOLD analysis project Ga0126371, IMG submission 110145) | Tropical forest soil microbial communities from Panama - MetaG Plot_4 | ecosystem: Environmental > Terrestrial > Soil > Tropical forest > Bulk soil | place: Panama | collected 2016-02-17 | reverse complement strand
TTTTTCTCTTTTCCGGAACCGTCCGGGAGAATATTCTGCTCGGCGCCGAAAACGGCGGGCAGGCAAGCGTCGAGGCGGCGGCCCATGTGGCACAACTGCTGCCCGCCATCCGGGAGTTCAGCCGCCAATTCGAGACGGTGATCGGCGAACGCGGGGTTCGTCTCTCCGGCGGCCAAAAACAACGGGCCGCGTTGGCGCGTGCGATCATCAAGAACCCACCGATCCTTATTCTCGACGACGCCTTCTCCAGCGTTGACGTGGAGACCGAAGAACAAATCCTCGCGGAGTTGAAAAAATTCATGCAGGGCAGGACGACGTTGCTGATCTCCCATCGCATCTCGACGGTGCGAGAGTCCGACTTCATCATCTACTTGAGAGGCGGGGAAATCATCGAACAAGGAAGCCACGGCGAGCTTTTGGCCCGGCGCGGCGCTTATTACCAGCTCTATCAAAGGCAACGCCTGGTGCGCGAAGTCGAAGCGATGGACCATAAGGAAGAACGATTGTGAAAGCAGAGATCCATCGGGACGACGAAATCCTGGGTAAAGCGTACGACGCGCGTCTCATGGCGCGCATCCTGCGCTACCTGGCTCCTTACTGGAAGCTGCTGGCCATTTCCTTCACGTTTCTTTTGCTGCACACCGGAACGCAGCTTTTGGGTCCGTATATAACGAAGGTCGCTGTGGATCGTTACATCAGCCACCAGGATGTCCACGGACTGGATCTGGCGGCGTGGGCTTACCTGGGAAATGTCTTTCTTGGCTTCGTGATTCTCTTCGTGCAGACCTATACCACCGAGTATACCGGCCAACGCGCCATGCACGATCTCAGGATGGAAATTTTTTCTCACCTACAAAAACAGGACATGGCTTATTTCGACCGCAACCCTGTCGGTCGCTTGATGACCCGGACGATCAACGACGTCGAGACGCTCAACGAACTTTTCAGCACTGGTGTCGTCGGTCTCCTGGGAGATGTCTCTATTGTTTTCGGCATTGCGGTGGCGATGCTCTGGATGGAGTGGAAGCTGGGACTCGTCTGCCTCATGGCGTTTCCGCTGATTCTCTACCTGAGCCGCTTCTACCGCCGGCGCGCGCGGGAGGTCTATCGGGAAAGCCGGCTGATCTTGGCGCGGCTCAATGCTGATCTACAGGAAAATATCGCCGGGGCGGGCACGATCCAGGCTTTCGGACAGGAAGGCAAAATGTACCGGCGCTTCCAAGACATCAATTTCGCCTATCGAAATGTCCTGCTTCGAAGCGTCCGCTACAACGCGGTGTTCTTTCCAATTATTGAAATTTTCAGCGCGCTGACCATCGGCCTACTTCTGTGGTACGGCGGCGGGTTAGTGGTTCAAAATGTCATTCAAGCGGGCGTCATTGTCGCCTTCGTCCAATACATCCAGCGCATGTACCAGCCGATTCGCGATTTGGCGGAGAAATATAACATCTTGCAAGCGGCGATGGCGTCTTCGGAGCGCATCTTCACGCTGCTTGATACGCCGGCGACGATCGGGAATCCCGAGCAGCCGAAGAACGCAGGGCGTTTTCGGGGTGAAGTCGAGTTTAACGACGTGTGGCTTTCGTACAACCCGGGCGAGCCCGTGCTTAGAGGAATCTCATTTCATGTGCGCCCGGGAGAAAAAGTGGCGCTGGTGGGCGCCACCGGCGGCGGCAAAACATCGATCATCTCCGCTCTTGGCCGCTTCTATGACATCGAGCGCGGCGCAATTGTTGTCGATGGTATCGATGTGCGCGAGTGGGACAAGCAGGCTTTGCGCCGGCATCTCGGCCTTGTGTTGCAAGACGTTTTTCTTTTTTCCGGTGACATCGCAGCGAACATCACCTTGAGAGATCCTCGCATCGACCACCAAAAGATGGTCGAAGCGGCGCGGCGCGCCCACATCGCGCCGTTCATCGAACGGCTGCCAAATCAATACGGGGAAGAAGTGCAAGAACGAGGTTCGACCCTGTCCCAAGGTCAGAGACAACTCTTATCGTTCGCCCGAGCGCTGGCCTTTGATCCCAGGATTCTCATTCTCGACGAAGCGACCAGTTCCGTGGACACCGAAACCGAATTGCTTATTCAGGACGCCCTTCAAGAACTGTTGAAAGACCGGACGGCGTTGATCATTGCGCACCGGTTATCAACGATTAAGAACGCCGATCGCATTCTTGTGATACACAAGGGTGAGATATGGGAGCAGGGAACACACAGTGAACTGCTTGGGCAGGGTGGATTGTACTCGCGCCTTTACGATTTGCAGTATCGATTCCAGGAAGCGGAAGGGCAAGAGCAGGGAGCATGGAGAGCGGAGCAGGGAGCGCGGGGTAGAGATCATGGAGCGAAAGGGCCAAGCGCAAAAAGCAGCGAACCTTCGGTGTAGCCGTAGGTCGCTTTCAGTTGAAGAAAAGCAAGGCTACTCCGTGCTCCCTTCTGTGCCATCACACAATCAATCCAACCGGCGCCGGGGCGTGGAATCCAGGGAAAATTCTGCTGAGATCTTTCTGACCGAGATGGCGCGCGATCACTTCTCCGCACACGGAGCGAAAGTCCGTCGTTAAATTCAAGTCGCGACCTTCATAGAGCAACTCCGGCGCTATGCCCGGCCAGCGGCCGTAAACTTTGCCGCCGCGGACCGCCCCGCCCAGAGCAAACATAACGTTGCCGTGGCCGTGGTCGGTGCCGCGGTTGCCATTCTCTCGCGCGGTGCGGCCAAACTCAGACATGGTGAGAAGCACCACATCGTCCATTCGATCTCCGATGTCACGATAGAAAGCCGCCAGGCCTTCGGCTAATTCTTTGAGCCGATTGGCCATTTGACCAGTGGCGCCGCCTTGGTTCACGTGGGTATCCCATCCTTCAATTTCTGTGAAGGCGATCTCCAGTCCAACGTTGGCTTTGATGAGTCGCGCGATCTGTCCGAGACCGGCGCCGAGCCGTCCGTTGGGGTAGCGCTCGGAAGAAGCGGGAATTTTCGTTTGGACCTGTTTCAGGTCGTTCATGGCCGCAAAGAGGTTTTGCCCGCTGAAGCGAAACAACGAATCCGCGGTGGTGGCATAGAGTCTTTGCAGCGAGCCCGCCATCGCTTCGTTGCGCAGGCGGAATTCCTCGATGGAAGACAACGTCAGCGCCGGCGCGCTGCCAACGAGGATACGCGGCAGTTGAGGGGTGACGGCGACACCACGGAAAGGCGATTCGTCCTTTTTCTTTTCGTTCAAATAACGATTGAGCCAACCGTCCGCTGTGCTCTTGATCCCCGGGGTGCCGATCTCCATATAATCCTGAGCGTCAAAGTGAGAGCGCGTATTATTAGGCGATCCCGCGGCGTGGACGATGGCAAGATGACCTTTGTCGTAAATACTCTTAAGCGGCGCCAGCGCGGGGTGGAGCGCATAGAAGCCATCGAGATCGATAGCTCGATTTTCCCCCGACGCTGGCTCCGCGATGGCGATGCTCTGCCTGAGAGAATAGTAAGCGCGGTCCTTGAAGGGAATGACGGCGTTCAATCCATCCATGGCGCCGCGCTGAAAAACCACCACCAAGGCTTTGCCGCGGCCGACTTGCTGCGCCTCAGCCGCCCGCACCAGAAACGACGGAGGCAGGCCCAAAGCGAGAAATCCTAAGCCGCTGGATTTGAGAAAACCGCGACGTGAGATATTCATGACTACCTCCGTTGGAATTCCGGCGCAGCCATGAGCAGGGCGATGGACTGGCTGCCTTCAGTCTGCGAAAGAGCCGAGCGAGTGGCGGGCGAGAGCGCGTCGGGCGCAACGAGTCGCGCGAAGGATTCTCTATCGCCGGCCACTTCAGGGCTAAAACGGGATCCGGGAATTCGATTTCCGACTAGATCCGACGCAAAATTCATGCGTGTAAGCAGCATATCAGGGCTGGTCCACGAACTGCCAATATCGGGATAGCCGGTGGGAGGCTGGGCCAAAAAGAGTGGTTCTCCCATACGGCCGAGGTAGCGCAAGAGTTGATGAGACATTTGAACTTCGGCCCCGGTGGCGCGCAAGGCGCTGGCGACATATTCCAGGGGCATTTTTACTTTGGCCTGGAAGGTTTCCGGCGCGAAGAACTCCGGCGCCTCGAAGATCGCGCGCAGGACGGTTGGAATATCGCCATCGCTTTGGCGGAATGCTTCCGTGGCTTGGGTGACAATCGATGATGGGGGTTGGTCGGCAACGAATCGGCGCGCCAGCTTTAGCGAGATGAAACGCGCCGTTGAAGGATGATGCGCAAGTAGGTCGAGGACCGTCAATCCATCTTCCATGCCTCCGCCAGCGGGAATGCGGTGGCCGAAGACGATCTTCTCGCCTGGGTCATGAATCCGCGGCTCAAATTGAAACCCTCCCTCGCCCCGTGGTTGGCGAATGGTCCAACCGGTAAAGCAGCGGGCGACTTCCTGGACATCCTTTTGGGTATAACCGCCGTCGACGCCGAGGGTATGGAGTTCCATAAGCTCGCGGGCATAATTCTCATTCAAGCCGCGGCGCCGGTTATTGGGTGCAAAGCGCGCGGCCAATGAATTGGGACTAGCGCTGAGCCAGTTGTCGAGATAAAAAAGCATCGCTGGACTCTGGGCGGTGGCGCGCAACAGATCTTTAAAGCGGCCGAGCGCATGGGGTCGAATCGTGTCGCGATCGTAGGAGGTGGAGAGCCAGCGGTCCGCGCCTTTGGCAGCGAAGATGTTGAAGTGATTGCTCCAGAAGCCGGCCATCGCTTCGTGGAGCTGCCGTTGGCTATAAACGGCGCGCAGCAGCCGCATTTGTTGGAGTTCTACGATGACCACGCGAGGCCCTTGCATCATCATCTCCTGCCCTCTGATCATCTCCGGGTTTTGCGCGGCCTGTTTGGGTGGCGGATAAAGCTCGATAAGCTCCCGGCTGGTCAAACGCATAGTCTTGAGGCCGGCGAGCTTTTCTTCAAGGGAAGCGTCGGAGATTTTTTCCGGGTGCAGCTGTTCATCCAAGTAGGCATGCATCCCCATGCGGTTGATCTTCTGAATTTCTTGGCGCGTCGGCCCGAAACCGGTTCGGTTCAGCAAATGAACTACCTTCTGCTCTTGGGTCAGGGGCGTGTTCATGGCTTAATCCTTTTCCTTTAGTTTCTGGTTTTCTCTAAACTTTTCGCGCAACGCCTTGCGCTCTTCCGGCGTGAGCTGCCTTATCCGGTCGCGGAATTTCTCGCGCAATTCCTGTTTTTCTTCCGGCGATAGCCGTTCCGCTCTTTCGGAAAATTTTTGCTTTAGCTGTTGCTTTTCCTCGGGAGACAATCGCTGGTATTTTTCTCGGAACTGCTCGCGCAGCTGCTGCCGTTGTTCGGGCGACAGCTCTTCGAAGCGCCGTCTAAGCGCTTCGCGGCGCTCCGGAGGAAGCGCGCGCCACCGCTCCCAACGCTCGCGCAGCTGCTGCCGTTGCTCGGGGGTTAGCTTCTGCCAGCGGTCGAAATTTTTCTGCACCGCGGCTTTTTCGTCCGGTGACATGTGACGCCAGTTGTCGAACTTTTTTTGCAAATCGCTCTTCTCTTCCGGCGACAGAGCTTGCCAGCGCTGGAAACGCTCGCGGAGCTGCTGCTTTTGTTCAGGGGTCATCCGCTGCCAACGTTCAAGCTGCTGCTGGTCGGTCTGTGCCTGGCTCCACGCGGGAACCGGCGGAATAGGGAGAATCGAAAACAAAAGAAAACCCAGGAGTCTTGCGCGAGGTTTCATTTTCCCCCCTCCCTCTTCTTCACCACCTGGGATTTCTGAGCGCCGGCGTCTGCCGTGGTTTTGGCGGCGGAATCGACGTTCTGCATGTCCTGCATCAGGTCGATATGTTTGATCATTTCCATGTTCTTCAGCAGTTCCATCATCTGCAGCATTTCTTTGTCGGGCCGCTCAACGTCTTTGGGAACCGCTGCGATTGCCCCTCTTGAAGGAAGCAAGCTGACAAACACTAGCCAGGCCGCTAACCTCAGCAGCGCGATTTTCATGTTGTTCCCTTGGCGGGACTGTCGGAACTTTCCAGGAAGTCCATCGCATCCAGGACTTCCATGTTTTTAAAGAATTCCAAATTCTCGGCCACCGGCAGCTCTTCGATCAGCGCCTGGTCATCCGGCGGTGGTTCCTGGGAGTGCCAGAATGTTTTTCCGAGCGTAATGGTTAAAGCCAGCGCAACCACGGCCGCCATGGCGATGGCCGATCTTGGCCATGGCTGCAACAAACCGAGTAAGCTTTGCCACCATGCTTTTTTCTCCCGGACTTCGGACAGCTTCAGACGCATCTCGCGGTTATAATCGGTCCAGAAAGTCTCCGGGGGATCGTCGTTCATCACTGTCGATGGCAGGATTGACGCCATTTCCTGCATGTAAAGACGGCAGGGTGCGCATTCTTTGATATGGTTTTCTACTCGAGTCTGCTGGGCGCCGCTCACCTCTTTATAGTAGTAGAGCACCAGATCCTCTTCCATGTTCTTACAGGCGCTATTTTCATTTCCTGCCATGGTGTCCTCCTAAGCGAACTCCGACAAATCCTCGCGCAGCGCTCTAACCGCGCGGTGCAAATGCACTTTGACCGTGCCCTCGGCGGTCTGCATGATCTCGGCGATCTCTCTAATCGAAAGCCCCTGATGGTTTTTGAGAATAAACGCCGTTCGTTGCTTTGGCGGTAGCGATTCCAGAGCTTCTCCCACTTTGCGGGAGAGCTGGCTGGCGATGACCTGCTGATCCGGCGTGGCGAGATTTCCCGTCGGGTGGCTCGGCTCTATCTGATTCTCGACGGTTTCGTTGAATTCTTCGGCTGGAGCGCGTTTTTGCCGGCGCTTGTAGTCAAGGCAGATATTGACCAGAATCCGGTAGAACCAGGTGTAAAAACCTGAGCGCCCGTCAAAGTGGTTGAGGTGCGTATAAGCGCGCAAAAAGGCCTCCTGCGATAAATCCTTCGCCTCCTCCCGGTCACGCGCAAAATCGAAAGCTATCCTGTAAGCCTTCTGTTGATGGCGTTGCACGAGTTCCTCAAACGCCGTCTGATCGCCTTTTTGTGCCAGCGCAACGAGTTGTTCATCTCCAAGCTTCACAGGGGGACTCCCACTCATGAAGCTGATTATACCACGCGCAAAGGGAGATTGATGGCCGTGACTTATCGCTACGGCCGCGGACGAGTTCAACAAGGGTTCAATTTCCTGCTTTGTGTCCCCTAATGTCGTGTCTGAGCTCGCGCCGGTCGGCCCCGAGTTCTCGATGGTCTCGCCTAATCTCCCCGAGATCGTGCCTAATCTCACCATCCGCCGCCAATATCGTCCCGCCTAAAAAGAACGAACCCGCCACGAAACCAAATGCGGCGATGATCTTGAGTTTGTCCTTAAAGCTGTCTAACCTCCGCTATCCATTAGGATTTTGCCCGAGCAATGAACGTTAGACGGCGGTTATATGGGAAGGTTTACCGCTCCATTCGGGCCCGGATTGGTTGAAGCAACGGGCGGCAGATCGGTTTCAAATTACTGGATTTTTTATGGATTCTAACGAAGGATTTTGTTGCCTGATTTTGACAAAGGCGTGATCAACGCGCCTATCGTCTAGAAACAGACATCGAGGCTCGCGTTGTCGAGGTTTTCAACCATGACGCTAATCAAACCTGGACTCAAACCTGTTCTGAGGTTTTTCCTCTGGAATCGTCTGCGACTGCTTCTCGCCAAATGGCGGGCAATCCACCGAAGTCTTGTCCATGGGGGCACAAGGAATCTGATTCGTAAAGTGGCCCGACGAGCCGACATGACTTCCATGATGTCCTCTATGGTCACCCGAGTGGCCACCATGCCCGCCCGAGTGGCCACCTCCATGTCCTCCGCCACCATGTCCTCCTCCGCCATGTCCTCCTCCGCGTGCTAAGGCAGACGAGGCGCCGAAGACAAAGATTAGGCTGAGGATTAGCGCAAGCGTCCGGATTCTCCATATTAGATGTTTGGTTGGTCTGGCGAGAACGCATCTCATGGCGTACCTCCCAAGATGACGCTCGTATACTATGAGCGCCAACGTCGGTCAAGCGCAGGTGGCGGGTTAAGAGTGTGTTGATAATCTGGCCTCTGAGAAAAGCTTTGGCCCAATTGTGATTCTTGTCGCTTGCACTTGTTCGATCAAGTTTTTGTTTAGTTCTATAAGTCGATTGGCTCTTGCTGTAGGGGAACTACAGCTTGACACGAGGTTCGCTGTGTACTACGCGGAGAAACTACAAAACAGGTTTTTCCCCGGAGGACAGCATGGAAAGGCTGGTACTAAAATTTCGTTTCGGTCACATTGATCCCGGCGGCGGTCGAGGCGCGCAGGACCAGACGCGGACCGCGTTACGAATTCTACCAGGTTGTCCCCACAAATATCATGTTTGGTGACTGCCGTGCTGGGCATAAAAGATTTTACCAAGGAGGCCGTTGATGTCTCAGCGTTAGCGCTGAAGAGGAAAAATCGCTAAACGAGATTGCGGCTCACCAGCTCATCTTTGACATACGCGTAATAAATGGATGCCGCAATCAGGCCCGGCATACCAAACGCTGCCTCCATCGCGAGCATGGCCAGCAATAACTCCCAGGCGTGCGCGCGTATCTGCGTGCCGATCAAATGCGCGTTCAAAAAATACTCGAGTTTATGAATCACAACCAAGAATAACAGCGATGCAATTGCGACTGATAGCGAGACGCTCAGACTCAGTACCACAATCATCGTATTGGAAACGAGATTCCCAATTACGGGAAGAATCCCGACGAGGAACGTGATGACGAGCATTGTTTTGGCCAAAGGTAGATGTACGCCGGCCAATGGCAACGCGACGAACAAATACAACCCCGTAAGAAGAGTGTTGACAGCCGAGATACGCACTTGGGCGAACACCACGCGTCGGAAGGCCTCTCCGAGGCGACCGGCGCGCTCTTGAAGGGCCGTTGCGAGGGGCCCCAGAGACGCGCGGGGCTGCACGTCATAGAGAGACACCAACGCTCCGATCCCCATTCCAAAGAGAATGTGCGCCAGCGTGCGCCCAGCCTCCGCCCCCGCATGCTGCAGCTGACCGGCGTGCGGCCGCAGCCAGGCCACCACGCTTTGCCGCAGCTCATCCACGTCCGTAGGTAGTTGGTCCGCTATAGAATCGGGCAGCGCCGCTCGCCAGCTGTCGAGGCTGTCGGCCATCTTGTTCAAAAGCGCCGTCAAGTTATCGGCCCTAACAAAGGCAATAATACCCGTCCCGGCGAGCATAAGAAGCAGCACAACCAGCGCAGCCAAAATCCCGACCGCGGCTAACTTTCCCTGCTTACGATGAATCCGGACTACTTTCAGAGCCTCCGCCAGGACTTGGACCAATTCGTACACGGAGAGTCCGGCCAACAGTGCCGGGAGCAAGTGTAGTCTCAACACGAGGAACAGCGCCATACCCATTAGGATCCAAGAGGCAATATCATAAGAAGACGCACGCGAGGGTTGAGGAAGGTCGGCTTGTCTGAAACCGGTTTTTGCCACCGGTCGATCCTATGCTGAAGATAGGGCACGGCGCAACGCGCTGTGTACCATGATACAAGCACTTGTCATAACTTTTCATCGCGACAGACAAATAAGAAACCCTGACAGACTGTTTAACGTGTCTTTTCGATTTGACAGCTACAAACCAAAAATGTAATGACTTCGACCATGATTTGAAGCTATCATCAGAGGAGGGCCGATTGATGGAACAGCAAACATCGACTAAGAAGAGCGATCCGATTATTATCGAGCAAGCCGGAATGCGTATGACCATCGCTCACCGACATGGCCTTGGCGGCAGCGATGAAGGGCTGACGTTTGATATCACGATGGCGGAGGACGAGGCGAAGAGAATTCTACGCTTCGATTGCTTCTACAAAAATCCTCATTATCACGTCGGTGCCTCCGGCGAACAGAATGTTCACAAGATGAAAGACGAAGGCATCGAAGATCCGGTGCGCTGGACTCTCGAGCAGCTCAAGACTCGGCTTCCTTCAATGGTCAAACAAGCCGGATACGAAGAAATCGCAGGGAGGATCGACCAACAAGCGATGGCCGATCATCTCACCAAGTTGGAACCGGAGATAATCGCTAAATACTAATGGGTTGGGTGCACCCGGTTACAAGCAGTCAGAAAAGACGCTCGAAATAACGCCGTCACGGCTCTTCTGGTAGAGGTGGGTGAGCATTCCCTCGCCCATTCCGACGGGAGAAGTTAAGGTTCTTGGTGCAAATGCCTCTATCTCAGCATTAAACTGAGCATCGTATCGCGAGCATTTGAATACCCGAAAACGGTCTGACGGCTAGGCGCGCAGCCAACTATCGTGCCACATTGTTAGTTCTTGACGAACTTTTTCAAATTTCGCTTAGTCGTAAAGCCACCATAGATATTGCCTTGGTCGTCTGCCGTGACCTCTTCCGCCCCTTGGAGCTGCGGATCCAACAGAGGAATAAACGCAGTGACCTTGCCATCTTTGGCGCTCCCGATCCTAATGCCTTGCTTGAAACCAGGATTGGTCTTCTCATTCGATTGTGAATCGGCCACATAGATGATGTCATTCTTGTCGATGAACACGCTGCTCGGGCGGCCGAATTGTTTCCACTCGGCAAGAAATTTTCCGTCCGAGTCGAAAATCTGAATGCGGCTGTTGGAACGGTCGCCGACGAAGACGCGCCCAGCGGAATCCAAAGCGATGGTATGGGGCACATCGAATTCGCCCGGCCCTGAACCGTGCTTTCCCCAAGCCTTGATGAATTTCCCATCCTTGGACAACCTGACAATACGGTCGTTGGTTTTTTCGCCGTGGCCATCCGCAACGAAGATATCGCCATTGGGCGCCACCACGACATCTGATGGCGAATTAAAGCTATCCGGCCCATCGCCAGCGATGCCGGGTTTGCCGAGAGTCATCAACACTTTGCCGTCCGGGGCGAACTTGATAACGGTGTGACCCTTGCCGCCTTCGCCGCGGCCGTCGGTCACCCACACGTTGCCGTCCCGATCTACATACAGACCGTGGGGGAAGTTGAACATTCCCGCTCCAAAATTCGCCACCAGCTCGCCGGATGGATCGAATTTCATAATCGGCGCGACGTTCGAGCCGGTGCAGCTATTTTCGCCGCAGCGGTCGAATACCCAGATACTCTTGCCGTCGCGGTGGTCCACCTCCACGCCGATCGGCGCACCCCAATGCCGTCCCTCAGGAAGTTGAGCCCAGCTCTCAAGCATGCGATACGGGTTTGGCGCGGCGTTGGGGTCGGGTTTGTCCTGAGCGGGTAACGATCTTGCAAACATCGCCATCGCCGCGGCGATCGCGACTCCAAGCGCATAAGTCACTTTGGCAGGCTCCATGATTCTCCTCCTTATTGACTTTAAACCGCTCGCATCATCGGCATCTCCAGCACGACTCAGCGTCGTTGGCTCGAATCCTGCCGCCGGTTGAATAGCTGTTGCCCATCGCGCCGCGGCCACGCCTGCGAAACCTTGGCTGTCAAAGAATTTGAATCAAATGATCCGTTACGATTGAGCTCTTTTAGCGCGCTAATCAAACCTCGACTCAAACCTGTTCTGAGTTTTTTCGGCTGGAATCGTCTGCCACCGCTTTTCCCCAAGTTGCGGGCAATCCGCCGAAGGTTTATCCGTAGGTACACAAGGATTTAGGTTAGTAAAGTGATCGCGTGTCATGGAGTGTCTTAGAATCCCTCCATGCCCGTCGCCGACGTGACCTGCATGATGTCCTCTGTGGTCACTAGAGTGACCAGCATGCCCGCCCGAATGGCCGCCTCCATGTCCTCCACCGTGTCCTCCTCCGCGCGCCAACACTGATGAGGCACTGAAGAGAAATACTATACTGCCGATTAGCACAACCGCTCGGATGCTCCGCGTTAGCTGTCTGCTTGATTTTGGGAGAACGCTTGTCATGGCATTCCTCCTGAGACGGCGCCCGTATACTACGGAGCGCTAACTGCGGTCAAGCTTAGAGCGTATCGAGGCGAAAGCTTTATGGATGACCCGGGGTGGAGGACTCGTGGACTCTGGAGCAGCGCAAAACTCGGCTTCCTTCAAGCATCAAACAAGCCGGATACGAAGAAATCGGAGGATCGACCAACAAGCGATGGCGGATCATCTCACCAAGTTGGAACCGGAGATAATCGCTAAATACTAACGTGGGTTGAGCGTTACATCCGACCCAGCTCCTGCAGGACACGGTTCACGAAACGACGCTCGAAAAACTTGTCATAGGGCACGGGATCCGTCATAAACCCTACTTTCTGGAGGAAATTCGCGGTGTAATTATACGCCGCCTCCGAGATGTCGCCGTTCACGCCAAACACCAACTTCGGGTCCGCCAGATCGTAGGCCTTACTCAGAATGTCCGGGCTCTCGTCCTTGATGACCTTGACGGCGATGGCCATAAAACCCGCCTTGTTGGCTGCTATGAACCGGCTGGCCTCGGTAAGCGCTCTGGTAAGCTTGTAAATGGTCTCGGGATTCTTCGCTATGTATTCTTCTCTGGCCATGGAGAAGTTGTTCGGGAGCTCGGGCACGATCTTTGGGACCTCCGCCAGCGAGATGATCTGAGGGTATTGCGCGAGTTTTGCCACTTCATCCAGCGTTGCCATCGTCGCATCAACCTTACAGGCCACCACTGACCTGAAGCGATCCGCAGGAGAGCCCACCGACACATACTGCACCTTATCTGGGTCCACACCGCTCCGCTCCAATACGATGCGGGGGACGTGGTACGAATAGCCGCCAATGCCTGAGACAGCGATACTTTTCCCTACCAAACCCTGGAGTGTGGTGGCGCTCTCCCTCCGTGCGACGATGTGAAAAGGGGAGATAGGGTTAGGAACTGACCAAGCCTTAATCTTGGCTCCCTTCGAAGCGCTCACCATGACAGCGGTCCCCCCGATGATGACGGCCGCATCCAAGTCGCCGGAGAGCAGGGCCTTAGTGTGGTTGGGGTCGCCGGCAATTTCCACAATCTCCACATCAAGCCCCTGCTTCTTAAACAGACCTCTTTCTAAAGCCACATAGGGCGCCAGTACATGTAACGCGGGTGGACTGAGAGAAGAGCCCAACTTGACTTTCACGGCCTGGGCACCAGCGGGGTCGGCTGCTAGCTGAGACGCGGAAAGAAACAGCCACGTCAATCCCATTGTCGAAAAAATTTTGTTTGGCATCGTCGTTACTCCTCTCCTTATTTTGACAATGTCGCTAAGCGATCTGAGCGGAAAACACAAGGAAAGAGTCAGGCGTGAGCACGAGGCGCGAGGCACAAAAAGAAGGCGCAATCGCGATTGAACCAAGAGTGAATGGTCGTCCTTATGAGAAACCGTGAACGTGTTCGTGTCCGTTGATCGCGCTCACTCACTTTCGAGTTTTGAGAATTCTCAAAACATCAAAATGACGGCTGAGGTCATTGCTTCGACGTTTCGAGAATTCTCGAAACGTCGAAATGGGAAAACGGTCGCGCCTGGCATTGGATATGTGTGATTGCAAGGCCCGTTTCCCCGTCGTCTCCTCCCTCCGCTAAAGTACGTTAGGTTAACTCTAAGTTACAATCGGTGGAGTGCCCGCGGTTTCTTACGCAAACGTAAAGTGCGAGTCGCTCATCGCATATCTCTATCTCTGGTGAGTTTTGCCCTCAAACCACACCACAAGAGAAGTGCTGCCCACAGCTTTACCATTAATAAGGATCTGATCCGGCGCCACGACCACAGCCTCAGCGATCTCGGGCTGTGTTACGGCAACTCTGGTCGCTCTTCTCGGTAAGCGCAGCACAACG
>Ga0126371_10003489_pt1 | contig 13782 bp, 15 predicted proteins | sample PanSoiMetaPlot_4_FD_110145 | JGI IMG/M metagenome (GOLD analysis project Ga0126371, IMG submission 110145) | Tropical forest soil microbial communities from Panama - MetaG Plot_4 | ecosystem: Environmental > Terrestrial > Soil > Tropical forest > Bulk soil | place: Panama | collected 2016-02-17 | reverse complement strand
CTCTCTTTGAGTGCGGACAGGTCAGTCGGTGCCCGCAGTGTTTCGCAGTAAACCCTTTGCAAGAGGGGCCGCAATTCCGGGGAAACTCGCTCCCCGTCAATTAGACAGTCGATAGCCGCGAACGCTGTGTCGAACCCCGCCATGGGCCTTAGCCTCAGCGTCGAATTGTAGCCGAGGAGCGACAGTTGGCGAGAAATCTTGATTACACTCGTCATTGATTCCTCGCATCCCCCGTCCTGCAAAAATTTTCCAAATTTTTTATTCTGATTGCGAGCGCGGGTTGTGTCAGATTCTGACCACCCCACCCTGTTTTTAGACCCGGAGTGGGGGCGCGTCGAAGCGTCGAATCCAAGTCTCTGCGCCTAATTTTGTGCCTACTCCCACCCTTCAAGTCGTGTCCCGCGTATGTTCAATGGGGGTCGGCACCTAGCCGCCGCTGACGGCGGTGTGGACATTCATGTGGACAATCAGGCTCTGCTCAATGACCTATCCAGCTAACGCATTGAAAAGATGGTCGGGGCGATAGGATTTGAACCTACGACCCCCTGCGCCCAAGGCAGGTGCGCTACCAGGCTGCGCTACGCCCCGACATTCTTTTCGATTATAAATGACGACTCGTTTGTCCCGGCTTCAGGTCCCCACAGCTGCCTTCAAACGCTCCTTTCGCAGCGCTTGAGCGGGGCAGGTATAATTTTCAATCAGGTATGCCCAATCCGCGTTACGCGCTGGTGGCTTATGTCAAAAGCCCTGCAGGAGAATTCGTTGAGAACCTCCGTCAGGAGCTTCACCCCGATCTGCCGCAGGTTGCCGCGCATCTGACCATCCTTCCGCCTCGGCTCTTACGCGGCACGGAAGACGCGGCCCTCCAAGTTCTGGAACGCATCTGCGGGGAAGAGCATCCCTTCGAGGTCTCGCTTGGTGCCGTGGGAACCTTTCTTCCGGTAACGCCCACGGTCTTTATCCGCATCGACGGCTCGGCTCATCGCATGAGCGATTTGCATCGAAAGCTCAATACCGAAGAACTTCAGTACTCCGAAGAGTGGCCTTACATTCCTCACATGACTATCGCGAAAATGGGGGCCGAGCAGGATGTCCAGGCAGCCTTTGAAACCGCCCGCCAGCGCTGGCAAGAGTATTCGGGCAGCCGCCGGATCCTGTTGGAAAAGCTCATCTTTGTGCGCGAACAGTCCACCAATTGCTGGATCGACCTGGCCCCGGTCCCTCTCGGCCGTCGCCTCGTTTCGCGTTAGCTTCGACCGGTTACCGCGGGAACCTGTACATGGCCCCAAGTACATCTCACTCCCGTGCGTTGAAAAGCCCCTTGCGTATCGGTAGATAAAGAGTAGGGCGAACCTCTGGACCTCCCGTCGAACATCCAGTTCTGACGCGGGTTTCCGGGCCATCGAACGGGAGACGGCACTCTATGCAGATCGGGGTTTACGGCGCAGGATATCTCGGAACAGTGATTTCTGCCTGCCTCGCGGATTTTGGTACTCCGGTCTCCTGTTGTCACCCCGACCGTTCCCGCATGGTGGAAATGGCGCAGGGCAATATCCCGTTTTTCGAGAAGAATCTCAAAGAAATTATCCGTCGCAACGTCCGCGCTGGCCGGCTCGCCTATTCCACCGATATCGAATCGTTCGCCCGTAGAACCGGCGTGATCTTTCTTGCGGAAGACAAGGCCGAGAACCTGAACGACGTCGCGATCCGCATCACACGCCTCGCGCCAAAGCCGCCGATTCTCACCATCGTCACTCCCGTTCCCGTCGGGACGGCCAACGTCCTGGAAAAAGCTATCCGAGATATCGGACTGCAGGCGACGATCGTTTCGCAGCCCATGTTCTTTACCGACGGATGCGCCGTCGAAGATTTCAACTGGCCCGATCGCCTCATTCTCGGAACGAGCTCGGGCGAGGCCATGCAAATCCTTAAGCAAATCTTTCACCCGCTCGTCATGCGCGGAGTGCCGGTGATCGTGACCAATCACGCAACGGCCGAGCTGGTCCGCGAAGCGGCTACTGCTTTCGTCGCCACCAAGATCTCGTTCATCAATGAAGTAGCTACTCTTTGCGAGAAAGTGAATGCCGACGCGGTAAACCTCGCTCTGGCTCTCGGCCTCGACAAAAAGATTGCTCCACGCTGCCTGCAACCGGGAGCCGGTATGGGTGGAGTCTTCGCCGAATCCGACATGGACTCTCTCGTTCAACTCGCCCAGTCACAAGGCGTATCGCTGAAAGTTCTCAGTGCCGCGCGCGACGTCAATCACCAGCTGGCCGATCGCCTGGTAGAGAAGATCTCGCTCGCTCTCAATTCCGTCGAGAACAAAGAAGTCGGAATCCTTGGACTCTCCTTCAAGCCCAACACCAACTCCGTTGCCGGCTCTTCGTCTGTTCGCCTCGCCGAGGCTCTGGTTTCCCGAGGTGCCCACGTTCGTGCCTATGACCCCGTCGCGATTCCCGAAGCCAAGACGCGACTCAACGGATCAGTTCGCTACTGCGACTCGGCATACGCCGCTGCCGAAGGCTCCGATGCCCTAGTCGTCGGAACCGGATGGCCCGAGTTCCGCGCCCTCGACTTCGATCGCATCAAGCACCTGTTGAGAAAACCTGTCATCGTCGACACCAAGAACCTGCTCGACTCCACCCGTCTGCGCGCCCTGGGATTCGAATACGTAGGCGTCGGCCGCGTGTAGCTCTGTTCTTACCCCCAGATTTATGTTCCGCGCTGTGCGTCCCGGAGGGACGATTGATAATAGCCCGCCAGTTCCACTGGCGGGTAGGAAGCCGGGAGAACGAAATGCGTCCTGGAGGGACGCCTGAACCTTCGCTCGGCTGCCAAATTCTGTATCCGCACCGTTATCTCTCCGCTACGATTCTTCCATGGGCTGGACCATCTTCACCGCGATCGATCTCTGGATGGGCGTCCTCCTGCTCGACATGATGTCGACAGCAGTCCCACCCGAGAAAATGCCACGCCTGCGCGCCGCCCGCAGAGTCGTACTCGCCCTCCTGGCTATTTCAATCGTCGTGTTATTCACCCAAGTCGCAAGGCGTTATGGCTGGATCAGACATTAGGTCGAACAGATTTAAAGGATTTAATTCGGAAGATGGGGTGGGAAACGGGAATCGAACCCGCAACCGCTGGAGCCACAGTCCAGTGCTCTGCCAGTTGAGCTATTCCCACCGCAGGACCTTCATTATAGCAATTAGGCCGGGCCTTGTGCCGCGAGCAAGCCACCGGTTCCAGCGTTTAATGTACGCCCTAAGCGAACGGATCCTCATCCGCGCTGCGCCCATAAATCACCGGCACCGGCACATCCAGCAATCGCAGATACACGGACAACTGGCCGCGATGGTGATACCAATGGTTGAACATGATCGTCCGCACAACTGCCGCGCGTGGCTGCTGAAAAAGTTGCCGATCGCCCTTCATCAACCGCCAATTTCCCCGCGCCTGCTCCTCAGTCAAACCGGACAGGAATTTTTCGGCATCACGCACACTCTGCTCGTAGGCCGTAAGCACTTCCTCGAGGCCCTTCGGCTGGGGCGGCACAAAGCTACCCGTCAACACATCAAAGCTATCCTGCTGTGCGATGCGCGCAATTCCCCCCGGAATGGTCGCCACATGCCACGCCAATTGCCCCAGTGCCATCGATCTCGGATGCGGCTTCCATCCCAGCTTGTCTGCAGGCACTCGCTCCAGTGAGCGTTTGGTAATCGCTGCCTCTTCTTGAAACTCTTCTAACATCGTTGGCATCTTCCACGTCCTTTCACTGAGAGTGCTTCGGAATCACGCGAATTTCAAAAATCTGGGGCCATAGCTTGCCCGTCACAAACAGCCGCTTCCCTCCGAGGTCGTATGCAATCCCGTTCAAAACTGCTTCCGCCTCTCGTTGGTAAAACGGACCCAGCAGCCCGGGCAGATCGACCCATGCCACAACCTGCCCGGTCCGCGGAGAAATTCTCGCAATGCGGTCTCTGTGCCAGACATTCGCGTAAATCTCTCCCTCTACAAATTCCAGTTCGTTCAACTGATCGACCGGTTTTCCGCCATCACGAACCTTGATGCGGCGCTTCTCGGCAAATGTGCTTGCATTCAAAACGCGAATCTCCGCGCTTCCATCGCTCATGAAAAGATCGTGGCCGTCAGTCGTCAGTCCCCAGCCTTCTCCCCCATACTGAAACGTCCGCAACAAGCGGAGGTCGCGCAGATCGTAAACAAATCCAACGTGTGAGAGCCACGTCAACTGAATGATTTCGTTTCCCCATACCGTGACCCCCTCGCCAAACAGGTCGGGAGCCAGATCGACCTTGCGAACCACCTTTCCGCTCTCGGGATTCACCTGACGCAGCGACGATTGCCCGGTCTGCCCAGTACCCTCAGTGAAGAAGCCATCGTGGTACGTGATTCCCTGCGTGAAGGCCGTCAAGTCGTGAGGAAATTGCCGGACAACTTCGAACGTATACTGCGGCGTAGAGTGTTTTCTCTTGGATGATGGAGACTGCCCGGCAACCGTGCCCACTGCGGCCAGCATAACGCACATCACAAAGCCTGAACCGGACAATCTCCTCTTCATCCACGGCGTTTTCGCACGGCAGCGTAATTACTTCGCCGCCAGTTTGCCGATCTCCACCATTTTCCCGTCGCTGTAGCGGTCGTGATGCCGCACCCACGCCATCGCATGCGGCTTCATCCCTTCCTCGTCGCGCCCCTTCGCCGTCATGTCGAGGAAGTTGTAGGTCGGCAAGAGGATGTCGAGCCCGCGCGCATAGGTTGAATAGGTATGGAAAACTTCTCCATCCTTCTTGAAAAACACGCTCAGCCCGGGACGTTCGTCCGACGGAAATTCGGTCAGGGAGTAGTTGTAATAGACCGAACCGCCGGCCTTCTCTCCGTTACCGGCCGACACCTGATAGTCGTAGTTAAAGTCGGTTCCATTCGACGAGACCCACTTGAACTTCCATCCCATACGCTTCTTGAAGGCATCGATCTCCGGCAAAGTCGCACGCGAGATAGCCACAAGGGTTGTGTCCCGCTGCGCGAGATGGATCACGGGGCCGTCAAACGAATCCGCCAGGAAGGAACAGCTCGGGCATCCCTCTTTCCATCCCGGACCGAACATGAAGTGATACACAATCAACTGGCTGCGCCCATCGAAAAGCTCAGCCAAAGTCTCTTCCCCACTGGCGCCCTGAAATACATACTGCTTCTCGACTTTTTCCCAAGGCATCTCGCGACGCTGCCGGCTCAACTCGTCACGCAGTCGCGTGAACTCCTTTTCCTTCGCGAGCAATTCCTTTCGCGCGGCAAGCCACTCCGCGGAGTTGACCACTTTCGCTGCCGGCTTCTTGCCGACTGTCAATGTCGTCATGCGTTCTACTCCTTTTCCTTCGAATCACTTTTCTCACCCTTCTTCTTGCGAAGAACTTTCAGGACCAGCGCGCTCAACCCTCCGGTCGAAACCACGCCGCCCACCACCACTCCCGCACTGGCAACACATGCTGGACACATAAAGTGACTCCTTCGATATCAAAACCGTAACCACTTATTTGTCACCGAAACTTGTTTGTCATTCCGAACCGGCGTTTTTGCCGGTGAGGAATCTGCTGTCCAGTCCCTCAACTCGAACCCTAACGCCCCTAAAAAACTGTCTCCCGAATGAGTGCTTTCAGCGGAGAGAGGGGTCTCGCGAGGACAAACGCGGTTCGAGCAAGGATCACTTTCCAAGTTCCGCTCGCTCTTTAATCTTCTGATTGATGTGCGTCCACCCCATACTCGCCCCCCGCCGATGATCGTCCTGAATCACCCCAAACGCCTTGTGGTGAAACCTGATCACAGTCTCGCCGTTCTCCTCGCTAAGCCGATACTGCAGGTTCGACACGACCGCGTACGACATAAACAGCGGCCCAGTGATCTCAAGCAGCGTTGGACGCTTGATCGCCTGCACGTGTCCCCAAAGATGACCGTCTCCATTGCCTAGATCGCGGAACCACCGTCCGCCGGGCCACGCCTCGATCTTCATCGGCATCTTGCGCTCCGGCGATTCGTTCTCCGGCCCGATCTGCTCAAGCAGGGCCGCAAATGTCGCCTCCAGGTTCGCGCGCACGCGAATTTCCTGATTCACCTCCAACGTCAGACTCTCGATCCCCATCATCGTCGGACTGATACTCATGCTGCCTCCTTGAAATCGATTGCTCATTCCGAACACCGGTGTCATCCCGAGCACAGCCGGTTTGAGCGACGGGTCTCGCGTAGAGCGTAAGCCTCGCTGCAACCATTGGCGTAGACTGTCGTTCGTTACGACTGCGATCACCCCTAGCCTGATGGCGTCATCCCGCGCTTTCACCAGCGCGCGGAAGGATGTCCGGCGGCACACGCCAAGGGAGCCTTAGGTCCCGCTCTCGCCTGCTTTCTGCTTCGCTTCGGCCCTCTCCTTAATCCGCAACAACTGATGCGCCCACAGCCGCTCAAATGTTTTCGTCCACTCATACAGCGGACGGATCCCCTCGGCATTCGTCCGATACATCATGTGCCGCCCATTCCGCCGCACTCGCACCAGCCCGACATCCCGCAGCACCTTCAGATGCTTCGACACCGAAGGCTGCTCGATCCCCAGCTTAATGACAAGATCGCCAACCGGAAGCTCCGCCACCGCCAAAAGCTCCAGAATCTCTCGCCGCCGTGCCTCTGCTACCGCGTTGAATGCATCGGAAGTGGTCGCCGCTCGCGCCATGAAATTAAATATATTCCTATATGGGAATATGTCAAGCGGAAAGAGTCACGTCTCCAAAGTCCGAATGATTTCAATTGTTTGGGAGAAAACAAAACTCTGGACATTGCCGAAAGAGCTAATGCCCGGCGCGCAGCGCCCCACCCTTTTTCCCGACGGATTTCTTCAACAAAAACACAATGGGGATGCACCCAAAGCACATCAGCGCCATATAGCGGAAGTCGTCTACGTACGACCACAGCCGCGCCTGGCTATTCAAGCCCTGCCCGATGAGCCCATACGCCTGATGCAAAGCGTCGGTGGTCGATGCTCCTTGCGCGGCGAGATAGCCCTGCATCCCGTGAATCGTCCCTTGTACCGTGACGCGTCCCGGATTCAGCGACGCCGCCAGTTCATTACGATGAAGCTGTTCGTGCCGCGCAACGATCGTATTCACGATCGAGATTCCGATGCTTCCTCCAATATTCCGTAGCAGGTTATACAACCCGCTCGCGTTCCCAATCTCCTCGTTTCTCAGAAATGCCATCGTCGTCGTTGAAAGCGGCACAAAAACGCATCCCGATCCGAACCCGCTAATGAGGATTGCCCAAATAAACGACCACTGCCCAATCTCCAAATTTACCCGCCCGAACCACAGCGCAGAAATGCCGAACATCGCAAACCCGAATGCAATGAGCCAGCGATTGTCGATCTTCGCGGTTAGATACCCGATAATTGGCATTGCGATGATTGCTCCAATGCCTCGCGGGCTTACGGCCCATCCAGCTGCCAGCGCTGTGTAGTGCATCAACTCTTGATAGAAGAGCGGCAGCAGCGTCACCAGCCCATAGATCGCCGCACCAAAGAGAGCAATCAGCACACAACCCAGAGTAAAGTTCCGGTGTCGAAACACCCGCAAGTCCACCAGGGGCTGCTTATGTCGAAACTGGCGAATCACGAAGAGAACGAAGCAGACAATCAAGATCGCGCATGCCCAGCGAATCCAGGATGCCCCAAACCAGTCGTCCTCCTGTCCCTTGTCCAGGATGATCTGCAGCGCACCCAGCCAAACCGCCAGCAGTCCCAATCCCACGCCGTCTAGTTTTCCTGGCTTCGCTTCGCTGATGTACTCCGGGTCCTTCACGTATCGCGAGATCATCAACACCGCAAAGATGCCGACAGGAATGTTGATGTAAAACGCCCAGCGCCATGAATACGCATCGGTCAGCCAGCCGCCGAGCGTCGGTCCCAGTACCGGCGCCACCACTACTCCCAACGCAAACACGGCCATCGCGCTGCCCCGTTTCTCTGGAGGGAAACTCTCAAGCAAGATCGCCTGCGACAGTGGCTGCAACGCCCCGCCTCCGGCACCCTGGACAGCTCGCGCGATCAGGATTAGTGCCAGGCTCGTTGCCGCTCCGCATGCAAATGACGACACCGTGAAAATAATGATGCAAGCGATCAGAAACCGTTTCCGTCCGAAGCGTAGTGAAAACCAACTGCTGGCGGGCAGCACGATGGCGTTCGCCACCAGATAACTGGTCAGCACCCAGGTAGCTTCATCATTAGACGCCGAAAGACTGCCGGCAATATAAGGAAGGGCGACTGCCGCGATGGAAGTGTCCAGCACTTCCATGAAGGTCGCTAACATTACTGCAATCGCGACCAGCCACGGACTTCCAGTGGTGGTCGATCTCTCTTGCGCCGCTGCTGGAGTCATTCTTACTCTCGTGCTGTCGCGTTAGAACCGACAGATTCTAAAGATGCCGCACTACCCTGGAAGGTTTCGGCATGCTAAACGATTAGGTTTGTCAGAAAAGGCAAGAATAATCCAGATTGCTGACAAAACCCGGGTCGAAATTGATTTGAAAGGATACGGCTTCAAGCCGCACCCTAACCTGTGGGAAAGCTTCTTCCAAAGAAGTCTTTGTCAGCGTCCTGGAACTTTGCAGAAGTTCGCGAGCCTCGCTGCAAAGCAACCTGACCCAGCCCCTGAAAACTGGACCATCCTAGAATGTGAGTTCTCCCAAACCCAGAGAGGAGAACCAAGCAATGAAAGGCACGCGACATAGCGAAGAGCAGATCATCGCGATCCTAAAGCAGGAAGCAGGATGGACGACGGCGGGGTTATGCCGACAGCACGGGATTATGGAGCAGACTTGCCACCGCTGGAAGGCGAAGTATGGCGGGATGGAGAGTGGCGACGCGAAGAAGATGAACAGTTGGAGGATGAGAACCGGAAGCCGAAGCACCTGGTGGCGGATCTGACGCTGGACAACCGAGCGCTGAAAGACGTGCTCTCAAAAAACTGGTAGCGCCTGCGGGACTTCGGGCAGCCGTGAGCTATGTCGAGGTGGAGTACGAGATGAGCGAACGGCACGCCTGCAGGGCCTTCACGTAGCAGGCATCGCCGTCAGACGCCGGCACCCGAGCCGCATGCGCCTGGCGGCCAACTCTTTCAACCGCATCCGCAGTCGCGGCGTCGCGGTCCTTCCGTGCACGATAGCGATGTGTCGATCGTCCCCACCCCATCAGCCTCGGCGGCGAACCCTAACCGTGTGTACCGGCTGTATCGCGAGGAAGGATTGGCGATGAGGATTCGACAGTTTCCCCGTGCTCACACAATCACTCACGAAATCCATCGACCAGCGTTGGTTCGGCTGACTCGCCACCGGCTTCGCGACCGCGCCACTCCAGCGGATCCGCCGGCGAAAGGTAATTCGCATGTTGACCATCGTGGCAGATTGCACGCGAGAATGTCCGGCGATCGAGGTGGACCGGTCGGCTGGGCGGGTTGCGAGTGCGCCGGGTGTTGCATCGGATCGCCAGCGAGAGAGGATTGCCGGAAGCCATCGTTCTGGACAACGGCCCGGAGTTTCGCGGCCGGGCGTTGGCGGCCCGAAGAACGCGACGTGCGGCTGGAGTTCATCCATCCGGGCAAGCCGATGCAGAATGTCTATGTAGAGAGCTTCAATGGGCGATTGCGCGATGAATGTCTGAACGCGAATTGGTTTACCAGTCTGAGTGAGGCACGACCAAAGATCGAAACCTGCCGACAAGATTACAACCAGCAGCGTCCGCATAGCTCGCCGGACTACTTGCCGCCCGCAGAGTTTGCCAGGAAAGCAGCGGAGATGACCGCATGAGGAAAGCTAGTACAGTGCTGAGCCAGAGCGGGGGACTCACGCCGTGCCCTGCTCCGGACCTCATCCCCGCTACCACAAATCAACCGAGAACTTACTTTAGGATTGGTACAGCAAACGGGGCACTTCAAACCACCGGTATACAGCGTCAACCACAACACCGCCATCGTTGCCGTTACCGCCTGCACGCTACTAACCTTGGGTGCCTAAGAGCGATTGGATGGCTTCTGCGAGAGGCGCCAGTCCATCGGCTTTGGCCAGAACTGCATCCGCACCCACCGCCGCCACCATAGCCTCGCCGATGAGACGCCCGTAGATCGTGAACAACACTGTCTTCGCGTTGGGGAGATTTTTTCGCAAGACGCTCGCCACTTCCACACCGTTCAGGCCGGACATCTTCACGTCGAGGATCAGCAAATCAGGTTGCAGAGAATTGCCGCATCAATTGCGTCGATCCCCTTCGCCGTTAGCGCGCCCACTTCGACTCAGGGCTGCTCTGCGATGAACTTACAGAGAACAGTTCGCATGGCCTCGCTATCATCGGCGATAAGCACACGTTTACGCATGTACGCGTCCGGTGGGTCCCGTCTGGGGAGTAAGACAATGTAAAAGAAACTGTCGCGTGCCGAACGTACAGGGAAACCCCTACCTCAAACGGTGGATCATCAAGGTAGCTTAGAGGTTGCTAATTCCGACGGAAGGGTGGCGAACCCCCGGTATCACACTTGAAAAAAGACTGAAGAGTTGAACGCCGCCTTCTGATGAAAGCTTGAAAGTGCAGTGTGAGGATATCCGTCAGAATCCTGTAGGAAGAAGTTTGGTAGCAGGGCCGGGAGCATCTCCCTGGCTCTGGGTACATCCAGATGTAATTTAGTGTGGCGCGCGCCCCACGCGCGCATCTGGCCGTCAAAAAGCTAATGATGGTTCCGGTAGAATATTCGGCCGCTACGTTTCTTTGAACATCAATCTTTTCCAAGCTTTTGGCATTGGCGACCGAGGGCGCCGCGCCACACATTCCCACCACACATTCCCACATCTCCCCGAGTCTAATCCCACGCTCCTGCATCGAAAAAATGATGGAGGTAGGTTTATGTATGTTGTAGTAGGAGCAAGTGGAAACACCGGGCATATCGTGGCGAACAACCTTCTGACCCGCGGACAGAAGGTGCGTGCCATCGGCAGAAACTCAGCTCATTTACAGCCTCTTACGTCGAAAGGCGCGGAACCGTTCATTGCTGACGTCATTGATGCCAGCGCTATCGCCAAGGCGTTCCACGGGGCCGATGCGGCCTACGTCATGATTCCTCCCAACCCGACAAGCAAAGATCCTCTCGGGTACTCGAACCGAGTGAGCGATGCCATCGCGGGCGCCGTGCAAAGTGCAGGAACGAAGAACGTAGTCGCACTTAGCAGCATTGGGGCCGAACTGGCGAGCGGAACTGGTCCCGTTGTCGGCCTGCACAATCTTGAAGAGAAGCTCAGACCGATCAACGGCACAAATGTGCTCTTCCTTCGCGCGGCTTACTTCATGGAGAACACGCTTCCGCAGGTGAACGCGATCCGCCAGATGGGTATCGTTGCCGGGCCGCTTCGCCCAGATCTCAAGATTCCTATGATCGCGACACGTGACATCGGAGCCGTAGCCGCCGACACTCTGCTGCATCCGACGATCCACGGAAAACAGACTCGCGAACTGCTAGGACAACGGGATCTCTCGTACAGCGAGGTTGCCGCTACTATCAGCAAGGCGATCGGCAAGTCGGATCTCAAGTATGCCCAGGTAACTGACGACCAGTTCCGGGCCGTGCTGGTACAGATGGGCATGTCAGAGCCAATGGCCAATCTCTTGCTGGAAATGACGCAAGGACTCAACTCCGGGAAGATGCGTGCACTCGAACCCCGGACTACGCAAAACACCACGCCAACCAGCTATGAGAATTTCGTCAGCGAGATGTTCGTTCCGGCCTACCACCAACAGGCCGCCGCGTAGGGTGGTGTGGCGCGCGCGCCCCCGCGCGCCCGGACGGGAAGAAAGCGTCTTACTCTTCACAAGAACTATCCAGTATCCAACTGGCAGTTCTCCAGACCTTTGATATTCGGCGGGCGGGGGCGCCCGCCCCCACACCTCACTCTCGAATCTACTTCTTCATCACCACATGCGTCGCCCGCTCTCCCGCAACCGTCCGCTCAATCTTGTATCCCAGTTGATACAAGTTGATCCCGGCAAACAGAGGCTCGCCTTCGCCCAGCAGAGCCGGAGATACGGCCAGGTGCATTTCGTCGATCTGGCCCGCGAGGAGATACTGGCGAATCGTGGCGACGCCTCCGCCGATGCGGACGTCTTTGCCCTGAACCGCCGCTTTGGCCTCCTTCAACGCGGACTCCGGTCCGTCGGTGACGAAGTGGAACGTGGTGCCTCCTTTCATCTCGAGCGGAGAGCGCGCGTGATGTGTCAGCACAAACACCGGCACATGATACGGAGGCTCGTCGCCCCACCAGCCCTTCCAGGAATCATCCGGCCATGGCCCGCGCACCGGACCGAACATGTTGCGGCCAAGGATCCACGCTCCCACATTCTCAAACGACTTCAGCGCGAAATCATTGTCGATCCCGCGCTCGCCGGCGCTGTGCCCGGTCATTCTATTGAAGACTTGCGTATGAAAGAACCAGGTGTGGAGCTCGGTCCCACGCACGCCTAGAGGATTCTTGATGTCTTGCCGCGGACCTGCGCCGAATCCGTCGAGGGAAGTTGAAAATGCAGCTACTTTGAGTTTTGACATGGTGGTTTTTGGATGCTGCCCCTCTAGCGGCGGACGCATTCGCGCGCTGAGCAAGTCGATTGACTTAGTCAGGGGAAAAAATAGGCGGGAAAACTTTTACGGAAAGGATCGTCTTCTCTGAAAAGTCGTTCCGATGCATCTATGCCAGATACTTTCTCAGCGGCTGCCAATAATGCGAATACCATCCAGTGTCGAGATGATCAAAGTGGCCCTGGGGAAACCCCGTATGATCGAGAACAAGTCGGGTGCCCGAATCTTTCGGTTTCAGCTCGATTTTGACCAGCGAATAAACTCCCTCAGGAAACTCCTGCGACAGGCGCCACGCCTGCACGATCCGCTGATTGGGGACCAGTTCGATGTTCCGCCCGACGACCAGCCCACCGAACATCGAGAACGCTCCACCCACCTTGGGATCGATCTCAGCCGCCACACCGGAGAAGGAAGAAAAATCCTTCGAGCTCAAGAGCACCTCGTAGATGCGCTGAGACGATACCTTGTAATCGATCTCCTGATGAAGCGACGTACGATTCTTGTTGGCTTCAGTGCCGGGCTGCACAGCCATCTTCTTGTCCGAACTCTGGGCCCAAACAGCAGTGCCGAAAACGCAACCAGAGCAAGCAACGAAGATGCCACTCACCAACTGCCGACGGGTTGGCTGAGTGACAGCAGAGGTCTTCGAATCAGCTTTCATCATTGCCTCCGGTCTGTATCCTGGCTCTCTGCAGGGGACCCTGTCATTATCAACAGCAGTGCGGGGATCTTCAAGGAGAGAGTAGGTCAAAGCCGCGGGACGAAAGCAGCTTAATTGTGGGCTTGCTCCGTTTCGACCTTCTCTGGAGGAGCGCTGTTGGTTTGCGTGTATTCGTGGGCAATGCGCTAGGACTTGAACGAGTTCATGGCGCTTTCCTTCTTTTCAGAAAAATCCGCAATAAAAAATCCCCGTCGCCTGCGAACAGGCGCGGGGAAATGATCTAAGTTCGGATTACTTTGAAAACGTTGAAACCGTGAAGCTTTGAAACTATTACAGCAAAAGGAAAGAGCCAGATTGATTTCTCAACCTGGCTCTTATTTATGCCGGCAACGACCTACTCTCCCACACACTTTCGCGTGCAGTACAATCGGCCCAGCGGGGCTTAACTTCCGTGTTCGG
>Ga0126371_10003487_pt1 | contig 13785 bp, 12 predicted proteins | sample PanSoiMetaPlot_4_FD_110145 | JGI IMG/M metagenome (GOLD analysis project Ga0126371, IMG submission 110145) | Tropical forest soil microbial communities from Panama - MetaG Plot_4 | ecosystem: Environmental > Terrestrial > Soil > Tropical forest > Bulk soil | place: Panama | collected 2016-02-17 | reverse complement strand
TGAGCAACACCGGACCGATCGCGGCGGCGGCCGTCTGACCGTAGAAGTCCTGACGGAAGCCGTAACGCACGCAGTCCTTGCCGGTGGTGTCGTTCGAGCCGGAAATGCCGGCGACGTAGAGCACCTTCTCGCGCTGCGCGAAGTGATTGAGCGCCACCGCCACCGCGCTCGAGGTCGAGCCGGTGATCAGCACCGCCTTGTTCTCGCTGATGAAGCGCGACTGTTCCTGCACCGCGGTGTTCGGATTGGCGGCGGAATCCGCGACGCCGTATTTCACTTCCTTGCCGAGCACGCCCTTCTTGGTCTTGGGCGACATCGCCTTGATCAGCGGATGGCCGGCGTTGATGTGCTCGACCGCGAGTTCGTAACCCTTGAGCTCATCCTCACCTTGCGCGGCATAGGTACCGGTGCGCGGCACGGTGATCCCGATGAAGACCGACGATCCCGACGAGCCTTCCGGCCACGTACCCATCGCCGGCCGATCTTCGGCGAAACCAATCCGCGGCAGCGCCGCGGTCGCAGCCAACGCGCCGCCGGCCGCAAGCACCGTGCGCCGCGTCGGCGCGGAATTATGACGTAGTTTCATAACGTTCCTCCCCTTGGTTGCACAGTGACGACGAGCAGCGTGCCGATCAAGGATGACGCGGCTTGGGTCCCGGCGCAAGCCCGCGAACCCCAGGCGGACCGCCGCTTTTCAGTGGGCAAGCCCCGCACACGCCGTGGGGTTTTCCGCAAACCCGCCTGTCGCGTGACCATGAATGGACCCGACCGGCGTATGGCGCGACGCTTGGCCCTTGTGGTGCGGTTGCGCGCTTTTCGCTAGCCTTGCCCGACATGGGAGAGCCACCAAAGCAAAAGCCGCACTATCACGGCCATCGCGCGCGATTGCGGGCGCGATTGCTCGAGGCCGGCGCCGACTCCCTGCCCGATTACGAGCTGCTCGAATTCCTGCTTTATGCCGCCAACGCGCGTGGCGACACCAAACCTCTCGCCAAGGATCTCCTGAAGCGCTTCGGTGGCATCGCCGGCGTGCTCGGCGCATCGCGCGAGGCGCTGGCGTCGGTGCCCAGCATGGGCGACGCGGCCGCCGCGCAGCTGCTGGCGGTGCGTACGGCCGCGGCGCGGATGGTGCGAGGCGAACTCGCGGCGCGGCCGGTGATCGGCTCGTGGGACAAGCTGGTGGACTATTGCACGACATCCGCCGGCTTTGCCGAGGCCGAGGAATTCCGGCTGCTGTTCCTCGACCGCAAGAACGCGCTCATCGCCGACGAGCGGCAGCAGCGCGGCACGGTCGATCACGTACCGGTCTATCCGCGCGAAGTGGTGAAGCGCGCGCTCGAACTCGGCGCGTCGGCGATCATCATGGTGCACAACCATCCGTCGGGCGATCCGACGCCGTCGTCGGGCGACGTCGAAATGACGCGCGCCGTCGCCAAGGCGGTCGGCGCAGTCGGCGTCGCTTTGCACGACCACCTGGTGATCGGCCGCGGCCGGCACGCAAGCTTCAAGAGCCTGGGGCTGCTCTGAGCCGGCTTCGACGGCGACTTTACGAACGATCGTGTCCGCGCGATTTGGCGCGCCATTTCAACGTGAGAGCCGTCCCTGGCCCGTGAACCGCGGCAAATAACAGGCCGGCGATGAAGGTAAAATGATCGATGAAGAATCCGAATTCATCTTGGTTTGCGCTCCAATGCGACGGGCCGTGAAACGCGAAGGCCAAAAATAGAACATAGACGGCCGCCAGCAGCGCCACTTCGGAAAAGAAAATGCCGGTCAGAAAACTTCCGATGATGCAGAGCTCGAATAGGGTCGCGAGCCACGCGAGAGCCCCGGAAAGCGGAAATCCCGCGGCGGCGATTGCCGTTGCCGTCGCGCCGATATCCGCGAACTTGAATCCGGCCGCCATAATAAATACCGCCGCGAAGATCAGCCGGCCGGCGATGATCAGCGGCGTCGCGCATTTCGCGATCGGTGCACTTGTCGACATCGGATGTCCTCGCGCGTTGGTGGTTTGACACGATCTCGCGGTATTCGTCAGGTTATGAAAACGCTTGCCGCATCCGTTGCAAGCGCCGCGCGTGAAAATCGGAACCGCTTGGCGCCAAGCCGGTCGGGCTTTGGACGTCCGATTGGCTTGTTCAAGCTGACGTGGGGCTGAGCCGATCGTTGATGAACACGATGTCCATATCGAGCAGCTTGCCGTCTGCGGCGAAATGCTCGGAAGAATAGATCTGTGCCACTGAAAAACGGCTGTCCTGCATGAAGCGGCAAACTTCGATATACGACGGCTGGGCCTCGTACAGTTGCATTGTGCCCAACTCAACTTGCACAGCCGAGATCTTGTCCAGGTTGCGTTCAACCCCGAGCAGCACCTCGCGCTCATAACCTTGCGTGTCGATCTTGAGATAAACCCGCCGAGGGCCGTAGGTGTAGATGCTGTCGAGCTTGCAGATCCGAACTTCTTCCGTGCGATCCCGTGCTGCCCGCTTGTCGAAAGCGGTCACGCTCGATGAGGGTTGATAAAACGAGCTGTACACAATGTTGTCAGACACATTGATGCGCGCGCTTCCATCGAAGTTTCCGATCCCTGTGTGGCGCGTCTCCCAAAGGGCATCTTTTTCTGAAAGAGCTCGCAATATATCGAAGCAGACTTTAACCGGCTCAAATGAGACGATCTCTTTGTCGTAGCCTTGGCGGCGAATAGTCGATGCGTATTGACCGACATTCGCGCCGACATCGAGCACCACATCGATTTGTCTGGCGCGCATGATATCAACCGGCGTCCGAATCGGCCGCCTGATTTCGTATCCGATCGTTTTTCTCAGTAACCGATTCAGCGCGTGCTTCATGGGGCTCGCCGGTAACAACGGCACACGTCCTGGTGCACAACCATCCTTCGGGCGACCCGACCCTGTCGCCCGGCGACATCGAAATGACGCGCGTCGCGTTCAGCCGCGCGCCACTGCCTTACGGTAAAGATGCCAGGTGGCGTGACCGAGGATCGGGAACACGACGACCAGGCCGAGCAACAGCGGCAGCGAGCCGATCACCAGCCCACCCGCGATCACCACGCCCCACGCCGCCATGATTCCCGGATTCCCGGTGACGACGCGGATCGAGGTGGCGATCGCGGTGTCGAGTCCGGCGTCGCGGTCGAGCAGCAACGCGAACGACACGACGCTGATCGTCAGCACCAGCACGGCGAAAAGGAAGCCGACGCCGACGCCGATGCCGATCATCGCCCAGCCGCGCGGCGTCGCGATCGCGTCATGGACAAAGCCACCGAGCGTCGCCGGCAGCTCAGGCCCGAGCGTGAAACGGTAAATCAGCACCGCCGCGCCCATCCACAGGAGAAAAATCGCGAGTAGCAGCAGGCCGAGCATGACGATGGCGGCGAACGACGGTGCGCGCACGACGCGGAACGCGGTCGCCCACGTCACCGCCTCGCCGTTTTCGCGCCGCCGGCTCATCTCCAGCAGGCCGACCGCCGCCAGCGGGCCCAGCAACGCGAAACCGGCGATCAATGGAAACAGCAGCGGCAGCATCTGCGCGCCGAACACCATGCGGCCGAGGACGAGGCCGGCCAGCGGATAAAACGCGCATAGGAAGATCACGTCGCTGCGGCAGACCCCGAAATCGGCGGCACCGCGGGCCAAAGCGTCGCGCAGGTCGGCAAGACCGATGCGCTGCACCACCGGTCGCGGCGAGTGCAAGGTCGTCGGCACGTGCTCGAGCGCACGGCCCGCCGCCTCGAACCCAGCCGCCGCATGGCGCAATTGGTCGATCCCCCACTCGATCGGATTGCGGATGGTTTCCGCCATGACGTTCCTCCGTCAACACCGGTCACCGGACTCAAATCCTAGACCCCGTTGACGAGTTCCGCCAGACGACGCTCAGGGGCTTTGGCTCAAACTCCCGTGATCAAATCGCGCTCGGCGACGCATTGCCGCCGCGCACAACGACACGCCGCTACGGGGATTGATAGGACGGCGCCGAAAGTGTTCCAATACGGGTCTGCCTTCCGACCGGTCGTGGCAACGCTATGCCCTTCGAGGCGGGATGCGCGAAGATTTGACCATCAGCTCCGTCGCTGCCGGCGCGGCATCGGTCCGCGCCGAGGCAGGCTGGCTGCGCCGATCGGTCTTCGGGCTCGATGCCTATCTGCGCCGTCAACACGGCATCGTCGAATTCACCGCCCGGCCCGATTGTATTCTCCGCGTGGCGCCTGCGGTCGCACCGCGCGCGCTCACACTGTCCGACGGCACGTTGATCCGGCCCGGCGACCCGCTGCTCGATCTGCATCTCTGGAACGAGCACGTGCCGGCGATCCCGCCCGGCGGCGTAACGTTGCGCTGGGCGACGGCGGCTGCACGTTATGCGCGTAACAGCTTGCGCACACTCGCGGTAGAGACGCGGGCGGGGCATGTGCCGAATTTCGTCGCCTTGCGCGGCTGTCTGCGTTTTGACGGTCGGCTGTTGCAGGCGCCGTTCGCCGGCTGCGGCTTCGACACCGTGATCGAAAGCCCACATTCGGCCGGCGCCTGGGTGCACGAGTTCGGCGAAGCCTGCCTGGTCGCCATGCTGCTGTGGGCGTTCAATCCGGCCGGGCTGGGTCATGCCCATCTGTTGCGGCCGTGCCGCTTCGTTTGGATGTCGCGCACCCGCCTGCTCGAGCGCCATAGCCGCGCCCACCGCTGACGACCGGCGCCGTGCCGTGCACAACCCGTTAACCAAATGCTATAGGTTCGGCCGCATAGTACGTTAAGCACGCAGCGGTGGTGGGGTTCACGGCCGCGTGTTCGGAGTCCGCAAACGCCGTAAGCCGATCCTCCATCGTGCAGCTCGACATCCATACGCTGAGTGCAATCAGCACAGCGCTGCTCCTCGGGATCGCGACGGTCCTCGGAACGCTCGCGCTGTCGAACCGGCGTCATCGCGCCGTCGTCGGCAGCTTCGCCACCGGCTATGGGATGCTTGCCGCCGGCTTCGTCGGTCTCAGCCTGCGCGGATTGGTTCCTGAGATCTTCAGTATCGTCTTGGCCAACTGCCTGCTCGGCGGCGCCATCGTGCTATTCTGGCGCGGCGCCCGCCACATGGCCGGCAAAGCGCCGCGCCGCGGCATCGAAGCGGGTTTGACCGGCGGTCTGGCGCTGATTTTCCTCTACTTCACCTACGCGCAACCGAACACGGAAGCGCGCTTCCTGACCATCACCGTCTTCATCGTGCTGGCGTTGTGGCTCGGCGGCATAGAACTTTGGCAAAAAGCGAAGACGGGCTGGGGCGCAGAGCGCCTTTTAGTCGGCGTTTGCCTGTTCGGAAGCCTGCTCTTCGGCGCGCGCATCGTTCTGATCCTTACCCGGGCGAGCCCGCCCGATTTGGCGCACATGACGGCACTGCAGGCGACGGCCTTCTTGCTTCTGCCGATCGTGAACGACATCGTCCTCGCTTTCGGCGTCACCTGGTTCGCGCTGTCGAAGGTCAACGACGAGTTGGTGACACAGCGGGTGGCGCTGCTCGAGGCCAAGGAAGAAGCGGAACGCGCCAGCCAGGTGAAAACGCGGTTCCTGGCCAATATGAGTCACGAGCTCAGGACGCCGCTAAACGCCATCATCGGTTTTTCCCAGATCATCAAAGACGGTCTGATGGGCCCCGGAAAGCCGATCTACGCCAATTATGCGCACGACATCTTCCACGCCGGCGAGCATCTGCTCGAGATCATCAACAACCTGCTCGACATTTCGAAGATCGAGGCCGGCAAGACCGAATTGCGCGACGAGCTAGTCAATCCGGTGCAGCTGGTGGAAGACAGCATTGCCGCGATGCGCGTTCAGGCGGCCGCCAAGCACATCGAACTCGCCACCGACGTTCCGCTGGATACGCCCCGTATCCGCGCGGATACCGTGCGCATGCGTCAAGTGCTGATCAATCTCGTGTCGAACGCGGTCAAGTTCACCGAAGTCGGCCTAGTCAAGGTATCGATCTCGTTCGACGCGGCGTCGGGTTTTCGGTTCGCCATCGCCGATACGGGGATCGGCATGGCGCCCGACGAGATCGAGAAAGCGCTCGAACCGTTCGGCCAAGTCGACAATGCGGTCAGCAGAAAATACGCCGGCACCGGTCTCGGTCTACCGCTGGCCAAGAGCCTCGTGATGCTGCACGGCGGCCGTCTCGAGATCGCCAGCATGAAAGGTTCCGGCACGACCATCGCCGTTCGCCTGCCGCCCGAGCGCATCGTCTGGTCGGGGCGCGAGGCCGCGGCCTGAACCGCCCCGCCGCCGCCAACCGGGCGCGACCGCACGACCATTGCGCCGAAACGGCCCCTGGGCTATCCCGTGGCGGGAGAACCGCGAACCGATGATTCCCCGCTATAGCCGGAAGGAAATGAGCGCCATCTGGGCGCCTGAGAACCGTTTCCGCATCTGGTTCGAGATCGAGGCGCACGCCCTCGACGCCATGGCCAAGCACGGCACGGTACCGAAATCGGCCGCCAAGGCGCTGCGCGACAAAGGCAAATTCGAGATCGCGCGCATCGACGCCATCGAACGCGAAACCAAGCACGATGTCATCGCCTTCCTGACCAATCTCGCCGAATACGTCGGACCCGAGGCACGGTTCATCCACCAGGGCATGACCTCGTCCGACGTGCTCGACACCTGTCTCGCGGTGCAGCTGACACAGGCGGCGGATATCCTGATCGCCGATCTCGACCGGTTGCTGGCGGCGCTCAAGCGCCGCGCTTTCGAGTTCAAGAAGACGCTGTGCGTCGGCCGCAGCCACGGCATCCACGCCGAGCCGACGACGTTCGGCCTCAAGCTCGCCGGCCATTACGCGCAATTTGCGCGCGGGCGCGAACGCCTGGGGCGGGCACGCGCCGAAATCGCCACCTGCAAGATCTCGGGCGCCGTCGGCACGTTCGCCAACGTCGCGCCGGAGGTGGAGGAGTACGTCGCCAAGAAACTCGGCCTCGCGCCGGAGCCGGTCTCGACCCAGATCGTGCCGCGCGACCGCCACGCCATGTTCTTCGCCACGCTCGGCGTCGTCGCCAGCTCGATCGAGAATCTGGCGCTCGAAATCCGCCACTTGCAGCGCACCGAGGTGCGCGAAGCCGAAGAGTATTTCGCGCCCGGCCAGAAAGGCTCGAGCGCCATGCCGCACAAGCGTAATCCGGTGCTGTCGGAGAACGTCACCGGCCTGGCGCGCTTGATTCGCAGCGCAGTGATTCCGGCGCTCGAAGACGTGGCGTTGTGGCACGAGCGCGATATTTCGCATTCGGCGGTCGAGCGGGTCATCGCGCCCGACACGACGATCACCCTCGACTTCGCGCTCGCGCGCATGGCCGAGATCGTCGAGAAGCTGGTCGTCTATCCCGAGCGCATGCGCGCGAATCTCGACAGTCTCGGCGGGTTGGTGAATTCGCAGCGCATCCTCTTGGCATTGACCCAGGCTGGAATGAGCCGCGAAGCCGCCTACCAGGCGGTGCAGCGCAACGCCATGGCAGCGTGGCGTGGCAAAGGTGCGTTCGCCGAACTGCTCAAGGCCGACGCCGAAGTGTCGAAGCACATCAAGCCGGCCGCGCTAGCAAAGCATTTCGACAACACCTATCACCTGAAGCACGTCGACACGATTTTCCGCCGCGTCTTCGGCAAAGCGTAAGTCGCGTCCGGCCGGGCCGGCGCCGCCCCATCAATTCGCTTGATCTGAAAAAAAGAACCCCGCCGGAGCGGGGTTCAGGAGCTGGCGTATTCACCACACAAGAGATTTCTTAGGCCAATAGTTGTCTATAGTCAACTAATTGCGTTTTGGCCTCAGAATCCTTGAATTTGCTGGGTTTTTTGACCTTGGCCGGCGTCCGAGTTCGTCCAGCAGGACGCGCAGCAACGGCGCCCATTGTTTGAGTTCGTCGCGATGCGCCACCGATAGCCGCGCCAGCCGCGCTTCGGCCTGCGGCGTCAGCTCGAGCCGGATCCGGCGGCGGTCGGACGCGGCGCTGCGGCGCCGGACCAGCCTCTTCGCCACCAGCCGGTCGACCAGCCCGACGGCGCTGTGGTGGCGAATCGCGAGTCGCGCCGCGAGATCGCCCACCGTGGCCATTTCGCGACCGGGATACCCTTTGATCGCGAGCAACGCTTGATGCTGTTGCGCGGTCAAGCCAGCGCGTTCGGCAGCCCGTTCGCTGAACACCAGAAAACGGCGCAATAGGTAGCGAAATTCTGCAAGTCGCAGGTAATCCGCGAGCCCCAGATGGCGGCGCGACCTGCCCACTCGGTTAACCATGACGACGCGGCATCTATCCACACCCCCAGAGATAGCCTATTATGATATATCGCATTGCGATATAATCCCAATCACCACCGCAAACATCCTCACTGAAAACATCTCGCAGATGCACAACAAGATTCCGTCTGACCCTTCGTCGCAATCCCATCGCGCCCACAACGCCAAAGAAACCGCCGCCGATCGGCTGCGCGATTTCACGACCGATCGCCGGCTGCTGATCCTGGTGGCCATGGCGTTGGTCGTCGGTACGGTCGGCGCCGCCGCTGCCTGGGCGCTGCTGCACCTGATCTACCTGGTGACCAACCTCGCCTATCACGGCAAGTTCACCGACGCGCCGGCGATCATCTCCGACACGGCGCTAGGTCCGATCTCGGTGCTGATCCCAGTCGCCGGCTGCTTTGTCATCGGCCTGATGGCGCGCTTCGGCTCGGAGAAGATCCGCGGCCACGGCATTCCCGAAGCGATGGAGGCGATCCTCATCGGCGGCAGCCGGATCGAGGCCAAGGTCGCGGTGATCAAACCGCTGTCGTCGGCAATCTCGATCGGCACCGGCGGCCCGTTCGGCGCCGAAGGCCCGATCATCATGACCGGCGGCGCATTCGGCTCGCTCTTCGGCCAGTTCTTCTCGCTGTCGAACGCCGAGCGCAAGACGCTGCTGGTGGCGGGCGCAGCCGCCGGCATGAGCGCCACGTTCGGCACGCCGATTGCGGCGATGCTGCTAGCGGTCGAACTGCTACTGTTCGAGTGGAAGCCGCGCAGCTTCATTCCGGTCGCGGTCGCGGCGATCGTCGCCGAAGCCTGGCGGCCGTTGCTCTTGGGCGCGGGTCCGCTATTCCCGATGGCGATAAGTCAGGCTCTGCCAACGCTCGGTCTGTTGCTCGCGGTGGTGCTCGGCATCATCGCGGGCCTGGCGTCCGGCCTGCTCACGCAGATGGTTTATGCCAGCGAGGATCTGTTTCAGCGGCTGCCGATCCATTGGATGTGGTGGCCGATGCTGGGCGGCCTCGTCGTCGGTCTCGGCGGCCTCATCGAGCCGCATGCCCTCGGCGTCGGTTACGACAATATCGCCGCACTCTTGCACGGCGATATCACCAACTTCGCCGCCGCGCGGCTCCTCGCCGTCAAGGCCGTCATCTGGTCCGTCGCACTCGGCTCCGGCACCAGCGGCGGCGTGCTGGCGCCGCTGCTGATCATGGGCGGCGCGGTCGGCGCGGTTTTCGGCAGCGTCATGCCGGTCGGCAGCGTCGAGCTGTGGGCACTGCTCGGCATGGCGGCGATCATGGGCGGCACGATGCGCTCGCCCCTCACCGCCATCGTCTTCGCTCTCGAGCTGACCCACAATGTCGGCGCACTGCTGCCGTTGTCGATCGCCTGCATCGCGGCGCACGCGACGACGGTACTGCTGTTGCGGCGCTCGATCCTCACCGAAAAGGTGGCGCGTCGCGGCCATCACGTGATGCGTGAATACATCGTCGATCCGTTCGAGACCATGCGCGTCGCCGACATCATGGCGACGCCGGTGAATACGCTCGCGGCCGACATGTCGATCGGCGACGTCATTACCTTCTTTACAGGGCCCGAAGCGTCGTCGCATCACAAGAGCTATCCGGTGGTCGACACCAACGGCCGCCTGGTCGGCATGGTGGCGCGTTCCGACGCGCTGCGCTGGACGATGGCGGGTTGGCCGGCGGGCCATACGCTGCGCGATCTGTTGGCCGAGCGCGAACTGGTCACCGGCTACGAAGACGAGCTCGTCGGCGAACTGGCCGACCGCATGGCGGCCGCCGAAGTCGGCCGGGCGCCGATCCTGCGCCGCGGCGACGACGTCGTCGTTGGCCTGGTCGCGCGCCGCGATCTCCTGCAGGTACGCGCCCATGTGGTTCGCCAGGAACGCAAGCGCGATACGCTGATCCAGTTCCGCGTGGGAACACGCGTGGACGCGGCAGAGTCGCAGTCCGCGGCGGACTGAGCCAACCTAAAAGCTTTTCTGCGGCGAGCAGACCGGCCGGCGGCGAGTCGCGCCGGCCGTCAGATCATGCCGAGCATCACAATGGCGATGCCGACGCCGAGAAGAATCGAAGCAATCGCAAAAGTGCCAATTCCGACCGCAACGGTGATCGCCCAGGCGACAGATGCCGGCCCCAAAAGCGATAACAGCCGGAGGGCGAGCCCTCCGGCTGAAACCAAAACCACAATAATCAGCGATTGAAGCGAACCGGCCATTCGGGCGTCCTGTCTCCGCCTGCCGTTCGCCCATTCCCGGACGATTGCCGGAGAACGGGACGGAGGAAGGAGCGGGATCGCTTTGGATGATGCGGCGAGAACAAGGGGGTCGGCCGCGGCCAGCGGCCTAGTTCTCTCACCGCATCATCCTCCCTGAATTCCGCTTCCCTCCTCCGTTTCTCGTTCGACGACGCCGTTGTTAACGGCTCGCCCGTGCACCCACCGCACTGGCCGGAGCGCTGGCCACTTCGCTGGCAAGCTTCAGGCGGCTGTTGATTGCCGGACGCAGGATGAAGAAGCCGAGCGCAACGGCCAGGAAATTCATCCCGGTGCCCACGGCGTAGACCGCGTGCCAGCTGCCCGTCATATGCGTCAGCACGTTGCCAAGCGGCACGAACAGCGAGGCAACGCCCTTCGCGGTGTACATGAGGCCGTAATTGACCGTCACGTACTTGCGGCCGAAGGCGTCACCCACGGTTGCGGCGAACAGGCTGAAGATGTCGCCCCAGAACAGGAACACCAGCGCGTCGGTGATGATGAACATGATCGGCGAGTTGCCGAAGAAGCCGAACGCCGCGAGGCAGACCGCCTCGATGGCGAAGGCGATGCACATCATGTTCGCGCGGCCGATATGGTCGGAGATCCAACCATTGAGCGGCCGGCCGAAGCCGTTGGTGATGCTGTGAGCGCTGAGCGCAATCACGATCGCCGGACCGGTGATGCCAAGGAACGTCACGGTGGTGTCGGCAATGCCGCGCTCATGTGCGATCGGCGACAGCTGCGCCGCCGACATGAGGCCGCCCGCCGCGACCAGGAAGAACATGGCATACATGGTCCAGAAGATCGGCGACCGCAGAGCCTTCTGCGGCGGCAGATCCTCGGCGCCCTGCCGGGTCTTGATCTTATCCATCGGCGGCATTTCTTCAGTGCGCGGTGCGCGGATGAAGAACGAGCAGACGATGACGATCGCGCCCAGGATGATCGCGAACATCAGGAAGGTGTGCGCGTAGCCGGTGGACTTAATCATGTCGCGGATTGGCGCAACCGTCAGCGCCACGCCGGCGCCGAAGCCCGCCGCCGTCAAGCCGCCGCACAGGCCGCGCTTATCCGGGAACCATTTGAGGGCGTTGCCGACCGAGGTGCCGTACACCGCACCGCCGGCGAAGCCGGCCAACGCGCCGCCGACATAGAACTGCCAGAGCTGGGTGGCTTGGGAATCGATGAGCCACGCGAGGAAGGTTCCGATACCGCCGGCCAGGATCATCCATTTCGGACCGATACGGTCGACGATCGCGCCCTCGATGGGCACGAGCCAGGTTTCGCACAAAATGAAGATCGTGAAAGCAACCTGGATTTCGGCTTTCGACCAACCGAACTGCGTGGTGATCGGAACAACGAACAGCGTCCAGGCGTATTGCAAGTTGGCCACGGCCGACATGCAGATGATACCCAGCACGAGCTGGGTCCATCGCGTCTTCGTAAAGGCCGCTGATGAAGCTTGTGACATTCGGTCTTCCTCCCCAGAGTTATCGCCAGTTTCCTTTGGTCCACCCCGGCAACAGCCGTGGCATACCTGAGCACTATTTAGTTATGCAGGACTAACTAAAGTCAATTAGTTTGTCGCGGCTAACGGTGCGTACAGCCACCTGGTGCGTACACAAGCAGTCGTCCTAAGCCAGCTTTTCCGCGCGACTCAGCTACTGGTATCTAAATACCGTGACATGCTGGAGCGTGCAGACCGAGTCCTCATTTACCGCGCCGCCTCGCTCAGACGGGCGATGACATTTTCGCACTTTTGGGCATCGGCGAGTCCCGGTCGCGGCATCTTGTTTTCCGGAATGGGGCCCTTCGGATCGGTAAGATATTTGGGCGGCATTTCCTCGCGTCCCATGCCGCGGCGTCGTCCCTGCAGCGGCGACCGTTCGGAGCTGTGCCTTTCGCCTATTTCACGGACCCGCCGCCGCCAGTGCCGGAATTTTACTAGGCGGCGGACCCGAGACCGTCCTATAAACGCGCCGTCCCGCGAGCCGGGATACGTCAGCTTTAGAGCTTCACGAAGAACCACAACCTTGGCCATCGCTACACGGTCGCTTTACCAACACCGCCCCGCGGCGATGCGCCGCGGCATGCGCCAGGCCAGGATTACCGGCCTTTGGCGCCGTTGGTACGCGCGACAAGTGTTGACGGCCGGCGGCTTGAGGTATTCAAAGACGCTTTACTGAAGACGGGGGGTTCGCCCGGATGCGTGGCTCACAGGGCCGCTCCGGGCTGACGGGAAATTTCACAAGGGCGATGGAAATGGACGCAGCAGCAGCGATCACCGATGGCTTTCACCTGGTGGTGGACGGCCTCAAACTCAACGGCATCGACACGATCTACACGGTCGCCGGCATTCCGATCACCGACCTCTTGCGCCTGGCGCACACTGAGGGCATGCGGGTGTACGGTTTCCGGCACGAGCAGAACGCCGGCAATGCCGCTGCCATCGCCGGCTTCCTCACCCAGAAGCCGGGCATCTGCATGACGGTTTCCGCGCCGGGCTTCCTCAACGGCCTCGTCGCCCTCGCCAACGCCACCACCAACTGCTTCCCGATGGTGTTGATCAGCGGCTCGAGCGAGCGCCACATCGTCGATCTCGAACAGGGCGATTATGAAGAAATGGACCAGATGGCGGCGGCCAAGCCGTTCGCCAAGGCGTCCTATCGCGTCAATCGAGTCGAGGACATCGGCGTCGGCATTGCGCGCGCCATCCACGCCGCGTCGTCGGGCCGCCCGGGCGGTGTCTATCTCGATCTGCCCGCGGCCGTGCTTGGTTCGAGCCTCGAACTCTCGGCTGGCAAGAAGTCGCTGTTCAAGGTGGTCGATGCGGCACCCGCTTCGATTCCGTCGCCGGAATCGATCACCCGTGCGCTCAACCTGCTGAGCAAGGCCGAGAAGCCGCTCATCCTGCTCGGCAAGGGCGCGGCTTACGCGCAGGCCGACAAGGACATCCGTGCGTTCATCGAGAAGACCGGCATTCCGTACCTGCCGATGTCGATGGCCAAAGGCTTGCTGCCCGACGATCACGCGCAATCGGCGGCTGCGGCACGCTCCTTCGCGCTCAAGAACGCCGACGTCGTCATGCTAGTCGGCGCGCGCCTCAACTGGCTCCTGTCGCACGGCAAGCCGCCGACGTGGAATCCGAACACGCGCTTTATCCAGGTCGATATCGCCGCGCACGAAATCGACAGCAACCGGCCGATCGAGGCGCCGGTCGTGGCCGACATCAAGTCGGCCATGGCTGCG
>Ga0126371_10003485_pt1 | contig 13786 bp, 10 predicted proteins | sample PanSoiMetaPlot_4_FD_110145 | JGI IMG/M metagenome (GOLD analysis project Ga0126371, IMG submission 110145) | Tropical forest soil microbial communities from Panama - MetaG Plot_4 | ecosystem: Environmental > Terrestrial > Soil > Tropical forest > Bulk soil | place: Panama | collected 2016-02-17 | reverse complement strand
GCAAGAAGATTTGAAACGACACCGGATTGTGTCCGTAAGCAGTGTTGAGTGCCGCAGGCTTGGAGTAAAAGGTGACATCCGCTCCTAATCCCAGCCGCCACAGCCGCCGATACAGCAGGTCCCGCGTGCCACCAAACGTGTAGGCGCCAATGCGGTAGGCGGGGTGTGTAGGCGCCTCGGGAAACAGCTCATCTTTATCCACCAATTCGAGCCGCGTAAACAAATAATTTCGTTCGTGAAAATTCAATGTCGATTCTGCCAAGTAACTGTTGAGCACCGTATTGGTGGGTTCCTTGCGCTTGCGTCCCCACACGACCGTCGTTGCCCAGTTTCCTCGCGCCAGTGGACGGTTGTAGGCGATCGAGGCGGTCTGCCGCCGTTCGTTGCCGGGTTCCAACGCTTCCGGATGCACCAGCAATCCGTAGCTGTACTCCGCGGTCCAATTCCGCGTGGGCGCAACGCTGCCGCGCACCGACCACGAGTCCAGGGGATTCAGCTGAATGCTCCAGCGCTCCTCGTTAGGCTCACGCGCGTTGAACACGGAGCCTTCCAGCTTCATGCGATCAAAAATGAGCCCTGTCGTGATCACCCCGAAGCTGGTGTGGGTCGAGTCCTGCAGGTGATGGCCCAGGGGAGCCAGTGGCAACTCGGAAGCCGATGTCCGGTGAATGTAGGTCACGGGCCCGAGCGCAGGCTCGGCCGATGGGCCGCCATACACATACCACGACAGGCCTTCCGTGAGATGAACGGTATAGTTCGCCGACAACTCCCCAAATACATTGTGCGGATGCTGGTGATCGACCAGCGGCTGGCCGTGGTAGGTCTCGCCCGTCTGGAACAGTTCCGGGAATCCGGGATGCGGCGCGGTTAAAGACTCCGCCGAGTACATCTGTTTCAGAAGCAAGGTTCCGGGACCCAGCTTGTGCTGCTCCATAAACATCACGTTGTTCACGGACCCAGCTTTTCCTATGCCGCGCGGACCTCCCTGCTGGTTGTAATCGATGAAAATCACGCCATGCATCATGAAATGCCATCCGCCGAGCGACCACATCCACATGGGCAATGGCGCGGATAGCGGCTCCCACGCCGTTCCTGATCCCTCATGCCACGAGGGTCGCCAACTCATTGAGGGGTGGCCCATGTCCATCCCGAGCATATTCTGCATGTTGTGATCCATGCCAGGCATGTTCTGCATTTCGGTAGTCATGCGTTGTTGGCTGTCCGCAGGCGACTGCTGTGCATCGCAGACCGACACGCCTACCGAACACAGCAAGATCAGAGATAAAAGACTGCGCACTTTCGCACTCCCAAGCAAGCGGCGTAGAACGGCTCCGCCGTCAGGACGCGGTTCGAGCCGAATAGTTTCGTCTGAAACGAGCGCCGATGATCCGAAGGCAGAATGTAAAGAGATTTATCAAAGCCTAACGTTCTCACGCGGCCTCCTTGAACTTCCGATAACGAAGAATCAACGTACTGGTCGAACTATCGTGCTCGATTTATGTCGTCGAGCCAGCAGTTTTGGCCAAGGTTGTGAAGTTTGCGTCCCCTTCATTTCACTCAGTTCCACTGCACGCACGGGGCCAACATCAGAAAGAGATTTTTCTTAGGCGCAAGTGACATTCCCCTACCCGGCGGAGCGACTCAGGTCCGATTCCAGACATCCGGATTCCCTCGTGCTGTTGCAGGGGAGCAGTCACCGTGCTTCCAGGCTGCGGAACTTAAAACAGCAGGCAACACAACCGGATTCTGGTGTTGCGGCGTACCCACCATGAAGTGGCGTCAAACCGTGGTCGATGAGATGTCTCGGTGCTGCCGTATCGACACGCGAATCTGCGCACCGCCCACGACTGGTTTCCTGTCCCTCAATCTGATTTATTCGGTTCTGACGGTTCTTGTAGCGGCCGCACCGTGCTCGTGTTGCGGCACCCTGTGGGTCGGGTCTTCCACGTATTTGTGCGGATCGATCCATCCGCACTTCCCTGCAGAAAGATCACCTTCCGCAAATGTTCAGGATGAAACTCATACATGGATGCACTGTGGAATTCCGAAAGCGGGATACGCCTTTTCGTCTAGCGAATCTCCGTAGTCGTTCGGCCGATCTCGCGTGGCCGAGCCACGAGAAACCTGCGGAGACGCCGACGGACAGTCAGACCGCTGGCTCGGGCGTGGGCCGCTTGAGATCGAGGGTGGCATTGCGGATGAGCGGCCTCGCCCAAAACCCCGTGCTCAGCACAATTCCAAATGTCACATAGAGAACCATCATGCCGTCCCGCAAGTTCAGGTGATCTCCGATTCGTCCAATGATGACTGGAACGATCGCTCCACCGATTCCCATGCCCGTGCCCAGGATGCCGGTGAAAGACCCGTGATATTCGGATACGGAATTGAGCGCCAACGAGATGATGATCGGCCACATGACGGATGCGAACAAGCCGATGGTTGGAAATGCAACCACCGAAATCCTGGCCGGACCAAACAGAGCCGTCGAAAGGCATAGCAGTGCTCCCACCGAGGTTCCGACGAGCACCTTACGGCTATCGAATATCTTCAGCAACAGCATCCCCAATGCGCAACCAGCGGTCATCAACCCCCAGAACCAGGAGACCGCCGCGGCTCCGGTAGTATGCGGATCGAAGCCGTGGTACTGCGCCAGAAACTTGGAAATCCAATCTGCTGTTCCTTGCTCGCAACCCACGTAAGCCATCATCGCAACAAAGTACATCCACACAACCGGCTTGCGGACAAGGGTTCGGTACATCTCCATTGAACCTGCGCTCTCTTCGGAAGTGTGTTGCACGCGCGGAAAGCGGCCTAGCGACAGCACCACCATCATGGCCAGCGTAGAAATTGCGAACACCCAGTAAATCGAAGCCCAGGGCAATGCAGCGGGCGTAAGCCTCTCCAGCGCGTGAAGAACAATGTTTTGCGACGACGCAGGTCTGCTCAGGTTCAACACCAGATATGAGTAGATCCATGGACTGAGGAACGATGCCGCGCCGAAAACAAACTGTGCGAGCGCGGAATTAAAAGCGTAGTGCTCTTCCCCACCGGCGACACGCAAGAGCGGATTAATCGCCACCTGCAGCACGGCCATCCCCGCGCCGATCACAAAGTACGAAACCATCGCCACCGGATAGCGAGGAACGAGAGCAAAGCTGAGCGAGCCGACCGTTCCTGCCGCGAAGCCCAGGATCATCACACGCTTTTCGGCAAGCCGTTCCACTAGAAAACCCGCCGGGATGGACATCACCCCGTACGCAATGAAAAATGCGAACGCCAGGAAACCGGCGGCGGCCAGGCTGAGCCGAAAACTGCTGATGATGTCCGGGACGATCGGTCCAAGTATGTTAGTCAGCAGTGAGATCACGAAAAACGTGACCATCACCAATACAACTACGCGGGGATTTCTTCCCATAAGGGGGCGCTCCGCACCCATGTGCGGGAGAACATTAGTGGTCGATCAAACTCGGCCGTCAGCTTGTGATGGTCCTCGTTTTCTCATCCCACTGCACGGCGTGCTGCCGAAAGTAGGACTGATTTGCCATGTGACATGCCAGTGCCGCGTGGTGGCCAAACACGGCATCTTCGACGACCGGCTTGCGCGAACGTACGGATTCGAAGAACGTCCACAAATGCGGTTTCACGTCATCGAAGTCCGGCCCTTTGAAAGTGACCGTCTCCGGCATGGGCTCCTGGCCAATCTTGGGCGTGTTCTCTTCCCGCCACTGTTTCTCGTATGCCGCGCGCATGGCGTGTGGGAAGCTGCTGGCGTAGTAGCTTGGTGCTGTATCCTTGCCCGATTGCGGGCTGAAACTCAATCCGAACTCCGTCATCTCCAGAATGCCCTTCGATCCTTGGAAGCGATACGTCTCTGGCATTTCGGTTCCGAGATTCAACCGCATGTAGACGGGGATCTCCCCGTACTGAAACAGGCTCGCATGAACATCCGGCATATTGCGCCCGTCTTTCCAGCGCAGGATACCGCCCATGGCCATGGCTCGTTTCGGCGCTTCATTCCAATCCAGGACAAACATCATCCCGCTGATCAAATGCACCAGCAGATCGCCCGCGACGCCGGTGCCGTATTCTTTCCAGCACCGCCAGCGCGCGAAAATCTTCGGATCGAACGGCCGCTTTGGCACGGTTCCCTGCCATGTGTCCCAGTCCAGATTTTGCGGAGAAAGGTCGGGCGGCGGCGGGTATTCCCAGGCGCCAGTTGGATCGTTGCGTCCGAGCCATCCCTCCACCAGCATCAGGTCACCGAGCGTGCCTTGCGCCACCATTTCTTTAGCCTTCTTGCAGATTTGAGAGCTCACCCGCTGCGAACCGATCTGCACGATCCGCCCCGTTCGCTTCTGCGCTTCCACCATCTCGACGCCCTCGGCGGCCGTATGCGACATCGGCTTCTCACAGTAGATGTCCTTGCCCGCGGAGACGGCATCTACCACTACTTGCTTATGCCAGTGGTCGGGTACGGCCGCGATAACGCAGTCGATGTTCTTGTCCTCGAGTAATTCCTGATAACGGCGGGTCACGGGAAGGTCGGGCTTGGCCGTAATCTCACGCGCCAGCGTGTGCCGCCCATCATAAAGATCGCACGCGCGAACACATTCGATCCCAGGCAGCTCGATGGCTGAGCTCAGCAGTCCATTACCCTGCATCCCCACTCCGATCATTCCAAAGCGGACGCGATCGCTGGCCGGCACGGGTCGTGTGGAAGCGAACAAGGGTTCGGCATCGAGCAGGACAGTATTCGCAGCCAACGACGCACCGGCTGCAGCAGCGCTAATTCCAAGAAATTCTCTTCGCGAGAAGGGCTTCAAGTTCACATGACCTCCCAATGGTTCGAACCGGTTATTTAATCCTCAGGAACTCCGCTCACCCTGCGAGATCGAACTCTCTTCCCTACTCCTTCGCGGGTGAAATCACAATGTTGCGAAACGCCACCTGCCCGTCTTCACTTCCCTGCAGGTAGATCGGTCCTGGAAGTTCTTCGTGACTGTCCAGCGCGCCGCCCGTAATTCCAGGAATCTCTTGCTGGTCAATGATCACGTGGCCATTCTGGACCACCGTCACTCGCCGGCCTACAAGCGTGATGTCGAAGCTCTGCCAGGTACCAGGTTTGCGTGGCTGTTCTGGAGAGGGCGCGATAAATCCATAAATTCCCCCGGTGTGGTGGCTGGGAGGCTCCTGGATCGAGTTGTCCTCGATCTGTACCTCGTATCGTCCGCGCAAGTAAATCCCACTATTGGCGCCCGCCCCGCAATTGAACTCTACATGCAGCTTGAAATCCTGGAACTTGCGATCGTTGATAAGTTCGGGACCGTGGCCCGGGCTCACCAGCGTCCCATGAACCGCTGTCCACATTTTTTGCGGATCTGTTTTGTCCGTCTTCCAGCCACTCAGATCCTTGCCGTTGAACAATTCGATCGGCTCGCCCCATGTCGGATCCTTGGTTCTCTTGAGAGACGGCGCCGGGTTGCCGACCCATGCCCAGGAAGTTCCATCGGGAGCCGCGACGGTGCCCTCCAAATGCCGCCCCACCAACTTGCCCTCGAAGACCATATCGCGCTTGCTGGCTTCTTCCTCTTTGGGCGACACAAAGGTAAGAGTCCCATCGGAGAGCTCAACCGTGGGGAGCGGCCGGGCATTGCCCCACCTCCCCACCATTTGCGCGGTCAGCTTGCCGCCATCTTGTCGCAATTCAAGCCACGAGGGGTACTCGCGATCTGGCGCCTTCAAAGTTAGGTCCCACCGGCCCAGGTACGCTTGCACTTCATTGCTCGAAGACTGGCCCCGTGAAGGTCGGGCAATTACTGCCGGAAATAAGGAGATCGTCAAGAGGACAAGCGAAAATGGACGAATGCTTATGGTCGACATCGAGCCCCCGTGCAACCTATGAACGATTCCACTGAATCGCCAACCTTCTATGCTCTTCAACCTGAAACTGTCAAGTCCGGTACTCATTAAGCAGGGTCGGGGCCAACCGCTCTTACGACGAACTTGTTAACGCCAGCCGCAAGCGCGTTTGCTCATAGGCGCTGTGCGAGGGCATCGCGCGAGGTCACGGTCGCGCGACTACCGGGAGAATCAGGGCCGAAGGGTGCGTCTTGTCATGAAAGATGGTGTTCTTCGCTGTACCCCAAGTAGCGGAATTCGCGGCTAACTCACCAGTATTGAGATTGCGGTCGAAGCGTGGGAAATTGCTGCTCGAAAGTTCGAGGCGGATCCGATGACCGGTGCGGAAGACGTTGCTCGTCGCCCAAAGGTCGATGGAGAGCAGATAGGCCTTACCGCGATCAAGCAGAACAGGTGCAGCTTGGGAGTCTCGGTAACGAGCGCGCAGGATACCTTCCGTGAGATTGATGGCTGTGCCGTCGGGCGCAACATCGACGAGTTTGGCCGTAAAGTCGGTGTCCACCGCAGACGATGAGGCAAAGAATTCCAGGCGTACAGGGCCGGTGACCTCGAGGTCATGACCAAGGGGAGAAGTCGAGTACACCAGGACGTCCTCCCGCGCCTCCACTGAGCGCTGATCCCGCGGACCAGGGGCCAAATGATCGCTGTCACAACATAGAGGGCCGCCGACGGTTGGGGCCGGCTTGGCAGGATCATAGACAAATTGGTCCGTGGGTTCTATCCCAGGCGCCATGGTCGAAAGCGAGCCATCGCCGTCGGCTGTCTTCGCTCGACCCTGAGAATGAAGAAAATACTTGGTTGACTGGGCGCGGGCGAGAGGCCAGTCATCTTCATCACGCCACTGATCAATCCCCATGACAAAGATCTTGACCGCCTTGCCGTTGGCGAATTCATTTCGAGCGCCCTTGAAGAGGAAGTCGTACCAATCGAGCGCAATCTGGCCTTCATTGAACTTTTCCGCTTCCGGGCCGAAGTCAACTTCCCCAATCTTGCGTCCCTCGCCTGCGTGACCGCCGATAGCGATCAAAAGCCGCTGACCCTTTCTGGCCTCTTCGGTTGCCGCCCGCGCCTTCAGGCCCATGTAGTTCCGCAGCGAACCGCCAAGAAAGATGTCATACCATGCGGCCACGTGAAGTGCCGGAACGCGGATGTCGGCGTAGTGTTCTTCGATAGACCAGCGCCTCCAGTAGTCGTCGTAAGAGGGGTGGGCGAGCCAATCGAGAAAATACGGCGCGATTGCTGGCGCCGAAACATTCATCAGGCCTAGGGGATTCGGCGTGAAAATTGGATAGGCTGTCAGCGGGAGGACGTCGACCTCTTCCGGAGCGCTCGGCATACGCTCGATCTGACGCAGAAGGCTTTCTTGAGCGAGGCCCCGAGTCCATGATTCGTCGAACCATTGTTCGAACGCTCCTCCCTGGTAGGTCCAGCCGTTGTGATAGTCGCTGGCAGTCACCACCGGACATATGCCTGCCAGATGCGGCGGATGAGCGATGGCTGCGAGCATTTGGGTCGCCCCGACATAAGAACCACCGAACATGCCAACTCGGCCGTCGGAATAGGCCTGGGCAGCAATCCACTCGATCGTGTCATATCCGTCCTCCGATTCGTGCAGAAAGGGATACCACTCACCGTCGGAGGTGTAGCGACCGCGCACATCTTGAAGAAAGACAACATAGCCGTGCGATGCGGCTCGCTGTGCCCAATTCACGTCATAGGCCCATGTGGCGCGACGGTAAGGAGTGCGCTCGAGGAGGACCGGGAATTTCCCTTCGGCGTCGGGTCGAAAAATGTCGCCGCGCAGGATGATGCCGTCGCGCATTTTTACGGACACACCGCGTTCCACCTTGACGGGATAATTTTCAGCCGCGAACCCAGCAGCTACTAGAAATAGAAGAAGCGGGACAACTCTTGAAAGTCTCATGTGTGAAGGTTCGTCCCTTTCAATCGCAGAAGTAACTGCAGCCTGTGCCTCACCGTGTATCCAATTGGATCTCAAAAGACAAAGACATTATCACCCCTCTGACGGGAATGACATGACCAGATCGCTTCTCGTGCACCAACTCATGGACGGATTCGATTTTTCCAGAACAATCAGAGGCGGGCCGCCGTATCGCCACATTCGGCTAAAACGACTGTAGGATCTCCAGGAACTCGCCAGGCACGAACTGTTTTACCTCAAGCGGCCAAAAGTTATTCAGCGCCGCCCTCCCTGATCGACAATTGCAGAGGTGCCGTTAAGCGAATCGAAGCGGTGGACATCGCCGTTATATTCCGCCCTGAAAGATCCAGCACCGGCCTCTCCCAACTCGTCTCATCCGAGCGCCCGCCATGGTAGGAATGAGAGCCAGATTCGGCGGCTTGTTGATGCGGTCGCCGAACATGTGCAATCCGTCACGTTGTTGGACAGCAATGAAAAGCTGCAATTCGATCAAAGAGCGGACGAACTTCACATCCATGTTCCAGCGCAGGCTCCAACAAAATACGCGTTTGCGCCCTGCATGACATTTCGACCATTTCTCGCAGTAGAGGCCTTGACAGTGGCGCCGCTTTGGCCGGCCAAGACAGTGAGAAGCGGTGTACTATTCCTTAGATCGTACCTGTTAACTGAATCGCTAACTACAACCAGGAAAAATGACCTTCGTAGAAATCGCACGCTTGGCCATCGGCCGACGGCAGAATTTTCGATGAGGCACTTCGCTCTTGAGCGGTCCACCGTAAGGCTCTCACCTACTTCTGCATTCTTATTGGTCGTGTTCGGTTCTCTCCTGAGCGCGCGGTTACTCGCCCAAGTAGCACCGGGCGTGCAGCAAACGAATGAGATGCAGCCGGATCAGCGGATTCCCACTTATGAAACTGCGCCGAACGCCGCAGTGGTCATCGTTCACACCTTCGCCGAGGAAAAGCCCGTTAGCCTCGACCGCTCGGCTCGGGTGGATCTAACCAATCTGGCAAACCATCTCGGAGGATTTCTAATCGTCCCAGGGCACGAGAGTGCCGTGTTCGTTAACACAGCCCTCGGCAAGTATTCGATTTCAGTTACTGCCGTGGGATATATCAGCGCGAGTCGAGAAATTAGCGTTTTGAGCCACGCCACGCAAGACGTTGATATTGTGCTTCATCGTGATCCTGCTGCTGTCGCTCTCAATGAAGCATCGGGTCTGATGTCTCCGAAGGCACAAAAAGAAGCACGGCGAGCTGTATCTCTCTTGAAATCTGGTTATCTCATTAACGCCGAGAAGCATTTGAAAACGGCTTATGCTTCTGCACCGTCAAACGCGGACTTGAACTTCCTGCTGGGATATTTGTACTTCCAGAAGAACGACTACGCGCAGGCCGGGACCTACCTGGGCACGGCTGCCAGCCTCAGCCCTCACTCCGCCCAAACCCTAACCCTGCTCGGCAGAACGAAACTGGCAGTACAGAACTACCCAGAAGCGCAATCAACGTTCGAACAAGCGATTCTCGTCGATTCGCAAGACTGGCTGCCACACAACTTATTGGCGGATACCTACCTTCACCAGAATCAATACAACAAGGCTCGCGACGAAGCCCAGATTGCCGTTGCGAAGAGTGCGAGATACGGAAAGAATGCTACCGGCGCTGCCGAACTCACCCTCGGCCAGGCATTGATCGGACTCGGTCAGAAGAATGAAGGAATTGAGGCGCTTCGGATATTCCTAAAGGAATCTCCCCCAGCGAATATGGTCGAGCCCGTTCACCAGCTGATCACAAAGGTACAGAACAGCGATCAAGCATCGGCGCCGGGTTCAGACATTGCAGCGTCACCTAATCCCCTCCTGGCCGTGCCCAAGATTGCGCTCTCGATGCAGACTTGGCGCCCCCCTGATATCGACGATATCAAGCCGACCCTCGAACCCGGAGTAACTTGTTCCTGCGCTCAGGTGCTCGCAGGAGCGGGACAACGTGTACAGGAGTTGGTTCAGGACGTCACCCGTTTCACCGCCGACGAGGATCTGTTCCACAAATCGCTAGACACGGTTGGGCTTTCAAACCACGCAGAAACAAGAAAGTACAACTATGCCGCCACAATCTCGTCGAAACCGGGATCGGTTTTGATCGAGGATTTTAGCCAGGACAGAATTCCTCAGAATGGCTATCCCGACGGAATCTCAAGTGCGGGCTTCATCATGCTGGCGCTCGTTTTTCATCCAGAGATGCAGGGCGACTTCGATTTCGACTGCGAGGGACAAGCCAAGTGGTCTGGAAAACTGACCTGGTTAGTACACTTTCGCCAGCGCCCCGACCGTCCAAATCGCATGCAGGACTACACTGTCGCCGGCCAGACTCATCGCATCGACTTGAAGGGAAGAGCCTGGATCTCTGAAGACACTTCTCAAATCGTGCATATTGAGGCTGACATCGTCAAACCAGAGCACGAGGTCCAACTGCTCAGTGAACATCAAGTGGTGGAATACGGCCCCGTGCCGTTTGCAAAGAAAAACACGATGCTGTGGTTGCCCAAAAACGTCGAAATTTACTTTGACGTTCGCAGGCATCGTTATTACCGCCACTACACCTTTGATCACTACATGCTTTTCGATGTCGATGTGTCAGAAAAGGTCAAACTCTCACCGGATACCGCCGCCTCAGAACCCACCCCACCGACTCAAAAAAACCCGGATTAGGGCTGTTCGGCCGTCCGAACGACCGCGTGCAAATTTGGTTCATTGGGAGTCGACCGTTGACCGTCACGAGCAACCTCGCCGAACGCATCCAGTTCCCCTTCCTGGCTGCTAACCGTTGCTTAATGGCAGACGCCAAGCCCAATTGGCCCGCGCTCTACCAATCGGCAACCCTTATAGATGCAGGGGACTAGGAGGATCGAAGAGTGCTGATTTCGGGAAATTTCACTCGCTGTAATGCGGTTAATAAATAAACGCAGTGATTGGATTTAAATAATATGGTGGCCAGGGACGGAGTTGAACCGCCGACGCCACCCTTTTCAGTCTGTAGCGATTATATTCATAACGACTTGCAAGGGCGCGGACGGCTGCGTAAGTCCTTCCAGGCGCTTAGAAGCCGGGCCTACTGTGGGTTGCATTGTGGGTTGCGATTCTGAGTTCCAGCATTACTGGCAGAGACCCGCGACTATCCGAGTATTATACCGGGCACCATGCGACGATCTCGTCGACTCCTACTCTAGCGAGTTTTCGGCCTCAATCACGATCTTATCCGCCCACGGATCGACTGCTCCGTCCGTGACCACTGCTTTCCCGGCCGTCTCGCGAACAGGAATCGGCGATACAATATCGACTGGCGCCTCTTCACTCGGCTTTCGGAGTGGAGGCGCAATCGCCTGCGCGTCGATTGGCAGCAGATGTGCGTTCTGTGCAGCCCACTTAGCGGCGAGTCCATTCAGGGGGCTCTTCGTGTTGTACTCCTGGTACGCAATCATGCGTCCAATTCGAATAATCAGATCGTCGAGTCCTTCTGACGCAGCCCAGAAGTCCCCGATGCATACCATTGAGTCATCAAAATTTGGATGGAAGATTGGCGTCAGCATCCTGCATTGTGGTGCCCGCCTGGGATATCCGAGAGTCAGGTTCACTTCCAGGATGTGTGAGTCCCGCTCTACAATCTCCCCCGATCCGGCGACGTAGAGGCCCTTCATGTTGTAAGTGAACCGGTAAAGCTCCGGAGGCATGCCTGCCTTTCCACTGATTTGGATGAGCGGCCAATCTTTCAACAGCGACTCCAACATTTCCTCGTCCTGGAGCAAGCGGCGCGTGCGTGGCGATGGCATAACCGGATTCACCTACGTGAGCGAGCCTGTCTTCTTCCAACGGGCAATGCTATTGATGTGATATTGGATGTACACAGTGCTAAAGAAGAAGGTCATGACGCCGCTTAACTGCAGGCCGATTTTCTCTACCGAGTTGTAGTACTCCTCCATCGCTGCCTTGATGCTGAACATCCCAAACAGATAAACGATGCCGCCGGCTAAAATAAGCAGACCTCCGAGTGCCGCACGCGGGTAAAGTGCCATCGTTAAAATTCCGGCTATCATTCCCGCCGGATACATGGCGACTAACACCATCGGCTTATTGTCTCCACATAACTTTCGCGCCCAATTAGCCTGAATCATTGCCCAGGCGAGGTTGAACAACTGCCGTGTGAGGATTCCCAGAATCAGGACAATGAGCCAATGCAGGTTTGGCGGCAGAGCCACTAAACGCGGTTCCTGTAAAGGCGTTGCGGCGGTAGTAATAACCTGGACAGGAGCGGGGATGTTTCCCAAAATTTGCTTGACAGGTATCCATTCCTGCATCCCTTCACTCTGTGCCAAGTCTTCTGTTGCAACGTTTCCCGAGTGCACATACTGTTGCAAGTCAGTCAGGCTGTAGGGCCCGAACTGTTGTTCTCCACGCTTGACGAAGTATTCCACGCGCGACTCCTAAGCTTCGAATTGGACTCCGAGATGGTCTTGGTTGATGGTACAGATATCGATCACCGCCCAGACCCACGTCATTGGACCCGCGAATCCCATGCTCAAAAGGGTGATTGCTAGTTGTATCGCACCTTTTTTCTTGTAGCCCGCGTAAAAGCTGTGCGCGCCGAATGCCCCAAGGAGTGCACCTAGCACAATGAAAGTCGTGCGGCTTTTGTGCTGGGGCGCTTCGGGCTCCACTATCGCTCTGCCCATAACACCGCTCTGATCGACGAACCCGCCAAAGATCGACGGTACTATGGGATGTGACCACTGTCTCGGTTCCACCAAGGTCGATGGCGGCGTCACCGTTCCGACTGCGACTCCCGGTGGTGGAGGGGGTGGTGCGGCCACGCGCGTCTGAGCTGCTACCGCGACCGGCGCATCTGATTCGACTGTCTGTAACTCAGGCACTGACACGTGCAACTTTGGCTCATCGGCCGGAGCCTTGCAGCAGCCAAAAATCGTGCATCCCCCATTCTCCGCATAACAATCGACGTGGTGCAGTGTGCCGCATCCTTCGCACGCGAGGAATACATCGTTTTCGCCGATTTTCGCCCTGCAATATGGGCACGCAGCCCCACTCATCACCGCTGCTTCTCCTTGTAACGAAACGCATAGCGACCGAGTTGCAGCACGTCGCCATCCTGAAGTACACGCGAATTTACGTGCTGGCCGGCCCACAATACCGGGCCAGTAGCCTGCAGCATGAGTCGTGCTCCAGTCATTTCAATGACGGCGTGCACCGGCAGGATATTGGGATCTTTGAACAAGTAAATATCCGATTCCTGCTTGCTGCCGATCGTCGTTTGGGATTTATAGAGGATGAATTGCTTGCCGGCCAGCGGCCCCGCAACCACATAGAGCCATCGATCCTTCAATGCACTTTCCACTAATCCCATACCGATGCCCGTCGCCAATCCTACCAGCGCAAATCCAACTGCCCGGCTCACGCTGCCCACATGTGTGGCCATAGAGATCGGATCGAATACGATGCCACCCAGTCCGGCTCCCAGCGCCCCACCCAATACTCCGTACTTACCTTTTTTGGAAGACTGCCCCACAATGCCGTAGATCATGCCGCCGGCTGCGCCAAACACCATCCAAGCGAGCCCGCGACAAATCCACACTGCGGGATTTTTGTACGTCTGTGCCCCGGCTTCGTATGCAAGGTGCAACATGATGCCGAAGAAAATGTTGGCCATCATGTCGAATAGGAAGCCAAGCATTAGCCCCAACGGCAAGGCCAGAACACCGCGCAGGAGAGCCTTCTTCACCGAGCGCTCCACCGCGCTCTCGGCCACTCCGAACCCTATGCACATCATGGTCACGATGAGGGGAATCATCAGGAGATTGCCATAGTGATGCCCTGGCCCGTCGACGAAGCCAGGCTCCGCGATTGCCCATCCTGTCAGT
>Ga0126371_10003481_pt1 | contig 13793 bp, 11 predicted proteins | sample PanSoiMetaPlot_4_FD_110145 | JGI IMG/M metagenome (GOLD analysis project Ga0126371, IMG submission 110145) | Tropical forest soil microbial communities from Panama - MetaG Plot_4 | ecosystem: Environmental > Terrestrial > Soil > Tropical forest > Bulk soil | place: Panama | collected 2016-02-17 | reverse complement strand
GGGATCACCCTTATGTCGATATCGGGCCCGAGCACTTGACGTCGGGCCGCGTCACTCATGATCGCATATACGGTGGCTAACGAATTCGAGGGCACAGTGTTGCGATACCAGCGGATAACATAACCCTCGCGATCGTAGTGCGAAGGCTTAATCAGCACTATTCGGAAGGTTCGCTTGGCCACCTCTACGCGCATGATCTAATCCCAACGATCCAAACCGCGGATTGTGACTCTAAGGTTCAGTAAATATCAAACCATATCGGAAAAATCAAATGGAATATGCGAGTGATCTCTCAAACCGCTCGCCAATGCTATACCTCGTCTTTAATAGGTCAATCCCTGATGCTCGAAGCACGGCCTCTATCTTTCTGGTACTCTCGCTGCGTATCGCCCAATTTCTCGCGACACCGCTGGTTTTATTGAATTGATCAAAATTGCTTAATGCTGCTACCCGGTTTCAAAGAATTACAAGCGCGAACCTTCAATTCGTTCGTTAGCAGCCTATGCGTGTCGGCACGTTCCTCTCCATGACCGGTAGCACAGATTGCTCGAACTGCTCGCTTCTAACAGGTGGGTTGCCGCTAGCAAGGCGCTCCACCGTCGTCGCAGCGGTGCTGAGCGTTCGACGGAGGCTTCAGAGCATCAGATCAAAGCCCCGCACATCTATGGCACGAGCTTGAAGCGTTTGAACTCTGCCGTAATTAAGCGAACCGCTTTTCACATACGCGAAATTAGCAAGGTAGGTGAAACCCGCACCTAGCTATCGCTTGCGATTGCAACCTGGCATTGGCCGATCGTTGGGGTACCGGTCCGGCAACGTGGAATGCAAAGCGTATTCGGCAATCATCTGCACCGGATACGCAACGTGCAATTGGCTGACAGCGGGATGACAATCGGATCGAGGTCACTGAGGCCGCCTACAAAACATTGGGTAAGCAACGTCCTAGCGGTTTCGGATGCCCTGGACCGAGCTCCGCGGTGAGCGCTCCCTCCCGCTGAAAGCTGGTGGAACGGACTCAGTGTGGTGTTTTTGAACTATCGACAGCTGGCGGCGCTCGCCATCACTGCAACTCTTTGAGTAGTGTTTTGATTTCTTGTAGGACTATGGTGTCAAAGCCCTCAGTAAACTTATCGTAGATCGGTGACAGGATATGACCAGCCTCGGTCCGTTTACCTTGGTCGCGCCAAAGTCGAGCGAGGTCGAGAGCAGCTCGTATTTCCCAAAAACTCGCACTCTGTCGCCGCGCTAAAGCAAGTGCCCGCTGATAACTATCCTCAGCTGCGCTGTCCTTGTGCATGGATAGGTACAGTGAACCCATCAGCCGATGCATTTCGGCCTCGGCCCAGCGCTCCTGCGTCGTTTCGACCAGATCAATCGCTTCCGTGAGCCTATCAAGCCCTTTTTCTGGTTGTCCCGCCTTGCCATAAGCTTCAGCTAAAGTCATTAGGAAAAATGGCAACATAAGTTTGCTACCGGTGGCGCGGAAGCCTGTTAGACCTTGTAGAAGCATCGGGATGCCGTCAGTGGCTTGGCCTATCATAACAAGGCGCCAGCCCTGCATGATCTTTCCAATTGTGATATAGACGGCAAAGCCATGCTCGCGCGCGGTCGTCGATACTTCTTCGACCACCGAAAGCATCGTAGTTGCGATCTTCGGGCCATGAATGGCCCAGTCAGCGTACCAAGCATTGCATAGGACAAAAACGACATTGAACTGGGATAGCCGTCGCGCTTCGGTCAACGCCTGCCCACAGCGCAATCGCGCCTGATCGAGATGGCCCAGGCAAAGCAACGTGCGGGAGAGATAGAGCAGGTTGGTCACGTATCCGTCGCTTGGGGCCGTCTCGAAACCTCGGTACTTCGGGTCCCACACGGAAAGATAGTGCTCGAAGTATGCTCGGGCGTCGGCAAAGTTGCCAAGAAACGAGCTGATGCACCCACTCGCTGACGAGCCGATGCATTTCCAGATAGGGTCGTTCTCAGCGGCCCCGAGATGACGTATCTCAGCGGCATGATGGTCAGCTTGGCCCAACTCACCTCGCACGCAGCGAAACGAAAATTGGCCGATTAGAACCTGCCCCAATTGTGGAGGGCGACCCAATTGCTCACAGAGTTGTCTGGCGCGGGAAAACGCCTCGCCAGGTTCGGGCGCCGCATAGCCCTTGATCGCAAGCAGCGCATGTCCGAGCGCCATCTGTACTTTCAGCTCCTGCGTTTGGTGTGCTGTGCGATCAGGAACGGCCGAGAGTAAGTCGAGTCCTTTTCGGAGTTGGGCCACCGCTTCGATCATCGCTCCTCGTGCGATCGCCTGTTTGCCGGCTTTTAGCCAATACTCGACCGCCTTGTCGACCAAACCGGCTTCTGCGAAATGTCGTGCAAGAAGCTCAGGCCGAGACTCTGCCGTTTTCGAGAATTTCGTTTCGAGCGCAGTTGCAATTCGGGCATGCAGTAACTGGCGATTGCTGCGGAGCATCGTATTGTAGGCGACGTCCTGGACCAAGGCATGTTTGAACGTATACTCGGCGTCTGGCGGCTTACCGCGCCGAAAAATTAGCTCTGTGCTCACAAGTTGCGCCAACGCGTCATCCAATTGTGTTTGCGGCATCCCCGCTGTCGCGCTGATGAGCTCATGCGAGAAGTGCTTACCTAGAGCCGCTGCTATTTGCGCCACCTCCCTCACGGGCGCCAGGCGATCAAGGCGCGCCAAGAGAGAAGCGTTCAACGTCGTCGGGATGGTCAACGGCGGCAACGGCCCAGCGACGGCATAGCGGTCACCAGAATCTACGAGTACACCGCTTTCAATGACCGTCTTGGTTAGCTCTTCGATGAAGAGCGGCACACCATCGGTGCGATCGATTATTTGATCGATGATTTCCACCGGCAACGATTTGCCGTTTGTAAGATGTGCGATCATCGTAACGCTTTGCCGATACGCGAAGCGGTTAAGAGTGAGTAGCGTCACATGCGGAAAACCGATCCATCGGGGCGTGAACTCCGGCCGAAAGGTGACCAATACCAAGATAGGCAGGTTTGGCACGCGATCAATGACGAGATCAAACAACTCCCGTGAGGTCGGGTCGCCCCACTGCGCGTCTTCAACTACCATGAGGATCGGCAGTCGAACTGCCAGCGCTTGCACTTGTGCTAATAGCCCTTCAAGCGTCTTTTCCCTTTGTTTCTGCGGACTGAGATCGAGAGCGGTGTAGTGGCCGTCTGTCGGAATCGATAGTAGAGCCGCAAGCAAAGGGACGACTTGACCGAGATCGCCCGGCGACAAGGCAAGAATTGCTTCCAGCTTCTTGAGTCGTTCTTCGCCACTGTCCTCACGTTGGAAACCGGCTGCTCGCTCGAATTGCGTGATCACGGGGTAAAACGCACTGTCCTGGTAGTGAGGTGAACAAAAATAACGTAACCGAGTATGTGGCTCATCCCTCAGATCGTCCAGTATGGTTTGAGTGAGATGCGATTTGCCGATACCGGGTTCTCCACAAACTAGTACCACGCAGCCGTCACCATCTTTGGCACGGCGCCAGCGACGCCTGATCAGTTCGAGCTCCTCGTCGCGTCCCACCAACGGCGTGGTCGTCGTACGTAATGCTTCAAAGCGACTATCGATGTTGCCCGCGCCAATCGCCTGCCACGCAGCCACCGGATCGCCAAAGCCTTTGATTGACACGCCACCAAGACTGCGGAACTCGAAAAGTTCACCGAGGAGACGGCGAGTGTTGCCGTCTATGATCACTGTGTCTGGTGCCGCTAGCGCTTGAAGCCGTGCCGCAAGATTGGGGGTAACGCCCACGACCGCTTGCTCCTGCGCCGTGCCCTCGCCGATAAGGTCCCCAACGATGACCAGACCGGTTGCAATGCCAACCCGGACGTGCAGGGGGACTCCCGCGCCGTCATCAAGCTTCGCCACCGCCGCGGTCAACGCCAGCCCGGCGCGCACTGCGCGCTCGCCGTCGTCCTCATGCGCCTTTGGGTAGCCGAAATAGGCGAGGACGCCGTCGCCCAAGAACCTAGCGACGAACCCATCGGACTTGGCAATCACCTCGCCGCATCGTCGGTGGTACTTACCGATGATTTGCTTGAGCTCCTCGGGGTCGACCCGAGTCGACAATGCCGTCGAGTCGACCAAGTCGCAGAACATGATCGTCAGCTGGCGACGCTCGGCGCGGTCGTGAGGTGGCGACTTTTCCGCGGTGGCGACGGACCCTACTCCGCGAAGGTCGGCGATGGCGCGCAATATCTTGCGACGGTGCCCAAGTAAGACGCCCAACTTCTCCAAATCACTATCCGTCAGATCGGGAAGGATGCTGAGATCTATGCCATTGGCGGCAAAGCTGTCGACGTACTCAGGCATGCCTAGCGCGTTGAGCCAATCCGCAATCTGTCTCATCGTGACCCGTACCGAAACCGATCTTTGGGATCGAAGCAACAACAAGTTTTATACTTGATATAGTTAGGCATTTAATAGCCTTGTTTATGCATTCGCACTAAGCTATTAGGTGCCCTACCATGTGCTGCGAAGGTTGCTGAATCATCACGAAAATTCTGATTTTGAGCCATAGCACTTTGTTATAGTGTTGATCTCACCGGTGGGCTGGCATGCCGCTGATTGCGTTTGGTATGTAGGGCTTGATCCATTCAACCGGCCCGCCGCTGCCATCAGTCAACACAATCGGCTCAAAATACCGTTTTCGCTCTTCTTCTGATAAGTCACTTGGGTGCTCAAAATATTGCGGATCGAGCACTTCGGTGCCAGCTAAGTACGAGCGGAGTTGAGAGGGGGTCCCTTTGGACCAGATGAAACAGTGGAAGTTCGCTGCGCCAATCACATACCAACGAATCGGATTTACGGTGCCCGAGCGTACGATTCGCCCAAAAGTTTTCACTAGGATTCTAAAGCGACTTACGACCGTCCAGGGGCGGCGAAACATCCTCTCGATGAAGCGCACAATGGCGTCTTGTTGGTCGGCCAGTTTCGTATGCCCGATGGTCTCGCCGTCAAGATCGCGTAGGCGCAGGTTCGCGGCCAAATGGCCGGAACAAAGATCCATCCAGAAACTCCTGGTGCCTGCCAGGGGCGCAACAACGCTGAGGTAGATCGGCATAGGCATCAGCGGATTTCGTTCGATCATTAGGATTTGTCTCTCCATCTCCGCCGCAGTTTGAAATCGAGGATCAAAAAGATAACCATAGCCGATCGCAATGCCCTGCGATTCCGCGAATGCGACGTCATCCATAATGTTGTGTCGGCCAAGATTCTGCGTCTTGTTGTATCGTCGAAGTAGCTCACGGTCGAAAGACTCTAGTCCAGCAAATAGACCGATACATTTTGACTGTGCCATATGTTTAATCAGCTCTCGATCATGCAGTATGTTCTGCGTGACAAGGGCAGCCCACCCGCGCACCTTCGGATGCGAACGCAACAGTTCACACACTCGAAGCATATGGGCGCGATTGTCAGAAAAATTGTTATCCAGAAGCATAAACAGGGGATACCAACGACGAAAACTGCGCAAAGGACTGGAGGAAATTGCGCTCTCGATGGCGGCCGATAGGTGCCCGAGATCGTACCGCGCGTGGACGCCCATCTCGGCTGGTATGGTACAAAAGCTGCACCTGAAGCTGCAACCTCGTGATGTCTCCATCAGGTGGGCGCGGGGATTGATACCGCTCTTGGCGAGCAGGCTGTAATCAACCTCGTAGGTCAAGATCCGATCGGGGGGCGATCGATAAATTGGTTTAAGCGAACCACGCATGAAGTCCGCGACCACTTCTGGCACGCTGTCGACCCCACCAGCACACACAGCGTCAAAGAACTGTGTGGCGAATTCCGGAAATGAACTGCAGACGCTGCCGCCTGCGACTACGGTGGCGCCTACACGTCGAAAGAAATATGCGAGCTGGCGCATGCGGTCAAAATCTGGCTGGAGGCCAGTTAGAAACACCAAGTCATATCCGGGGCACCTCGTTGGGTCGAATGGGCCATGCCAGTCCTCGTGATGTAGTTTAACGTCGAAATGCCGCCGATCGATCAAAGAGCCGATATGAAGTCCAGTGATTGGCTGCATGATATATCGCGACCGGCGTTTATCGCGTCCTGGACGTAGATGTGTGCAGATGACCAAAGCGCATCGCTTAAGCTGGCGTCGTAGGTCTCTACCAAAGACCTTCCGTCGTTGCCCGGCGTATGTTTCTGCGAAGTTCATAAGCCATCCGCTCCGCGGTGCTGTGGTCACGTCCGATCTGAACGGGGCACGTATACTGAGAGGAAATCACAAGCATTATATGCCTAGTGGTAAAAATTACAATCGACTCTCGCCCCTGCCCGGACGTCCGTCATTGAAGGCCACTGGAACGAATATCACTACGATTGCAACTCCGGAAAAATGAAAAAAGCGGCTGGGCGCGGGTTGCGACTTTGGAGGCAAAAAGGGATTGAACGAGATCGGTTGAGTACGTGGACAGCAACTTGCCCGGTGTCGTAGCTGAATTTAAATCGGAACTTGACACTCGTCTTTTTGATCATAGCAATGGCCCCGAGCGGACGCGTCGCTGCTGTGAAATACGGTTGTTCTGCGCGGGGATGCCAGGGCTCACCTCGAGTACCCGAACACGGAGCCATCGGATGATCAAGCCAAAACAGATCGATCCATTCGGCTTGGTTCAAGGCCGATGGCGGCCGGCGCAAGAGGATACGGCTTGGCCGTCACTTGTAGGGTAATGCCTGCCGATCACCGCGACCTCGTGCGCATCCCACGATTGCCGGCAGCGGTCAGATGACTTGATATAGAAACGCCCCTCGTTTGAATAATTCCGGTTGAATTTATTGCTTGTGGCGGTTCGGTCTCTTGAAAATACTGGTCTAAAGTGAGGTGTTTCATTAGTGCCGTGCCCGCGGTTGAAGGGGGCAATGGGAGCAGCCGATTGGCTCGCAAATTTACGCGTCGGAGGCCAATCGAGCAGGGGTCTGCCTCGATACGCATGCAAACTTTAAAACCAAAATTAACAAAAAACAATGAGAAGACAACATTAATCTACCAGGAGCTGGGCAGGCACGGAACGTGCCACGCGCTCCTACCTGTGTCACCGACGGGGCTTCAGGTGGCGGCTTAATCTGTATTTCGATTGCAACATGGCAACCGTCTCAGGCCGCTTGAGCGAAGGGCGTGAGCGTGGCATCGAAGCCAAGGTTTGCAAGCTGAGTGACGAGGCGCTTGAGCCTCCTTCGAGCGGCGATAGAAATGGTGCCCGCGGCTCAAGGCCTTGCTGGTGCAATGCGCCCAACCAGCCGTACGCAGAAAGAGCTACTTACGGCTCTTCCACTCCGTGGTCTTCCCGTCAGGGTTATGTAGTGGGGCGCGTGGAACGCCGATATCCATAGGGCCGAACATGCCACCAGGGACCGGAAGCGATAGCAGTGCCGGTGACCGGCTGAGGCCGGTCTCCTCGGTCGGCTCAACCCCAGCCTTCGACCGGCGGCCGTAGCGTGGGCCGCGACAAGGCCTCCTCAAGCCCGGCTTCGATCATGCTCTCGATGAAGTGCCGGATCCCATCGCGCACCCCTGATCCAATCAGATCGAACCAGTCCTCAAAAACTGAGCACTCGTGTCAGCTCTTGAATGTGCAACCGCAGGCTTGGTGGTAGGGCTCTCCATTGCGTGGTCTCCACCAGCGCGTCAACGCCGGAATCGTTTCGGGTTTCGCGACCCGGACTACGCCACTTTAAATTCCTACCAACCCTGCGACGGCACCTTCTATCGTGTGGCTTTCGCAAAAAGGGATTCGGTTCGACCGAAGGCTACGGGACGACCATGGACCGTGGAATACAATGAGACGCGGCCACATCAGGGGGGCGCTGGTGCTTCGGGCAAACCCTCCTTGTGTCGCTCAAGCAGTCGCCAGCTGTTGGATCCGGTTTGGGATAGTGACAACCACACAGCGAACTCCGCCGTAAGTGATCGGCATCACAGTTCGGAAACTGGCTCGCTTGTCGCCCCGACCTCATTTCCGCTTTCGCTCCGCTTTGGGCTTGGGTTCCGGCTTCGATGGCGCCTTCCCTTTCGAACCCTTACTACGCCCTTGATCGGACGATCCTGATAGCTGGCTCGGACTCTTGAATGCATCAAGATAGGCGCGCACCAGCAGCGCGTTGCGCTGGTCTCGACTCAACTTGAGCAAGATTTCGAGAATCGCCTTCTTCCGTTCGCCTGGTGAAAGCGGCTGGCTCGTGACCTCGCGCAGTCGCTCCGTCAGCGCATTTAGCTCGTCCCTGCTTGCCGCGTTGAGCGGCGTCGTCACTGCGCTGGCCTGCGCGACAAGCATGAGCTGAGGCGGCAGATTGAGAAGAGCCGCAAGTTCCTTCTGGACAACGCCCTCGTTCATCAGATTTGCGTGCTCGAGGCCAGGTGCATGGACAGTGACGACGTGGCTATTGTCGAGACCGATGAGTCGGGCCGACCATGCGGGCACCACACCGTCTCCCGCCCCGCCGGTGTCAGTGATGGGATCTGGATCCGTGTCAGGATTAAAATTCGCATTCACCTCAGCCCAGGTCTGGCTGACGACAGTCGCGTTGAGGTCGCTTCCGTCGTCGCCGGTCTGCACGTAGCGGACGTTCCAGAACTTGCTCCCGATCGATGGATCGAGGTATTGCGATGTGAGTTGCGACGCCGTCTCTCCATCGCAGAGCAGACTCCAGCTAAAATTGTAATTCTGAACGTACCGCACCATTCCGGTCGCGGGCGGAGTCGGCGGAGGGCCGGGGACAGGATTGTAGGGATCGGCGGGCTGACCACTGATTGCATCAGTGCTGGGATAGTTCGGAAGGTTGTAACCAGCAGGGTCTTGGAGGAAAGCGGTCTGATTGGCGTTGAAGGTCGGCTGGTCGAGAAACAGGATCTCATAATTCGCCGGCAGAGTGGAAACGATCCTGGTGCATTTGGAGGCGCCGTTCGGACCTAGTATGGGATTCAAGTCCTTTTCGCCGACGAAGAAGCGGTGAACTTGTCCGCCAGAGCCGTAGAACGGCGTTGCAACGGTGATCGCGCCCTTCATCTTCTGAACATAGCCGTTGTTGGTCTCGTTCAGAATACGCTTGACGACCATCCCGCCGAAGCTGTGGCCGATCAGCCAGAAGTTATTTAATGGGTTGTAGCCGTAGCCGTCGGCGACGGCCGCCGCGTCGATTGCCGGAAGCAATTTGTTCAAGAAGAAATCGGCGGCGTGACCGGATTTGCGTCGCCAATCCCAACCGCAAAAGAAGAGCGGCAAGTTGTTTTCGGCGCACCACTGGACAAAACCATCATAGCTGAACGCGATGGGCCCGCCTGGGATAATGTACTCGTCTTGCCAGTCTTGAACGCCGACCAGCTCAAGGTCTTGCGCGACGCCTAACACAATGCTGCAATCGAGCCAAACGGTATAGTAGAAATAGGGAGGACCAAACGGAGCCGGCTGGATAGCACGGAGCAGCCGCGACCCGAGGCCGCCAGGAAAGAAGAAAATCGCCAGCGGTGGAGTCGTGCCCTGCTGACTGGGGTTGCACGCCTTCAAAAAGGCGGTAATTTGCCCCCGAAGGCTTGCCAGATATTGTTGGTCCACGTCATCCTCATAGGCGCTCATGGATGTCCTCCTAGGGGGTACGTCGTCGACTGCCCTTTAAAGGGAAATTCTGGGGTCGGCAATTCGCTGGGGGTCTCCGACGCCGTAGTGCGTGGGAGAGCGGTGGCCATGAGGGAAGTGAAGTTTAGCAGACGGCGTGGGCCGATTTCGAGCTTGCCCACAAGGGCCGGAGCATTCGACTTCTTGCCTGATTTATCACCGCTCATTGTTTCCTCCGCGTGGTGCCGACACTAAGGACAGCAGCTTTGTTTATACGATGAACGTGATGCGTTCGGATTTATCTTCGCCATCTTCGCGTCAGACGCCAAACCTGAATGCCACCGCGCTGGCGGTAAGATCACAGATGGCGTCAACCTCCGTCGATCCCGGATCATAGGCAATCACAATAGCTTGCAAGTGGCAAGGGCTTGGAATGGTGCATTCTCGCCATACAAATGGGCACCCTCAATTAGCTGGTGTTGACAACCAAGAACGCGCAATCGCCTGCTGTGGGGCGGTCATGCGCGATCGGTACGATGATTTGTTGAGTCAGGAAGAAACTACGCTCGGACCCTGCCGCAAGCTCCCGGTCGCGCCGCGGGTACGGTTTAGGTGAGGATGGCGAGGCGCTTGAGGTCCACAGTGTAGCCAACATGTCAAGATCAGCCAAGACCAAGTTTCGTTTTTTCTGGTCGTTTGAGCGGCAGTCGCGATGTTTGCGACCGAGATCCTAATACATCTTCCCTGTTTAAAGATGGTGGCTGTGAGGATGGAAGCGGCGACGGCCATGATAGCCTTCTTAAAGGCCGCGGCGGCTTTGTTTCGGTAAAATTGGGCCTCTAGGTAACTATCCTGCTTATTCTTTGCTGCCCAGTCGCACTGCACAAACGTGGTCCTTGAGCGAGGGAGCCCCATTGCGCAGGCGGTTGGATCGGCGCTTGCCGGCACTCTCATCGTTTCGCGGAAATATGCCCGCCCATGAGATCAGGTGGCATGACGCCGCACATCTGGTGGAGGTTACGCAAGTGGGCTCAAACGATGAGTTCGAGGAAAGCTACTCATTTTGTTACGAGGTGTTCCGGCAGCTACGGCCGCCCTTCTCACACCCATTGAAATGAGCTCGTCGTCAGCACGCGAAGCTGTTTGAACTGATGCTGCGGCTTGCACGAATGACAGCCTATCTCGCGACACCCCTTCGAGGGCTTCAGCCTTGCACCGACCTTTCTGTTTACTTGCAATACATCAGCTTTCATCTCGATGGCGTCTTCTTGTTGGCCATCAGCTCAAGCAAAATCGCGATGGCATCGCGAAGTTTGCACATCAGCGGCGTCTCGGATACGTGACCGAGAACCGTGACAATGTAACAATATATATAATGCAGTACGAGCTCTCGCATCACCGATAGCTCAGGGTGGGGGGTAAGCCGCGCTCCCCACAGCAATAGGTAAGTATATTTACGCGTGAGTTCTTCAATAACGAACTGGGGCGAATGGCGGGTATCGAACAAGAATTCGTCCATCGCGAATGCTCCCGTGTTCACCTCGAAAATTTGCAACGTATCAAATCTGAGATTGGCACCTTCTCTGGAAACAAATGCGTCAAAACGAAAGGATTTCGTCCCAAGCGCCTCCGCGATGGCAATACAAAGTTCGATAAGCCGCTCGCAGTCGACATTGGGAGTCACATCGTGATGATAAAAACATCTTGGAACCTTGCAGATACCATTCTTCCACTCTTTTATGGACGACACAGGCTCTTTGTGGGTTACGCCAAGGAAATCCGGCGGCCCTGCAGGATTGCGCGTGAATGATACACCGATTTCCAGCCCGTCTAGTATGAAGTGCTGGGCAATGTGGGGGCTGCGCCGTTTCCGCAGAAAACGCCATAGCGCATTCTCATCGTGGATACCAACGATGCCAATTGACTGCCACCCCCAGATCGGTTTGACAACTATCGGAAACCGAACGCGGAGAGGTACAATCCGATTCGGTAGATACGTAGATGAAGAAATCAAAACTGTATCAGCAAGATAGGGCGCGAGCAGGGGAACTTTTGATAGCCGCACAAATATCGCGTGTTTGTCGTGATCGGCCCTATTCCCGAACATACTGTTTGCGTCCGCGAGAAAGAGCGCAAAGAAAGATATATTTCTTGCTTTGGCAGTTGCTAACACCCGCTTGGTGGCTTCAGCATAGAAGTGCAGTTCCCGGCGCAAATTTGGCGAAATCGCGAGGGTCTCGCTGAACCAATTCTTAAAACCTCTCAATATCCGGCCCAAAGCCGAGCCAAACACTAAAACCAATACAGGTGAAATGATCGCCAACTCGACGCCAAACTTGAGGGCAGCGCGTTGTTGCTCGTCGATAGGAGGGGTTGCCTCCCATTTCTTTGTGTCCTTATCCGGTGGCTTGAATCCCACTTCGGGGTCTGACAATTCACCGAGCTTTGGCAGCGGGACGACATTTGACCAGTCGGGGATGACTTCTGTCTCGCGTTTTGGCTCAATCTTGGCCCGGTGCGGTACGACTTCTGTCCCGGGCCATTCGACCGGCTGGCTCTGCCACGTCACGGTGCCTATCGCGCCAACCCAAAGCAGCGAAAGGACAAGCCACAACCGAAAAAGTTGCCGCACAATTCGCAGTGCCATTTTGATGTTTCCTATTCTGGGGCGCCAGTTTGCGAGTGCTGCAGGAACGTTAGTATCAGCAGCGCCACGCCGATCGCGATCAGCACGTTGAGCATCGAAAGCGCGATGCCGGCAACTCGACGACCTGGGGTCTCGCCAGTTCTTCCGTTTTCCTTGGCCGGGAGAAGACTAATCCCTGGGCCGCGGCCGGTATCCTAGAATGGGCCATGCCCGTAGCCAAATACAGATCGTCGGACGTCGTGGACCTTCGAGCTTCCCGACCAGCTGAAGGTCGCGATCGCGGATGCCATCGTGCTCGACGGCCTCTTGGCCTGCCAAGCGCGGTGTTGGCGGTTATCATAGGCAGTATCCCGTGCCGGCCGGGCTACGCGTGAAGCGAGAATATCTGCTCATCATTGGTGTGCGGCGGTGATGGCTATCCAGCTCGGCATGATCCAATTCTCCACCTCTTTGGCTCGCCCCAGGGGGCATCGAGAATTGCGTGAGCTGCGATATAGAGCACCGTCGGCAACGACTGGGTCGCTGTCGATGGAATCTTCATATTTCCACAAATGCGAACGACCGACGTCAGACCAGCGTATTCGCGAAAAATCGCACTGGCAACCTCGCTCGACGACCAACGTTGAAACAGAACAGTTGATCCCGATCTCGCACGCACTCGCGCAAGATGACCGTCGTACGTTTGATCAAGGATGGCCTTCTGTAGACAAACAGGTCTGCTGGCCCCTACCCAGAGCGCCGATCATCTTTACGGGCGCGACCAAGTTGGGCACAGGTCAAGATCGGCGGAGCTCCCGCCCGAAAATTTGGCCGGGCGCGAACTAGAGGCCGCAATGCAGCTGATCGCGGAGTGCTGGAAAAACTTGGGCTGGCGCAGTATGCTCAACGGTTTGACGAGAACGGCATTGATTTCTCTGTTCTCCGCGATCCAATGGATCAGGACCTCAAGGGCATTGGCGTCTGTCTCGGGCATCGGCGGAAGATGCTGCGCGCGATTGGCAAACTGTCAGCCCCAGCAACGCCTCAACCTGCCGCCGCGATCCTGCCAAGGCGATGGGATAGCGCCGAGCGTAGCCGGCGCGCAGAGATGTTCTGCGACCTCGTGGTGGGCTCGACCGAGATGTCCACCCAGCTCGACCCTAAGGATCTGCGGGAGATCGATGGCGAACTGCTCAAGCTCGCCATCGAGGTTAGCCAAACCACAGCGGGAGGCAGCCGCCGCGGCGCTCCAAAGCTCCCTCCCCGACTTGGGCGCAGAGCTTAGCGCGCTAGGAAGATTCGAGCTTTCGATGAGAAGGCACCAGCCGAGACGATACCGTCATGCGGAACGCTGAGGCCGCAGCGGCGCGCGCCTCTTCCTGACACCGACCACCGCTACCTGTTTATTTCCGGACTTGGTCCGAGGCAATTTGCTTTTCTTCGGGGTCAATGCCTTCTTCTGGCCGGCGGCTTTGGTCACTGCTTTCGGTGTCCTGGACTGCCGGGGCTTCTTTGTCTTTGCGGCGGCGGGATTCGGCGCTTCGGAATCGGCGGGCTCGGC
>Ga0126371_10003480_pt1 | contig 13799 bp, 9 predicted proteins | sample PanSoiMetaPlot_4_FD_110145 | JGI IMG/M metagenome (GOLD analysis project Ga0126371, IMG submission 110145) | Tropical forest soil microbial communities from Panama - MetaG Plot_4 | ecosystem: Environmental > Terrestrial > Soil > Tropical forest > Bulk soil | place: Panama | collected 2016-02-17 | reverse complement strand
TAACGATCAGGGCCGGTTGCATCTTTCCATCTAGTATCGTTGTAGACGGTATTCCAAACGCCATCAGGTTGCGGAGGCATCACCGGCGGACCGCCCATCTTGTCGGACAACAAGCCGCTCGCCAGTAATGTTTGATCCCGCACCATCTCCGCAGTAAGTCTCTGCTGCGGGCCCCGAGCCAATAGGCGATTGTGAGGATCTCTTTCGATGAGAGCCGGACTTGCCTTTGCACTTTGGCGATAGGTCGCGCTCGTGACTAATTCGCGCAAGAGTGCCTTCATGTCCCAGTGAAGATCATTTTGAAAATGCAGTGCAAGCCAATCGAGCAGCTCCGGATGGCTGGGCTCTTCGCCGACGCTGCCGAAATTTTCGAGAGTTTCGACTATCCCTGTCCCAAACAATTGTTCCCAATAGCGATTCACAGCGGTACGCGCGGTTAACGGTTGACCCGGAGCAAAGAACCATTTTGCGAGAGTCAAGCGATTTCGTGGCGCGCCTTCGGGCAATCGGGGAAAAATTCCCGGCACGTCAGGAACCAGCGGAGGCCCGATCTTCGTGAGAAAGTTGCCGCGCTCGAATTCGAGTGTGGTTCGCCGGTCATAATCGCGCTCCTCCGCCATGATGGGGAGGGGAACGGTAGGAATCTTTTTCAATTGCTGGGTCAGTTTTGTGAGTTGTGCCAGTCGCTCGCTCCAGCCGCCATCGTTAACGAGTGTCTGCCAGAGTGAGTCGCCACTTACAGATAGATGAGCGCGTCGCACTAAAGCGGGCTTGTCGTCGATTTCTTGAGTCTGGATCAGGCGCAGTTTGAGACGGCTCCCACGACTGAGTTTGAGAGGCTCAGCGGGAATTCCGACTATCCAACGAGTATGGAACAGATTAGGTATCGTCTGGAACCCGTTGCCTCCTGGATCATCGATAAGTTCGCGCTTCGACTCGAAGGCCGCATTTGCCACACTTTCCAGACTCGATTCCAAGTCAGGGATAAAAGAGCGGAAGACGATTTTTTTCTCTTGCCCTTTCTCTCCGATAAGCCAGGCATCGATTCGATCCACAACGAATCCGAGATCCGGAGTGTGCCGCGCAATTTCGCTGTTCCCCGGATACACCTCGATGCGCAACGCCGTTATCACCCGCGCATCTATTTTGGCCGTTAGTTCGTAAGCTTGCTTGCCCGAGATGCCCGAGCCAGCCTGCAGGTCTCCGTCCGAAGTTTGGAGCGGCGTCACTTTGCCGGCTTCGCTCTTAGCTCTTTTCCGGTCATCAGCAATGGCCTGCTGCAGATCCTTGCGCTGGTCCTGTTCCTCTTTGGGGGCAAGCTTTTTCGCCTTTAGGGCATCCAATCGCCGTTCTAATTGCGAAGCCTCCCATTGCGACGCCAGCGCCACACTAGCCGTCGCCGAAGCAATGCTGATGGGTGACCATTGCGACTGCTGTTCGAGTTGCCGGCCACGAGATACAACTTCGGATCGTAGCTTGGCGAGTTCCTGCTGCAAGCGCGCAGCTTCGAGGTAGCGCGCCTTGTCTTTTGGTACGCGCAAGACAGGAGTGTCCTCGGGGAGGTCGGCATCTTCGGTCGTATTGAAGAATGCGAGGGATTTGTAATATTCCACGTGGCGGATCGGATCGTATGGATGCGAATGACATTGAACGCAGTTCATGGTGAGACCGTTGAGCACCGACCAAGTCGTGGCAGACCGATCCATAACAGCGACTGTGCGGAACTCTTCGTCATCCGTACCGCCCTCATCGTTGACGGGTGTTTGGCGATGGAAGGATGTTGCGATCTTATCTTCAAACGTGGACTCGGGAAGTAAGTCGCCAGCCAATTGTGTGATCACGAATCGGTCGTAGGGTATATTGCGGTTAAAGGTATCAATCACCCAGTCTCGATAGGGCCACACCCCCGGGCGCTCCATGTCTTTTTCATAGCCTTTGGTATCGGCGTAGCGAGCCAGATCTAGCCACATCGAGGCCCAACGCTCCCCATAGCGTGGCGAAGTCAACAAACGATCGACCTGCTTTTCGTACGCGGTGGGAGATAAGTCAGCCAAGAAGGACGCCTGCTCTTCGGTTGTCGGCGGAAGGCCACTAAGGTCGAGAGAGACGCGACGCAACAAGGCAGACTTGTCAGCCTCAGGAGATGGCGATAGGCCTTCCTTTTCAAGACGAGCGAGAATAAATCGATCGACTGGCTGACGTGGCCATTCGCTGTGTTTGACAGCGGGCGGAACCTGCGGCTTTGGAGCGACGAATGCCCAATGGTCCTCCCATTTTGCGCCTTGTCTGATCCACCGACGCAGCAGGTCAGTCTGTTGAGCGGACAAAGGTGGCGCGTGATAGGGCATCCGGACCTCGGGGTCCGAAGATGTGACACGCGCAATTAGTTCCGATTCGTCGGGCTTCCCTGGCACAATCGTTCGCTTACCCGATTTTCCCGTGCCCAATGCCTCTTCACGAAATAAGAATGAGACGCCGTTTTTCTGGCGCACGCCCCCGTGGCACGGCATGCAGTTCTGATTCAGGATGGGGCGGATATCGCGGCTGAAGTGAACTTCGTAGTCGGAACGACTCCGAAGGATGTACCCAGAAACGAGCAGTAGACAAACAAGGAGGAGCCCGAGCATCCAGGACCGGGTTGATTTCGAGCCTTTTAACCCACCGAGCATATGCTACTTCGCGTGGCACACATTATATTGCGAATCGTGTACCGATTCATTTCTCGCGCGCTTTCATAAACGCCAGTCGCATATGGCATGATCAAGAAAAGCATAGGATCATCCAGCTTGCCCGATCGATGGCTCCCCGGGCGCGCACCGATCACCGGCAGCAAAGGCCAGAGAAATGCGCATAGCGACAGATGCGGAAATTCATGAAACTGACGATGGCCTGATACCGCTCGTCTGATACCTATGTCCTTCCCAGGTCTTTTGGGATCAGTTGTCGGAGCGCCGAGGCGGTTTCCGCATGAACCTATCCGAAGCAGAGTTTGGCCACCGCCTTCTTTTTTCGCTCTCCTTTTGAAGATCGCTTCCGGCATTCCGTTTCATACAACTTCCTTATTGCGATACACCACACGCCCGTTGCATATGCAACATGTGATTACAACAAAGTGGTTGCGGTTCTTCCTGGATCCAAGGCAGAACGCGGAAGGGGGCGCGCTACCCCTGGGGGGTCATCGACTATAGCCAGAATCAGACTAGGCTTAGGGGGCGTGGGCAGCAATGGTGCCGATGTCTGCAATGTTGTCGCCTTTTTTGAGGGATGGTACTGCGTTAACGTGCAAAATGACACCGGAGACGGGAGCGCGGGCTTCGAGTACAACTTTGCCGAAATAGTCGGTGACAAAGCCGATTTTCATGCCCTCTTGAACATAGGTACCACGCTTCACAAGCGGGTACCAAATGCCAGGGCCGTCGGACAAGACATCCACCACCCTGTCGAGCCAGACGGGATGCTCGACGGGCCGAGGGATTCCTGAAAGCATTTTGAGAGCGCGCATGGTGCTGATTGTTCCGTCGACAAGGAGGGTGACGTCATCCGCTTCGACGACGCCAGCATAACCAGCTTCGACGACGATGGACGGTTTGCCGCGAGCAGTAGAAGTGTTGTCGAGGTAGCGAGTGGCGCTCAAGTCGGTGGGACGATCGCGCCAAATAATGATGTGGTCGAGTCCAAAGGCAAGGACCATCTCTTTTGATATACGGTCTTGGGTCTCCTTTCCAGTAGGTGCCCAGTACGCGTAAGGGCGGAGGCTCTCGTCCAGATCGCCGCCGTGGTAGTCGATAAGATAATCACATCGATCGACGACTTGTTTGGTGATAAGAAAAGACGCACGTTCCGTCTGCGTCCCATCGGATTTCCCAGGGTAGAAGCGGTTCATGCTCTTGTTATCGATGGGATTCACATGGGGAACTTTTTGTTCGAAAGACTGGATGTTGACGAGGGGGACAAGGATCACGGTGCCGGTGATTTGAGAGGGATCAAGCAGGTTGATAAGTTTCTCAAGCGCGATGATGGAGGTGTATTCAGTACCGTGGGCACCAGAGACAAGAGCCAGGACCGGACCACGCTGTTCGCCATTGATGACGATGATGGGAATATTGGCAGCAGCGTCCACACCAGCGGGGACTTCCAAATAGCCCGTTGATTTTTGGCCTGGAGCGGCAGTGGCAGTGCCGACAGAAAAAGACGAAGCTTGCGCCTGGATAAACAGCGGGAATAACAGAAAGATCCCCGACGCAAAGGTGCGAGCAAAAAACCTAAGCATAGATCCTCCATGGGGTGGATGAGGATACCGCGATGGGAATGATTTGAGCAACGCACGGACGAAGGACTCTTCGCTCTGAGATCCGGGTGGACAGAAACGTTACGAGCAGTGCGCCCTGAGTGCTAAGGTGCGAACAATCTGAAACCTGGACTGCGGCAGATCATCAACTGAATCAGTGGGTCACTGAAATGGAAAAACCTTGGAGGCCAGTGGCTCTCGTCTTGATCGAGCACAAGGAATGTAGAGGGAGGATAGCAGGAAGATGAAGTCAAAGAACACGATATGCCTCTGGTTCGACAGGGACGCGCTTGAGGCGGCGCGCTTTTACGCCGCCACCTTCCCGGATAGTAAAGTAACCGCTGTTCACGACGCCCCGAGTGACTACCCGAGCGGCAAGAAGGGAGACGTGCTGACGGTGGAGTTCACCGTTCTTCGCATTCCTTGTCTCGGTCTCAACGGCGGCCCGGCGTTCAGGCACAGCGAGGCCTTTTCCTTCCAAATCGCGACAGAGAATCAGCAAGAGACAGACCGTTACTGGAACGGGATCGTCGGCAATGGCGGCACGGAAAGCCAGTGCGGTTGGTGCAAGGACCGTTGGGGCCTTTCGTGGCAGATCCCGCCGCGCGTACTAACCGATGCCCTAGCGGCTGGCGGTGGTGCGGCAAAGCGTGCCTTCGAGGCGATGATGACGATGAGGAAGATCGACGTCGCCGCCATTGAGGCAGCTCGGCGAGGTTGACGTGAACACATCGCCACGCCTTACGAGTTCGGGATCACGGGCAAAACCGGAAGTTGGATCAATACGACCTCGACGGCGCTGGATTGGAACTCCGATACCGCCCGAAAGGGACGCAAAAAGGCCGATAAGGGATGGGTATCCACCCTTACAGTTACAGCCTGCTTTCTAGTTGTGATTTTCACGGTTCCCCAAAATCCATAGCCCAAGCCCATGTCGTCAGTACTCGCAGCTCGCAATTCTTGTTCACAACTTGAACCCTCCCCTCATCGGTGGCATCATCCCTGGGCATGAAATCGCTCTTGCGACTCCTTTGGTCTGCACTTTTGATCTCATTTCTCTGCGCCACTCTCCACGCTCAGGAGATCTCCATTCAAGCTCTCGTCACTCCATCCACCGTCATCAACAAGGACGGCCGCCCCGTCAAATTCGCCATTCACGGATTCATCGAATTCGCATCGCTCTCCGAGCTGTTTCCCTACATCGATTCGCAAGCCCGTCGCTGGCCGGGCAACCCCGCCTTCGACGACGCCAAACGACAACAACTCGCCCGTGAACTCCTCCGCCGTGGCATCGAAAGTCGCGTCGTCTCCATGACGGACGAGCGTCCCTTCGAAACGCTCGTCACGCACACCGAAGACGAACTTCGTCACGCACTCACCCAAGTCACCGAACCCACTCCGGCCGGATACGTCGACGCCTTCGTCGCCGTCCAGCAAAAATGGAAACACGCCATCAATTGCTGGAGTGCCGCTCCCTCCATTCCCGCACGTGTCCTCTCCAATTGGTACCCGATCGCCGAAGGCATTTCGCTCTATGGCGTCACCTACGACTCCACTGAGCACTTTTGGCAAGCCGTCAAATATCACGGCAACACTACTGTCGCCGATCTCAACGCGCTTCTCACCACGTTCGAGCATCAGAATTGGACGCCCTGGCTCGCCCGTCTCGATGCTGATCCTAGCCTCTACCTCCCGGATGCTTACGCCATCGAGTTCCTGCGCTTCAACCTTAAGAGCGACCGCTTTCGCTGGTTTCGCGACCAACTCACCACGCACAATCTTAAATCCACCGAGTACGCTCGTAGCGCGCAGCAACGTGTGGCCGCGCCCTTGCGCTTCACGCCCTTCGAAGAAAAGGTCATCTGGGGAGACCTTGCCGACGTCTTGCACCTCGTCTACACCTTCTCCCTCCCGGATGACCCGCTCCGCGCCACACTCGCCCACTCGCACTTTGACGCAATATATCTGGATGATCGCAAGATGCCCTTCATCAGCAAAGACTTCCGCTCCCTGATGCTCGAAATCTGGCATGTGAAATATCTCCAGATGCCGCGCTTCCGGGAACTCATCAGTTCCATTCCCGTCGAGATCCGGCTCGAGCATTTCCTCAACGACGGCGACTCCCCCGATATTCCGATTCCAATTTACGTCGGCTACCTCAACCAAATCCGCGATCTTGCCCGACAACATTAGCCTATGTGGTGGCCGTGAGCCTGGCTACGACCGCGTGGAGACAGCAGTTGACGCGCACTCTTACTCCAACTCAGTCGGATCGTTGAAGAGCACCGTCAACTTGATGCTGCCGTGGCCGAATTGCGGAAAGTTCGCCTTGGTTGGGGGTGCAGGATCCAGTGTCGACCCCGTATCGTCGGGTGGAAACAGCACTAGCGAGTTGAGAAACGTGATCAGGCTGTTCTGGTCGCTTGGTTTCAGAGCGACAAATGCGTTCCGCGCTGTAAGCGCCTCTCCTCCATGCCGCAGAATGACATCATTCAGCGTCATGCTGCGGCCGTCGTGGCCGTAGGGGCCGGTACTTCCCACGGCCGGGTCAGAAACTGCGTTGGCAGCGTTCCGTCCCAATTGCGCTCATAGAAATTCGTTCCTAGATTGTGCCGCTTGAAATCGGTGAAGATGTCTTTAACCACGAACGAATTCCCCAGTGGCAGCTTCAACCATGGTTGTCCGCTGCCGTCATCCTTCGTATAGTACAGCGTGCTCGCAGTCGCGAACGGGCTATTGAACCCTCCATTCACGGTGTCTTATGCGGTTTCTACCTCGGCGACGCGGCGGTCATGGTTGAGGGTCATATCCGCGATGTGACAAGACGAACAGCCGGTCTGGTCGAACACGTAGCCTCCATGGTCGATCGCTCAGTTCTGTTGATAGTGCGCCGGCTTGAAGTAGTTGAGCAGGTAGAACTCAAGATGATCGACGAGGGCTGGGTCGATCTCGTTTCCGTTCTCCGCATCGGGTGCAGGCGGCGGACTGATCTTGTCTTTCGCTCCGTCGAGCGTCATGCCAGAGGGCGTCACCACGCGGCCCCCGGCGCTGGCCGTCAAAAGATCGGGATCAGTGGATGCCTCGAGCCCCATTTCCTTGTGCAGCGCGCCAACCACAAACTCACGAATCGAAATCGTCGAGCCCTCGGCGAAGAATGGCTTCACCCGCAGGTCTACATCAACCCCCACAACTTTCGAGGTGTCGACGGAACCATCCGGATTCCCGGTGATGCGCCGTACTGCACACCCTTGCTGAACAGTTTGAGCATGATCGGTTTCTTTCTTTGCTGTGCTAGCGCAATCGCCAGATCGCGCGTACTGCGCAAGTCGGTCTTGATCTCATCAGCCAGCGTCTCTTTTAGCCCGAGTCCGAAAAGGTGAGGAGCGTCCCGGCTATTCGGACGGGTTACGACGTTCCCACCCGCTCCAGCTGATCCACGCAGGCGGCCGTGGCACGAGGCACAGCTATCACTCAGTCCAGCTCCGATCGCAATATTCGTGTTGAGGTCTCCAACGCCGTCGCCTTCATTCGGTCCCTGAGCTTGCGCCTGAGTAAACTTCCTCTGAAAGAGTTGCCGCCCCCGGCGGATCGAGCGGAAAGGATCGCGGTTGATTATGTAGATCGATGAGCCCGGCGTCAGCACATCGCCGCGCCCTGCTCCGATCTCATCCGCCAGAGACTTATTGATTCCCGCGTTCGCGGTACTCGTGGCTTGAGTGTTGGGGATCATCTGCGCGTGCAACGTTGGAATCCACATGACCAATGCCGCAGCAGAAACCACGATTGCTCTTGAGTGAATTCTCATAACGACTCCTCTCCGTTCGTGACCACATTCTGATGAACTTTGCCGGTATTCATGCTTCGTCGTCTTTGATTTCCGGCGGTGAAACGGTCGGATGTGAGAGCGCTTGAGCAGGAAGTTGAAGATCCGCCGTACGCCTCACGATATACGGCTTCGAACTAAGCCGCCTCCTGGTTGCGCGACGTTCTGCAATTTGTCTGCAGAAACTTCCCCGACACTTCCACGGATCCACGTCCAGGAAGACCAAACCAGGAGTGCAACCGCCGCTCGGGGCGAACAGCCGGCCTTTTGCTGCAGGAGATGAGCCAGCTTCCAGGAATCATACGATGTACCCACACTTCTGTTGATTGGAACGCGAATGTTCCGTCGGCTGTGGTGGGGCGATCGATTTCCGTTACCAAGGCGACCTGGCCATAAAAACGGAACTGCTGCGAGTCGATTTTTCGTGTGATTACTTCCGGCTTGCTGGTTCGCTTACGGATCCCATTGAACTGCCGCTGCTTGGTGACGATTCCGAAATCCCCCGAGATAGTAAAGTGAGCGTCTTCGATGCGATCGAGGGTTGCGACATCAGCGGCATCGTGGGCTTTCAAACATTCCTCATTACGCTGGCGGATGACCCGCTCATCCTCGGAATGTCCGGTTGAAGGCAGCGAGCTTAAGGCAGGGAGTGCGAAGGCCCAGAGGCAGAACAGAGAGAGTGCCAGAATTACGAGGGACCACCTTTGCGTTGTCATATACCGCCTCCTGAATGGACTGAGCCGGGCCGAGGCCGTCGAGTTGGTGAAGCGGTTCCGGTCCTCTGTTGGATCGAATGTCCAAAGATCGCCCTCCATCCCCCGAAGAAGGGCCGCCCTGAATCAAAGGACCGGAGCTACGCTGGGTTAATTCGAGGCTTGAACGGTTAAGGTGTTGGAGCCAGTGCTGAAGGTCACGGCTTTACCGACTCCTCCGCCACAGACGGTGAACGTGTTGAGACCTTTCCTAAGCCCGTCGGCAGGCAGAACGATCCATTGGAACGCGCCGCTAACAAAGGGGCTTTCGGTTCCACCCGCGAATACATTCGCCACGCCTGATCCGTAGAAGGCACATGCGCCTCTGTTCACACTGAGACCGAACAGGACAGCGTCTGAGACGACGTAGTCGGCACTCCATGTAACGATTACGGGGGCAGCTGTAGTCGGAAAGTTGATCTGGACCGTCGGGCCGAGAGTCACGCAGCATTGTGCCGTAGTGGTTGTAATAAAGAGGTTGCGCGCCACTTGACCTTTGTTGGTTGCAAACGACGAGGGTGGTGCCATCATCGTAACAACGGCCAGAGCACCGATGAGCAGCCCGTTAGGGCTCAGTTTGGAAAATGGTTTGATCACTTCTTTTTGCTCCTTAATTCTCAAATTCACCGCGTTTCTTAGCGCGAGTGTGCGCGGATGGTGCTTCAACTGGCGGTTTTCTCCAATAGCGGAGGAGTGAAGAAGGTCTTAATTGTTCTGAACTGCTAAGCGACAGAAAACATTAGGCCGAGACAGATAACGAATCTGATATAGAATGTTGTCCCTTCGTCTGTGGGGCGTGAAGGATGGCATCGGGTCGCGCAGTTTCTCCCGCTTCAGTCCGGTTTGGGGGAGAGTTCGAGCTTGATGTTCGGGCGTACGAACTACGCCGGAACGGTCAATTGCTCAAGCTGGAACGGATTCCAACGGAAGTTCTACTCCTGCTGATCGAGGGGCGCGGCGAACTGGTCAGCCGGGATCAGATTGCTGAAAGGGTCTGGGGAAAAGACGTCTTCCTCGACACCGACAACAGCATCAATGCCGCCATTCGTAAAATCCGCCAAGTGCTTGGGGATGATCCTGAACATCCCCGCTTCGTCCAGACGCTAACAGGTAGGGGATACCGGTTCATTGCGCCGGTGGAAGAAGCGACTCCAGCCACGGCCTCCCCTACAACCTCGAGTTCCCAAGCTCTAGACGCTCAGGACCTGATCGGCAAGAAGGTATCGCACTACCGAGTGTTGCAGATTCTGGGTGGAGGTGGCATGGGTGTGGTGTATCAGGCCGAAGATCTGAAGCTTGGCCGGCGGGTCGCAATAAAATTCCTTTCCAGCGAGCGATCTACCAATCTCAAGGCATTCGAACGTTTTGAGCGAGAGGCACGGGCAGCCTCGGCTCTAGACCATCCTAATATTTGCTCGATCTATCAGCTCGGTGAGTACCAGGCACAGCCATTCATCGTGATGCAGCTGTTGGAGGGGCAAACTCTGCGCGAATGGATCGAAAGCGCTGCAAGCAAACCGGCGGCTGAACGATTAAGAGAGATGCTCAGTCTCGCAATCGAGATCGCGACCGGGCTGGAAGCGGCCCACCAAAAGGGCATCATCCATAGCGATATTAAGCCGGCGAATATCTTCGTGACGAATAAAGGGCACGCTAAGATCCTCGACTTCGGCATTGCGAGACATCTCGAGACCGACGACCTAAGCGGAGTGCTTACAGCTGAGACCGCCGGCAGCAATGCAACACCAGTTACAGTGGATCCCCTGGCAACGAGAACTGGAAACTCGGTTGGCACTCCTTTTTATTTGTCTCCCGAACAGATCCTGGGCCAGAAATTGGATGTTCGCAGCGATCTGTTCTCGTTTGGCTTGGTCCTGTACGAGATGGCTACAGGACGTCGCGCATTCGCGGGAGATACGGCAACGAATATTCGCAATGCTGTGCTTGCGTTGCCACCCGTGCCGGCTCGACAAGTCTGCCCCGATATCCCGGTAACACTTGAAAAAATCATCACCAAGAGTCTCGAAAAGGACCGGAATTCAAGATACCAATCTGCCCGCGACATACGGGCTGACTTGATCGATTTGAGCGTCGGACAAGTTGAAGCCCGGAAGCTTTCACGCCGGACGTTGACATGGGCTATCGCCGGTCTTGTGCTTTTCAGCCTTGCCCTGGTCTTCGAGGCGAGCGGCATTCGGCGGAGGTTTCTTGATCGTGCAAGTTCGAACCAATCGACGCCAGGGTTCAGAGCACGAACATCGGTTGCGGTTCTCGGTTTCCGAAACCTTTCCGGCAGGGCGGACCAGGACTGGATCTCTACAGCGCTTTCGGAGATGTTAAGTTCCGATTTGTCGGCTGGTCAGCAACTGCGCGTTCTTCCTGCCGAAGACGTCGCTCGCATGAAGCTCGACCTGAATTTGCCAGCGGCTGACAACTACGGTCGAGACACGTTGGGTAGAATCCGCGATTATTTGGGGAGTGACATCGTTGTGCTGGGATCGTATCTTGCGACCGGACAGGATAGCGGCGGCAAAGTCCGGATTGATTTGCAGCTGCAGGACACCAGGCAAGGAGAGACAATCGGAGTCATTCAACAGGATGGGACTCAAGCTAGCTTGGCCGAACTGGTTTCGCAGGGGGGCGCCGGTTTGCGGCAAAAGCTCGGTATAGCTAATGTCTCGGCTGGAGACATTCGGCAAGTTGCGAACTCCGTCCCGCCGAATCCCGGTGCCGCTCGTTTGTACGCGGACGGTTTGATGAAGCTCCAGAATGATGATGCCCTCGGGGCTCGCGACGCTCTGGAAAAAGCCGTTACCCTCGATGGAAAACACGCACTTTCTCACTTCGCCCTAGCCCAGGTTTGGTATGTGCTTGGCTACGACGGCAAGGCGGAGGCGGAAGCAAAGGCGGCGCTTGATCTGTCTGGAGGTCTGTCTCGCGAGGAACGGCTCTCGATCGAGGGGCGCTTCCACGAATACACTCACGATCTGCCCAGCGCCGTTGAAGTCTACAAGACCCTGCGCAATTTCTTTCCCGACGATCTCGATTATGCCTTGCGTCTAGCGACCGCACAGATCAAGGCTGACCTTGGTAAGGACGCTTTGCAAACAATTTCGCGCATGCGCCAGCTACCAAAGCCAAATAGTGAGGATGCGCGAATTGATCTGATAGAAGCGAAGGCCATCGAGTCGTCAGGCGATTTCAGCGGTGCTCAGAAATTGGCAGCCGTTGCAGCGCGGAAGGCACAGGAACGGGGCAGGCGCCTGCTGATGGCGCAAGCCACAGAACTGGAAGCGTGGACATGGGAGCGGTTAGGCGACTTGAACAAAGCAGAATTGGAGATGCGCGAAAGCCAAAGCTTGGCACAGGCTATTCAGAACCAATTCATGATCGGACTTTCTACGCGGATGCTGGGAGTGATTGACGAGGACAAAGGCGATTATGAGGCGGCTCGTTCTTATCATAAGAGCGCTTTTGCGATCTTTCAGAAGATTGGAGCGAAACGTCAGCTGGCCCGCGCCTTGGAAGCAATGGGAAATATTGATTATGAGCAGGAAAGACTCGCCGACGCCAAGCGTAACTATGAGGACGCTCTGCGTGTCGATCGCGAAATCGCGGCGTCTCCGGGCTTAATCGGGAGCGACCTCGGCAACATCGCCAACGTTCTGGATAGCTCTGGCGATTTGGTTGGTGCCACTGCCACGCAAGAGGAGTCGCTGAAGGGATTTCGGGAAGCCGGCGATAAGAGAGGTGAAGGTGACGTCCTTCTCAATTTGGGAAACGTGTTAGTCGAAAGAGGAGAGATTGCTTTAGCCAAACAAGATTACGACCGGGCTCTAAGTATCGCTCGAGAGATCGGATACAAACACGGTAGCGGTTCCGTTTTGCACTCTCTCGTGGATGTCTACATGGCCCAAGACCAGCTTGAAGAGGCGCGCGCTGCTGCTGGTCAGGCGATCGCGATTCGCCAGGAAATTCATGAGCAGGGGAGCATTGCCAGGAGTCAATTGCAGTTGGCTCGAGTTGCCCTCGAGGAAAACAAAGCAGCGGAAGCGGAACAACTGGCACGGGCGGCAGTTCCTGTTTTCGAACGAGAGAAAGCTGCCGGCGACGCCAGCGTTTCTTCGGCGATTCTCGCGAGGGCGCTGCTGGCACAGTCGAAAACCAACGAGGCCAAGGCTGCCGTGGACAAGGCAATGTTTTTCGCTCATCAAACGGTTGACCGCTCTTCGAACTTCGCAGCTTCATTGGCAGCTGCCGAAGTAGATATTCGTAACGGCAAGGTAGCGGACGGGACAAGAGAGCTCGAATCCGTCCGCATCGAGGCTAGCCGTAAGGGCTACCGCGACTTCGAATTTCAGGCAAGGCTGGAACTCGGCGAACTCATGTTGCGAAAGGGCGATAAGGCAAATGGCCAGGCGCAATTAGGGCGTCTCCAAAACGAAGCTCTGAGTAACGGATTCACAAGGGTCGCTAGGAAGGCGAAGGCGGCTTTGCACTCGAATTGATCTGACATCCATTGTTATCCCCGGAATGCGCCCCTGAGATCCACCGCCCGTGAGGTATAAGTGACACAACCCAATTCTGTAAAGGTGAGTCCGTAGCTCACCGTCCAACAGTCCTTGGCACCGAATGACAACCTGAAAACTATAGTTGCACTACGGCCGCCAGAAAAATCTCTTGAAGAGCTGGATTCCATCCAGCGTCATAACCCCGCCGATCCGCAGCGGCATGACTGACTGTCGGTTAGCCGTTCGACGCGTTGAGACTTCTCAGAAGCCGACTTCAGGCCAATCTGGCTCTGTGTGGCTCAACTACCGAGTAGCCAGGCGGCCTTGCGGCCGCCCGGCCCTCTCAGAACTGGGCGTGAAGGTTTCCCTTCACCCAGCTCAAGCCCTTCGAACGCCTCTTTCGAGGAGACGCGGTTTCGAAACGG
>Ga0126371_10003479_pt1 | contig 13803 bp, 11 predicted proteins | sample PanSoiMetaPlot_4_FD_110145 | JGI IMG/M metagenome (GOLD analysis project Ga0126371, IMG submission 110145) | Tropical forest soil microbial communities from Panama - MetaG Plot_4 | ecosystem: Environmental > Terrestrial > Soil > Tropical forest > Bulk soil | place: Panama | collected 2016-02-17 | reverse complement strand
TTCCTGACCTGCCCGGCGGCGTCCGGCAACCGGACCATCATCGCCTCCTCTTCGAAACCGGGACGCGTGGCCCTACTCGGCGGCCTTCCGCGCCAGGGCCTTGTATGGCCATCGTGCCGCATAACCGCTGCTGAAGGGAGCGTGGTCCCCGGCGTGCCGTGCACTCAGGCCGACGGCCCGCGAGACGCTCTCGGAGTTCGCCTACGATGGATCCCATGTCCGAACCCAAGCGCGTCCTGCTCGCCAAGCCGCGCGGTTACTGCGCGGGCGTGGACCGCGCGGTCAAGACCGTCGAGCGCGTGCTCGAGCAGTTCGGGCCCCCGGTCTATGTGCGCAAGCAGATCGTGCACAACACGCACGTGGTGCGGACGCTTGAGGAACGTGGCGCGATCTTCGTCGAGGAGACCGAAGAGGTCCCCGAGGGCGCTTTGGTCGTGTTCTCCGCCCACGGCGTTGCGCCTGGCGTGCACGAGGCCGCCAAAGCGCGCGGGCTGCGGACGGTAGACGCCACTTGTCCGCTGGTCACCAAGGTGCACAATGAGGCCCGCAGGTTCGCTGCCCAAGATTACGAGATCCTGCTGATCGGGCATGAAGGCCACGAAGAGGTCGTGGGCACCACCGGCGAGGCGCCAGAGAACATCAAGCTCGTCGAGCGCCCTGAGGACGCGGCCACGATCGAGGTACGCGATCCCGCGCGGGTCGCCTGGCTGTCCCAGACAACGCTGTCTGTCGACGAAACTATTCAGACGGTCGCGGCGCTTCGGGAGCGGTTCCCGCTGCTGATCGACCCGCCGAGCGATGACATCTGCTACGCGACGCAGAACCGGCAGGCCGCCGTGAAGCAGATCGCCAGTGAATCCGACGTCGTGATCGTGGTCGGCTCGGAGAATTCATCGAACTCGGTGCGCCTGGTCGAGGTCGCGCGCGACTGCGGGGCTGCGGCGGCCTACCTGGTCGACGACGCGGCGGCGATCGAGGAGAAGTGGCTGGAGTCCGCCTCAACGATCGGGGTGACGAGCGGCGCGTCGGTCCCAGACGATTTGGTCGCTCAGGTACTCGACCGGCTGGCGCACGCGGGCTTCCGCAGTGTCGAGGAGGTCGAGGCCGTGGAGGAGAAGATGGCGTTCGCGCTTCCGCGCGAACTGCGCGCACCCCGCGGCTAGCGCGTACTCCAAGTTGCTGGCCTGACTAGGCGCAATCACCGACCGCGGACTGAGTCCGCAGGCCTTGGCGGGTACTCGCGGGGTGTAACCTTTCCGCGCAGTTCGGCGCGCAACTCGCGCACGCACCGCGGCAGCCCGCGCACGGTGGCGATCACCAGTGCCCCCGCCAGCCCGCAGAACAGCCAAGGTGCTGCGGAGCTGAGCGTCAAGAAGATGCCAGCCACGACGGGCCCGACAGACACCGCGACATGGCCGGCATGCAGCGCGATCAGCTCGCCGCACGTCACGGCTGTCAGGAAGATAAGAGGAGGCGTGGTCGCGACCAGCAACAAGCCCTGCCGCCTGGTGCGCCCGGCCGCCACAGCGCTCCCGGCCGCGAACCCGAATCCGGTAAGCGCCGGGACGTGCAGCCACCCGGCAACCAAGTGCGCGAACAGGAAGATCGCGAACATCGTGCCGACGGCCGCCTTGGGACCCATCTCCGGCCACAGCTCAGCCCAGGCGAAGGTGGGCGCGGGTCGTCGGCTGGCCATTGGCCTGCGCCCGGTCAACTTGCGGCTCCCATCATCTCCGTCACTACCTCAGGCGCAGAGAGCGCTCTCGGGGCGAGCTCGACCGGGGCGGGCGCGGCCAGATCCGCGCCCGTGACTCCGAGCTGGTGCAGCTTGCGGGCGGTCACCAGCACGCGGCTCTCGAGCGCGCCTACCGAGCGGTTGTACGCGGCGACGGCGCTGGCCAGCGACTTGCCGATCGTCTCGACATGCCCGCCGAGCCCGGCGAGCCGGTCGTATAGCTCCCGCCCCAGGTCGAACACCGCCCGCGCGTTCTCAGAGAGCGCGTCCTGCTGCCAGGCGTACTGCGCGGTTCGCAGCATCGTGACCAGCGTCGTCGGAGTCGCGATGTGCACCCTTCTGGAGATCGCATACTCGAGCAGCCCGGCATCGCGCTCCAGGGCCGGGGCGAGGAATGCCTCGCCCGGGATGAAGAGCACCACGAATTCCGGCGACGGGCTCAGCGCCGCCCAGTACGCCTTGGCAGCCAGCCGGTCGACGTGCTCTTTCAGGTGCCGCCCGTGCGCGGCGAGGCGTGCCTCGCGGGCCTGCTCGTCGCTCGCCTCGGCGGCCTCCAGGTAGGCGGCCAGCGACACCTTCGAGTCCACGACGATGTTCTTGCCGCCAGCGAGCCTGACAACCATGTCGGGCCTTACCGGCCCGCCTGCATGCTCGCTGTCGTCTGGGCCTGGGCCGGTCGCAGTCACCTGCTCGTCGAAGTCGCAGCGCGCGCTCATTCCTGCGAGCTCGGCGACCCTGCGCAGTTGCATCTCGCCCCACCGGCCGCGCGCCTCGGGCCGCCGCAGCGCGGTGACCAGCGCCTGGGTCTGCGCTCGCAGCTGCTCGGACGCCGCCATCGCGAACTTCACCTGCTCGCTCAGCGCGGCGTGAGAACTCTGCCTGGCGGCTTCGGCCTGGGCGAGCTGAGTCTCGACCCTGGCAAGAGTCTGCTTGAGCGGATCGACTAGCTGCTCGACCGCGCTGCGCCTTGAGTCGAGTTCGTTGGCCGCGGCCAGGCTGGCGGCGCGCATCCTGAGCTCGCTCGTCTCCATGAGTCGCTGCTGGCTTGCGTCGAGGGCTTGAGCCGACAGCGCCTGGAACCGCTCAGCCAGGTATCCGTCTACGAGCGCGGCCTGGTCCTGGGCCGCGCGGGCCCGCTCGTCAGCCGCACGGGCCTGGGCGGCTAGGTCGGCCGTGACGCTAGCGAGGCGGATTCTGGCGTACAGGAATCCGATCACGCCGCCGAGTGCCGCTCCCAAGGCGAGCCCTGTGACCAGCAAGATCACGTCCATGTCTGGCAATGCTTCCAGCCAGCTCTGACAGTTCCCTGATCCGACACGCGAGGGCGATGCGCTGTTTGGATGGGCTAAAAGACCCTAAATCGGATGCTGCAGCTCGGCGGATTGGCAGTCTTCACGCGAAGACTTGACGCATAAGGGGAGCGTTCGCGTGCTCTATCTGCCAGAACGCTACGTCTAGCAGGAGGGATCCCCGATTACTAGCCTGTGAAAGTGCGGACTCGCAGGGAGCCTGGTCCTGCGATGCTGGCGGTGGCGCGGTGGCTCACTGTGATCGGGTCGCGAATGTGCCTGTCGGTGCTGGCCGCCGCGGTCGTACTGGGGAGCGGAGGGTGCGCGGCCGGCCAGGCGGTGTGGCCCGGGACGGCGTTTTCGCCCGACTACGGGACCTCGATCGGCTCGCCGGCGATCAGGCCGGGCATGGAGTTTGGCTGGCTGTACCTGTACCTCGACGACACCAGCAAGTCTGCGCTCGTGCTCAACTCGTTGCGGATCTCCGGGCCTGGCATCGGGAGCGTCGCCCGGGTCGTGGAGGTCAAGGTCGCGCCGCTGCGGTCCGGCTATCACCACATCTACGGCTTGACGGGCACGCCGGGCGGGACGTACCAGACGGACCCGCCCGTGTTCCTGGACGGCGGGGAGTGCCACAAGCAGGCGCTGTTCCCGGTGCCTGGCCACCGGCTCACACCGGGGTCCGAGGTCCGGATATACGTTGTGCTGCGGGCAGCGCGGCCTGGCAAATACGCTGTCCGGCACCAGGTCCTGTACTACACCCAAAACGGCGTCAGGTACCAGCAGACATTTCCCATCCGGTTCTGGGGTTCCGTCGCGAAGAACGCCCCGGTCCTGCGGGTGGACATACTCCAGGCCGTCTGCGTCAAGAAAACCCGCGCCAGGGTGCTGCCTAACTGGCCCCTTCCGCGGAACCTGAAAAAATCGCGGCGACACCTGTTCAAGTTGATCCGCTGACGGGTGCCTCTCACAGCGAGGATCGCGGCAAGGTTGTCCGTGCCGGTGCTGAGGCACGTCGAGCAGGCGCAGGAGGCGCGGGGTCGGGCGGGCGGCCTAGACTCGACCGGTGAGCCTTGAGATCGGAATCGTCGGGCTGCCCAATGTGGGCAAGTCCACGGTATTCAACGCCCTGACCCGGGCCACGGCCTTGGCGTCTAACTACCCGTTCTCCACGAGACAGGCGAATGTGGGCGTCGTTGGCATACCCGACCCGCGCCTCAACGCGCTGGCCAAGCTGTATGACTCCGCCAAGATCGTCCCGGCCGCGGTCCGCTTCGTGGACATCGCCGGCCTGGTGCGCGGTGCGTCCTATGGACAAGGCCTTGGCAACCAGTTCCTCGCCCACATTCGCGAGACCGACGCGATTTGCCAGGTAGTCCGGGTTTTCACCGACCCCGACGTGAGCCACGTCGACGGTGATGTCTCGCCCGAGCGCGACATCGAGACAGTCGCGACCGAGCTCATGCTTGCCGACTTGCAGACGCTCGAGAAGGCAGCGCCGCGGCTCGCGAAGGAGGCGAAGTTCGCAAAGGATTCGCACCGGAGCGCGGTGGCCGACGCCGTCACTGCGGCGCAGGCCGTGCTGGACGGCGGGACCACGCTTTTCGCGGGCGCTGAGGCAGCAGGCATCGACCTCGGGCTGCTGCGCGAGCTTTCGCTGCTCACGGCCAAGCCGATCGTGTACGCCTTCAACGTCGACGAGGCCGAGCTAGCTGACGACGCGCTGCGCGACCGTCTGGGCAAGCTCGTCGCGCCCGCGGAGTCGGTGTTCCTCGATGCCAAGGACGAGGCGGAGTTGGCGGACCTGCCGCCCGAGGAGGCGGCCGAGATGCTCGCCGAACTCGGTCTCGGCGAGCCAGGCCTCGACCAGCTGGCGAGGGCAGGGTTCGCCGCTCTCGGGCTGTCTACGTTCCTGACCGCCGGTCCGAAGGAGGCGAGGGCGTGGACGATCAGGGCGGGCGCCACCGCGCATGAAGCGGCCGGAGTGATCCACACAGACTTCCAGCGCGGATTCATTAAGGCCGAGATCGTCTCGTTCGAGGACCTCGTCGAGGCGGGCTCGATCGCGGCGGCAAGGTCGGCAGGCAAGGCCAGGATCGAGGGCAAGGACTACGTGATGCGCGACGGCGACGTCGTCGAGTTCAGGTTCAACGTCTAAAGCGGCGTGAGCGGCGAAGCCATACCGAGCATTCGGCAAGGAACCGACGTCATGCCTCTTCCGTAGCAGCCGCTGGCCTCGTCATAGGCCCAGGCCCAGGTACATGGCTACAGCGTTCTCGATCTCAGCGATCTCGTCGCGCTCCAGGTAGGCGACCGGCTCGCCGGCGATGTACTGGGTGTCGATGGATCTAATCTGGTCGACCAGGAATCGCGTTGGCACGCCGAGCAGTTCTGTAGTCGGCCGGAACACGGCCGCCATAGCGCTCCGCGATGTCGGCACGATGGTCGCGACGCTCCACGCCATCGAGCTCGGGCTGATGACCAAGCCGTATCGCTTGCCTCGCTGCTCGTGGCCGGGTTTGGCTTCGCCTAGGTCCATCCCGCCCTCTACCAAGTCGTCGCAGTCGATCCCCGGTACGCCTGGGCGCTCGATGACCTCATTGAGAAATGGAACGGCACCAGCTGGCAGCAGCTCCCAAACCCGAACCACCCGAGGAAGCTAACCCCTGCCGGGTGAACTGGTATCCCCAGCGCCCCGACGTCGTCGCTAGCTGCCTTGCTGGGCTTGCCTCATGTCGACGTGGTAGGCGTCGGGCGGCAACGGCCGGGTCACCACGCGCAGCGCTTGCTGCCGATGCTGGTGGTAATCGAACGCGTTGCTGAACGGGTACGCCTTCTGATCGTTGATTGTCAGCGGGTTCAGGCCGAAGGTGTGCTCGGTGTAGGCGAGTATTCCCGCGAATGTGGTCGGTGTCCTGTCGGTGTAGCCGCGCTTGGCGTACGGGCTGACGATGATGAGCGGCGTGCGCGGGCCCTGCGCGGTGCCGTCAGGGTTGACGCCTGGCGGGACCTGATCGTAAAAGCAGCCGCAGTCGTCCCAGGTGATGAACAGCACTGTGTGGCGCCACTGCGGCCCGTGCATCACTGCCGAGGCGACCTGGCCGAGCCAGTTGTCGCCTGCCGTGATCGAGAAGCCATTGTGCTCGCTGAACCTGCTGTCCTGCCCGCCGGGCGTGACGATGGAAAAATTCGGCAGGTTCCCTGAACGCGCGTCGGCGAGAAACGACGAGCTGGCGACATTGTTCCGCTTCTGGTGGGTGTACAGGCAATCGGCGAACGACGGGCAAATATCCCAGACGTAGCCGTAAGCCAATGTCCCGTTGCCGCTGGGCTTCGGCTCGCCGTAGATCCGCCATGAAAGGTGCGCGGCGCTCAGGCGATCCAGGATCGTCGGTGCGTGCTGGACTGGCGTCCGCTCGAATGCGCCGCCGTTGCGCTTCGCCAGCCGGTAGTCGGGAACACAACTCGGTACCCGCACCGTCGCGCCGCCGTTCGGGGGTCGCCACTGCGCTAGGTGCCTGGAGTCGCAGCCCCAGCCTGAGCGCGGAGTGAACGCTCGCCCGGGAAAGGGATTGTTGCCGAGGAAGCCGTCCAGTTGGGCCATCACCGCATACAAGTGCCCGCCGAAGGACGGACTGTCGGCCATCGAGAACGTCCGGTCGCTGATGGCGAACTGCTTCGCCAGTGCGGCGAGGTTCGGCACCTGCTGCGGCGTGTACCCGCCGACGCACGCGTAGCCCGTCTGCACGGTGCAGCCCTGCACCTTCTGCCAGCCGTCCATCGACCCGCGGTGAATCGCTGTCTGCTCGGCCGCGACGCTGTGGGCTACCTTCGGCACGATGTCCGGCATCACCCCTGGCCTCACGACGGCGCCATTGGAGAGCTTGACGAGAGTCGGCATGCCGCCGTCCGGGCAGCGGCGTGGGTGGTCGTTGCACCAGAACCCAAGCAGGTTGTCGAACGAGTGGTTCTCGAGGTAGAGCACGACGATGTGCTGAATCGGCGACTGTTGCGCGCTCGCTGTGCTGGTCATTGCGAGCCAGGAGAGGCCGGCCGCTACCGCGGTGAGGACCGCGATCGCGCGCGTTCGAACCATGGACCGTCCGCTGCGAGCAGCCACCGCCGAAGCCTCCTGATCTCCGCCGGGACGACTAGCGCTCGGGGTCGGTCCCGCCGTTCCCTTCACATCACTCGGTCTTGTGACATGCGGGCAGAATCGTAACATCAGCCACGCACGCTGGTCTTCGCATGCGATCAGGCAGGTCAGTTCGGCGGTGCGATCGAATCATCGCCCGCGACCGCCGCGGCCTCGGCTTCGGCGAGGCGATTGGCCAGGTACCGGCGCTCGGCGTCGTTGACAGCCAGATCAAGCGCACGTCGGTAGCTCAGGGCCGCCTCGGCCGCCCGTCCGAGGCGGCGCAGCAAGTCAGCGCGGGTCGCTGGCAAGAGATAGTAGCCGTCGAGGGCGCCAGAAGCCGCTAGTTCGTCCACCAGGACGAGCCCGGCTGTCGGGCCTTCTGCCATCGCCACCGCGACCGCCCGGTTCAGCCGCACGACGTCGGACGGGATTAGCTCAATGAGCACCGCGTACATGCCGGCGATCAGCACCCAGTCGGTGCTGGCCGCGGTCGGCGCCGTCGCGTGACACCGCGCAATCGCTGCCTGCAGCAGGTATGGTCCTGGCCGGGCGCCAGGCGTCGGCCCGGCGGAATTACCCGGCGCGCCCGCAAGCCTTGCCGCCGCGTCCAGTATGGCCGCGGCCTCGCCGATCTCACTCTGATCCCAGAGCGAGCGGTCCTGGTCTTCGAGCGTGACCACGTCGCCTGCCGCATCCACCCGGGTAGCGCGCCTCGAGTGATGAAACAGCATCAGCGCGAGCAGGGCCTTCGCTTCTGGCTCATCCGGCATCAACCCGGCGAGACCACGAGCCAGCCTGATGGCCTCGGCGCAGAGGTCGTGCCTGACCAGCCTGCCCCCGAGGGTCGCCGTGTAGCCCTCATTGAAAAGCAAATACAAGACTGCGAGCACGCCGCTGGTCCGCTCCGGGAGCAGGTGTGCGGGCGGGACGCGGTAGGGAATGCCCGCATTGCGGATCTTCTGCTTGGCCCTGACCAGGCGCTTTGCCATTGTCGCCTCGGTTGTCAGGAATGCGCGCGCGATCTCCGCTGTGCTCAGCCCGGCGAGTGTGCGCAGCGTCAGCGTTACCCTGGCTTCGAGCGGCAGGGCGGGGTGGCAGCAGGTGAAGATCAGCCGGAGCCGGTCGTCGGGAATGTCCTCGGCCTCCACGCCGCCTCCCTCGGGGTCCTCAGGCGGCGACAGCATCGCCGCCTGCCTGAGCTTGGCCGCCTCCGACGCATGTCGGCGCAACTTGTCGAGCGCCCGGTTGCGCGCCACGGTCGTGAGCCACGCGCCAGGGCGGCGCGGAATCCCGTCGCGCGGCCACACCCTGAGCGCCTGCGCGAACGCGTCCTGAGCGCATTCCTCGGCCAGGTCCCAGTCGCCGGTCATGCTGATCAGCGTCGCGACGACCTTGCCCCACTCGGCGCGGAAGGCCTCGTCGACGGCCGCGGTGATCTCTGCTGTCACGGCTGCCAGAACGGCCGGACCTCGATCGAGCCGAACGCGGCGACCGGGTGCTTCGCTGCCACCTCGATCGCCTCGTCGAGGTCGGCGCACTCGATGATGTCGAATCCCGCGATCTGCTCCTTGGACTCGGCGAACGGGCCGTCCGACAGCAAGACCTCCGCGTCCCGCACGCGTACGGTTGTCGCGTCGCTCACCCTCGCGAGCTGGTCTCCGGCTAGGCGGATGCCGCGGCCGACCATCTCAGAAACCCACGCCTGGGTCGCGGCCGGGATCAGCGCTCGCACGGCCGGGCTCAGCTCAACTGACTCGTCCGCGCATACAAGCATCATGTACTTCATCGTCTCCTCCGTCGTCCCATCGTCCTGGCAGCGCCCCCTGCGGTCGAGCGCGTCGCCGGTCCGCAATGACGACGAACGGGTCGGCCCGCGATGGACATCTGCGCGGGCCGCCGGCTACGTCACAGGCGTGCCGGCCCCGTCCGCTAGGTCGGCCGCAGGCGGTGCCGTTGACCCCGCGTACGCCTGTGCCATGGCGGATCGGCTGAATACCCGCCAGGTCGTCACCGAGACCGCCACTGCCACGACGAATCCGGCCCAGTACGGGGCCGTGATCCCGAACGTCGACGCGACGGTGCCCGCAAGTAGTGCGCCGGCGCAGTTGCCGCCAGCGGCAATGAACATTGTCGTGCTGCCGACCCGGCCGCGCATCGCCGGCGGCGTCAGCCTCTGCGTGAGCGAGCTTGCCACGATCGTCCACAGTGAGCCGTGCACGCCGAACACGACAAGCTCGACGCCGACGAGGTAGCGGCTGTGCGAGGTGGCGAGCGTCAGGTGCAGCGCGGCTTCGACCAGGAGCCCGACCCTCAGCGTCCAGGTCGCCGACACCCAGGCGATCAACCGGTCGCCGATGACCGACCCGAGTATGCCGCCGGCGGCCACGCACGCGAACAGCACGCCGTAGCCGACAGACCCAAGGCCCAGCCGCTGCCTGGCGAGCAGGACGAGCACGGCCATCGCGCCGGTGAGGGTGATGTTCAACAGCCCGATGAGCACGGCCATAGTCCGCAGCAGGCGCTGCCTGACCAGCCAGCTGAAGCCTTCCGCCAGGTCGGACCAGACCGACTTGAGGCCGGAGACGCGCGCGGTGTTGTCTGCGGCAGTAACTGGGCTCTCCCGCGGTGCCGGACGGAAGCGGCCGGCGATCCACGCCATCAGGATCGCGCTGGCTGCGTACGTGACGGCATTGGCGAGGAATGGCAGGCCGTGCGCGACACGGAACAGAAAGCCAGCGAGAGGCCCGGCCAGCATCAATTCGGCCATCGTCGCACCGCCGATGATCCAGCCGTTGGCTCGCTCCAGTCGGTCAAACGGCACGACATCGGGAACCATCGCCTGGCTGGCCGCGTGGAACAGGATCTCGCCGGTGTTCACGACGAACAGCACGGCGTACAGCAGCGCGATGCTGTCCCGGCCGGTCAGGATCGCCGCCGCGAGTACTCCCATCGCGGCCACCCTGATGCAGTCGACCGCGACCATCAGCCGCCTCCGGTCGACCCGGTCCACAAGCACCCCGCCGGGCAGCGCGAACAGCAGCCATGGCAGCCAGGCGACTGCGGCCGCTGCGGAGACGGCAAGAGGATTGCCAGTTCGCGCCGCGACGAACAGGGGAGCAGCGACGGTCGCTAGCCCGCTGCCGAGTGCCGAGACCGTGCTCGCGGCCCACAGCTTCGCGAATCTGCTGTCAAGTCGCGCATCCTCGTTCCCGGACATCGCCAGCGAAACTACCACGTTGGGTCCCTTGGGTCCGACCCAGATAAATGGGCCGGTTCCAGGCACGCGGCGCTCTGACGTACTCAATAGACTCGCTGGCTATGAGCACTGCCAACCCGAAGCCTCCGGACGCCAAGCAGATCCCCGTCGAGCGCACCCACCACGGCGACACGGTCATCGACGAGTACGCATGGCTGGTCGACAAGGAGAACCCGGACACCATCGCCTTCCTCGAGGCGGAGAACGCCTATACCGACGCGATGACTGCCGCCCAGGCGCCACTCCGTGACGCGATCTTCGCCGAGATCAAGGGCCGGACCAAAGAAACCGACCTGTCGGTGCCGACCCGCAAGCGCGGCTGGTGGTACTACTCGCGCACCGTGGCGGGCAAGCAGTACGGCGTGCACTGCCGGCGGGCAGTACTTGCCGACGACGAGCGGCCGCCGATGACCGAGGACGGCTCGCCGCTGCCAGGCGAGGAGATCCTGCTCGACGGGAACGAACCGGCCGAAGGCAAGCCGTTCTTCTCGCTCGGCTCGTTCGCCGTGAGCCCGGATGGCGGCCAGCTTGCGTATTCGACTGACTACGCAGGCGACGAGCGGTACACGATGCGGTTCAAGAACCTGGTCACCGGGGGAATCGCGGCCGATGAGATCCCCGGAACCTACTACGGGGCTGCCTGGTCAAGGGACGGGTCCGCGTTGTTCTACGTCACGGTCGACGACGCGTGGCGGCCGTATCGGATCTGGCGTCACCTGATGGGAACCCCGGTCAGCGAGGATCAGATCGTCTTCGAGGAGACCGACGAGCGGTTCTTCGCCCACGTATGGCTCACGCGAAGCGAGCGGTTCCTGGTGATCTCGACGTCGTCGAAGCTGACCAGCGAGGACAGGATGCTCGACGCTGACGACCCGACGGGGGAGTTCCGCGTCGTAGTCCCGCGTCGACAAGGCGTCGAGTACGGCGTCGATCACCAGGTCACGGCCGATGGCGCCGAGCGACTGCTGATCCTGCACAACGACGGCGCGGAGAACTTCGAGCTCGCCACGGCGCCGCTCGCCGATCCTGGCGCCTGGACGCCGCTTGTGCCGCATCGCGCCGACACGCGGCTGCTCGGCGTGGACCCGTTCCGCGATCACGTGGTCGTCTACTTCAGGCGGGACGGGCTGACCGGCCTGCGGATCCTGCGTGCGGACGGGACCGAGCAGGAGGTGGCGTTCGGCGAGCAGATCTACACCGTGACGCCCGGTGGCAATCCCGAGTATGACGGGCGGCTGTTCAGGCTCGGATTCACCTCACTCGTGACGCCGGACTCGGTGTACGACTGCGACACGGTCACTGGCGACCTCGTCTTGCTGCGCCGCAGGCCCGTGCTCGCGCTGCCCGAGAAGGGCGAATACCGCGCCTCAGATTACGAACAGCACAGGGAGTGGGCGGTCGCGCCAGACGGGACGCGAATTCCGATCTCGATCGTCTGCAGGAAGGGAACGCCCAGGGACGGTTCGGCGCCCTTCCTGCTCTACGGGTACGGCAGCTACGAGATCTCGAGCGACCCTTCGTTCTCGATCCCGAGACTCTCACTGCTCGACCGCGGCTTCGGCTACGCCATCGCGCACATCCGCGGCGGCGGAGAGCTTGGCAGGCACTGGTACGACGACGGGAAGATCCTGAGCAAGATCAACACATTCGCGGACTTCGTCGCCTGCGCCAGGCACCTGTCGGCGGCGGGCTGGACTAGTCCATCCCGGCTAGTGGCGCGCGGGCGCTCGGCCGGCGGCCTGCTCGTCGGCGCGGCCGTCAACATGGCCCAGGACGCCTTCGGCGCGGTCACCGCGCAGGTGCCGTTCGTGGACGCGCTGACATCGATACTCGACCCGTCGCTGCCGCTTACCGTGACTGAATGGGAGGAGTGGGGGGACCCGCTGCACGACCCTGCGGTTTACGCCTACATCAAGTCGTACAGCCCGTACGAAAACATCACAGCGGAGCATCCGTATCCGCCGATCCTGGCTGCCACGAGCCTCAATGACACGAGGGTGCTGTTCACCGAGCCGGCGAAGTGGATCGCGAAATTGCAGGCGAGCGCGTCAGGCGGGCCATTCCTGCTGAAGACCGAGATGGTCGCCGGGCACGGTGGCCGCAGCGGACGTTATGACGCCTGGCAAGAAGAGGCCATGATCCTTGCCTGGATGGTCACGACGGTCGGGAGATGATCTTGTCACAGTCGCTATAACACCATCTGGCCCATGCTGCGTCTTGTAGCTCGGGCCCGACGTCGTGCCCCTGGCCGCGCATCCGTCGTTCTGGCAGGAAGGCAGGGGTGCCGATGCGCATGAGTGGCGATTGCCCCCTTCGGTCTCGTCAGCGTGAGAAGTTCGTTGTGCCCTATTTGTGTGCATCGTTGCGAATATTCCGGTCCGTCAAAGGATCTCGCCCGGGCCGCTTAGCGCATCTTTCGCAGGCTATCGGCGCGTCGAAGGCAACAAAGACCACCTTTGCCCAAGAATGGTGCCACCCGACACAACCGAAAGTGCGCCGCACTTCTTTGCCGGGTTGGCGCTTGAGAGCGGGCGGAGGTGGGATGGCCACGGGCAACCAGTTGGTGCCCGGAGCCCCAGTGACGGCGGAACAAACGGCTGCCGGGCGGCCGATAACAGACGAGCAGGCGGCCTGGGCGGCATGGGCTGCCCAGGGTTCTGGGGCGCAGAGTTTCGCGGCTCGGGGGCCTGCGGCCCAGGGGTTCGCGACGCGCGGGCCGGCGGCCCGGGGGATTGCGGCCCAGGGGATTGCGACACCGCCAGTAGCGGTCCGTGTGCCGCGTCGGCTGTGGCGTGGTGCTGGCGGCCGGTGGCTGATTTGGGCTTTTCGTGCCGCGCTCTGGGCCGTGCTGCTGCTGATCGGCTATCGCGGCGTCGCCGCAATCGTGACCGGTATGCCGGTCGTCGGAGGGACTGGGGGTACCGCCCCACGCGGCCAAGGGTTTCCCACCGCGCTCGCGAAGGCGTACGCGCTTCAGTTCGGCCAGGCCTATCTCAACTTCAACCCGGCCACTGCCCAGCGACGGGCAGGCACCCTGGCCGGGTTCCTGCCGCCTGGCACCAGCCCGCAGGACGGTTGGAACGGCGCGGGAACGCAGGCCTTGCAATCTGAGCAGGTGGCAGGCGTCCGCGTGCTGAACGCGCACCGCGCGGTCGTCATGCTGCTCGCGCGCGTCAATGGCCACCTGATTGAAATCGGCGTCCCGATCTACGCGGGCGGCGGCGGCATGGTCGTCTCCGGCCAGCCCGCCTTGATCCCGCCGCCTGTCCAGGCCGTTCCCTCGCAGCTGCCAATCGGCCCGACGGATCTCGCGGCCTGGCGATCACTCGAAAAGATGCTCCCCGCGTTCTTCCGCGCGTACGCGAGCGGCAACGCACTGCAACTC
>Ga0126371_10003478_pt1 | contig 13805 bp, 12 predicted proteins | sample PanSoiMetaPlot_4_FD_110145 | JGI IMG/M metagenome (GOLD analysis project Ga0126371, IMG submission 110145) | Tropical forest soil microbial communities from Panama - MetaG Plot_4 | ecosystem: Environmental > Terrestrial > Soil > Tropical forest > Bulk soil | place: Panama | collected 2016-02-17 | reverse complement strand
TACATACCGCGTCTGGCTGCGCTATGAACTGTTTCGGGGTAAATTGACCACGCGGTCTTACTAGGCCAGCGAGGCCAATCTTCAGAAGTTCCTCGAGGGACGAAACAACGTAACGTCACCAAGGGTCAAAACGATCGAATCCGAGCTTATAGTGAGGTGAGGGCGGTGCACCGGCGCAGCATCACCTCGTGCGCCAACAGCGACAATTTGGTCAGACGAGAATCACTTACCGAGATAGGTCCTCAGCAAAGCGGGGTCCGACGATAGGCTCATACAATCAGTTCCCACGTCGACGAATTCGCAACGCGCAAAGCGACCTTTCTCATCAACAGGTATGGTCGCATCTATGCCTAGTTTCGCCCGAACTCCATTCTTGCCAACACGAATGTATTCGTGGCCGCGCGCGTCGGGGACGACGAAGAGATCGCGCGACGCCTCCATGCGCGTTGCCAGAGCATATTCAACGTCATGCGGACTGCGGATGTCGATGTCGTCATCGACGACAATGACCAAATCCAGGTCCTTCAGCGCGCCGAAAGCGGCGAGAATGGCGTTACGCTGCATACCCTCGTGCTGCGAAGTCGATTTGCGGACTTGCAGTACTGCATGGAAACGATGCAGCCCGCCCAAGGTCATCTCTGCATCGATGACGATTGGCACCGCGGCATGCAGCACCTTGAGCAGACTTGCCTCCAGCACGTACTTCCGCAGCATCGTCGTTTCGTAGCCATAGCCGTTGATCGCTTGGTAGACGGGCCGTTCGCGGTGGGTGACGGCAGTAATCTCGAAGATGGGTGCATCGCCGGGTGGCGATAGATAGCCGACAAATTCGCCGAAAGGCCCTTCCTCAATCATCTGATCGGGCAGAATGCGACCTTCAAGTACGATCTCGGCATCGGCGGGAACGAGAAGGTCTTGCGTGACAGCCTTGACTACCGGCAGCGGTCGACCGCAGAATCCGCCAGCAGCAGCAAGCTCATCCGCATGTTCGGGCATCTGTGAGCCCATAGTCGCCGCAGTGTACTGTAAGGCGATATCGGTGCCGATACACACGACGACGGGTAATGACACACCCAACCGCTTTGCCCGCTCGAATGCAAGTCGAAGATGCCGCCCATAATCTAGCTTGATCGCAGTCCGATTGGGCCCAATGAGCTGCAATCGATGATAGGAAGCGTTGTAAACTTGGGTCTCGGGATCACGAACGATTACAACACCGGCGGTGATGAAGCGGCCGGCATCCTTGGCAGTGTGAAACAGCACTGGCAGCATACGCGAAAGATCAATCTTGTCGGTGTGAACGTGTTGCTGTGACGAAGACTTCCCAACCAAAATCGGTGGGATTGGTGCGCTCAGCGCACGTCTGATTGCTGCGCGGATCCCACGAAAATCGACACCAAAGGCGGCTTCACAGTTGGCCTGGCAGCACAAAAGATTGCCGATTATTGGAATGGCGTAACCGTCAATCGTGGTAAACAGCAACGCTGGCCCACCATCGCGCTTTTTCATTACACCAGCCACAGCAAGATTAGTGTCGATCGGCGATGTAAAAGCTTCAATGCGGCCCTGATCGATCATGCGGTCGAGCGCAGAACGAAAGTTTGTATCCAAGACTTCCGAATTAGAAATCATGGGCTTTACCTCTATACGGTCCACGTTGGGCGGGACGCCACCGTGAACTGCACATGGCTATGAACTCGAAGAGGTTATGGAAAACGCTACTCACTCTGCCTTGATGCCCGCTGCCTTGATCACTTTGGCCCACTTTTCGGTTTCTGCCGCGATGAATTTACCGAAGTCAGAAGGCGAGACTGGAAATGCTGAAGAACCTAAAGAGGCAAGCCGCGCGGTCATACCGGGATCGGCGAGGCCTGAATTGATCTTGCTGTTTAGTCTGTCGACGATCTCGGCGGGCGTGTTCTTAGGCGCGCCGATGCCGTACCAAGCGCTCATTTCGTAGCCTGGCACGAAATCGCCTAGAGGTGGAACCTCTGGCAATGCTGCCGAGCGCGTTGCCGTGGTCACCGCCAATGCCCGCAGCTTCTCGGTCCTGACATACTCGATGCATGCGGAAATGGGCGCGAAATAAATCTGCACTTGACCACTGAGTAGGTCGGTCAGCGCTGGCGCCGAGCCGCGATAGGCCACGTGCGTCATCTCGATACCGGTCATGAATTTGAACAGCTCGCCGGCCATGTGTGGCGAAGTCCCGACGCCGGGAGACGCCATATTGAGCTTGCCGCGGTTTGCCTTGGCATAACTGATGAATTCGGGAACCGTCTTGGCCGGGAATATCGGATTGACGACCATCACATCGGGATCGCGGCTGAGGCCTGCGACCGGTGTGAGGTCGCGGGCAAATTTGTAATTCAGGTTCTGGTAGAGCGTTGCGTTGACAGCGTCAGCGAGAGTCAACAGCAGGAGCGTGTAGCCGTCGGACGGCGCGGTGACGACAGCCTCGGTGGCGAGATTGCCGCTAGCCCCCGGCCTGTTCTCAACGACGAACGGCTGGCCAAGGTGTTCCGACAGCCATTGTCCTATAAGGCGAGCTAAGATGTCGGGCGCACCGCCGGCAGCAAAACCAATTAGCAAACGCACCGGCTGCGCTGGATATGCCTGCGCCCGCACGAGGCCGGACGAAGCCGGAACGACGACACCGGCTGCCAGATGTAGAAAGGTTCTACGGGAAAGTTTCATCGAGGTCCCCAGGGCGCGCAGAATAATTGCGCATGGTGGCGTTGTTCACCCAAAAACATCAAGTTGAGCGAACATATTCAGTGACCCAGTAGCCTCTCATGAGATTACCCATTCGGGTGCCCGGCCCGTCTCGTACCGAGCGTTTTAGCCATTTCCTTGTTCATGTGGAGCGACCTCACCGGGGATTGCCCAACAAGTATAGCAGGAATTGCTGTTGGGAGAGCGCTGCGCGTGTATTGGCTCACGTCCGCTTTGAGTCAGGAAGTGACGCAGCGCTTGGTATAGTGATCGCCTAACTTGCACCGGATAGTGATCGCGATAAAAGCTTGTGACCAAGCGCAGTAAAGCAAGCGATCGGGAGAGGCTATTTGGCGGCTCAAACGATGAGGGCGCTGGTCCTAAAGATGCATGGGGACCTAGGGAATCTCGAACTTGTCAGCGCCTATCCGATTCCCCGAGCCGTAGCGGGCCACGTCGTAATTCACGTGCGCGCGTCTTCCTTCAACTATCATGATTTGTTCACGGTTAAGGGAATGCCCGGCATCCGGGTGCCGCTGCCGGTGATCATTGGCCTCGACATGGCCGGTGAAATTGCGGTGGTGGGCGACGACGTTGCCAACTGGAAGGTTGGCGATCGTGTTTTGGTCAATCCGGTCAATAAGAAAAAGGGATTGATGGGAGAGATGCTGGATGGCGGGATGGCTGAATATTGTTTGGTTTCTGCCGATCAGCTCGTCCACATCCCTGACGGGGTTAGTTTCGCCGAGGCCGCTTCGCTTCCGGTCGCTTATGGGACTGCCCATCGCATGCTCATCACCCACAACACCGTCAAAAAGGGCGACAAGGTTTTGGTGTTGGGTGCCAGCGGTGGCGTCGGTACCGCCTGTGTCATCCTCGCCAAATTGCTGGGCGCCGAAGTGGTTGCTTGCGCATCCAGCGAGAAGAAATTGCGTCGCTTGAAGGAACTGGGCGCCGATGAGGTACTCGATTACACCAAAGTCGATTGGTCAAAGTGGACAGTCGAGAAATACGGCAAGCCGCAACGGCGCTCCTATGACGGCGGCGTCGACGTTGTCATCAACTTTACTGGTGGGGACACGTGGGTTCCTTCGCTCCGTTGCATCAAGCGCGGCGGCAAGTTGTTGGTCTGCGGCGCTACAGCGGGTTACGATCCGAAGGAGGACCTGCGCTATGTTTGGAGCTTTGAGATCACGATTCAAGGATCGAACAGCTTCTGTGACGAGGATTTGAGGGACCTGATGACCTTGATTCAAGACGGTAAGATGAAACCAGTGATCGATCAGGTGCTGCCGTTGGATCAAGCGATTGAAGGGCTGCGTTTCCTGCGCGACCGTGAGGTTATCGGCAAAGTCGTCGTAGAACCCTGAACGTGGAGCGCGGATTGATGAACGAGGACATGACCGTCGAACACGTGCAGACGATGATCACACGCGCGCCCTACCACCAGTGGCTTGGACTCAAAGTAACCGTCATACATGACGATGGGATCGAGCTGACCGCCACGTGGCGCGAGGAGTGGGTGGTCAATCCGGGGCGGCGCTATACCCACGGCGGCGTCCTGGCCGCCCTGATCGATCTCGCCGCCGACTGGGCGATGATCAAGAAACTTGGACGGCCCGTCCCGACCATTGATCTGCGGGTCGATTTTCACAGCCCCGCAATGCCAGGCGATCTCATTTGTCGTGGCAAGATCGTCAAGTTTGGAAATCAGTTTTCGTCATCGGAATCGTTTGTTTTCGACACGTCCGGCAAGCTGCTCGCGAGTGGGCGCGGCACTTATTTTACTGCTCCGCCGAAGGCCTGACGGGATGTGAGGTCGGAGCAAGCGCCTAAAACGTAAGTTCAATGATTGGTTTTCATGGGACCTGCGCGAACTTCCTTTCGGAACCTTGGGCAGCTGATTAGCGGCGACCGCGACTTGTCAAAGATCGCGATTTTCGACTTGGGCGAAAACGGCCGGGCGCGCGCAATCAGCTATGCCGCCCTCGACGCCATGGCCAATGGCGTTGCACGCGCAATTGCGCAGCGCGGTTTTGAACGCGGCGACCGCATTGCGATACTTTCCGCTAACTGCGCGCAGTATCTCGCCGCATACTTTGGGATCCTGCGCGCCGGTCTAGTCGCAGTTCCGGTGAATTATCGATTTCCCCCGAACATGATCGAGTTTGTCATCCGTGATGCTGGCGCGAAGCTCGTGTTCTGCGATCGCGAGCGACGCGCGGATTGCCCGCCGGGGCTATCAACCGTCTGCTTTGGTGATGCGGGTATCGGTGGATTTGATCGATTTCTCGATCCGGGTAGCTTTGACGAGATAATTCCGTCGGCCAACGAGCCGGCGATGTTTCTTTACACCTCGGGCTCAAGCGGAGTTCCCAAGGGCGTGGTGCTATCCCACCAGAGTCACATTTGGGTTGTGCAGACACGCCTGGGCGGGCAGGACCTGTCGCGCCACCGCTATTTGATCGCGGCACCACTTTACCACATGAATGCGCTGGCCAACGCGAAGTTGGCAATCGCCGCACATAGCACAGTCGTCTTGTTGCCCTCGTTCACGGCGCGGCGCTACATCGAGGCGATCGGCCAATACCGCTGCACTTGGCTGACCGCAGTACCACCGATGATCGCCATGATGCTGCGTGAAGCCAAGCTCCTGGTCGCGACCGATCTGTCCAGCGTCGAATTTGTCCGGATGGGGTCGGCGCCGGTCAGCCAAAGCGTGATGTCATCGCTGAAACAAACCTTGCCGCAAGCTGCCGTCACAAATGCGTACGGTACGACGGAAGCGGGACCGATCGTCTTCGCACCGCATCCCGATGGTTTGCCGATGCCGGAAATGTCCGTTGGCTGTCCGCATCCGAAAGTAAAGCTTCGGCTCGTAGCTGGCGACGACAGAAACGCCGAGCAAGGTGTGCTGGAGATAAAGTGTCCGGCCATTATGCTCGGCTATCACAATCGCCCGGATCTGCCTGCGCCAATCACATCCGACGGATTTTACGTCACCGGCGACGTATTCCGCCGTGACAAGAATGGCTTCTTTTATTTTGTCGGGCGCACCGATGACATGTTCAATTGCGGTGGCGAAAACGTCTATCCGGGCGACGTCGAGCGCATGCTGGAAAGGCACCGCGACGTCAGCCAAGCTGCCGTGGTGCCTATCGATGATGAAATGAAGGGGCAAAAGCCGGTGGCTTTCATTGTTCCGCGGACCGGCCGGCATCCGTCTGAAGATGAAATTAAAGATTTCGCGCTGGCAAACGGACCTGCGTATCAACATCCGCGCCTTGTATGGTTTGTCGATAAACTGCCGCTCACGTCGACCAACAAGATCGACCGCGCTGCTTTGCGCAGCCTCGCTGAACAGCGGGAGAAAAATAGGCGGTGACCGGTATTCCCACCGATGCCGCAAACCTGTCCACGGCGGCACTTGGAGAAGAAATCATAGCATTGGTGCTGAACCTCTAAATGATACTATGAGCGTCCCCGCTTGGCAGATCCCAGCAATAATGGGAGCCGGGTCACAGTATCGCTCGTCGGTAAGAGGGATCAATGAAACTCCCGGCATTCGATTATGCATCGCCAGCGAGTCTAGAAGAAGCGGTCGCTTTGCTGGCGTCGCGCTCGGGCAGTGCGAAGATTATCTCCGGAGGGCAAAGCCTTGTGCCGATGCTTGCCTTTCGGCTTGCTGCGCCAGAGCTGCTGGTCGATTTGAAGCGACTGCAGGGACTGAACCGCATCGTCATCGCCGATGACGGAGTACGGCTTGGGGCCAAGGTGCGCTGGTGCGAGATTGATCGCGATGCAATGTTGCAAGGAGCGCATCCGCTGCTAGTCGAAGCAGTCCGCCACGTTGCGCATTACCAAATTCGGAACCGCGGCACCGTCGGTGGCTCGCTCGCCCATGCCGACCCAGCTGCCGAGATGCCCGGGATCGCGATCACCTGCGAGGCTGAGCTGACAATCATCGGACCGCAAGGACAGCGTGTCGACAAAGCGTCCGATTTCTTTACGGGCTCGCTGACGACATCTCTGGCGTCGGACGAGATTCTGACCGAAATCAAACTACCGCCGTGGCCGGCCGGCCGTCGCTGGGCTTTCCTCGAATTTGCCCGGCGGCGCGGCGACTTTGCGATGGCCGGCGTCGCCCTGTTCTATGAGTTGGTGGACGATAAGATCGCCGATATTCATATTGGCGCGATCGGGGTCGCTGACAGGCCACTGCGCCTGCGCGCAGTGGAAGCGGTGCTCAATGGGCAAACGCTCGATGACCGGGCGATCGAAGCGGCGGCCGCGGCCGTGCGCGAAAGCGTCGATCCGCCGTCGGACATTCACGCACCCGCAGAATACCGTCGCGCGCTGCTGGCCACTCTATTGGCGCGTGCCCTGCGCCAATCGGAAACAGGTCGATGAAGGTAGAATTCGAACTCAATGGCACACGGGTCGGGGCCGATGTCGAGGCAAGGACGACGCTCGCCGATTGCATTCGGGATCAGCTTAAGCAGACCGGCACGCACTTGGCTTGCGAGCATGGCGTCTGTGGCGCCTGCACGGTGCTGATGAATGGGCAGGCGGTACGCTCCTGCTTGATACTCGCCGTTCAGGCCCAAGGCGAGCGCGTGGTGACCGTGGAAGGCTTATCACGGGATGAGTCACTGACGCCGTTGCAGGCCGCTTTTCGCAAGCATCACGCGCTGCAATGCGGGTTCTGCACGCCGGGCTTCATCACCACGGCCCATGCATTGCTCACTGAAGAGCCAGAGGCCGACGAAGAGCGGATTCGCGACGTTCTGTCCGGAAATCTGTGTCGTTGTACGGGCTATGTGCCGATCATCCAGGCGGTCCTCGAGGCGCGCAGCGCCTATGCTCATAAGGGCAACGAAGAATGAGAATTGCGAATTCTTACATCGGCCAACCGATCGAGCGCACCGAAGATCTCCGCTTCCTGCGCGGAAGAGGGACTTATGTCGCCGACATCAACCGACCACGGCAGCTGACTGCGGTGATTCTACGCTCGTCCATCGCGCACGGTCGCCTGAACGGTATCGATGCCAGCCGAGCGTTGCAGCTGCCCGGGGTCCACCGCATTCTGACGGCGAAAGATTTTGACACCGAAATTCCGCGCATTGCTCTGCGCCTGCAACCGCTCTCGGACCTCGAACCCTTCCACCAGCCGATGATCGCCGACCAGAAGGTGCGTTACGTTGGCGAGCCGGTCGCGGTCGTCGTTGCCGAGACGGCGGCCATTGCCGAGGACGCGCTTGATTACATCGCCGTCGATATTGAGCCGCTCCCTGTCTTCGTATCGCGCGAACAGGCGGACGCTGCGCTTCTCTTTGAACAGCACGGCACAAATTGCGCGATCACCTGGAAGGCGTTGCGCGGCGACGCCGACGCGGCGTTCAAGATGGCCGAGTACGTGCGGCGTGAACGTTTCAAGGTGCAGCGGCATGCAGCAATGTTCATGGAGCCGCGGGGCTTTGTCGCCGATTGGGATGGCCAGAAACTCACCGTCTGGGGTGCCGCAAAGACGGCTTGGTACAATCGCCGGCTTCTTGCGGCGTCGCTTCGATTACCGATTGAAGCCGTCGATCTGGTCGAGGTCGACGTGGGTGGCGGCTTTGGTTCACGCGGAGAATTCTATCCCGAAGATTATCTTATTCCGGCGGCGGCCAAGGTGATCGGACGACCGGTGAAATGGAACGAAGATCGACGCGAACACATGATCGCTGCGAATCACGCGCGGGAAGTTGAATGCGAAGTCGAAATCGCAGCGACGCGGCACGGCAGAGTTCTCGGCTTGAGAGGGCAGATCTGGTCGGACGTTGGCGCGTATGTGCGAACAAACGGCAGCGTTGGACCGCGTAATGTCGCGCAGTACATGTCGGGTCCCTACGCGATCGAGAATATCGAGCTAACAAGTTCGATGCTGCTCACCAACAAGACGCCGACCGGGACTTACCGTGGTCCCGGGCGCTTTGAGACGGATTTCATCCGTGAACGCATGCTCGATCTGGTGGCGAAGGACCTCAATATTGATCGGCTCGAACTGCGCCGGCGGAATTTAGTTGCCGATCGTCAGATGCCGTATCCGCTGGCGTCGATCACCCCCTACGACAGTTCAACCGAGCTTGACAGTGGCGACTACCACGCGGCGTTCGATCGGTGCCTTGCTGAGTTCGATTGGAAGACTAAGGAACAATTCAGCGGCAGGCTGATCGACGGTTATTATCATGGGCTCGCGGTCGGGAGCTTCATCGAGGGCGGCGCCGCGGGACCAAAGGAACAAGCGCGCTTGGTCCTGGAGCCTGACGGCACGCTGTCGGTGTATCTTGGTTCGTCCTCGGTCGGCCAGGGATTGGAGACCATCATGGCCCAGATCGCGGCGGACGCGACCGAGGTGCCGTACGAGAAGATTCGTGTCCTGCATGGCTCAACCAGTCACGTCAAGGAAGGCTACGGTTCGTACCATTCCCGTGCGACGGTCATGGGCGGCTCCGCCATTCTGCTTGCGGCAGAAAAGCTGAAACAAAGCATCAAGGCGTCTGCAGCCAAGAGGCTCGGCTGCGCGGCTGAAGAGGTTGTGCTCGACGGCGAACAGGCAAGAGGCGGCAACCGCTCGATAGCGTTCGCGGAATTGATCGAGGTGCCCATCGAGATCGAGGCCGAGTTTTTCAATAACAAACAGACTTGGGCTTACGGCACGCATGCCGCGCACGTCGCCGTGGATCCTGGGACTGGTCACGTCAAGGTGCTCGATTACATGGCGGTGGAGGACGTCGGCCGCACAATCAATCCGGCGACGCTGCACGGGCAGGCCATCGGTTCAATCGTACAGGGGCTCGGTGGGGCATTCTTGGAGCATCTCGTCTACGACGAGAATGGCCAGCTGCTGACCGGCTCGTTTGCCGATTATTTGCTTCCGACGGCATCGGATTTCCCGAAGATCCGCTCGCTAACAGTCGACCTGAAGCCATGCCCGAACAATCCGCTCGGCGCTAAGGGCGGCGGCGAGGGCGGCATCATACCGATCGGCGGTATTATGGCTAATGCGGTCGCGGACGCGCTCAAGCATCTGAACGTGCAACCGATGGAGCTTCCGCTCTCGCCACCTCGGGTTTGGGCGCTGGTCGAGGCGGCTAAGGCGCAGCTTGCCAGCTGATGGACCGAAAATCGGGGTAACCCTTGGGAGGACGCGATGACGACGGCGATCGATAGCGCTGAGTTGACGCGGGTTGGTCCGGGCACCGTCATGGGGCAGTTGATGCGGGAATATTGGATTCCCGCGCTGATGGGCTCGGAGGTCACGCGCGGCGGCCCGCCGCTGCGTTTGATGTTGCTCGGCGAAAAGTTGATCGCATTTCGCGACAGCGCGGGACGGGTGGGGGTGATGGATCATCGCTGCCCGCATCGCTGCGCGTCGCTGTTCCTCGGCCGCAACGAGGAGGGCGGGATCCGCTGCATCTATCACGGCTGGAAGTTCGATGTTTCGGGCAAGTGCCTTGATATGCCGAACGTGCCGCCCGATCAGGACTTTAAGCACAAGGTCAAGGCCAAAGCGTACCCGACGATCGAGCGCGCCGGCATGGTCTGGGTCTATATGGGGTCGCGTGCTCAATCGCCGCCGCTGCCGGGATTCGAGATTTTAGATGTGCCGGACGATGAAGTCGGCGTACTCCTCATCCAACGCGACTGCAATTATTTGCAGGCGCTAGAGGGCGATATCGACACGTCACATTTTGGCTTTCTGCATGCCGGCCACGTCGATCCTGACGCGCTCGCAGAGCAAGATCCAATCCATCATACGGTCGCGATCCGCGCGCCGGAATATCACATCGCCGATACCGCTTGGGGCACGACCTACGCGGGTTATCGCTCTGCCGGCCCCGGCCGGATCTCCTGGCGCTTCGGCAACTTCATCTTTCCGTTCTGGACGCAAGTGCCGAATGGCGAAATTGGGCAGCACGTGCAAATCCGCGGATGGCTGCCGCTCGACGATGAGCACACCATGTACTGTGTGCTGTGGTGGACGGGCGGCGCATCGGCCATGACCCAGCAGGCGCCGAGTTTCAAGGACGGCGCGCCAATCGGCGGCATGGGACGGCGCAACGATTTTCTCCCCAACACCACCGACTGGCTCGGCCGCTGGCGGCTTGCAGCGAATGCAAGCAATGACTGGGGCATGAACCGGGCCGCTCAACATGACAACGTCATCTACAGCGGAATCGAGAGCATCCATTTGCAGGACCAAGCCGTCACCGAAAGCATGGGTGCGATTTTGGATCATTCCTTAGAGCATCTCGCGCCCTCGGATCAGATGATCACGCGCACACGCCGCCGGCTGCTGCTGGCAGCGCGTGCTCTACGCGACAAGGGCGTGCTCCCGCCAGGCAGCGAAAATGGCGAAGTGTTCCGCGACGCGCGCGGCGGCTACTTCGTGTGCGAAGCCGCCCGTGAATGGCGGGACGCCTACACCGACCAACTGGCGCTGGCCTCCCGTCCGCGTCGGCGCGATCGAACTGCCAGCGCGGGATAATCATGAGGGCCCTGTCGATATCACCCCCAGCGGCCGTCGCTCTGGCGAGATACGTTGCAAGCTTGATTTTGACAATTGTGGCGGTCTCGTCGGTCGCTGCTGAGGACGTCGCGAGCTATCCAAGCGCAACCATCCGCATCATCGTGCCATACCCAGCAGGGGGAACCGCCGATGCGCTGCCAAGGATCATCGGCGATCGGCTGCAGGCACGTTGGAATCAATCGGTCATCATTGTAAATCGGCCAGGCGCGGGCGGTAACATCGGTGCTGAAACGGTTGCCGTGGCTGAACCGAATGGCTACACGCTCCTCGCCACTCCACCCGGACCGCTCGTCATCAACGAAGCGCTTTACAAGGAACTGACTTTTCGCCCCTCCGAGCTTGAGCCAGTGATTGTGATGGGTTCAGTACCACGTGATGGATGTCCGGCCTGGCTTCCCCGCGAAATCAGCTCACGATGTTCTCAATTACGTACTGGCAAATCCCGGGAAGGTGACATTTGCCTCCCAGGGCATTGGTACCACGTCACATCTTGCCGGCGTTCTGTTTGAAAAGCTGTCAAATTCCTCGATGGTGCATGTTCCCTACAGCGGATCTGCACCTGCTCTGCAGGACATAATGGGCGATCGCGTTGATCTTCTCTTTGACAATCTCGCCTCCTCCTTGCCTTTGTACAAAACACAGAGACTACGAATCGTCGCGGTTGGAAGTTTGCAACGAATTGCCGCTTTAGCAGATCTACCAACTGTCGCAGAAGCCGGGGTATCCGGTTTCGAATCGGGGACCTGGTTCGCGATCGTAGCGCCGCCAAAAACCCCTCCTCAACTGCTCGATCGTCTCAATAAGGCTGTCAATGAAATCTTGTTGGAGCCAAGCCTCAGATCCAAGTTCGCAGAACTTGGCGTTCAGCCGGTCGGGGGCACGCGAACGGAAACCAACAGCCTCATTAGCCGTGAACGCAAGCGCTGGGGAGACCTCATCCGCGCAGCAGGTATTGAAGCGAACTAAGAAGCGGTGAGGGGAGGCGGGAGTTGTGAAGCTCATCTAAATTTGAGGGCTCGCTGTCGACCTCAAGCCTGCACGAACTACGTCGCGTCATGGGCTTGCGGGCAAACCGCAGGGCATGGAGGGCGGCGCAGTTGAAAAATATTACCGCGACTGTCATCAACACTTCGCCATTAGGGCTGTGAACTGGTCAACGCACGGTCAATGCGGCTTTGGAGGAGACGCAGTGTTGAGCGCCAACCAGACACGCTGCGGTGTTGCCGGCATATCGAGGTGCGAAATGCCCCGCGCGCGCCAGAGCGCGTCGATGATCGCATTTATGACCGCAGGACAGGAGCCGATAGCGCCTGCTTCGCCGGCTCCCTTGACGCCGAGCGGATTGTGCCTGCATGGGACGTTGCGCGTCTCAAACTCGATGGCGGGCACCTCGTTGGCCCGCGGCACCGGATAATCCATCAGGCTCGCGGTCACGAGCTGACCCGAATCCGGGTCATAGACTGCATGCTCCATAAGCGCCTGGCCGATGCCCTGTGCCGTGCCACCGTGAACCTGCCCGGCGAGCAGCATCGGGTTGAGCGTGGCGCCGAAATCGTCCACCACCACGTAGCGGATGATCTGGGTTTCTCCAGTTCCCGGATCCACCTCGACTTCTGCGATATGAGTGCCGTTGGGGTAGGTTGCCTGCGGTGGCGTGAACGCATATGCGGCGGTGAGACGATTGCCAGCATCTGGCTGCTGCGCAAGACCGGCAAACGCGATCGCGCGATCGGTCCCGCTAACCCGCAAGGCGCCGCCGGCAATCTCGAGATCATCCACGCTCGCTTCGAGCGCTTCGGCAGCCAGTTTCTTGAGGTTATCGGCAAGTTTTTCAGCGGCGCCAGCGAGCGAGGCACCACCGCACGGGATCGAGCTTGAGCCTCCGGTGCCGATGCCACTCTTGATACGGTCGGTGTCGCCTTGCATCACGTGCACCCGTTCGGGGGGCAAGCCCAGATGGTCGGCGACGATTTGTGCATAGGCAGTGGCATGACCTTGCCCGGTTGATTGCGTACCGATCAGCAGCGTGACCGACCCATCGGGCTCAACGTTTAGGGTTGCGGTCTCCGAACCGGCGTTGCCGCAGGCCTCAATGTAGGTCGCGAGGCCGATGCCACGCAGTCGACCCGACTTCTTTGACGCGCGCAGCCGCTTGGGAAATCCTGACCAGTCTGCGAGCTCCTGGGCCCGCTTGAGATGCGCAGCAAAATTTCCTGAATCGTAGTTCTGACCGGTTGCGCTCAGATACGGCATTACGCTCGCTTTGACAAAGTTGCGGCGCCGCAACGCGTCCGGTGCAACTCCAACCTCCCGCGCCACATGATCGACCAACCGCTCGATGACGTAAGCCGCCTCTGGTCGTCCGGCACCGCGATAGGCATCGACCGGCACGGTGTTGGTGTAGACACCGCGAACGCGGACATGACAGGTCGAAATATCGTAGACGCCAGGTGACAACACGGCGCCGAGCGTTGGGATAAGCGGCGCGAATTGCGAGAGATAGGCACCCATATTG
>Ga0126371_10003477_pt1 | contig 13809 bp, 8 predicted proteins | sample PanSoiMetaPlot_4_FD_110145 | JGI IMG/M metagenome (GOLD analysis project Ga0126371, IMG submission 110145) | Tropical forest soil microbial communities from Panama - MetaG Plot_4 | ecosystem: Environmental > Terrestrial > Soil > Tropical forest > Bulk soil | place: Panama | collected 2016-02-17 | reverse complement strand
TCGAGCACCGGCAGCAGCACGTAGAGGTGGTTCAGCGCGTCCGCGAGCCTCACGTCGCCCGACAGGCGCAGATCCACGTACCGCGAGTCGCCCCACTCACCAAACGACTCCTCGAGCGCGATCGGGGTCGCCTGGACGTGCCAACCGAGCGGCTCGAAGAACCGCCTGGCCAGGTCGGGGCCACCGCGGCAGGGCAGGACGGGAACATGCATCTCAAGCGGGAGAGCGGTAGCGGCGAGCTCGGGCCTTGCCTCGCACCGGCCGGCCATCGCCGTCCTGAATACCCGCGACAGGGCCACCGCCATCAGGCTCGAAGCCGCATAAGGCCGGTCGTTCACATACTGACCCAGGCTGAGTCCGTCAGCTGTGCCCTGGCCGCGCCGCCCGCGCACCAGGCCGACAGGATCCACCTCAAGCAGCAGCGCCGCCGTGCACCGCTGTGCCGTGGCCTCTGGGTAGAACACATGCGCTGTTCCCGCGGTCACCTCGAACGCCTGAACTCGCGCAGGATTCTTGTGCAGCAGGTATCCGAGGTCCGTAGCCGGCCAGCTCGCGGCGGGACTCTGCGGGACGTCACCGTCAGACCGGCGTTCCTCAGGGAGGCGGGCGGCGGTCGAGATCGTCAGCAACACAGTCCATCATCCTGCCTGATCAGAGCGGAGTCCCGCACGACTTGACATCTGCGCCGAGCGGTTCACCGAACTGCTCGCCTGACTCCGGGCCGATGAAGAGACGGAGCAGCGAGAGACCAGGTCCTCAGGTCGATGGCTTGGACATGCGGAGTCGCCGCGCTCATGCATGAGCCAACACGCCGAGCATCGATCTCGCTTGACGAACAGATTTTCGATAAAATCCCATTATGGGGCAACGAATCTGCGAGGAATGCGGTCGGACGTTCATGCCATCGAGCAGGCACCTGCGGTGCCCCGCATGCCGCTCAAAGAGTCAGTGCGCGTGCGGTGCCCTAAAGCAGATGAAATCGTCTACTTGCGGCACGTGCAGAACAATGAGCGATATTTCGAATGGAAATTGGAAAGGTGGACGAAGTAGACATAAAGCCAGATATGTAATGGTGTTGGCCCCGGAACACCCGAGAGCCGGTGCCGGGCGTTACGTATTCGAGCACATCTTGGTCATGGAGCAGATGCTCGGTGGGCATATGCTCCCAGGCGAATCGGTTCACCATATAAACGGCGTCCGCGACGACAATCGGCAAGCCAACCTTGAACTCTGGACCCGCCCGCAACCGTCAGGTATACGAGCCAGTGATGCCGTCAAGTGGGCGCACGAGATCCTCAATCGCTACGCGGGCAACTTCGCTGGCACCTCCAACAATGCTCAGGCCGTCGACTGAGCACTCTTGGAGGTGGCGGGAATCGAACCCGCGTCCTTCAGTACCTCACCAGGGCTTCTCCGGGCGCAGCCTGCTGTGTATTTCTCAGCCCCGGCGGTCACGCAGGCAAGCCGCCGACGGGCTCAGTCGCTGTTAGATGTCCCGATTAGTCCCGCGACCGAACTAAGCGGTGGATCCTCCTAGCTGACGCCAGGCACCGGGCCGGAGGAACTCCCGGACTGACGGCCACGAAACTCGCTTAGGCAGCGAGGGCGAGGCTAGTGCGCGTTGACTTGGCACTTATCGTTTGCGGCAACAGGATTTGCGAGGTCATCACCGCAACCCTCGGCCCGCTTCCCCTGGATCAACTACCGAAGTCGAAACCAGTCACCCCCTATGCAGTTTTGATCGATGATACCGCCAGGCGTGGCACCAGCAACCTGCCCGTCACCGGCGTCATATCACCGCGTGTCGCACAACATACCCGGAACCCTCAGCATTCCGCAGACATGAGAAACCCCTGCGGACGCTGGCGGTGGCCGAAGACGCGCCCGCAGGGGTTGACCGGCAGGGTCGGGGCCGGTCCCAATGGCGCCGGGCCTCCCCCGAGATGAGACCCGGTTCTCATCACGACGGCTGGGCCGCAACCCCCCAAGCGGCAGACCAGCCTCACTAGGTAAGACGCCGTAGCGTGACCAATCAGTTGCTCCAGGTGATGATTTTCTCAAGCATTCGCACCTGAGTCGGTGGAGACGGACCGAGCCGGCCCCGAGTTAAGCTGCTCGGGCCCTGAGATAGCTGATTGGCGCGCCCAGCCTACCTCCAGCTCAGTATGAGCCTCTGGGCAGCAGCTCGGCGAAGCGATGGGCGATCGTCACCGCCGGGTCGAAGGCGGGCGACCGCGAGAATGCGAGCACGGCGAAGGCTATGCTGCCGCGGAAGCCGACGAACCAGATTGCCTTCATCGCAGGGTGACCCGGCGACGGCGCCGGCGCGGTGCCGACCTGGCCGAAGAGCTCTGCGCCCGGCACCCGGGCTGCCTGGGCAGCGCCCGAGTTGACCGTGTCGGCCATCAGCGCGCGCAACTGGGTGATGACGCCGCTCTTCAGGCCTTTCAACTTGACTCGCGCCGTCAGTGTCGGGCCAGAAGAGCCGGTCACGATCGACGGGCGGTGCCAAGAACCCGACTCGGCCACCCCGGCGGCCAGCGCCATGTTCAGCGGACTGACCAGCACGGTCCCCGTTCCGATCGCGTCGGCTGCCTGCTCACCCGCGCTAGCGGGCTTTCGTACGCTGCCGACGAACGGGCTCGGCGATAGCGGGAGCTTCCAGGGGATCCCGATGCCGAACTGCCCGGCAGCCGCGTAGAACTCAGACGGCGTCAGCAACTCGGAAAGAACCGCGAATGCCGTACTGCACGCGTGCGAGAAGTCCCGGCTGAACCTGGGCCTGCCGAACTTGGGCACGGCAGGGACGTTGGCGTAGAACTGCCCGCCGACCAGGCTCCGCTTCGGGCAGCCGACTGGCCTGTTCATGCCGAAAGAGGATTCCTTCGACAGAAGGGCGGCGGTGGGAACGATGGTGAACGACTGTCCTGGCTGATATTGGCCGGCTGGCGGGGTCAGCGGCTTGACAGCCGGCATCCCGCCAGCCGGCCGTTCTGAGACAGCCAGTATCTGGCCGGTACTGGCCCGCACGGCCACGACCGAGGCCGAGTACCCGAGTCCGGCGAGCGCGCGTTGCGCCGCTTGCTGCACACCGAGCCTGATGGTGGTCCTGACCGGAGTTCCAGGCTTGCCGGGCCACCGCTTCAGCACCTTGACCAGCTGGCCCGCCGAGTTCTGCACGACGACTTGAGTTGTCGGGGTGCCGGCGAGCGTCACCTGGTACACCTGCTGAAGCCCAGACAACCCCACCGTCGTACCCGGCCGGTAGGGAGCGCCGTTCTTGATGAGCACCCTGGCCGCCTCCGTGCCGACATGGCCCGTGACAGCCGGCGCGGCGCTGCGGAACAGCCGCCTTCTGACCCATCTGTGCGTCAGGTTCGGCACCTTGCCGAGCGCCGCACTCAGCCGCTCGAACCTGCGCGGAGTCAGCTGGACGAGTTCAAGGAACGAGTCGGGCGGGGCGGCAGTGATCTGGCCGACCATCTGCTCCGCATCCGAGGTGGGCAGGCCGGTCACCTTCGCGAGTTGCATGGCCGTGTGGGCTGGGTCGGTATCGCTGTCAGGTGTGACGCCGACCTCTACCACCGGTGAGAACGGGATCAGCGGCCTGCCAGAAGCGTCAAGTAGCGGTGCGCGCCGAGGGACTGTCGTGAGGACGGCCAGCCGGTCGCCTGGGCCGAGGCCCGGGACGATCACCGACGGCGACCACATGACCTGCCATCTCGAGCCGTGCCGGCGAAGCACGATGTCGCCGCGGTAATTCCACGGCGGACCACCGCGACCAAGGTCGACCGAGGCGAAGAAATGGGCGGTGGCGGTATCGCCGTGCACGCCGATCGGGCCCATGCTCAGCGAAAGATCCTGGGCGCCAAGCTGGCTGTAGGCGGCCCGCATGCTGCGCGCGACCTGGATTGGCTGCCCCGTAGTCATGGCCGCGGCGGCCGAGTAGTTGCCGGACTGCCATGCCAGCAGGAAGTCTTTGACGCTGACCGCGACTGCCGGGTCAGACTGGCCGACCCCGGTCAGGCCGGCGATGATCACGACGAGGGCCGCGCTCGCTACTGATGCGGCCTTGATGACTGTAGACCGCGATCGGCGCGGCATGTTCCTTGGCCCGCCCGGCGACCTTTGCCGGGCGGGGGGACGGCTCGACGGCCTCGACAAGCCCGGCTTCGCAAGTCCTGGGGGGATTGCGTCGCGAGGCTGACCGGGGTAGCCGGGAGTACGCGGCGAGCCCGGCCGCCGCCCAAGCCGATACTGGGGCGCGGGCGGGAATCGTCGCTGACGCTGCGGCGCGGGTGCCGTGGGCGAGAGCGCTTGCGGGACGCGGCGCACTCCAGGCGGAACCACGGGACCCTGCCGCGCGCCAGGAGGAACAGGGCGTGCAGGCCGCGGCTGGGAACCTCCATCGGATCCGGCCACGAAGTCGGCCTGCTCATCCCGCCGCCTGGCGAAACCTGCCTGGTTCGCTGGCCGGTATCCGAACTTGGCTGCAGCATCACCGACTGCGCCTCGCGCGCGAGCCTGCGGCGCATCGGGCTGGCGCCTGCCCGCCCGATGCCTGGCTGAGTGCGCGCCCCGCCTAGCCATGCCAGCCATCAGTCGCCATTGTGCTACCTTCGGCGCCGCAGGGCCCGTTCGACTTCACGCGTGGCATCCCTGCGTGCCAGTTCCTGCCGCTTATCGTACGTACGTCGGCCCCGTGCGAGCGCCAGTTCGACCTTGGCCTTTCCGTCGGAGAAATACAGGGACAACGGCACGAGCGTCAGCCCGCCCTCGGCGGTCGAGCGCTCCAACTTGTCGATTTCCTTGCGGTGCAGCAGCAGCTTGCGGACCCGGCGCGGCTGATGATTGGTCCAGGTCCCCTGGGTGTATTCGGGAATGTGCACCCCGTGCAGCCACACCTCGCCGTCCGTGATCATGCCGTATCCGTCGGCGAGTGTTGCTCTCCCAGCCCTCAGCGACTTGACTTCGGTGCCGGTCAACATGATCCCAGCCTCAACTACGTCTTCAATCACGTAGTCGTGCCGGGCCCGGCGGTTGCTCGCGATGAGTTTCCTGCCCTGCTGTGACTTGCCCGGCTGCTGTGCCTTCTTGCCCTTCGCTGGCGCCACGGTTCTAAGTCTGACCCTCAGACCCGCAGATAGCGCCTGAGCGTGAGGAATGAGGTAGCGCCGCATAGCAGCAGGCCGATGACCATCGTGACGATCACGACCTCGACAAGGTCGCTCAAAGAAAGCTGAGCTCGGAAGGGGAAGTAGCTCTGGAATCCGTCAAGGCCGGCCTTGGCCCCTACAAGCAGCCCGACCGCGATCAGCCAGCCGAACAGGCCGGCGATCATCCCCTCGACCAGGAACGGGAGTTGGACGTAGAAGTTCGACGCCCCGACCAGCCGCATGATCGCGGTCTCCCTGCGCCGGTTGAACGCTGACAGCCTGATCGTGTTGGCAACCAGCAAGATCGCGGCGATGATCAGGATGATCGCCACCACGATCACCGCGTTCCGCGCGCCATCGAGCAGCTTGTAGAAGTTGGTCAGGATGGTCGAGTCATTGCCGACGGAGTCAACGCCCGGCATGCCGGTCACCGCCTGGCTCACAATGCCCGCATCGGCCTGGGCGTTCTTCAGCTTGACCTGGAACGAGGCGGGAATGTCGCCGGGCAGCACCGAGCTGACGAAGACCGGGTCGTAGGCGAATTCCTTCCTGAATTGTGCGAGGTTCTGGGGCTGGCTGCGGTACGTGACGCTGACCACCTGCGGCAGCTTGCGCAAGGTCGATTCGATCAAAGCGGTTTGCGCGCTCGTGGCCGCACCCGTCTTCGTGCACTGCGCGGTCAGCGGGTTGTTGTCGCACAGGAAGATGGACAGCTCGACCTTGCTCTGCCACAGCGCTCTCGTATGGTTGACCTGCTTCACCACGAGCAGGCCGGTGCCAAGCAGCGACAGGCTGATCGCGACGACCACGATCAGGGCGACCGTCATTGTCAGGTTTCGCCTGAGGCCGACCCATACCTCACCGAAAACGAACTGCGCGCGCATCTGGCTGATCCCTTGTTTGTCCTCGCCCGCTCGGCAGGTGCCGGCCGGCTCGTGCACGAAGTCCTAGTAGGCCTGACCGTAGACGCCGCGTGACTGGTCGCGCACGACCTTGCCGTACTCAAGCTCGATAACCCGCTTGCGCATGGAGTCCACGATGGCGGCGTCGTGCGTGGCCATGACGACGGTGGTGCCAGTTCTGTTGATGCGGTCGAGGACCTTCATGATCCCGATTGAGGTAGCCGGGTCGATGTTGCCCGTTGGCTCGTCGGCGAGCAGGATCATGGGGCGGTTAACAAATGCACGTGCCATCGCGACGCGCTGCTGCTCGCCGCCTGACAGCTCGTCGGGCATGCGGTCACCCTTGCCCTCGAGCCCGACGAGGTCGATGACCTCGGGCACGACCTTGCGTATGAATCGGCGGGGCTTGCCAATGACCTCGAGAGCGAACGCGATGTTCTGGTAGACGTTCTTACCGGGCAGCAGTCTGAAGTCCTGGAAGACACAACCAATGCGCCGGCGAAGCTGAGGAACCTTCCACGTGGTCAGCCGGGCCAGATCGCGGCCCGCAACGTAGATCCGCCCGTCGGTTGGCCGTTCCTCCCTGAGGATCAGCCTGAGGAACGTCGACTTGCCCGACCCGGATGGCCCGACCAGGAAGACGAACTCGCCCTTCTCTACGTCGAGGTCGACGCTCTCTAGGGCAGGACGGCTCTGATTCGGGTACGTCTTGGTGACGCTCTCGAAATGAATCACAGGCCCATCACTACGCTCGATAATGTCGAGGAACCCGAGCACGTCGGCGCCCCGGTTTGATCACGGGACAGTCTAGGGGGGAAACTGGCCTGGAACGTCCAACATTGTCGAAGTGGGCGGGCAGCACCGTCCCTGGAGGGACTGCATGAGCTGCGAGCACCTGATCTGCGCCCATTGCGCCGGCCCGGTCGCTGAGGCCCGGTGCCCGGTGTGCCGTGCGGCCAAATCTGACCTGCACCACCACCATAGCTACGGCGGCAGCATCCCTTACGCGGTCGCGCTGCTGCTGCTTGCCCTCGCCGTGCTGCTTGCCCTACAGCACCTCGCGCACTGACGGCCGCCTGCCGCGCCGCGGGCGGGGCTTATGGTCTGGACTGGTGGGTCACAGCCGCGCCTGTGCTACAAACCTTGCTGCCTGAGCCAGCGGATTTCGGCCTCGATGAAGCCGTCGATCTCGCCGTCCATCACAGCCGCGGTGTTCCCCGTCTCGTAGCCGGTTCGAAGGTCCTTGATGTTCTGATAGGGGTGCAACACGTAGTTCCTGATCTGGGTACCCCAGCTTCGGCCCCCGTCTCCCCGCAGTTCGTTCAGCTTGGCCGCCTGCTCTTCGCGCTTGCGCTCGAGCAGCTTGGCCGACAGAACCGACATGGCGCTCGCCCGGTTCTGGATCTGGCTGCGCTCGTTCTGGCAGGACACCACGATGCCAGTCGGCAGGTGCGTGATGCGCACCGCGGAGTCGGTCGTGTTCACGCCCTGGCCGCCTGGCCCGCTTGACCGGTAAACGTCCACCCTGATCTCGTCGTCAGGGATGTCGATGTGGTCAGCCTGCTGGACGACTGGCAGCACGTCAACCCCGGCGAAGGAGGTTTGCCTGCGGCCCTGGTTGTCGTATTTGGAGATCCTGACCATCCGGTGCGTGCCGTGCTCGCCGCGCAGCGTCCCGTACGCGTACGGGGCCTTGATCGCGAACGTGGTCGACTTGATCCCGGCCTCTTCCGCGTAAGACGTGTCGTAAATCTCGGTCGGAAATCCGTGCCGCTCAGCCCAGCGCAGGTAGATCCGCTGCAGACCCTCGGCCCAGTCGGCAGCGTCCGCTCCGCCCGCCTGAGCGTTTATTGAGATCAGCGCCTCGCGCGAGTCATACTCACCGGACAGCAGAGTCCTGATCTCCAGTTGGTCAACCTGGCCGCGGATCGCGGTGAGCTCGCGAAGCGCCTCCTGCATGGTCGGCTCGTCGTTCTCGCTTTCGGCAAGCTCGAACATGACTGACAGGTCATCTAGCCTGCCGCGCAAACTGTCGAGCCTGGCCAGCTCGGCGTCGAGGTAAGACAGTCTCCTCCCGACAGCCTGCGCATTCTCCTGGTCTTCCCACAGGGCAGGATCGGCCGACCGCTCGCGCAGCTCGTCGGCCTCCTTCCGCATGCGATCAGGGTCAAGGACGGCCTCGATGCTTGCGAGCTTCGACGACAGATCTGCGACCTCGCTCGCATGGTCGATTGCCATGGCCGAAGCCTACGCGAAAACCGCCTGGCTCCCGATTCCGCCTCACGCGGGCAAGGTGCTCGCCGCGACCAGTGTGCGGATTGCGCGGACAGCGACCGAGAGGGTCGCGACCGTGAACGCGTCGCTCTCCCAGATCTCGACCAACGTCTGCGCGGCCCTTGTGACCGCCGGCGCGTTCCTTGCGACCCACGCGGCCAGCCGACGCTCGGGCGTTCCCGCCTCAGTGACGGTCAACACGTCCCTGGCCAGCTCGGCGTGCGCGGTGTACAGGTCATCCCGCAGCGCGCCTCTGGCCATCGTGTTCCACCGGTCGTCCCGCGGCAGCGCGGTGATCCTGTCGCGCAGCCTGGTGATCTGGAGCCGGTCGGCAAGGTCGAAGTAGACCTCGCTGGTCTCCTCCACCGAGCGGCCGGTGCTCGCCGCGATGTCGACGATGTCGAAGGCCGAGTACGCGGGAACCATCGCTGCGACCTGGTCGGCGAGATCGTCGGGGAACCCTCGGCTGACGAACATGTCGCGGCGCTCCTCGAAGCTTGACAGGTCAAGGCCGGCGAGCAGCTTGGGCAGCCCTCCCGCGACCGTCAGGACGCCCGCCGCAAAGAAGTCGATCGTCGCCTGGATGTCGAACGGCGGACGCCTAAAGTGCAGCAGCCAGCGGGAGGCCCGCTCAGTCAGCTTGCGCGCCTCAAGCAACGCGAGGACCTGAGCCGACGTGCCGACCCGGCCGTCGAGCGCCTTGAGCTGGCGCCAGAAGCCCGGCATGTCGAACACCTCGCGTGCGACGAGCCATGCTTCGGTGATGTGCGCCACCGAGGCTCCGGTCTCCTCGTTGAGGCGGAACGCGAAGGTGATCCCTGACCTGTCCACCATGTCGTTGACGACCTCGCTCGTGATGATCTCGCGGTGCAGCCGGTGCGCGGGCATCCGGTCCGCATAGCGCTCGCGCAGGGCGGCGGGGAAATAGCTGCCGAGCACCCGCGGCAGGTAAGGATCATCGGGAACTTCGGACGCGAGCACCTCCTGCCCCGCGGCAATCTTGGTATGCGCAAGCAGCACGGAGAATTCGGGCAAAGTCAAGCCGACGCTCTGCGACCGGCGCTCGGCGATGTCCTTGTCGGCGGGCAGCACGTCAAGGCGCCGCCTGATCCTGCCCTCGCGCTCGAGCTTCCTGATGTACCTGGCGTGAACGTGCAGCATCTGACTCGCCTGCGCTCGCGCCGCCGCCAGTGCCCGGTTCTGGAGATAGTTGTGGCTCAGGACCAGGTTCGCGACATCGTCGGTCATCGCGTGCAGCAAGGCGTCGCGGTCAGCTGTTGTGAGCTCGTGGTCACGGACCACCTCGTCGAGCAGGATCTTGATGTTAACTTCGTGGTCGGAGGTGTCGACACCGGCTGAATTGTCGATGAAGTCCGTGTTGACGAGACCGCCAGCCAGGGCGTACTCAATCCTGGCCTCCTGGGTGAGCCCCAGGTTCCCGCCCTCCCCGACCACGCGCGCCCGAAGCGCAGAAGCATCGATGCGGACGGCGTCGTTGGACCTGTCGCCGACGTCGGCGTGCGATTGGCTCGTGGCCTTCACGTACGTGCCGATGCCGCCATTCCAGAGCAGGTCGACTGGCGCCGCGAGGATCGCGGAGATCAGGTCGTCAGGCGCGAGCGCGGTTGTGCCGTCTTCGAGTCCGAGGGCAGAGCGCATCTGAGGGGAGATCGGCACCGACTTGGCTGAGCGCGGCCAGATTCCGCCGCCCGCCGAAAGAAGTGCCTTGTCATAGTCGTCCCAGGATGACCTCGGCAGGCCGAACATGCGGCGGCGTTCGGCGAAGCTGGCCGCCGGATCGGGATCCGGATCCACGAATACGTGCCGGTGGTCGAAGGCCGCGACCAGCTTGATGTGCTCTGACAGCAGCATCCCGTTGCCGAACACGTCGCCCGACATGTCGCCGACGCCGGCCACCGTGAAGTCGCTGTCGCTGATCTCGACGCCGAGGGTCCTGAAGTGGAACTTGACGGATTCCCACGCTCCGCGCGCCGTGATGCCCATCTTCTTGTGGTCGTAGCCAGCCGATCCTCCCGACGCGAAAGCGTCGCCAAGCCAGAAGCCGCGCTTGAGCGCGATCGCGTTGGCCGTGTCCGAGAATGTGGCTGTCCCTTTGTCGGCCGCTACGACAAGGTATGGGTCGTCGCCATCATGCCTGACTACCCGCTCGGGTGGGATCACCGCGCCCGCCCGCAGGTTGTCGGTGACGTCTAGCATCGCGCTAATGAACATCTGGTAGCACTCGAGCACTTCGCCGAGGTACGCCTCGCGATCGGAGGGATCGGGCAACTGCTTGCAGACGAAGCCGCCTTTCGCGCCGGAGGGCACGATGACCGAGTTCTTGACTTCCTGTGCCTTAGCCAGCCCGAGGATCTCGGTGCGGAAGTCCTCGCGCCGGTCCGACCAGCGCAGGCCACCGCGCGCGACGTTAGCGAACCGCAGGTGGACGCCCTCAAATCTCGGCGAGTACGCGAACAGTTCGAACTTCGGCCGCGGCGCGGGCAGGTCGGGCACGAGCGCGGCGTCCAGCTTGAACACCAGGTACGGGGCGCGGTCGTCTGATCCCGGCAGGGCGCGGAAATAGTTCGTTCGCTTGGTAGCGAGAATCAGGCCGAGGTACGCGCGCAGGATGCGGTCTTCGTCCAGGCTGGCGACCTCATCGAGCCCGCCGCTGAGCTCCTCGACCAGTGCATCGCTGCGCTCGGCCTCCCCCGCCAGGCGGTCAGGGTCGAACCTGGACTCGAAAAGCCTGACAAGCTGCCGGGCGATCACGGGATTGGACCGAAGCACCCGCGCGATGTAGCCCGCGCTGAACGTCGTCCCCGCTTGCCTCATGTACGTCGCGTAGGCACGCAGGACCACGACCTGGCTCCAAGTCAGGCCAGCATCCAGTACCAGCGTGTTGAAATCGTCATCCTCGATCTCGCCGTTCCACAGCGCAGCCAGAGCTCCTTCGAGCTGCCCGGCCACGGACGCGAGGGAGACCTGCGGCACGTGGGTGGATCGGCCACCTGGGCCCGAGGCCACGACCGCCCTTCTGCGGAGCCCGAAGTCGTAGATCCAGAACGGGTGGGCACCGGGGAACTCGTACGGGTGCTCATCAACCACCTCGACGCCCATGTGCTGCAGCCTCGGCAGGACATCGGTCAGCGTGATCGGTGACCCAGTCCTATGGATGGTCAGCCGCCAGACGCGTCGCTTGCCACTGGTGCCCTCACTGTCGCCTGAGTCGGCATGGTCCGCTTGAGCCAGCCCAAACGCCACCAGCGGCGATTGCTCCTGCTCGACCGGTACGCCGCCGACGTAACCAGCGGACTCCCACATTTCGAACGAGATGTCCAGCCCGGACTCGCGCATTTGCTGGATCTTGGCGAGATCAGAGATGGCCGCCGCTGCCGGAACATCGGCCTTATAGGTGTCTGAGATCGTGGCGGCGTATTCCGCGAGCAGCGCGCGCCCCGCATTCTCGCCGAGTTGCGCGATCGCCTCGCGCGCCAGGTCGTCATCCCAGGACCGCACGGCAGCGGCGATGGCCTGCTCGAGGGAACCCACGTCGGCGTCGGCAAGTTTCCTGCCTGGCTCGGCACGGACCACGATGTGCAGCCTGGCGACCGGGCCCTCGTCGACGACGGCACTGTAGTCGATATGCGCGCCGCCGAGCACTCGCCGCAGGATCTCCTGCACGGCTACCCTGACCTTGGTGTTGTACCGGTCTCTTGACAGGTAGACCAGGCAAGACACGTATCTTCCGTAGATGTCCTTGCGCACGAACAGCCTGGTCTGCATGCGCTCGCGGAGCTTCAGGACCTCGCTTGCCACCTCGGCGAGCTCGCTCGTCGGCGTCTGGAAGAGCTCCTCGCGAGGGTATTTCTCCATGAACTCCGCGAGGTCCCTGCCGTCGTGGCTCGCGGCGGAGATGCCGCTCGCCTCGTACACCTCTGTCAGCTTCCTGCGCAGGATCGGGATTCTCGTGATGCTGTCTGTGTACGCCATATGCGTGAACAGCCCGAGGAAGCGCCATTCGCCGACCACCCGGCCGCCCGGCGACAGGCGCTTGATACCCACATAGTCCAGGTAGCTTGGCCGGTGCACGGTGGCCCGCGAGTTCGCCTTGGTCATGATCAGGCGGTGGCGCGGATCGGTCGCAAGTTTCTGCGCCTCCGCGGGAAGCACGGCGAGTGGCGTGTCATCAGTCTTGTCGTGCCGCAAGATGCCGAGCCCGGTGCCTGGGATGCCGCGCAATGCGCGGCCGCCGTGGCCGTTGTCGGCGTCGATCAGGTCGTACTCGCGGAAGCCGAGGAACGTGAAGTGCGCGTCGACGAGCCAGCGGAGCAGCAGCTCTATTTCAGCGTCCGATTCGGCCGGGCTGGCTGGAATCACCCAACCTGCCGACTTGGGGCCGCCTCCAGCCCTCGAGCCCTCGCCCGCAAGTTCCTCCGCATCGGGTGACGCTGTCATAGCCCCGGCGGCGCCCGCGGCGAGTTCGTCGGCGATGTGCAGCGCCATCGCCCGCATTTTCGGATAGTCCTCGACGGCCATCCGCACGTCGGCCAGTGCGTCCTTCAGGGCACCCGTGATCGCCTCAGCCTTGCCAGCAGGCAGCTTCGCCACCTCGATGTGCGACCACGACTCGGCGATCTGCCCAGGCGCACCGCTGCCTCCGGGAATCGTCGGCCGGTCGCCTGGACGCGCCGTCTCGAGCGGGCGTATGACCTCTCGAAGCGAGCCGGTGATATCGCGCCGGACGTTGAGTTGCGGATGCACGACCAGTTCGGCGGCCACCTCGTGGAATGGCAGCGTCATCGTGATCGTGTCGACAAGGAACGGCATGTCGTCGGTGACCACGTCGATAACATCCCGGCCATGCAGGAGCGTCGCGTCGCCTCCGCGCCTGACCCGGACGACCGCGCGACCCTGCGGCCGCTCCGCGGCGAGGTCCGCATGCTCGGCGGCCACCGCAGCTGCGCGCTGGGAGCCGGCGGCGATCAGGTCGGATGAGTCGACGTGCCGGTAGTAGCAGTGCAGGTAGTTTTCCCGGTCTCCAACCCTGGCACCGTCGCCTAGCTGGGCCGCCGCCTCAGCCAGCAGCTTTTGCCTGGCGGCCCCCTGGTGCTCCGACATCTCGCCCCACTCTCTTGTGGTTCTACAGCCTGTCCCGCAACTCCCAGAGCAACGGATAGAAACGCAGCGGCACCCGGCGATGCAGGTATGGCGCGCCCGACGAGCCGCCCGTGCCCGACTTCGTCCCGATCTGACGCTCGACCATCTGAACGTGGCGTGCCCGCCAAAGTGCCGACACCTCGTCGTGGCTGAGCAGGCTCTCGGCGAGCTGCCAGAGGTCGTCGTATCCCGCACGATCCCTGGCGATCGTCAGCAGGGATTCGGTGACCTGCTCGTCTGAGCTCACCTCGAGACCGCGGCGGCCGACAAGCCCAAGATAGGCGTCCCACAGCGTCGGCTCGGTCAGGCGGCGCATG
>Ga0126371_10003475_pt1 | contig 13811 bp, 10 predicted proteins | sample PanSoiMetaPlot_4_FD_110145 | JGI IMG/M metagenome (GOLD analysis project Ga0126371, IMG submission 110145) | Tropical forest soil microbial communities from Panama - MetaG Plot_4 | ecosystem: Environmental > Terrestrial > Soil > Tropical forest > Bulk soil | place: Panama | collected 2016-02-17 | reverse complement strand
ACAAAGCGATGATCGCCCTCGACGGCACGCCGAACAAGGCGAACATGGGCGCGAACGCGATGCTCGGGGTTTCGCTCGCGTGCGCGCATGCCGCCGCAGCCGACCTCGACATGCCGCTCTATCGTTACCTCGGCGGCACGCAAGCATCCGTGTTGCCCGTGCCGATGATGAACGTCGTCAACGGCGGCAAGCACGCCGAAGGTGCGCTCCAGTTCCAAGAATGCATGATCGTGCCGGTCGGCGCGCCTTCGCTTGCGGAGGCAGTACGATACGGGGCCGAAGTCTTCCACAAGCTCGGTGCGACCTTGAAGAAGAAGGGCTACTCGACGACCGTCGGCGACGAAGGCGGCTACGCACCGCCGCTGACGCATATAGATGAAGCGCTCGGCTTCATCTGCGACTCGATCACTGCGGCCGGCTACAAGCTCGGGAGCGATGTCGCGCTCGCGCTCGATCCGGCATCGAGCGAGTTCCGCGAACAAGGCGGCTATCTCGTCGAACGCGGCGCGAAGCCGCTGACGTCATCGCAGATGGTCGATCTGTATGAGAAACTCATCGGCGCGTTTCCGATCGTCAGCATCGAAGACGGCTTGGCCGAAGACGATTGGGATGGCTGGAGAGAACTGACATCGCGCCTCGGCAATAGAGTCCAGCTCGTCGGCGATGATCTCTTCGTCACGAACGTCAAGTTCTTGAAGCGCGGCATCGACGAGCACGTCGCGAACTCGATTCTCGTCAAAGTGAATCAGATCGGCACGCTATCGGAGACGATCGATTGCGTCGAGACGGCGCAGCGGGCCGGCTACAAGCCGGTGATATCGCATCGCTCCGGCGAGACCGCGGATACGACGATCGCCGATCTTGCGGTGGCGCTCAACGCCGGCCAGATAAAGACCGGCTCGTTGTCGCGCAGCGATCGTGTGGAGAAATACAACCGTCTCATGGCCATCGAGAGCGAGCTCGGCTCGTCGTCGGTCTACCTCGGCGCAAAGGCATTCGCGCGGTGAGGCGCCGAAATGGACCTCGATGGGCCTGTAGCTCAGCGGTTAGAGCGGCCGGCTCATAACCGGTTGGTCGAAGGTTCAAATCCTTCCGGGCCCAGTTTTGAAACGCGCGAGATATGCCCCCATCGTCTAGAGGCCTAGGACACCGCCCTTTCACGGCGGCGACGGGGATTCGAATTCCCCTGGGGGTACCAAAAAGTCGGAGCGGACCTGCAAGGGTCCGCTTCTTCGTGTCGAGCGGCTTACGGACGCTGTAAGAAGGATGAAAATGAGCTCGGCCACTCAGATGACACTGCGAAGGGGCGGTTTCCGGTGCGCTCGAAAATCTCGCATTAGATCCTTGATCCTCGATTCCGCGCGGAGCTTGTCCTCATGCGTCGATTGAACATAGTGACCGCAGCCATCCTTATGGCTGGGGTCTGCGCGCTATTACCGCTCGGTGCGAATGCCGGCACAACGGGAACGATCAGCGGATATGTGTTCACCATGGAGGGTCACCCGCTGCCCGGAGCAGCGGTGCAAATCGTCGATCTGCCGTATGCGAGCGAGCCGGTACGCGACATCGACTTCACACGCCGCATTCTCGACGTCCGTACGACGGACTCGAACGGCTTTTTCGTCTTCCTTTCGATGGACCCGGGCCTCTACGAGATTCGGCCCGTCCTTGCCGGCTGGAACTTCAACTGCGTGCCGCGCGTCGTCGTGTTCGCGGACCAGACGAGCTTCATCGATATGTCGATGACCGATCTCGAACTTTTTACGCCGTGCGGGGGCACGCAATACTACGGCCCGTTGGGCTGAGAAGTTCTTTGCTCCCTAGATAGCGTTTCCGAAAGGCGCCGCGAGTCCGGTGTTTGCGCCGGAGATCGTTCGCTTCGGAGCGACGTTGCCGTTCGCACCCTTCGCGAACGCGCTTTGGGCCGTCGCGAAATAGTTCGTGACCCCGACCTCACCGGCGTAGTCGACGGAGATTCCGATCGGACCGGACATCATCGTGTTGCCTCCGACAACCTCTTGCAACGGAGCCGAACTGCCATTCGCGTTGGCCGAGAAGACCGAGAAGCTCGTGTTTCCGAAATCGGACACGTAGACCTTGCCGGACGTGTCGACCTCGATACCACGCGGGCTGTTAAACGGAAGGGTGCTGTTCGTGATGGCTGCGGTCGGCGCGACGTTGCCGTTCGCATTGGCTGAATACACGAGGACATTCGGGCCGTTCGCATTCGCTACATAGATCTTTCCCTTTGGCCCGATCGCAACATCTGTGTTGTTGGATAATCCGGTGTTGCTACCGCCGATGTTCTTGATAGGCGAAACATTGCCGTTTGCGTTTGAAGCGAATTCCAATATGTCGGTGGCTCCCGTATTGGCAACATAGGTATTCCCGGCGGCGTCGACTGCGATGCCTTGCGGATTGGCAATCAAGGTATTGGCTCCGGATATCGTCCGAATCGGGCTGACGTTGCCGTTCGACCCGGCGGAGAACACGAGGACTGCGTTCGTGTTATACACCGCCACATCGAGATCACACGAATTGTCGAGCGCGACGCCGTTGAACTGTCCTAGCCCCGTATTCGATCCTGCGATCGTCCGGACCGGCGTGACATTCCCGTTCGCGTTCGAGGGATAAACGGTGATAGTTTGGGTGCTTGTGACGTAAAGCATCTGTTGAGGTTTTAGGATCGCGGCGGTCACGGAAGATACGCCGGCAGCAGACGCCGAGAAAGTCGCGGACTTGAGCGGGAAGCCGACGTAGTGCACGCTGACCGATGTCGACGAATCCGACAACGACGAAACGGATAGCGTCGTCTTTCCGGACGTGTCGCTATCGCTCAGCATGACGGTCTCCCCATACCCGCCGATGATGACGTTTGCGGCGCTGTCCATGACCATCACGTAGAGCGCGATATCTGTCGCAGGGTCGCATTCCCGAGGATCGACGCGCTTGAGAGCTAGGACGATAGCTGAAGGCGTGCCGGCAAGCGCGATATGCACGCTCGAGCCGGGGGATATCTTTTGGAAGACATCGCCTTGCGCGACAACGTTGCCGCTGCCGCCCGTACCGCTGAAGGTCTTGAACGCAAACACGTCTAGGCCGGTTTTTGCGCCGATGGGAATAGTGCAAACGAGCGGGGAGCCGCTGCAACCCGGAGAGCCCGACGTAAGATTTGCGATCGTCGCCCTTCCGCCGTTGACGCTGATCGAAATCGACTGAGTGCCGGGAGCGTTCACAGGTACTGTCACCACGACATTGATGGTGACAACGAGCGCAGGACTACCTTCGCCACCGGTTTGGAACGCAAAAGGACTTCCCGGAAGCGCGGGGGTCACTGCCTGATGCGCGCCGCCGCAGGACGAAATGAGGAGAGCCAGCGCAACGACTGGAGTCAAGCGTGTTGCAACGGCTGCGCGAACGTGATTGCTTAACATAGATTTCGACCCAACGCAAACAGAGCGGGCAGAAAACGTACCCGGCTTCCCGAATATATCACCGCCGTTTGACCGTGGCAAGCCCGCGGCGGTTCGGGCGCTGAGAAAGGGTACTTCTGACCTAGTTTCGAGTGGGTCTCGCTGTCAGTTAGCGACCCGTTTGAGCCACGCAGGCGGTGCAAAGGATTGAAATGTTTCGAACCCTTGGGAGACTCTTGCAAGCCTTCGGCATCGGCAAGCCAAGGAAGCCGCGTTTGTCCGAACGTCGCTTCACTCCGATAGAACACCCTTTGCGATCAACTCTCGACGCCCGCTACCTTGACATGCGTGCAGCCATGGCGTCAGGTCGCCGAGAGCCGATTGCCGCGATCCTGACGCCATTCTTTCTGAGCGTCGACGCATTCGGTAGAGAGTCGGATGCCGACGACATGATCGATTCCGTCTTGAAGCTGCAAATCGACCGTGAAAAGCGGACGGCGACGACGACGCTTGTTAGCATCGAAGAGAACAACGGCGTCGCGAGGGTACTGCAGCACTATGCTATGACTACGACGGCGCAGGTCGGTCCAATGATGCCGAAAGCTCTTCAAACGCTTTCTGCCGACACGTGGGTCTGCTCCGAAGGTACGTGGCTCCTCACAAAGACAAGGACTTTGGAGCTCGAGGCGATCACCGGAGCCGGTGCTCACCGACACGTCGAATCAGCCGCCCAGACCGTACCGCCCTCGAGATTTCCGTTATTCGTAACGGCTCGAATGTGGGAGTATATCGAGCCGATCGCCCGTGGAACGCGCTACGAGGATCCGCTCGACGCATTTCTCATTCGCAATAACTTCGGCGAGCTCGATGGTGGCGGCACGCAAGTGGGCGACAGGCCGAATATCGAGTACGTAGACATAAGCATCTGGCTCAAAGATGCAGACGCTGCACTTACCCAGGTTACCGAAGAGTTGGAAAGGCTCGGTGCACCTACAGGATCGGAACTACGGTATTCGCGAGGTACGCGGGAAACGGTTCAATCCTTTGGCTCAACTGAGTGTGTCGCGGTGTTCTTAGATGGTACTTCGCTACCGCATGAGGTGTATGAGACCCAAGACCCCAACAACCTTATTGCGCGCCTGAATCTCGCGCTCGAAGCGGATAATCTTGGGCAATTTCGCTCACACTGGCGTGGCCCGACAGAAACGGCGCTTTTTCTTTACGGCAAAGACGCGGAGGCTATGAAAGAGGCGATGCTCCCGGTACTGACATCTGAACCTCTGTGTCAAAAAGCGGAGGTCGTCGTTCGCTATGGTCGACATCCGTCAGGGTCGGAGTCGTTCAGGGTGCCTTTACGCGCCTAGCCATGGGAGCTCCAACGCGGACGCTGTAAAATTAATCTGCCAACGCAAACGGAAGCAAGATAGATCATGAGTAAGTCCGGTAGGTCCGAGTCTCAGCACCAAGCCGGGGGAAAACCAAGGGAGCTATTCCGCCTAGGCGTGCCTAATCCGATCAACTCCACACCGGAACCCGATGAAAGCGGTACCAGCTTCTTCGACTCCCTCGAGCACTAGGAGCAAGCTAGAGCGAAGCGGCGTGAGAATCCAAGGAGCCGGCCCGATGATTCCGAGTGGGTTATGGACAACTCGAGAGAGTTTACACACGAAAAACTCGAGGTCGTGTACCACGCGACCGAGAGGACCGCGATAGTCGTCGAGCACCGTCAGTACAAGGGCGGCTCCTCGCCAGAACGCAGGATCTTCTACGCCTACAGTGATTTTTGCGCGTATGTGGCAGAAAATGTCTGCGCCGGCGATAAGTTGCGGGTCTGGTCATTCGAGCTGTTAACTCTAGCTAATGTCTTAGTGGCCGGAACTGTTCCTGACGATCGCGGATTCGTGCCAATCACGGGCTCGTACTAGAAGCTCCTTTAGCCGGCAACTCGGGGGGCCCGTCGGAAAATCGTCAAGCAACAATACGAGGTGGCCATTAGGGCCAGAGGAAAGACCTTCGCATTGCCGCGCGATATAAGGCCTGATTGGTTGGTTACGCGGGCGAATAGCTCAGCTGGTAGAGCACCTCCCTTACAAGGAGGGGGTCACAGGTTCGAGCCCTGTTTCGCCCAATCGAAATTGCCCGGCTTCAGCTTCTTAGCGGTTCTTCTCGCCCATGACGAATCGCGATCGTCAACTGTGGGTGTATTCGAAGACAACTCCGTGCCCGTGGAAGCCGCCGAGATTGGCTGTACCATAGACATTCTTTGAGCTGTCCATCGTAAGGCTTGAACTTGGCGAGTATCCGTCTCCGACGCCGAAGTTGAAGAGCACGCTCTCGCCCATCTTATGTTCAAGCTCGAACAAAACGCCCCGAGAGCGATAGAGTCCGCCGCTGCTTGTTGTGCCATAGACATCACCGGCGGAGTCACGGAATACTCCGCCGATCGGCTGCGATCCGTCGTTTCCGTCAAAGCTCCACAAGGTGCGCTCGTTACCGGACGCGCTGATTTCGTATACGGTCCCGTTGCCCGACGCCCCGCCGTACAAGGTCGTGCCGAACATCGCACCGTTGTCGTCCTGGACGATCTCGCCCTCGGGGCTCCCGCCATCCGTCGCATCCCCGGCGAACGCATGTATGACGGAGATGCTCCCGTTTGGTTTGAGCTTAAAGAACGATCCCGAGCCAAGAACTCCAGTCGTGTTGGTCGTCCCGAAGAAGTCCCCCGCGGCATCTCGCACCAAGTTTGTTGCCGGTACACAACCTTCGATTGCCGGATTAAAGCTGTGCATAACTACGAAATGGCCGGCTGTCGTAAACTCGAAGACCACGCCGCATCCGTGTCTGCCGCCATGTATAGTGGTGCCAAAAAGATCTCCCGACAGGTCGCGATAAAGCTCGCGGCTAGGGTACGTCCCGTCATCCCCATGGAAACTGTGAAGAACCGTTTCGATGCCGTTTGTGTCTATCTTGAATAGTACGCCGTAGTTATGCGCACCGCCCAAGGATGTCGTACCATAGAGATTACCGGCTGCGTCGCGGATCAGGTTCCCCACCGGATTTTGCCCGTCAGGACCACGAAACGAGTGAATGACAGATTCAGTGCCAGAGGCGTCCAATCTGAAGACCACGCCGTCGTTTGCCGCACCTCCGAAGTAGGTGGTTCCGTACAAATTTCCGGATGAATCTAAGACGACATCGGACCACGGTTGCGATCCATCGGAACCGCCGGTGAACGCATAGATAACCTTGAAATGTGTAGTCGCACCGAGGTTCGGCTCCGCAACGACATCGAGATTCCGAGTGGGCGTTGAATTCCCCGCAACGTCAGCGTTGGAGGCACAGCCCGAGAGGGCTATCAAGACAACTGCAAGTGCCCAGTAGCGTAACCGCATAAAATGATTCCCTTCGACAGTGGCCACGCTGGGGGCGAAGGCACCATGCCTTCGACGCTCGATCTGCGTTTGCTCCTGTACTTCACGAAGTCACCGGTGTTAAAGGTGGCTGCTTCATTAAACGTGAGGTGCGGCCTGAGGCAGTGATTTCGAACAGGCGGAAATTGCGAGTTCTGGCAAGGAGCGGGGCACAGGTCCGAGCCCCGTTTCGCCCACCAGGTCGCGCGTCGTCTCGGCGTCAGGCTGCGCGCAGCTGAAGTATCCCATCCTAGGATCGGCGAATTGCGCTGTCTCCTAGCCTAGCGTTCAAGCGGTGGCCGAGGCGACGATGGGTGATCATAAACGGGCTTTTCGAGTCTGCATTGATGTCGTCTATGCTTTCGGAGCCGTTTCATGTCTGGCCATGATGCTCGCCGCCTGCGGCGGTGGCGGAAGCTCCTCGGTTCTCGGTCCCACGATCAAACCAGCTGTCGACGAAGCGACGACGATTCCGTTCGCCAGCGTTGGCACACCGATTCCATTGCCGCCCCTCGGCGGTTTCACCGAATCGATAACGTTGCCAACCAACTCAGAACAACAGTACTCGAACCTGCTCAACGTCCTCATCTCGAATGAACAGCCGAACGGTTTGCCATCGGCGTCGAATGTCGTTAGGCATCAGGTCAATGCAACATCAAGCGCGCATCGACGAGAGACAGCAGATGGACTAAATCCAGCGCCGAGCGACTCGCTCCTATGGTTCTCGCTTTCGTCCAACGTCACGGTGACATTCGGCAGTCTGCCGGCGCTGAGCATAACACTGCCGTCATCGATAGACACCAACTCACAGAACTTCTATCTCGCGGTCTACGACCCGTCTAATCCTTCGTTGGGCTGGCAGACTATATCGATCATGACGTTGAGCGGCAACACGCTTTCGTTTACGCTTTCGGCTCCTGGATTTACCCTTTTCCCGAATACGACGTACGGGATTTTGATTTACGGCGCAACGGGCCCGACGCCGGCTCCCGTCGACACGTTATACGTTTCGCAGAACGATACGGCGAGCGTCACCGAGTACGCACCGGGTGCGAATGGTAACGCCGCGCCAGTCGCGTCGTTAGCCGGAGGGAACACGTCCATATACGCCCCCGAGGCCGTCGCTCTCGACAAGCAGGGCGAACTGTTTGTCGACAACGGAAACTACATCACCGTTTATTCCCCGGGAGCTATGGGTGACGTGTTTCCTGAGAGAACGATCGGGGGAGCGTTAACGGGGATCGGTCAGTCTCGTGCGATCGCAGTGGACTCGGCGGGCGACCTTTACGTGGCGAACACACTTCCACCGGCGAGCATCTTGTATTTCCCCGCCGGCGCGAACGGCAACGTTGCCCCCGCCATGACGATTACGGGGCCTGATACGGGTTTGGACGATCCGATCGGCTTGGCGCTCGACGGACAAGGAAACCTGTATGTCGCCGGCGCTCCGGAGCTTGTCAACGTGTACGGCCCAGGTGCAAATGGCGACGCTCAGCCGATACGCAGCTTGATCGTGCTTGGTCAGTATTTCTCGACGGCCTACGATGTCGCGGTGGATGCGACCGGGGACCTCTTCGTCGCTGGAGGTCAAGCGATCGTTGAGTATCCTCCAGGAGCCAACGGTAACGCGCAGCCCTCTCGCGTCATCGAAGGAGCACTCACACAGTTAGACGACGACGCGATCGCCGTCGACTCCGTGGGTTACACGTACGTACAGGATTTCAACAACAACCAAGTGCTGGTTTTTTCACCCACGGCTGACGGCGACGTCGCACCCGTTCGCATCATCACTGGCGCTGCGACTCAGCTTTCCGGACCCGCCTACCTCGCGGTTCCTCCATACTTCGACATTCCCGGATCGTCAGCGTCGCCCCGAGGCAGAGCGCACTCTAGACACTGACGCTGAGCTCGCGGGATCAGCGAACTTGCGTCCTGTTCAGATGCGAGCCACATGATTATCGGTCGCGACACAGGCGATTAACTGCGCATTTTCAGCAAGCAAGCACGGGTCGGCGGCCTCTTCATACGACAACCAAACACTTGATGAAATAGCGGATGTTCTAGACCCTTTCGCGCGCGACGGTGTACGAAGGCGCTGACCTCATATCAGAAGAAAACCGCGCGACCGCTTCGCGCCGCCTCCCGGATCGGGTCGCTGTGCGCCGGTTCTTACTTCGTCCTTGAGGAGGCGAAATCAAGATGTATGCGATGATTGCGGCAGTGGTCGCAAGCGTTTTGCAAATGCATGCGACGTCGTTCGGCGTTGTCCGACACACGCCGCAGAACATGGTCCCTGGCATGCGCAACAGCCCGCTTTCGGGCAGCGTTCTCGTGGCGCAAGCCCTCCGTTCGGGCAGATATAGGCTCCCGTTCTCTTATCAGCCGACGCTCGGCGAGCTACTCACTTGCACGCCGGCGCCGTGCGCGGTTCCCAATGTCCGCGCATCCGAAGGCGGTAATCCGGTCAACGAGACGCCGATGGCCGCCAACCCGGTGAAAGCCGCGCAGATGCTCAGCGGCGGCAACGACTACAATTGTCCGACGACGCAAGGTTTCTTCGCGTCGAAAGACGGCGGCGCGACGTGGAACCACACGTGCCTCGGCGCACTCGCTGGCAGCGGCGGCGTCGGTGATCCCATCGTCGGCTACAACACGTCTGGGGAAGCCTTCATCGGCGGCGTCGATGAAGTGTCGGGGACCGTCGCGAATATCGCGATCGAGCATTCGACGAACGGCGGCGGCACGTGGTCTAGCCCGTCGCTTGCAGTGAGCGGCATCTCGCCGTACACGTTCTGCGACAAGCCGTGGCTTCAGATCGACGACGGTGCGACGAGCCCGCGCAAAGATGCCATGTACATCTCGACGACCGGCTTCGATCCGAACTCGAACAGCGCGATGGTCGTCTCGCACTCGACGAACGGCGGCTCGAGCTTTACGAGCGTCATGGTCGATGCTGTCACGTATCCGGAAATCGACCAGTTCACCGACCTTGGGATCGGCAGCGACGGCACGGTCTACCTCTCGTGGATGCGCTGCTCCGCCACCGGGCCGACAAGCGACTGCGGCGGCACGAAGGCGGCAATCTACTTCTCGAAGTCGAGCGACGGCGGCAACACGTGGACCATGCCGAAGCAGATAGCGCCGGCGAACCTCACCCCTGATTCGTGCGGCGCCTTCTACGGCTGCCTCCCGAACACGAGCGAGCGCGTCTCGAACGTTCCGCCGATCGACATCGACCGTTCGGGTGGCACCTTCAACAATCATATCTACGTGGCGTACTACAACTGGACCGGCGCGCAGATGCAGGTGAACGTCGTCAATTCGGCCGACGGCGGCACCACGTGGAGCTCGCCCGTCCGCGTCACGCACGCGGCGAACGACGAGTTCTTCCCGTGGCTGACGACAAACGCTAAGGGTTTCGTCGGCGTGACATGGCTCGATCGCCGGCTCGATCCCTCGAACCTCAGCTACGACTCGTTCTTCGCGGTGTCGAAGAACGGCGGCACCCACTTCGCTCCTGGCCAGCGGCTCACGACGGTCTCCTCGAATCCGGACAATGACGGATTCGGCGGAAGCTTCATGGGCGACTACACGGGCGGCATCTGGGTGAAGCTCACCGACTTCGCATCGTTCACCGACACGCGCAGCGGCGTCGACGGACAAGACGAGATCGGCGGCTGGAGGCTCTGATACGCGTCTAGATCCTAGCGAGGATGAGCCCCGGTCGAGAATATCGACCGGGGCTTTTTATCTGGCGTGCCCAACACTGACTCGTGCAGACGGAACTCCTCGAAGGCTTTCTCGAGGTGGCCGAGCGCGGCAACTTGAGCCACGCCGCGAAAGCGTTGTACGTCAATCAGCCGACGCTCACCGCGCGCCTCCAGACGCTCGAACGCACGCTCGGGCAGCAGCTCTTCCAACGGACGCGCCGCGGCATGCGGCTCACGGAATCTGGCCGGGCCTTCGTACCATACGCGCAGCGCGCGCTTCGCGCGATACGTGACGGGCAGCAAGCGGTCGACGATTCCAAATCCGGCGACCTTGGCCGATTGCTCATCGGCGCCGCTCCCGCGGTCAGCACGTACACGCTCCCCGACTATCTCCAACGTTTCGTCGCGTCGCGGCCCGGCGTCAAGATCGCCGTGCGCACGGGTCATTCAGAAGACGTCATTGGCATGGTGCTCCGCGAAGAGGTGCAGCTCGGACTCATGCGCGCGATCGCGCATCCCGACGTTGACAGCTGGCCGATCCAGGAGGAAGAACTCGTACTTATCGTGCCGCGCCGGCATCGGTTCGCGACGCGACGCATCGTCAAACCAGCGGAGCTCGCCGACGAGATGATGATCCTATTCGACCGGACGTCGAGCTACTACGAACTGACGCAAGCGTTCTTCTTGCGGCTTGGCATCGTCGTCGGCGGGATGATGGAACTCGACAGCATCGAAGCGGCGAAGCGCATGATCGAGCGCGGCCTTGGGATCGCCTTCTTGCCGTGGTCAGCTGTGAAGCGCGACGTGACGACGCGTGTCCTTCATCGTGCGAAGCTCGCGGGCGCGCCGCGCGTCACGCAAACGATCGTCGTCGCGCGCAGGCGCGATATCGGACCTCCGTCGGGTGCGGCTGCCGCGTTTCTCGCGCTGCTCCGCAAGCCGTTGAACTAAGCCGTTGTAGTAGGCCGAGCGAAGCTCGGCAAAGCCCGTTAGACGACCTTATCCTCGGGCAGGTCTTCGACGAACTCCGTGCCCAAGCGCGCGGCGTCGTACAGCTTGCCCATGAGATGATGGTACGGAACACCCGAGAAGAAGTGGTGGCTCTTCGTCGGGAAGTCCGCGCCTTCGGCCCATTCCTTGCGCTGCAATTCGATGTAGCCGGCTTCGCGCCGCTCCTGCATGTCTTGAAGCAGACAGCTCAACCCGTAGCTCTCCGCATGCTGGCCGCCAAGCGTGATGAACAAGAACTTGATGCCCATGGCCGCGAGATCGTCGAACGTCAGCGGGTGGGCGTCCTTGAACCATTTGAACGACGACGAGTAGTTGAAGGCGAAGCGTGCTGCCGGGAAACGCTTTTTGATCTCCGACGTGAACGTCTCGAGCGGCTCGCTGTCCGATGTCGGGAATTCGCACCAGAGCAGGTCGGGGATGCCGGTATCGAGGTAGCGCAGCCCGCGCTCGACCGCGAGGGCCATGCCGCGCGGAGATTCGGGCGCGTCCACCGCGCTCAATCCGTCCGTCCGCGCGATGATGACGAACGAATCATCTCCGAGATCGTCGGCGACGTTGCGCGCCATCCGCAGTTTGCCGACCATCTCGGCGACCGGGATGAGCGCCTTTCCGCCGATGTGGCCGCACCGCTTGGGCAGTACCTGATCCTCGATGTGCGCGGCAGCGACGCCGGCGTTGACGAAGAGCTCGGTCGTCCGTTGGACGTTGAAGATATTGCCGTACCCGCCATCCATGTCGACGACGAGGGGCGGGATGTCCAGGTGTTTCGGGGCGACGCCCTTTTCCGGATCGCCGACGGCGGCCGTGAGCTGGAACTTACGCAATGCACTGACCGTGCGTCGCGCGGCATCGGCGATCTCGACGCTCGAGTACAGATCCATGTCGGTCGTGCCGAGGTGACCCATCGCAAATGAGTAGCCGGAGAAGTACACCGCTTTGAAGCCGTAGTACATCGCGAGCTGCGCGCCGAGCGGGTCGTAGACGCCGGGCCCGAACAAGTACGGTTCGGTGTCGAGGAGCCGGCGCATGCGCGCGCCCGCCTTCTCGTAACGTGAGGCCGGAACGCTGAAGCCGGGCGGAAGCAGCGGCGAAGCGACGAGATCGGCCGTATCGACGCTGCGCTCGAGCTCAATCATTTTCGTGGTCGAGGTGGCAGTCGTCGGGGCACGTGCACTCGGTCACGACAGGTTTCTTGCGGTCGTCCATGGCCTTGCTTGCTCCTTTTCGGATCTTTTCCGAAAGGTTAGCACAATCAGAAGAATCAGTAAAATACCAATTCCTAATCCGTTCAATCAAAATAACTGATACCACTTAGACGAAAGTAATTGGACCGGTCGAGATTTATCTCGACCGGAGACGGCTTCACATGAGAGTCGACGGCTCGGGCTTGATTTGTGCTCGAGGCCTGGGCGTGGTATAACAACCGCAATGGCCGTACGAGTGCTGCCCGACCAGGCGACCGACGCTGCTAGTCGCGTCCTCACAGACGACGCTCTCGGATTCGTCGCCGACATCCACCGCGCGTTGGCGCCGAAGCGCGACGCCATCCTCGACGCGCGTCATCGCCTCCAACGCGCCCTCGACTCCGGTGCCGATCTCGATTTCGATCCTACGACGAGAGAGATCCGCGACTCCGACTGGCGCGTGCCCCCCGCCCCGCACGACTTGCGCGATAGGCGGGTCGAGATCACCGGTCCGGTCGAGCGGAAGATGATGATCAACGCGCTCAACTCCGGTGCGAAGGTCTTCATGGCCGATTTCGAGGACGCCAACTCGCCGACATGGGCGAACGTCGTCGAAGGGCAAGCGAATCTCATCGACGCGGTCGCAGGTTCGATCGCGTTCACCTCGACCGACGGGAAGCGATACAGTCTCGGCACAAATCCGGCCACGCTCGTCGTCCGTCCTCGCGGCTGGCATCTCGTCGAGCGCCATGTCGACGTCGATGGCGCGCCGATATCCGCTTCGATCTTCGATTTCGCGCTCTACCTCTTTCACAACGCGCGAGCGCTCATCGAAAAAGGCTCCGGTCCGTATTTCTATTTGCCGAAGCTCGAGGCACACGCCGAAGCCGCGCTCTGGAATGACGCCTTCTGCCTCGCCGAAGATGCGCTCGCCCTTCCGCGCGGCACCATCCGCGCGACGGTGCTCATCGAGACGATCGGCGCTGCCTACGCCATGGACGAGATACTGTTCGCGCTTGGCCCGCATGCGACCGGGCTGAACGCAGGCCGCTGGGACTACATCTTCAGCGTCATCAAGAAGTT
>Ga0126371_10003474_pt1 | contig 13812 bp, 17 predicted proteins | sample PanSoiMetaPlot_4_FD_110145 | JGI IMG/M metagenome (GOLD analysis project Ga0126371, IMG submission 110145) | Tropical forest soil microbial communities from Panama - MetaG Plot_4 | ecosystem: Environmental > Terrestrial > Soil > Tropical forest > Bulk soil | place: Panama | collected 2016-02-17 | reverse complement strand
TGACCGCACCCTACCGCGCCCGTAAGGACTAGCCCGTCAGCTCCTTCAGGTCGCTCATCATCTGCGCCAGGCTGAATCCGGCCGGGTCATTTCCCGCCAGATCGACGAAGTCCTGGCTCACTATCGCGAAGGATTCATCCGCATAGACGTCGTAGAACTGCCAGCTCATGGCTTTGATCGCGCCCCAGGTCACCACGTAAAGGTTGGCGGCGTCGTAAGCCACTGCAGGAATGCAGTGGCCATTGTTGTCGTTCGGCGCAGCCTCACCGACTGGGCCGTCCGGCGGGACCACCCACGGGATCTCCAGATAGTTCCCGCCCTTCGGCACAACGGAATCCGGCAAGGCCACGCCGATATAGATGCCGCCGAGCAGGTAAATCGCATTCATAGCCTGCGCGTGATTTTTCAGCTGAAGGCTGGCGAATGCCGTCACCTTGTGCTGATCGAGCCCGGTCTTGCGCCAGTACTTGAGGACCGAGAGCATGTTGCAGCCCTCGTCGGGTGGCGGCGGGGTGCCCACGAAGTGCTCGTAGAAGGACAGCACGCTCGAATCGGGTGGCGTGAACTCATTGCCGACGTTCGCTGTCCAGTTCTGGATCAGGTGTGCCGCTGCCGCGCACGTACAGTCGCCGTACTGGTCGTTGTAGTACATCGGCCACGCGCTGACCTTGGCGCCGTAGTCGACCGATGGCGGCGCAGGTGGCAGCGCCGGCGTGAGATAGGCGCCGAAGCGCATCGTTCTGGCGTCGACCACTGGGCGGTTCTTGCCGAGCCGGTAGGCCATACTGCGTCCCTCTTTCTCCCCAGAATGGCTCGATTTTCTCGCTTAATTATCTTTCGAGCCATCCTGCACACATCTCGGAAATGTTGTGACACGGTTAACTCGTCCAGACATCTTCGGTGCCGTTGGTAGCACTGTCAATGGACCTGCCGTTCTCCGCGAGTGCAGAAGATGACCACCACCCCGTGACTCAAGGTGCGGTCTGCCGATCGGCTACAACGACCGCGGGTCCTTGAACCGCAGTCACCCGGCGGGGACGAAGGTCAGGACCCGGTCAGTCAGTCCTTGCGCCCGGCTGCCGCGATGCTGACGCCAATCCCGATCATCGCCAGCCCGCCGGCACCACCGACCATGGCCAGCCGACGCGGGGAACCGGTCAACCACTGGCGGACGGTGCCCGCGGCCGCTGCCCATCCGCTGTCCAGAGCCAGCGCAATGAGCGGGAACAGGCTGCCGACGATCAGCATCTGCGGCTGAAATGGCAGGTGCCCGGGGGCGTGGCTGGTGAATACCGGCAAGGTAATGACAAGGAACACGATGGTCTTGGGGTTGGTTGCGCCGACGACGAGCCCATCCCGCCAGGCGCGCAGCGGACGGACCGGCGCGACCCGATCCGCTAGCGCCTCGGCCATTGACTGCCGGTGCCGGATCGCCTGAACCCCCAGGTAGACAAGGTAGGCGGCACCGGACCATTTCACGATCGAGAAGATCTCCGCCGATCGTTGCACCAGCGCGCCCGCGCCGAACGCTACCGCCATGACCTGGGCGCACAAACCGAGCTCGTTCCCGGCCACGGTGAACAGGGCGGCCCGACGGCCGACTGTGAGCGCCCGGCTCACGGTAAACAGCACGCTTGGCCCGGGGACCGCGATCATCAACGCTGCCAGCCCGGCGAATTCCAGCAGCTGACTTACCGACACCACAGCCGTACGTTACCGTCGGCGGTCACTAACGAGACAGCGCATTTCGGCTGGCCGGAGCCCGAGGCTTCCTGCCGCAGGTGGGCACTTTGCTAGGGCAGGCCTACGCCAGGAACGCTCACTCGTGCCTTCTCGACTCGGCCCCTCGGCTCAGCCGTTGCGTACATGGGTGCCGGATTAGGCGCGGTCATCGCATACAGCGTCCGGCGGTCCGGATCGCCGAGGACGCAGGCGTAGCAGTTCTGGCTAGTCCGGGCCTCTGCGACGATGTCCCCGCCCTCGCGGATTCGCACGCAACTGGTACCGCCGGTAGCGACCCAGACGGCGCCGTCAGCGTCCAGGCAGATTCCGTCAGGGAAAATGCTCGTGCCGTGCAGGTCCGCCCAGACCCGGCGCCCGGACAGGGTGCCGTCGCGACCGACGTCGAATGCCGTGAGGCGGGGACCGGCTGATTCCGCGACGATCAGGGTGCGCCCATCCGGAGTCAGCGTCATCCCATTCGGGAACAGGAGCCCGCTCGCTGCCTCGGCCACCGAGCCATCGGGATCCACCCGGGTAAGGCTGGTCGGGATCGGGGGCCGCAGTAGCCCCAGAGGCGCCCCGATGTCGTAGCCGAAGTTGCCCACGTAGGCGTGCCCCATGCCGTCGACCAGCATGTCGTTCGACATGTGCCGGGCGAATGCGCTGACGTTCGCGTGCACGATGACCGTCCCGTCATGCTCCAGGCGCAGCACCTGATGGTCGAGCATCGAGACCACGAGGAGCCGCCCGTCGGGCAGCCACCCGAGCCCGGAGGGCAGCCCATCGACTCGGAGTATCACCTCGTCGCGGCCGTCAGGGGTGACCGCATGAACGCAATGGCCGTAGAAGTCTGAGAACCACAGCCGGCCGTCATGCCATCGCGGCGCCTCGCCGAAGTAGATATCCCGCATGGCCACGTCGGCCGACACTGACGTCGTCTCTTCCACCGACTGATCCACCGGTTCCTCCTTGGTCAATGACGCCGAAGCTGCGGATGGCGGTGTCTGACGAAATTTAGGATCGACCAGTCGGCATTGCAAGAGTGGTGAACGGACATAGCGGCGGCTGAGGGCCGAGTCCTTTGTCACGCTGTGTGACATCTGGCCCTACACACCGTGACCGTTGCCCCGATGCCACAAGTTACCGGCCGGTACAGGATGGTAACTGTGAGGGGGCGAGAGAAATGGGGAGCGCAAGCCACCTGCAAGGGCACGGGCAGTTGGAAGAACAACGCCGGATCGCCAACGCGACAGAAGAACTAGCCGCGCCGCGGCAACAGCAGCAAATGTCGCTGGGCGACATGGTGGCTGCGCTGTACCGAGCGGGCGTTTTGACCGAGGCTGAGTTTCTCGACAAGACGGGGCTAGCCGGGCGGTTGCAACCGTAATTGAGCAGGCGCGAGCCGTTGCAAAGAGGGGGCGGCTCGCGTCTGGATGCCGACTGCCTATCGGCTGCGCGGCAGCCGTTCATGGGAATTCTGGCTGCGGGATGACCGGTGATCATTGCCGTGCGAGCCGGGCGAGCCGAGAATTCTTCGTAGCCGAGCGTGCGGCAGCCGTGACCAGGCAGCAGGTTCGAATCCGGTTGCCGGTGCAGGTCACCGGTCTATGGGGGTGTAGTGACCACGTTCCGTGTCCTGAGCAACCCGTTCACTGGTGAGCACATCGTGTTCACCGATACGGCGGAGACAACTGGCGGCGAGTTTGCTCGCTTCGATTGGCGCAGCAGTCCTGGCGGGATCATCAGCGAACACATTCACCCGCTCCAGGACGAGCGCTTCACGATCCTCTCGGGACAGGCCCGGTTTACCGTCAACGGCAAGCCGCTCGTCGCCGAGGCTGGTCAGACGGTCGTTGTTCCCGCTGGCGTGCCGCACTCAGAAGGCAACCCCGGGAGCGTCGAGGTGCGAGGAACCGTCGAGCTGCGTCCTGCCCTCCAGACGAGGCAATTTCACGAGGCGCTAGCCGGTCTCGCTGCTGACTTCACGTGCACGGCCCGCGGCGCGCCAAGGAACCCGCTGCAGCTCGGCGCGACGTTCTGGCATTTCCGTCACGAGAGTCGGCCTACGTCGCCGCCCCTATGGGTTCAGGACATCCTGCTGCCGCCGCTATGGCTGCTGGCCAAGATCGCCGGCAAGCACGCGTATTACGACCACTGGGACAGCCGTACCGACGGCTAGGAGTGCGGCCGGCGCGCGCCTGCGGGTCCAGTAGGGTCACAGCCCAACTCTTCCGTCGATACGTTCCCGCAGCAGGTCGGCGTGGCCGATGTGGCGGGCGTACTCCTCGATCATGTGGACGAGGACCTCCAGCAGTGACACCTGGCCTTGATGTCCGCCGCGGCCGATGTAGGCCTTGGTGAGGCTCAGGTCGCTGGTTTCACTGACGAAACGCTCAGCGAAGGCAACCTCGGCTCTCCACTCCTCCCAGGCCAGCGAGACTGCGGCGGGATCGGCGACGGCTTCGCTGAACGCCGGGTCGTGCTCGTCGCCGGCGCTCCGGCGGTAGCGAGCCGGGGCATCCTCGCCCGCCATCACCTGGCGGAACCAGTATCGCTCGGCATCCGACAGGTGCCGCACGAGGCCGAGCAGCGAGAGGTCAGACGGCTCGACCGAGCGGCGGGCCATGGCAGCGGCGTCGAGGCCCGCGCATTTGAGCTCCAGGGTCAGCCGGTAGTCGTGCAGATACCCGGCAAGCACGGTGCGCTCGTCACCGTGATGGACGAAAATGCCGCCGATCCCTCGCCGGTCGGCATCCGGGTCGACGAACATATCCTGCCAGCCGAACTGCCGCTCGCCTGTCAGTCCGCTCCGAGGCTCAGGTCCGTCGCCAGGCTCCTGTGCTGTGGTTGTCATCGGGAACATCATGGCCGACGAGCCGTCGCGCTTTCCAGCCAGCAGCAGCGCTCGCGGTGCTTCGCGCCTGAAGCCCTTATGGCACAGTGGCGGTGACGCTCACCTTTTGCCTGCGGCCGTCGCCGTGCCTGCTGACCCTGGCGTCGCTGAAGCCGTGCGCGCGGCATCGGTCAGCGAACGCACTGGCTTGCTCAGGGGTCCAGCCGTGGCTAGCCAGCCCCTGGGCACCCGGCCGCGTCAGCCGCTCGATGGCCACCAGCCGGCCGCCGGGCTTGAGGACCCGGCTGACCTCATCCAGAGCAGCGTCTAGGTCAGTCCAGTGGTGCACGGAGGCGATGGACCAGGCGACTGTTACCGACGAGTCCGGCAACGGCAGTGCCTCCGCGCTGCCCTCCGCGTAGCGCACCGAGTGAGCGGAGCGCCGAGTGAGGAAGCGGGCAAACCGCAGCATCACCGGCGCGGGATCGATCGCGACCACCCTGGCGCCGAGCCTGCCTGCCCGGCGGGCAGCGGTACCTGGCCCGCATCCGATGTCGGCCACAGCGTCGCTCGCAGTGAGTTCGCTGGTGCGCTCCGCTAGGCGAGCGTTACGCGCGCCGCCGAGCACCATGGCGACAGCGCCGATGTAGCCGGCCGGCCCGGCGAAGCCGGGGAAGTCGGCGTGGTGATTGGGGACGGATGTCTGCCCGGTCGTCATGTCAAGACCTTGACAGTTGAACCCGGCTTCAAGTCAAGTGGCTTCGTGCCCGAACTGATGACGATCGGTGAGGTAGCTGGCCGGGCCAAGGTGGCTACCTCCACCATTCGCTACTACGAGCGGCGCGGCCTGCTGAGCGCCGATGGCCGGCAGTCAGGGCAGCGTCGCTACCGGATGGAAACGCTCCGCCGCCTCGTCTTCATCGGCATGATGCAGGACATCGGCCTGACCCTCGAGGAGGTCTCCGGGATTCTGCATGCCGCCAACATGGCTGAGTGGAAGTCGATCGCGGGCCACCGGCTTAAGGCCCTCGATGAGCAGATCGCTCAGCTGCTGAGCGCTCGCGAACTGCTGGCCGGCGCGCTGTTGTGCCGGTTCGACCACCCGGCGACCGACTGCGCGGTCATGGGCGCCGAAATCAACCGCCGACTGGATGAATCCGGGTCCCCGCACAACCGATGACGGCCCACAGGGACACTGCCGTCTTGGACGATGGCTGGCCGTATCTCAATCCTGGCCGGGGCGGTTTCCGTGAGCCTTGCCGATTTGCTGGCCGATGGTCCTGCCCCATCCCGGCCGGTCCGGGTCAGGACGTGACTCGGCGGTCGTTTCCCGATGCGCGGACACCGCCGCCGGTACTGCCACGCTGGTCGGCTGTTCCGGGACCGCGGCTGTCTCCTGCACCGTCGTGCTGGTTGGCTGCTCGGCGAGCGCGGCCGCCTCCGGTACCGTCACGCTGGTCGGCTGCTCGCGGAGCGCCGCCGCCTTTTCGCGATTCTTCTTGGCCCTGCTGCGAAAGAGACCCATAGCGTGATGGTAGACCGCAATGTGCCGAATCCCCGGCATCTGCCGGGGCGGCGCGCGGCGCTGTTCTAGCCGCCCAGAATGCGCGCCGGAGCGCGGACGAGCATCGCGTCGATCTGGTCGTCGGTGACGCCATGGGATCGCAGGTAGGGCAGTAGATCCCGGCTGACGTGCCGGTAGTGCCAGTTCTTCAGATCGTCGAGCGAGCCCGGCGGGAACCAGTCGAGGTAGCAGGAGTAGTCGTGGGACAGCACCATGCGATCGGCCAGACCACGCCGACATAGCTCGACGACCAGGTCTGCCCGCTCGGTGAAGCTGGCGAAGTGGTCGATACCGAATCGGTCCATCCCGAGGGTCAGCCCCTCGTCGGCCATCGCCTCGAGGTAGTCGGGCTGGTTGACGTCGCCGCTGTGGCCAAGCACGACGCGGGACAGGTCGGCTCCCGCGTCGGCGAGCACGTCGAGGATCGCCGGGCCGTGCTGGCCAGCCGCATGGGTGTGAATGGTGATCGGAGTGCCCGTCTCCGCGTGCGCACGCGTCACCGCCCGCAGGACCCGATCTACTCCGTCGGTCAGTCCCTTCTCGTCGACCGCGCACTTGAGCATGCCGGCCTTCACGCCCGTGTCGCCGACGCCCTCGGTGATGTCCCTGACGAAGAAGTCGACCATCACGTCGCGCGCGGGGCGCCCGAGCGATGCTTCGACCTCCGGCGTGCGGCGCCAGAAGAACATCGGCACTTCGTCGAAGGTGTAGCAGCCCGTCGCGACGACGATGTTCAGCTCCGGAACCTGCTCGGCGACGCGCCGGATGCGGGGCAGGTAACGCCCCTGGCCAATCACCGTGACGTCGACCATCGTGGTGATGCCGGTGGCGGCCAGGTCCCGAAGCTGGCGCACGGCGTCGGCAACCCGGGCATTCTCGTCGCCCCACTCCTCCGGATAGTTCTGCTGCACGTCCGCGGTGAGGATGAAGATGTGCTCGTGCATGAGGGTGCGGCCCAGGCGAGCCGCCTCTACCGGGCCGAGTACCGTCGGTACCAGGGGCATCGAGGCTCCTTTTGCAGCAGGTTGAGTGCCAACCATAAGCATCGTCCCTGTACTGACTGATCGGCTGGCCAAAGGATCAGCGTCGTGGCGGACAACCCTGGATCGCCGGGCGGGCGGGGCGCCCAGCGCTTCCGCCTGGAAGTGCGGCTCACCGAGAGTGATGTGGGACAACGGGCCGTCATTCGCTGGCGCCGGCCGGCCGGAGACAGCCGCGAGGAGATCGCCGATGTTCTCGGGATTCTGGAAGCTGCCGATGGCAGCTCGCTGCAGATCCGCACAGCCTCGGGCGAGCTGGTGAGCATCCCGCGGGAGCGTGCCCTCGCCGGGAAAACAATCCCGCCGCCGCCGCGCGGTCCTGGCATAGGCAGGAAGGAGGTCACCGGCAATGGCCACTGATGTCCGGGTCCGGCGCGTCTACGACGAGCCGTCGCCTGAGGATGGCACCCGCGTGCTGGTGGACCGGGTATGGCCGCGAGGACTGCGTAAGGACGCCGCCCGGCTGGATGAATGGGCGAAGGACGTCGCACCGTCGACCGACCTAAGGACCTGGTATCAGCACGATCCGGCCAAGTTCTCCGAATTCCGCCGCCGGTATACCGCGGAGCTAGCGGAGCCCGCTCAGCGGGACGCCTTCGCCCGGCTGCGCTCAGAGGCTGCGAGCGGGCCGCTGACGCTGCTGACCGCGACTAAGGAGATCAGCCTGAGCCAGGCCTCGGTCCTTGCCGATCTGCTCCGCAGGGGCCATAAGACGAAGGCCTGAACCTCAGGGGCAGTCCGACCCAATGGACCGGACCGTCACGACTTCACGATGCCGGCGTCGTGCGCGAGCAATCCAGCCTGGGTCCTGTTGGCGCAGCCTAGCTTGTCCAGCATCCGCGATACGTAGCCCTTGACCGTTGCCTCCGATAGGTACAACCGGCTCGCAATCTGCGCATTGGACAGCCCCTCGCCCAGGCAGGCGAGCACCTCCGTCTCCCGCTCCGTCAGGGTACCGACGAGCTTGCGGGCGCGATCACGGGCGGGCTGGCTGTCGGTGGACGCCGCGATGAGCCGGCGGGCGGCGGCCGGGGAGAGTACCGTGTGGCCTTCTGCCGCGACCCGCACGAGCCCGATGAGGTCTTCCGGAGGAGTGGATTTAACCAGGAAACCGGCGGCTCCGGCGCGGAGCGCCCTGAGCACGTACTGGTCGGCGTCGAAGGTGGTGAGTACGACCACAACCGGCGGATCGGACAGCTTGCCGATGCGCTCGATGGCGGTGATACCGTCGACGCCGGGCATCCTCAGGTCCATGAGCACAACGTCGGGCCGGTGGCGCACAACCGCCTCCACGCCGGCCGCCCCATCGTGAGCCTCGCCGACCACCTCGATGTCATCGGCCGAGCCGAGGATCGTGCGCAGGTGCGCGCACACCATCGGCTCATCATCGACGACCACCACCCTGATCATGCCGGTCACGCTGCGGGCTCAGTGGTCGGGACGTACGCAGGCAGCGTGGCCTCCAGGCAGAAACCGCCGTCGGGTGAAGGACCAGCCCGCAGCGTGCCGTGCACAAGTTCGATCCGCTGCCGCAGGCTGGCAAGTCCCAGGCCCGAGCCGGTGGCGACCAGGCGGGACCCTGACTCGGCCTGCCCGTGACCTGCACCCCTGCTCGGTGGCAGTCCATTGCTAACGACAATCCGAACCCACGACTCGTCGTAGCTGACGTGCACGATGACCTGCGCGCCGGGCGCGTGCTTGCGTGCGTTCGTCAGGGCCTCGCGAACGATCCGGTAAGCGGTCCGCCCGACTAGCGGGGAGGCCAGCCCCGCATCCCCTTCTTCGACCAGCCTGGCGGGGCTGCCGACGGAGGTCGACTCGGCTACCAGGGCGGGCAGGCCATCTGTCGATGGCGTCTGATCGCCGTCGGGCTCCGTTCGCAGGATGCCCACCAGGTCTCGAAGTTCGTCAAGGGCCTGGACGCCGGCCGCACGAAGTTCCTCCGCCGCCTGCTTGGTGGCCGCATCAGGCGCGGTGATGCCGAGCGCGCCAGCCTGGAGGACCATCAGGCTCACCCGGTGCGTGACGACGTCGTGCATCTCACCGGCCAGCCGGGCGCGCTCATCGGCCCTGGCCTGCTCGGCGAGCAGGTAGCGTTCCCGCTCGGCACGTTCGGCGCGCTCTCGCAGCCCTTGCAGCAGCTCGTGCCGGGCAGTGAAGTAGAGCGCCAGCAGCGGCCCGACGGCGGTGCGCAGAATGCCGATCGTGATCACCGCTGCCGATGGCTCCCAGACCCTGGCGACGATGAGCGTCAGCGTGCCGACCGCCGCGAACGCGGCGCGCCGGTCCTTCCGGTAATAGAACGGCCCGTAGGCAGCGAGCACGGTTCCGTAGGGCGCCCACACGTTGTCCGGATGTGCGGCGGTCAGCACGTGCGCCGGCGAGATCAGCATCGAGATGGCCAGGGTGAACCCGGCCAGGATCGCGATCACCACCATGGGTGCCCGGCGCCGGACGACGAGAGAGGAGTCAGCTCCTGCCTGAATCACCAGCATGGCCCACGCGAGGCCGCCGGGGTGGGCAGGCCACCACGATGCGCCGGCCAGCGTGTTAGCGCTGTCGAGCAGGACAAAAGCGCCAGCGATGAGCCCGTCGACCGCCAAACAGTGGCGGCGTACCCACACGTCGACGCTCATGCGTTTCACGCTATGGCATTGCGGCGTCGTTGCTCCCGGAGCCGCACCCTTCGGCCGGCGAGGACCCTACGAAAGTTGCAGGCCAAGGCGACGTTCGTCGGGCCGGGACCATACCGCTGGCCGTTACCCAGGGCAGCGCCGCTCGGCTGGATTGGAGTACATGCAGACAGAACCAGAACTCACCAGATCCGCACCCCAGCTTGGCCACTACGAGATCGACGTCAGCCGCTCCAGCATCGGGTTCCGCACCCGGCACCTGTGCGGGCTGGCACCAGTCCGGGGCACGTTCACGATCCTGTCCGGATCGGTCGACGTCGCCGAGCCGCTCGCTGAGTCCGCGGTCCGCGTCGAGATCGCCACGGCGAGCTTTCGCACCGGCAACCAGCAGCGCGACGCCGTCGTGCGGTCGGCTCGATTGCTGGACACATCCGGGTACCCGGTCATCACGTTCGGGAGCGTGCGGGTATCCGCGCAGGACCGGGCGGTGACCGGCGAGCTGACCGTCCGGGCCGTGACGCGGCCGGTCACGCTCACGATCCGCGAAGTCGCCCTGTCCAGGGACGGTTTCTCGGCCGCCGCTACGGCTCGGATCGACCGGACCCAGTTCGGCGTCACTGCGCTGCGCGGCCTCGCGGCCCGTTACCTCGATCTGGCGGTGGAGGTCCGATGCGTACGCACGTGAATGCCATCGAGGTGACCGGCTTGCGCAAGAGCTATGGCTCGGTGCACGCCGTCCGCAACGTCAGCTTCACGGTCCGGCGCGGCGAGATCGTCGCTCTGCTGGGGCCGAACGGGGCCGGCAAGACAACCACTCTCGAGATCCTGGAGGGATTCCGGGTGCGCGACGAGGGCACGGCCGTCGTGCTCGGCCATGACCCTGCTGACCGGTCCCGCGCCCGTGAGCTGCGCGAGCGAACCGGGCTGGTCCTGCAGGACATCGCCGTCGAGCCGTATCTGACCGTCCGCGAGACGGTTGCGCGCTCGGCTGGTTATTACCCTGCGCCGAGGGACGTCGGCGAGGTCATCACCCTGGTCGGCCTCGCCGGCCTCGAGCGCCGCAAGGTCAGGGCGCTGTCCGGTGGCCAGAAGCGCCGCCTTGACCTGGCCCTGGGTCTCATCGGCAACCCGGAACTGCTGTACCTGGACGAGCCGACGACCGGGTTCGACCCGGCGGCACGACGCGACGCCTGGGAGCTGGTCCGCCAGCTCCGCGCGGCCGGCACCACGGTCTTGCTGACCACCCACGACATGGAGGAGGCGCAGGCACTTGCCGACCGGGTCGTCGTGCTATCCGCCGGGCTGGTGGTCGCCGACGGCCCGCCCGCAGCGCTGGGCGGGCGCGATAGCGCCAGGGCTCGCATCACATTCACCCTTCCGGACGGCGATGCGATCACCGATCTGCCGCTGGATGGCACAGCGCGGAACGGCGCCGTCGTCGTGGAGACGGCCAACCCCACGCTGGCCCTTCAGGAGCTGACGGACTGGGCGCTGCGACGCGGCACGGTGCTCGCCGGGCTGACCGTCGAGCGGCCCAGCCTGGAGGACGTGTACCTGCAACTGACACAAGAGAGCGCGCACACTGGCGCACTGGAAAGGAGCACGCGATGACCGCCGCTGTAGCTGGCCGGCCCGGGCTTCGCCGTCACAACCTGGGCCTGCTGGTGCATCAGGTCAGGTATGAGCAGCTGTCCTTCTGGCGGAACCCGCAGAGCGCAATTTTCACATTCGTCTTCCCTGTGGTGTTCGTCGTCATCATCGGGGCGCTGTTCGGGGGCGTGAGCCGGAGCTCGTACTTCGGGGGCCTGTCGGCGCTCCAGTACTACGTGCCGACGATCGCCGCGCTGTCGGTGCTCGGCTCCTGCTACGGCCAGCTGGCCGTAGCGCTGGCAGCGCGGCGGCAGAACGGCATCCTCAAGCGCGTCCGTGCCACGCCGCTGCCCGCGTGGGCCTACTTCGCCGGGCTGCTTGTGCACTGCGTGCTGGTCAGCTTCGTCGACGTCGCCCTGATCATCGGAGTCGGCCGCCTGTACGGCGTCCCGCTTCCGTCGCACTGGCTGGCGATCGCGGCCACGCTCGTGCTGGGTGCGGCCAGCTTCTGCGCCCTGGGCGTGGCGGTCGCGTCGGTCATCTCGAACGCCGAGGCGGCCCCGGCGGTGGCTCAGCTGGTCCTGTTCCCGCTGCTCTTCATCTCGGGCACGTACATGCCCATTCACTCGGCGATGCTGAACCGGATCGCCGGGTGGCTGCCGGTACGGCCCTTTAATGAGGCCCTCACCGGTCCGTTCGCGCAAAACGCCGGCCCGGACTGGCGCCATCTGGCCGTTCTGGCCGCCTGGGGCGTGATCGGGGCGATCGTGGCCACCCGGCGGTTCCGCTGGGACCCGCGGCCGGAGTGAGTGCCGGGGGCGTGGTGGGACCAACGCTGCCACTAGGAGGGCAGCAAACCACCCAACGTGGCCCCTGTTAGCGGACCCGGACGCGCTCCGTCACGGGACGGCAGCTCGGGTGGCTCGGCACGACGGTCGAGTGTGTCGGTTCTGGCCCGCCAGCGACGATGACGTAGATCTGCGCGGGGCTGGCTACCGGGTACACCCGGCCGTCGTGCTCGATGAACTCATAGGGCGGGTCAGGGTGGGCCGATACCGGAAACCGGCCGATCGGGATCGCCGAGCGCGCCCAGATCTCGGCGGCGACGTCGGCCTTGGACAGTCCCGCCCCGGCCATCGCCGCGGCGTGACCCGGAGTCACGAGCACGGCGACAGTGCCCTTGCCCATCACCACGTTCGGGTTGCCCAGGTAGGCCAGCGAGTCCCCGAAGATGGTCAGCATGGCGTCGACGTCGCTGCGGGGTGTGAGCACGTTCATCGTGCCGGTGGCGCCGAGGGCGGTCACCGCGCTGTCGCCGGCGGACAGGCCGAGGGTCACATGCAGCGGCTCCCACGGCGAGGCGGCCGCGTTCTCGGCGATGCACATGGTGTAGCGGCCCGGCTGGCCCATGATCGACTTGGACACCTCGCCGGGCCGTGCCCCGCCGGCGTTCGCGATGAGCAAGCGCAGGGCCCGTCCGATACTGGCGTTGGCGCGCCAGCCAGGGCCGAGAGCACCGCGGCCGGCGTTGAGCCCGGCCTGCTCAGCCGCGGGTCCGCTCACGATGGCGAACGGCGTCGACGGCCCGGTCGTCGTCGCGATGCCGTTGAGGTTGAAGTCGGGCACGCAGACGGCTCGCACCAGGGCAGTGAGCACTGGCAGATACGCGGGCAGGCAGCCGGCCATGACGGCGTTTGCGGCCAGAACCCGGCTCGTGACGGCGTAACCGCTCGGCGGCATCGCAGCGACGACGGTGTCGCCGTCGCCGTCGCCGAAGGCGGCCAGCATCACCTCCACCCGCCCGAGGGTCGGCAGCACCACCGGCAGCCCATCGGTCCATCCCCGGTCGTGGCACCCCTCGAGGGCGGCGTCCTCGTCGTCGAAGTGCAGGCCTTGCCCGTTCGCTGCGGATGCGTGCTGCGTGCTCAGCGCGCTGGGGGTCAGCAATCCGTCGATGATCGGCTGGTAGGCCTCGTCGAGCAGGGACAGGGCGGCGTCGTTGCTGACGGTCTCCGGGTTGGCGGGGATGACGACCGTGGGAAGCCGGATGCCCTTCGCCGCGGCGATCGCGTCGACCAGGCTGGTGAACTCGCTGGAGACAACCAGCACCACGGGCAGGCCGGCGGCCGCGAGGGCCACGGCGTCGTGGTAGGCCCACGCCGTGCATGACCCGCAGTTGGCCAGGCCGACGACGGCCGCATCCGCGGACGCAGCGATCGACGCGAGCTGGCCCGGGTCGGCGGCTGAGCCGTTGGGGATGAGGTGCTGCTCCGCCGACACTCCGTCGGCGCGGTCGGTGAGCAGCCGCTCGAAGCGGTCGGTCATGCGGTGCCAGGAGGGCCACGCGTTCTTGAGCAGCGCCACCTTCCGGCCAGCCAGCGAGTCGAGCGCCGGGGGTGCGGCTGGTGCCGTCGCCGCAGCGCGCGCGGG
>Ga0126371_10003473_pt1 | contig 13812 bp, 14 predicted proteins | sample PanSoiMetaPlot_4_FD_110145 | JGI IMG/M metagenome (GOLD analysis project Ga0126371, IMG submission 110145) | Tropical forest soil microbial communities from Panama - MetaG Plot_4 | ecosystem: Environmental > Terrestrial > Soil > Tropical forest > Bulk soil | place: Panama | collected 2016-02-17 | reverse complement strand
TCGAACGGGCGCCGATTGGAGATTCTTGAACTATTGGCTCAAGGTCCGCGCACTGTCGAAAAACTCTCGAGCGACGTGGGTCTTTCTGTTGCCAATACATCGCAGCACTTGCAAGTCCTGCGGAGGTCGAATCTCGTCAGCGTGAAGCGAGATGGTTTGTATGCGCGGTACAGCCTCGCTAGTGACGAAGTACTGAAAATATGCATCTCGATGCGGCGGTTAGGGGAGAAACATCTCTCTGATGTTCGGCAATTAGTCGAGACTTATCTTTCCGCGAGGGCGAGCCTGGAGGCGATCAGTTGCAAGGATCTCCTTATGAAGCTCAGGGAGAAAAACGTATTCGTACTGGACGTGAGGCCGCGCGAAGAATTCGAAGCTGGACACATCGCTGGGGCCCGATCGATCCCACTTGCCAATCTGAAGGTACGACTTAAAGAAATTCCCCGAAAGCGGGAAATCGTGGCCTATTGCCGCGGACCCTATTGCCTCCTTGCGGATGAGGCGGTGCACCTCTTGCTTGAGCACGGCTACCGGGCCAGGCGTCTATCTGAGGGCTTCCCCGAATGGAAGGCTGAAAATCACCCCATTGCTATGGTGATGCCGAGGAAACGTACACGTTTTCAGGTCGTTTCATGATCGTTCGGGCATCCATCCAAGTGCCGGCGAGACCGCTTCGCATTTTCTATAGAAGGACGAAGCACGAGTCCCGGGTTTGCCACCACAGAAACAGCCAGGATTTCGAACCGAAACAGCCGGGCCGCAAACACTAGAAGGGGTGCTGTAATGACTGAGACGTGTCCCGAATGCGGATCAAACGAAATCAAGAAGGTCTACACCGAAATCTCAATCGCTTGTGAACAAGCTACACCGGTTTGCACATCGGGGAAAGCAATGCTTTGCTCGCTGTGCGGATTTGTCGAGTATTTGATTCCCGAAGCGGCCTTGGCCCAATTGCGACAAGGATCTGGTCCCAACGGCAACGGACACGTGCCGCGATAGACCAACTGCACGCCATCTCTACGTCGCCAGGGCGCGAGGGGAATCGCAGCGCAAAGCACGGTACCTGCGCCAGGATCGCTCTCAAATCGGGACTTCGTAGGATGGCTTCTGAGGCAGAATCCTCGCCACTGTATGCCCCTAACAAGTGGGTCCCGGCCCGGCTCCTTATGAAATTACCGCTGCGATTGGCGCTGGCGGAATGGGAGAAGTCTATCGCGCTCGCCTTTCGGTAGTGATAAGTTTTGATTCGTCTGTCCCACGTTGTGACGCTCCGGGAGTGCCTGCACCCGGTCCGCTATCGGCCTCCACAACCCGAATTGCCGGAGAATCCCGCACAAACTGCCCACTTCATAAATTGACGGTCCTGCCCGACAGTCGGTCAGCAAGCCGCTTACTTTGATATTCCACAATGTCGTTCCCCCTCGAAGTCACACACTAGACGCTTGCCGAACTCCTGTTTGAGCACAGCGACGCATTCCTCGTAGCGTTTCCTGCTCGATTCCGCGAGACCGGGCTTTCCTGTAAGCCACAAATCGGCGGCGGTGGAAAACAGCGGGGCTTTCTCTGTGTCCTTCGCAACTGTCTTGCTGTCGTCCTTCGAGGATCACGGATCACCTGTTCGTTGAAAATGATCTTGTAACACCAGATTTGCGAGACACGCTTCTCGCCGTTCACGGTGTACGTTGGCATAAAGAAGGGACGGCAAAGTCTTTAGGATTCTCACCACCACCATCCGGCCAAGGCATCGGCTCACTCGAGAAGATGGCAAGGCGCGGCCCGGCCCGTTTCTTCCTGAAGACTCTTGGTGGTCAACGGTCGCCTGTCTTCTCAGCCCAGAAGTGACGAATGAACCCGTAATCGTCACGCAATTTCCCCCAACCCTTTATCTGTGTGCGGATTGTCTGAGGGGAGGGCTGGGAGTCGGGAGATGGAAGCAAGCGCGAATCTACTTCGCAGTAGGGATGGAAACAACACCCCTCAACCAGTCGGCAAGGGTTGCAAAACCTCTCTTGCCGACTCCATCCCCGCGCCAAGCATGCTCTGCCAGTCCAAAGCGCCGCTCAGGATGGCGCGCAAGATCAAAATAGATTCAAACCCAGCGATTCCCGGTGACTCTCGCTCCGTGCTTAGGGCGGGTGCAACCTAACGACGGTCCCAAATCGGGTTTCAACCTAGATAAGTATCGCAGCGTGATTGTGTTGCAGCTTTATCTTGGTTTTATCTACAAACGAGGACCCCTGCATTGAACCGGTCGCCGTTTGCGATCACAGTGGCGCGCACTGAGGAACGGAGTGGAAGGGGAAACGTTCATAGGACAGGTTGTTGTGCGGCAACGACTGGTTGTCCAGCCAGCGTTAACGTAGAACACGCCCGTGGGAGGGGAAGGATGACCAAGACGTGCGCCCAATGCGGATCAACCGAAGTCAAAGAATTTATCGCGGAACTCTCAATCGCGCGCCCAGAAGCGATGCCGGTTTATTCCTCCGGGACGTTGGCGCTCTGCTCGGCGTGCGGATTTGCTGAGTGCTCGGTGCTAGAAAGGGTTTTGGCTCAATTGGAAGCAAGAATGCCCCGCCCCTCACAGGCTGCCCTGGGCTAACCCGTGCTGGATCTTCTCGGCGGGGGTTGGCGGGCGTGGACATGCACCTCCCCCAATCCAACTTGGGGAGACTGGGGAGAGGTGCCCCGCGGATCGCGGTCACGCGGTCATGGGAGTAAGGCATCACTACCAAAGGCAGAGTTTCCTCGGAACTGTCAGTTCTGTCAGGAGAGTTGGAGGCTCCGTTGGCAGGGCTTCGCTGGATTCTTTGCTTTTCGAAAGGGGTGGGCGCGAACACATTTCCGCACGCCTGACAGATGAATATCCGGTCGCAGCCCTCAGGATCGAACATTTGGTAGAGCGTGGGGCTTGCCCTACTCCGAGCAATCAGACACAGGGCAACACGCGGTGGGATTACATCGGGCATGATCTAACTTGACTGCCGTTGCCTAGAGGTCTACCGCTCACGCCACTAACCGGGACGCGTTGGCGAATATCCGGACCACCCACCGGATGTTCACGTGTATGAGCGCGTCCCTTTTTCTTGATCGGCCGGCCGCTAGGGATTCAGCTCCAAATCTCCTCTTCGATGGGTTTCGTGATTGCATCTGTCGAAGGCTTGCCTGTCTTGAACTTGGCCGCTATTTTCTGCCCTGCACGGCGCGAGCATTTGTCGATTTGCTCTCGCAAGTGCTGCCTCGCTTGTTGAACGATGTGGTCGCTAGACTCTGGCATTTTTCGGATCCCTTCTCTGCGGGCGTGAGAGGACTTGCTTTTATGTGAGCCACTTTTCGTGCCCTTCTCGCTTTACAGAGTGAAGGCTCGTGCGGGAACGAGCGCACCGGGCCGTTGAAAGGAAAGTGAGGGAATAGGAACATGGCGACCATCAAGAAAGCGAAGAAGGCAAAGAAGCAAATAAGGCAGGCAAAGAAGCCGGAGCAGATTCGTCCGCTATGGCTTCTTGGCCCAGAAGAGCTTCTCGATAAGTATACTTATTCACGATAGACTCCTCCCCACTTGTTCGTCCGTGATAGGCCTTGGACATGCGCCGGACCTAGAGTTTTCAGGACGTGCCTTCTAGTGCTCCCGAGCCATCTTGGTTGCTTCTACTCGGCTGGGGGCTGCTGACTTGCTGGCCATGGCCGTTTTCGATCGCCGATTCGCCAGCTAGGTACGGCACCTACCTTGACATCATCGGCGCGCAGTGCAAGGTACGCGCAACGTAACCCTGTGTTTTTTCTTGAAGAGTTTTCCGGCGAAAAAGACGTGGGTCACCGTTCCTCCCTCCCTCCCACTGTGGCCGCTTTCGCAACGGCCCGCTTGTTCCACCCGTGGAAAGGCGAGAAGTCGCCCGCGTTCCAAGCCTCGCGGAGTCCAGGGGTACTCAGGTCCCAGTCGGGGCGGATCTCGCTCGTCACCCCACGCAGGTCGTGCCAGAGGTCAACGACCGACGGTCGGCCCCAGAACCAATAGCCGTTGTAGATGCGGTAGATGATGAGGCCCGGCTTGAGCACGAGCGTGTGGGGGACCATCGGGTTGTGCTCGGGGTCTGTGTACTCTTGGATGTCGAGGTCTTTCTGAACTGTTCGGTCAGGGTCGGAGAGGAAAGTCCACTGGGCGCCGACCGACGCACGGAACTCCTGCAGCGTGTGGTGGTCGTCGGTGGAGATCGTGGCGATCTGGGTGTACGCCACGGCGATCTTCGGGTAGAACGCGGCGAGTTCTCGATGTTGCTGGTGCTCCTTTGGGCAGTAGTGGCCGCGCGCGAGCGTGAGGATCAGCGGGTCATCGCCCTGTAGCTCACTGAGCTTGCGCAGCGTGGTGGTGTGATCGGGCAGCTGGTAGTCGGGAAAGACGCTTCCGGGCACGATGTCAGAGCGCATGATGGGACTCCTTCGCGGTCTCGGTTGAAGGGCTAAGTTCGCCGGGGGGCGAAACGCTAGCACAATTGAAGGTCCAGTGCATTAAGCACAGATTGCTTCTTTTTCGGTGCAGGATGCGATTTGCGCCCCCGCCGCCGCGTGAGATGCCCCGCCATCGCGTTCCGGGGCGCGCAGAGCGATTTGCTGGGAAAAGCTAAGGTCTAAGAAGACGGCCAGCCAGAATCACTTTGCCCGATTCTTTGCCCTTACACAATCGATAAGCATCGCAGACGGTGGCTGGCGTCGATGAGATTCCGGCCGCAGGCCGGACTAAAGAAGCCGCCCCTGTTCTGGCGCAGAAAATCAACTCTACGGCAGACCGTCGCGCTCCATACTAATCACAGCGTTACTCACCAGCGAGAAGTGGATCACGCAATGCGCCGTAGAGCCGGGTCAATGTTCGCCTGGCCTGCGCCCCGCAGCAGAGCACCCTGTTTCAGTTTGCCTAGCGCCTCTTCCGGAAGGGAGCATTCCATCAGACCGCAGTCCAAGCAAACAACAGGTTTGCCTAACGCGTAGACTGGCTCGCTAGTGCCCTGAGCAAACGACATCTCCAGGCTAATGACCTCTATATTCGCTGAGCCGCAGCCATAGCATCTCTCAGTCATTTCTCTCCTCTCTCCTCGCATTTCTCAGCACCGCCTGACGCACCCCGGGCTGACCAGCCTGTGAGGCGGATGCTGGCACACTCCCCGGCCTGCCGTCAATGGTCTCGGCCAACATTTGACAATTTTTAATGTAACCGGGTGTCAGCTATATCACCATGGTTTCAAGGCAGATACCCGCGTAAGCCTAAAAGCATCCATTGCGCTGATTCTCTCGAGCGCGAGGCCAGCCGCCCCGGTAGATCTCAGTTCAATTTCCCATTGCCTATGCCGTTGAAAATCTCGATCGACTGCTCCGGTCTAGCGACGACCAGTTACAAACTTGCTGGATCGCGTTCGAAAAAACTCTTGGAACGCCTGTCGGGTCGTTTCTGGGCAACATCACCCCAAGGACGATCAGTGCAGCCTTTCAATGATGTAAAATCTTCAGGGCTGCATCAGGGCCCAGCAGCGTGTCTCGCGCGCGGTAGACCTCTCCATGCCACGCGCGCCAACACCCTGGCCTTAGATGAACCGTGTCCCACCAAGCCTTGCTGCAACCGGGCGGCCAGTCCGCAACAGCCTCCCAGCCTCCGGGAGAGTCGTTCCGAGCGCATGGAGAACGATTCGGGCCTCCCAGCGGCACTGCTTTGCGACTCCCGAGGCTAGCGCACATCATCGCGAGCTGCTGCGAAACTGGGGATCGATCCTTTTCCCCGATTCGGGCATTGCGATTTCACTTCATTTCTGGCTGTTGGGTGTCGTGTTGTCAGAGGCCGGGCTGCGCCCGCCACTCTGGCCAACTCGAGGAACCTGCCTGCCCGGCGGCACGTGCGTCAGGGTATGCACGAAACGCAGCTTGCCCTTCTCTACGCGAAAGAGGTGGGTATCCGGCAGTCCGTCCACACCGAATGTACAGAACGCGACAACCGCGCCAATCGTCTCGTCGACGATGAAGCGCCGCGCCACGATATTGACGCCGCTCGGAACGCCGACCTGGCAGCTATCTTCCGGGACGCCTTTGCCTGTGCGGATACCGCCTTCGGTCCGGTTGCAGGGATATCCCCAAGGCACCAAATCGACCTTCTGCTCCAAAAAAGCATCCAGGTACGCATTGGCCACGGCGACCAGGGTATCGCGGCTGTCGCGTTGTCCCACTGCAATCTCTCCCCAGTCCTCAGAGGGCGACCATTTGAAGTAGTTATCCGCATTGAATAGCCAGTCTCCTTGCTGGGTCACCAGCGACTCGATTTCTGCAATCTTGTCGTGATTGACCCTGAGGCGCGTGCCGATGACATAGGGGTGGCTACTATCCGTAACGATCAGTTCTGTAAATGTCTGACATGTCGCTGGGTCGATCAAAGTTCGATGGAAATCGATCTTCAGCGGTCTCTCGATGACACCTGATTTGATATCGACGATTTGCATGTCTTCGATATAGGCAAACCCCTTCGCCAGCGGCATGCTGGAAGGGTCGCCCTTGCTTTGAGCCGCCATGTAGAGACTGCTCGCAGCTTGCAGGCCATCCCTCGTGCACCCCAGCTGCGCGAAACTGGTGACTGGCCCGAGGAGCCCGACCGAGAGCACGATCCATTGACAAACAATACGGCTCATCGAACTGCCCCTTTCACTCGGCGTCGGGCGAGTTAGTTTAGTTCCGAGGTCTATAGAACGGGCATCAGGATACACCAAGGGCCATCTCTGACGAGCAGTCACTTCTCCACAGCTCGATCGCCGACTTCAAGGGTCAGCAGTCAAAATGGCAATCAGTGGCGACTCGTTGGGCGAAAGCGCTAGTATTCTACCCTACGGCCGTGGCCGTTCTCGACCGAAGCCCACATGACTAAACCAAAGAGCTTGCCAAAGACCAAAAGCGACTTTCAACACCTGGCGGCTGAACTGGCGGCAATCGGGAGGGATTTTTATGCACGAGGGTGGCTACTCGGTACGAGTGGAAACCTTAGCGCCGTCTGGCAACGTGAGCCTCTGCGCCTGGCCATCACGGCGAGCGGCCTCGACAAAGGCCATCTGCTGCCTGGACAGATCCTGGAAGTCGATGCCCACCAAACGGTCCTCCGCGGCAAGGGCAAACCATCGGCGGAAGCCTCTCTTCACCTTTCGGTCGTCCGCGCACGAGCCGCAGGTTCGGTGCTGCATACGCACTCCGTTTGGTCGACAGTTGTTTCGCAGAAGTACCCCGGCGAAGGCGACATCGAAATCAGCGGCTATGAGATGCTGAAAGGCCTAGAAGGCATACGTAGTCACGACCATACGGAGCATTTGCCGATACTTGAGAATTCACAAGATATGAAGGACCTGTCGGGACGAGTGACTAGCCTGCTCGACGACCATCCGGCGATCCACGGCTTTCTCATCCGTGGCCACGGGCTATACACGTGGGGAGCAACTCTGGCAGAGGCGAAGCGTCACGTCGAAATACTGGAATTCTTAGCCGAAGTCCTGGGCCGTTCTGGGGCCGCGGTGAGCCGCGCATGAGTCTTTTGTGGTATTTTTCTGATAGGGAGAAACGCCATGGCAGTCGTGCGGATTCCTGACGAGCAGCGCACTCTCACAGGTTTTGAAGTAGTGCGTGATTATCTTGGCCAAATCGGAATCGAATACGAGCGCTGGAGTTCCGGCACTTCGCTTCGAGCCGATGCGACAGCTGAACAAGTTCTCGAGGCCTACGCCGGTGAGATTAGCCGTCTGAAGGAAAGAGGTGGGTACACCACGGCCGACGTGATCGACATTAGCTCAGCCACGCCTGGACTCGAGGCAATGCTTGCGAGGTTCAATATCGAACACTGGCACGACGAGGACGAAGTCCGATACATTCTCGCCGGCCGCGGGCTTTTTCACATTCATCCACAAAACGGTCCGGTAGTCGCGATTGAGGTGGGTGAAGGTGATTTGATCCGCGTCCCACGCGGCACTCGCCACTGGTTCGCCTTGTGTGGCGACCGCCGGATTAGAGCCATTCGGCTATTTCAAAATACGTCCGGCTGGACTCCGCATTATACGAGCAGTGGGGTTGACCGCAATTACGAGCCTGTCTGCCTCGGACCAGAGTACATTCAGCTGCAATCCCAGGCCAAGTAACGGGCGTGGCGTCGATCGATTTCGCGCGAGTTAAGGTCGTTTTGCTCGACGTTGAAGGCACCACTACGCCCATCGATTTTGTGTACCACACACTGTTCGGTTATGCGCGAGCGAACCTTCCGTCGTTTCTGCAAAGCCATCAAAACGACTCCGACGTTCGAAAGTATCTTAGCGAATTGAAGGCCCAAAACGCGATCGACGAACGAGAAGGCCGCACGCCGCCGCTATGGGTAGCTGACGCCGCAAAGGAGGAGGAGATAGCCTCGGCCACGCACTTTGCCCTGTGGCTGATGGACCGTGATAGCAAGATCGGCCCGCTCAAGGCAGTTCAGGGACTGGTTTGGCAACAAGGATACCGGTCGGGCGATTTGAAAGGCGAGGTCTTTCCGGACGTTCCAAGGGCATTTGATCGCTGGCGCAGCCAAGGGAAAGACATTGCAGTTTATTCTTCAGGCAGCGAACTGGCTCAGAGACTTCTGTTCAGCACCACGGCATTCGGCGACTTGTCCGTTCAGATCCGCGCCTTCTTCGACACCCGTGTGGGAGCAAAGAGCAGTGCAGAAAGTTACGCGAGAATCGCGGCTTCGACCAGTCATCCCGCCGATCAGTTCCTTTTCCTCTCGGACGTGGCCGCGGAGCTCGATGGGGCTCGCTTGGCGGGCATGCAGACGGGGCTCGTAGTCAGGTCGGAGAGCCTGAGTACTGTTTCGCAAGCCCACCCGATTCTCAAGAATTTTGACCGTCTCTAGTGAACTATCGGGGAGCGGACAAAGTAGCGAACCAGACGACCATTCCAAGCCCGACCCCCAGGAGTCCTATCCCCCACTCTACCAGATGGATCTCAATAGCCAGATATCACCGTGAACCGGCTTGCTGCTGACGGCTTGAGGGGTCAAGGCCACGCTCTCCAAAAGGTGGGGAGTGTGACCTAGGTGTCCGCTACGATGTGTCACCCGTCTTTCCGGCCGCTCCTTGCGAAACGAAGCTACGGTAGCAAACGTCGTACAAAGGCGTGTCCGTGTAGGGTCGCATGTTTGAGCGGCTACCGACCCAGTGTCGGAACGCTTTTGCAAAGCTCTCAAAAAGGGCGGCGTTATACTGAATCACCAAAGGCGAGGCGCCCAATTCGACCCCCGGCCCGCCAGCGCCAGAGAGTCTTTGACCTATGGTCCAACCATCCGGGAGTGAGACAGATTCGGCAAGGTGGAGGGAACCACCAACGCGGCTTAGGGGAAAGCCTTTAGCTAGAGCTGCCGTTTGTAGTGCCAATGCAGCCGGTCTCTCAGCGTAGGGGGGCTGCAGATGAGGACGAAATGCCTGAATGGACTGTAAAGCCTGGTTTTGAGGACACCTCCACCTTGCCTGCACCGCCCCAATCGCCTGCCGCTCGGGGCCCCCAGCGCCAGAGAAAACGTCGCGCATGGCTATGGGTGATCGCCATTCTCGTGTTCGCCGGCGCAGGCGGATTTCTCTATTATCAGCAACAAGCCGCCGAGCAAGAACAGCAAAAGGCAAAAGCGAACGAGAGCTCAAGGCCCATACCGGTAACGGAGGCGATTGCGACCAAGGGCCCCATGGCGATTTATGTCGAAGCCCTCGGCACCGTTACGCCCGTTTACACTGTAACCGTCACAAGCCGCGTGCAAGGCCAGATCATGAAGGTGTACTACCGCGAAGGCCAGACGGTCCGCAAAGGCGACCCGCTGCTCGACATCGATCCGCGGCCGTATGAAGCAGCGCTCACGCAAGCCGAGGGACAGCTTGCGCGTGACACTGCTTTACTCAACGAAGCGCGCATCGATCTGGACCGCTACCGTACGGCATTAGCTAGGAACGCCATCGCGCAGCAACAGGTCTATGATCAAGAGCAAACGGTTCATCAGGATGAGGGCACGGTTCAAAACGATCAGGGGGCCGTCGACAACGCGAAAGTGAATCTCGCGTACTGCCATATCACCTCTCCCATCGATGGCCGAGTAGGCCTGCGCCTGGTCGATCCAGGCAACATCGTGCAGGCGAACAGTACCACGGCGCTGGTCGTCATTACCCAGCTCGAACCCATCACCGTCATCTTCAGCGTGGCCGAGGATTACCTTTCCGAAATCCAGCAGCAACTGAGGCGCGGAGAGAGATTGAAAGTTGACGCTCTCGATCGCGCCCAGGAGAAAACGATCGCCAGCGGCTCGTTGCTAACTCTGGATAATCAAGTAGACACGACGACCGGTACGGTGAAGCTGAAAGCGATTTTCGACAACAAGGACAACTCTCTCTTCCCCAATCAGTTCGTCAACGCAAGGCTTCTCGTCGAGACCCAGCAAAATGCAACTCTGATTCCAACTCCGGGAATTCAACGCAACTCCCAACAAGCTTTCGTCTACGTCATCAACCAGGATCAAATCGCGTCAGTAAAAAATGTCACGGTGGGCGCGAGCGATGGAAATTTTACTGCGGTTCAAGGCATCGAGCCGGGTGAGCTGGTAGCCGTGAACGGTTTCGACAAACTGCAGGACGGCATCAAAGTGGAAGTACGCGGACAAAGAAATCAGAAAGGGCAGACACCGCAAGGCCCCAGAAGCTCAAACGGAGATCAGTCACCGTGAGTCCGTCGCGACAGTTTATTCTTCGGCCTGTCGCGACCTCATTATTGATGGCGGCGATTCTGCTCGTGGGGTTCGTCGCGTACACCCAGTTGCCGATTTCAGCCCTGCCGGAGGTCGATTACCCGACCATTCAGGTCATTACGTTCTACCCCGGGGCCAGCCCAGACGTGATGGCTTCTGCGGTAACCGCTCCCCTTGAGCGTCAGTTCGGCGAAGTTCCGGGCCTCAGCCAGATGACCTCCACGAGTTCGGATGGAAGCTCCGTCATCGTCCTGCAATTTGAGCTAAGCCTGAATATCGACGTGGCCGAACAAGAGGTACAAGAAGCAATCAATGCCGCCCAAACCTACTTGCCTCCCGATCTTCCCACCCCGCCCATTTATAGCAAAACGAATCCCGCGGACACGCCGGTTCTGACACTGGCGCTTACATCCAAGACCATGCCGCTGTCGCAAGTCGAGGACCTCGCGGATACGAGACTCGCCCAGAAGATCTCGCAGCTGCAGGGCGTGGGGCTCGTAAGCATAAGCGGCGGCCAAAAGCCAGCCGTTCGCGTGCAGGTCAACCCCACACTGCTTTCGTCATACGGAATCAACCTCGAAGACGTTCGCGCGGCTCTGCAGCAGACCAGCCTTGACCTGGCCAAGGGAAATTTCGACGGCGCGCGGCAGGATTATCAAATCGACGCAAACGATCAATTGACCAAGAGCGCCGACTTCAGAAATGTCGTGGTGGCTTATCGCAACGGCGCACCAGTTTTGCTATCGGATGTCGCGAACATCGTGGACGGCGCTGAGAATGTGAAGCAGGCCGCTTGGATGAACACGACGCCCGCCGTAATTGTAAATATCCAGCGGCAGCCAGGGGCTAACATCATCCAGGTAGTCGATCGCATTCAGAGACTCCTGCCGTATCTGCGCACCAGCCTGCCCGCCTCGGTTCAGGTTTCCGTTGTCAGCGACCGCACCACGACGATTCGAGCATCGGTGAAGGACGTTGAATTTGAATTGATGCTGACCGTGGCCCTGGTCGTAATGGTGATCTTCCTGTTTCTTCGGAGCTTTTCGGCCACCATCATCCCCAGCGTCGCTGTCCCTCTCTCCCTGATTGGCACGTTCGCCGTGATGTATCTAGCGGGCTACAGCCTGAACAACCTGACTTTGATGGCGCTCACCATTTCGACGGGCTTCGTCGTCGACGACGCCATCGTGATGATCGAAAACATCGCCCGTTTCATTGAGGAGGGCGACAAACCGCTCGAGGCAGCCTTAAAAGGATCCGAGCAAATCGGATTCACGATCATCTCGCTGACGATTTCGTTGATTGCCGTTTTGATCCCCTTGCTTTTCATGGGAGACATCGTCGGGCGGCTCTTCCGCGAATTTGCTGTTACCCTGGCCGTCACCATTTTGGTGTCGGCTGCCGTCTCGCTGACACTAACTCCCATGATGAGCGCGCGCCTGCTCAAGCACACGCCGCGGGATCAGCAGGGCAGCTTCTTTAAGTGGTCCGAAGACCTGTTCGATAGGGTCATCGAAGCGTATGGCAGAAGCCTTCAGTGGGTGCTGCGCTATCAGACTGTCACGCTTCTGGTGGCAGTCGGAACGCTCGTACTTACCATCCTCTTGTATGTCATCGTGCCTAAGGGCTTTTTCCCGGGGCAAGACACCGGAATCATCCAAGGATTTTCTCAGGCGCCGGAGACAATTTCCTTCCCCGCGATGTCCGAGCGCCAACAAGCATTGGCCAAGGTTATTCTCCAGGATCCGGCGGTCGAAAATATCTCTTCTTTCATAGGCGTGGACGGCACGAATACGACTCTGAACAGCGGACGTATCTTGATTACGCTGAAGCCCCTAGAGCAGCGACGAAGCAGCGCTGCCGATATCGTTCGTCGGCTCCAGCCAAAGCTCCAGCAGATAGAAGGCATCACCCTATACATGCAACCGGTACAGGACCTGACGGTTGAGGACCGCGTGAGCCGAACCCAGTATCAGTACACACTGGAGGACCCGGATCCGAACGAGCTGAATACCTGGACCGCAAGGTTCGTGCAGAAACTGCAAGCCCTTCCACAGTTAAGGGATGTCGCCACGGACCAACAAACCTCTGGGCTCGCCGCCTCACTCGTGATTGATCGCGTAACGGCGTCGCGAATGGGAATCACACCGCAAGTGATCGACGAGACTTTGTACGATGCCTTCGGGCAGCGGCAAATCTCGACACTGTACACGCAACTCAATCAATACCACGTCGTGCTAGAGACCATGCCCGAGTTTCAGCAGAATCCGGATAAATTGAACGATATTTACGTACGCTCGGCGACGGCGCCTACATCCCCAGGTAGTTCTTCGAGCGGTCCGTCGGCGAGCGCCGGAACATCAGGACCCGCTGCCAACGCGACGGTGACCCCATCCACGGTACCCGTTGTCACCAGCGCGAATGGCGCAGCGGTGCCCCTGAGCACGTTTGCCCACTTCGAAAATACATCGGCCCCTCTAGCCATCAACCATCAAGGGCAATTTCCAGTGGTTACGATTTCATTCAATTTGGCTCGGAATGCTTCTCTTGGCGAAGCAACAAAAGCTATCAACAACATCAAGGACCAGATCGGAATGCCCTTAAGCATTCAGGGCGCGTTTCAAGGTACTGCGGCATCGTTTCAGGCTTCACTCGCGAGTGAGCCGCTGCTGATTCTCGCAGCGCTCGTGACCGTGTATATCGTGCTCGGCGTCCTTTACGAGAGCTACATCCACCCCATCACGATTCTCTCGACGCTGCCCTCAGCCGGGGTCGGCGCGATCCTGGCCCTGATCATCTGCCGCACAGAGTTGAGCATCGTTGCGCTCATCGGGATCATCCTGCTGATCGGGATCGTCAAGAAGAATGGAATCATGATGATCGACTTTGCCCTGGAAGCGGAGCGCAAAGAAGGCAAGAACGCGACCGACGCGATCTACCAAGCCTGCCTGCTCCGCTTTCGCCCGATCATGATGACGACGATGGCTGCGTTGCTCGGCGGACTTCCGCTTGCACTCGGCTCGGGGATTGGCTCTGAATTGCGCCGC
>Ga0126371_10003471_pt1 | contig 13815 bp, 10 predicted proteins | sample PanSoiMetaPlot_4_FD_110145 | JGI IMG/M metagenome (GOLD analysis project Ga0126371, IMG submission 110145) | Tropical forest soil microbial communities from Panama - MetaG Plot_4 | ecosystem: Environmental > Terrestrial > Soil > Tropical forest > Bulk soil | place: Panama | collected 2016-02-17 | reverse complement strand
GTTGCTGACTTGCTTTACCGATTCCGCCGGGTTTGTGACATTTCACGGGCCGATGGTGACCAAGGACTTCGCGCACGAGGATGGAGTCGATCTGGCGTCGTGGGACGCGGCATTGTCGGGAATTGCCGAGTGGGAGGCAGGAGGGACAGCGGATACACAAGCGGACGGATTGATTGATGGCGACGGGGAGGGGATTTTATACGGTGGCTGTCTTTCATTGCTGGTTGCGTCGCTCGGGACGCCGCACGAGATTCGGACATCGGGAACGATTCTGTTCATTGAGGATGTGAACGCCCGGCCGTTTCAGATTGACCGCATGCTGATGCAGTTGAAGCTGGCAGGAAAGTTTAACGGTGTGCGCGGAATTGTGTTCGGCGAGATGCTCGATTGCGTGCAGACCCAGAATCAGGGCTACACGCTGCAGGAAGTAATTCTGAGAATTGTCGGCGGCCTGGGAATTCCGATGGCGTACGGCTTGCGCTCGGGGCACGTTACCCGGAAGAACATCACACTTCCGATTGGAGTGCGCGCAGGTTTGAGTGTAAGTGGCGGGAGAGCGCAGCTTAAGATACTGGAGGCGGCGACATCGCCGTAGCTTTTGCAGGTTGCGGAGATTCATGGCAGACACGAAGCACATTCATCTGATCGGAATTTGCGGGACGGCGATGGCGTCGCTCGCGGGGATGTTGAAGGAGCGCGGCTTTCGCGTGACGGGATCGGACGCCGCCGCGTATCCGCCGATGTCGGATTTTTTGGCGTCGCTGCGGATACCGGTGGCGCAGCCATTCGATCCGAAGAACCTTTCGCCGGTACCCGATCTTGTTGTGGTTGGCAACGCGATCTCACGCGGCAACGTTGAACTGGAGCATGTGCTCGACGTGCGCATTCCGTTCTGCTCTTTGCCGCAACTTCTGCACGACGAATTTTTGCGTGATAAGGAAGTGCTCGTCGTTGCAGGCACGCATGGAAAAACGACGACCACATCGATGCTGTCGTGGATCTTTCAAACGGCGGGCATGGAGCCGTCGTTTTTGATTGGCGGGATTGCCGAGAACTTCGGTTCGAGTTTTTCGCTGGGAGCGGGGAAGCACTTCATTCTGGAAGGCGACGAGTATGATACGGCGTTCTTCGACAAGGGCCCGAAGTTCCTGCACTACTTTCCGGATTCAATCATCCTGACTTCGGTTGAGTTCGATCACGCGGACATTTACAAAGACCTTGATGCCGTCGAGACCTCGTTTAAACGCCTCGTAAACCTGGTGCCCCGCCGCGGGCGTGTCGTGGCTTTCGACACGGGCGAGAGTGTGAACGGGTGCGTGGCGAAGGCGTTTTGTCCGGTGGATCGCTATGGCATGCGTGACGGATCGGACTGGCAGATTGCTGATCTGCGCTTCGAACCGTCGCGGACGACTTGGACCATTGTTCGCGAAGGAAAGGCCTGGGCAAATTTCGAGTTTGCACTGGCTGGCGAATACAACGTGTTGAACGCGACCGCGGCGACGGCTCTGGCCTCGTCGTGTGGAATTCCGGTTGAGAAGATTCAGCACGCGCTCAAGACATTCAAGAGCGTGAAGCGACGCCTGGAAGTGAAGGCCGAGGTGAACGGCATCACGATCATCGACGACTTTGCGCACCACCCGACAGCCATCGCATCGACACTGACCGCGCTCCGCGGACGTTATCCTGGCCGTCGGCTGTGGGCGATCCTCGAACCGCGCTCAAATACGCTGCGCCGGAATGTGTTTCAGCATGAACTGGTCAAGAGCCTGGGACTGGCGGATGAGGTCATCGTGGCCGGCGTGTTCAAATCGGACGCGATCCCTCCTGCTGAGAGGCTCGACCTGATGGCAGTCGGCGCAGAACTGCAGGAGAGCGGCAAACACGCGCGCATCATTTCGGGAGTCGATGGCATTGTGCAGGTGGTAGCGCCCGAGCTGCGCAGCGGAGACGTGGTCGCCATCCTGTCTAACGGCGGTTTCGATGGCATCTACGAAAAGCTTCCGGCACGATTGAACCGACAAGGCGTAGCATCCAGCAGGAAGAATCCTCTGGAGGCATCCGCGAAAGCATGATCCGAGCCAGTTCGTGGAGGTCACTCATCGTCTTTGGCATGACGTGGCTTTTTCCCGTAGCGCTATTTTCCCAGCCAAACTCCACTCACCAAACGCAAGGAGATCGGATCCTCTATACGGTCTCGCTTGCCGGAACTCGAACCCATCTGGTTCACGTTGAAATGCGACTACCCGCGGGTGAGGCCGCGCGCGCTGTGCAACTGCCCGTATGGAACGCGACCTACCAGATCCGGGACTTTTCCCAGTACGTGAACTGGGTCAAGGCCAAAGCCCCAAATGGAAATCTTCTGCCGCTGTTGCACACCGACAAGACCACGTGGCGAATGGAAGGCGCCCAGGATGGAGCCATCGTCGAGTACGAGATCTTCGCCGACGAAGGCGGCCCTTACGGCGCTCAACTCAACCCGCATCACGCGTTCTTCAATCTTGCCGAAATCCTGATGTATGCCGTCGACGGGCGTGCGCTAGGCATCGACGCATCTTTCACCGACGTGCCGTCAGGCTGGAAGATTGCGACGCCGCTTGAGAGTACCGGTCCCGGATTTCAAGCCGCCAACTACGACCGGCTGGTCGATTCGCCGGTGGAGATCGGCAACTTCGACGAGGCTGATTTCGACGAGGGTGGGGGGCATTACCGTGTCATCGTCGACGCAGACAAAGCCGACTACAACCTCGGCAAGATTGTCGCCGATCTTCAGAAGATCGTGGCGGCTGCAACGGCATGGATGAACGACCGGCCCTTCCAGACCTATATGTTCCTCTATCACTTTCCTAGGCACCGTGGCGGCGGCGGGATGGAACATGCGTATGCGACCGCCATCGATCTGAACCCCGAAGCGCTGAAGAATACGATGGAGGTTCTCGACATCGTCTCGGCCCACGAGTTCTTCCATCTGTGGAACGTAAAGCGTATCCGGCCGCAGTCGCTGGAGCCGATCGACTACACGAAGGAGAACTACACGCGCGCGCTGTGGTTCAGCGAAGGAGTGACCAGCACGGTCGAGGGCATCATCCTGAACCGGGCAGGATTGCTGAAAGAACAGCGCTACCTGCAAATACTGGGCGAGCAGATTTCGTATCTGCAAAGTAGTCCGGCGCGCCCACTGCAATCGGCGGAGGAGTCGAGCCTGGACGCGTGGCTCGAGCGTTATTCGTATTACAGCCAGCCAAAGCGCAGCATTTCTTATTACAACGTGGGCGAGTTGCTTGGCGTGACGCTTGATCTCGCCATGCGCGAAAACAGCCACGGCCAAGCTTGTCTGCGCGATCTCTTCCAGTGGATGAACCGGAACTACGCGCAGCAAAGAACGTTCTTTCCTGACTCACAGGGAGTAGATCAAGCCGCCGCGGCGGTCTCTCACGCAGATTACTCTTCGTTCTTTCACAAGTACGTGAGCGGTGTGGAAGAGATCCCATGGGACGATTTCTTCCGCACGGTCGGCCTACACGTGGTGCGCAAAAAGGTCAGCGTCGCCGAGGTCGGATTCGTGGCTGGGCGAAGCTTCGATCAGCCTGCCACCGTCGCGCAGGTCGATGCGGGAAGCGAAGCCGAGAAGGCCGGCCTTGCCATTGGCGATCTTCTGCTCGCAATTAATGGTCACGAGCCGGGACCGGATTTTGAGCGCAAGCTGCAGCAACTACGCACCGGCGACACATTGAAGGTTCGTGTCCGAGGCGACAACGGAGAACGCGAGTTGCACTGGAAGGTCGCCGCCCGGGAAGAAGTTGAGTTTGAATTGCAGGATGTGGAGAATATCTCGGCACAACAGCAAGCCAGCCGGGCGGCCTGGCTGAAGGGCGAATGTCAGTCCGCGGGAGACGCGCGTCCTTGATCCGAACCATCCTGATGCTCACCTTCTGGACGCTGGCGCTCCCCTTCGCGGTCATTCTTGGTTTCCCCTGGACCTACATCACCCACGACATCAGCTTTCTCTACCGCATGAGCATGTGGGGGGCGTGGACCGGCGTTAGGCTCGCCGGAGTGAAGATTGAACCGATCGGACTTAAAAAGCTCGATTCGGCACGCACCTACATCTTCATGTCGAACCACACCTCGAACCTGGACCCGCCAATTCTGTTGCCCCTCATTCCGAGGCGAACATCGGTTATGGCGAAAAAGGAATTGTTTAGCTACCCGCTTCTTGGTGAGACGATGCGGATCGGTTCGCTTGTGCCCGTGGATCGCGGGAACCGGGATGCCGGTATTGCCGCGGTTCGCGCGGCCGCTGACGTGATCCGGCAAGGCATCAACATGACAATTTATGTCGAAGGAAAGCGCTCATTCGATGGTAAGCTGCTGCCGTTTAAGAAGGGGCCTTTCTATCTCGCAGTCGAGTGTGGCGTGCCGGTCGTGCCTGTGACGATCGTGGGGACACACGAAATTATGCCCAAGGCGAGGTTTCAAATCTCGCCCGGAACAGCGAAGATCATCTTCCACGAACCGATCGAACCGGCTGAGTTCGGCAGCCGCGAGTGCCTGATGGAGAGAGTTCGCGCAGCCATCAATCAAGGGCTGCCGCCGCAATATCAGACCTGAAGCCCATGTTGCGCAGTGCGATCGTCGCGACGCTCGCAGCTCTTTCGGTGGTTGCGGTCCCGCCTGCGTTCGGTGATCTGCAAAAAGACCTGCGCCACACCTACGCCGGAAAAATTCTCTCGCTTCGAATTCCCAACAATCTGGACGTTCTACACTTTGACGCGAACGGCGAGTCGGCTCATCCAAGCAACGGCGAGCCCTGGACGACCTGCAGCCTATTCCGCGTGAAGAAAATCGGGGTGAGTTTTGCGCAGATCGTGATCGAGGGCGGCCGCCAGGCCGTGATTCTTAGCCCGGATCAGGTGAAGAAGTTGCTGCTCGTTGAGCTGGACCGGCCGGTGCACATCACTATTGATCGGCACAGTTCGGTGCACACGCTGGCAGATCTCAATCCACTTTTAGGGCGTATTTTCCTGCCAGGAGATCTGATCGCGCGCATGTCAGCGGCGTGGCGTTCGGAGGTGGATCTCAACCGCGATCTCGCCGACATCTCGAGCGATACTCCGGACGGACGAATCGGCGTGCTCGCGCAGAACCGCCCGGTGTACGTGGTGACCGCGCTACCCACGCCACCGATGGCGATCTATAAACCGATGCCGAGCTTTCACGGAAAAGCTCGTTCGAAGAAGGCCGCGGGAACGTTTCGCGTGCGGATGGTCGTGAATGAGAAAGGATTTCCGGAAATCCTCGAGGTGCTGCAGCACCTGCGGGAAGGATTGGACAACCGCGCGCTCGCTGCCGTATCTCAATGGAGGTTCAAGCCCGCACTGCGAGAGAGTTCGCCGGTGGCGGCGATGTTAATCGTGGATGTGAAGGTGCGGGCGGAGTAGACGTTGAAGCGCGCCTGCTGTTCGAGTGGATTGTTCCGAGAGAGTTTCCGCGACGAACCTAGATCACTGTGACGTCTTCCCCTGGCTGCGCACAACCTTCATCAGGTCCGGCAAGCGATTGAACACGGCCGAACAGCGGAGCCATAACTTATTATCGATCGCAGGATAGCCGCTCACCACAGCGCCGGCAGGAACGTCGTTCGGAATTCCACTCTGCGCGGTCGCGATTGCGCCGTCCCCAATTTTGCAGTGGCCGGCGACGCCGACCTGTCCGGCGAGAATGACGTTCTTGCCGACATCAGTGGATCCGGCCAGCCCGGCCTGCGCACAGAGCAACGTGTTTTCTCCGACACGCGAACCGTGCCCGACCTGCACGAGATTGTCGATGCGTGCGCCGCGGCCCACGCGCGTTTCCCCAATGCTGGCGCGATCCACACAGGCGTTCGCCTGCACCTCGACGTCGTCTTCCAGAACAGCAGGGCCGGATTGCACGATCTTGTGCCAGCGTCCCACGTCGTCTTTGGCGAAGCCGAACCCATCGGCGCCGATGACCGCGCCGTTTTGCAGCACCACGTTGTCACCGAGGCGGCAGCCTTCGCGAACGACGGCGTGGGCATGGGCGAAGAAGTCGCTGCCGATGGTGACATCGCGGTAAATCACAGCGTGAGCGAGCAACACTGCGTTAGGGCCGATGGAGACGTTCTCGTCGATAACCACGTAAGGGCCGATGTGCGCCTTCTTGCCAACCCGGGCCGAAGGATGCACGACGGCGGTCGGGTGTGTCCCGGGCCGGTACTGGGGAGGTTGGTAAAAGAGTTCGATAGCCCGGGCAAACGTCAGGTAAGGATTTTTGGAGCGCAGCAGGGCCACGGGAACGGCAGGGAAATTTTCCGAGACGATCACCGCGGAGGCCTTCGTGGTTTTCGCAGCGGAGGCATACTTCGGATTCGCGACGAAGGTGATCTGACCGGTGGTGGCTTCTTCGATGCCGGCGACGCCGGTGATTTCCGTGTTGGGGGAGCCGTTTTCCAGACGAGCTTCGAGAGCTTCAGAGAGCTGGGAGAGTTGCATAGGATTTTTCCGATGAAAGAACCTGTGATTGTAACGGAGGCGAGCAGGCTTTCTGTAATGTGGCCGTATCGATTACAGCTAAACGAAGGCCGGAGACTAGAAACCTTTTGCGTGACAACATTGAATTGATGACGCACGAGAATCAAAAAGCACTGAACCCACTCGCTCGTCGGGCTTCGGAACGGCTGCAATCAGAATTTCCTTCCTGGCGAGGATATCTGAGCAATCATGACGGAGAGGTCGAGTTGGTGGTGCCAGCGCCTGCAGACTCGCAGGCTGGCTATTTCGTGGCCTTTAGTCACGAAAATCGACTGTGGGTACGTTTTGCTCCTCCCTATCTCTCGTACGCAGTGGATGACGAGGAAGAAATGGTTTCAATCGTTCGAAGGGCTCACCACCGACGAGATCGTCTTCAAGCTGACGATGCATGGCGACGAGTGGGTTGAGACGACGCTGGCGGAACGATCGGAGGAGTCCGAACTAAACCCAGGGCAGACGATCCGTTTTGTCTCCTGGTCGGGAAAGTTCGATAGATAACTTTGGCGCTACTCCCCAAACATCGGTACCTGCAATTGATCTTCAGGACGTCTCCGCTGGCGGTGCGTTCCCCCGATGACCGCGAGCACGGTCACCGAATCAAGTGCGGTGCGGGGGACGAAGATGCGCTGTGTATTAGAGCGCAAATCCGGCGGATTGATCAGGTAGCCCTCCGGAACCTGCAGCGCGAGGTCGTTTGGGATCAAGCCTTCCAGGATCTCGCCGTCTTTGAACTTCAGGCGTATCCACAGGCCTTCGGTCCGCGGCCGGCTGGTGAATGTTTTGCGGGTAAGTGACTCGGAGTCGCCGAACTCGCGAACGAAAAAGACTCCCTTGATCTCCTTCAGGTCGACACCGATGACATTCCCGGCGGTGTTGAGCACCTCAAGCTTGCCGTCGTGAATAAAGTTCGCGGGGGCCACGTAGCCCGAGATGGAGTCGCGGTCCACCTTCCGCACGATTACTTTCTTGTGGGTCGAAGGCATTGAGAGATCAGCTTCGGGACGGGCGTTGCGGCGTGCGCCACGAAGCACGCTGAAATTCTCGCATCTTTTTGAGCGGAAACAGCTAAATTGCGCGGGCACAGTAGCCAAAAAATTAACCTTGTGTTATTTTCTCTAGCTTGCTGCCATCCGTCTGCCAGTTTATAAGCCCATTGTATGCAGCCACTTAGGTGGAACGATATGGGCCAGTTGTGCGAGTAAAGGTGACCCTGTGGAAATCTTGTGCAAATCCACGGTCCAGCTGGTCACGGTGAGGTTTGTGTAAGAAAGCATGGCCGACTACATCTACACCATGGAAATCCGGCTGACGCCGGACCAGCAAAAAGGCGCAAACCTCGTACAAGAGATAGCTCGAGCCGCCGGGATGAATCTTTACCTCACCGGCGGAGCTATCCGCGACATCATCAGCGGATTCCCGATCCGCGACCTCGATTTCACCGTCCAGGGCAATCCCCTCAGGCTCCAAAAGGATCTGGAAAAAGCGGGGGCTGTGCTTGCCGGGATCGATGAAGACGTGAAGACGCTGTACCTGCAGCTGCCGGGAAATGTGCGCACCGAAATCAGCATGGCGCGCACCGAACGCTACGACAAGATTGGCAAGCCCCCGGTCATCGCGCCGGCCACGATCATCGAAGATCTGCGGCGACGCGACTTCACCTTTAACGCGATGGCGCTCTCGCTGAACCCAGGGTCGCGCGGCTTGTTGATGGATCCGTTCAACGGCGTGGCTGACATCGAAGCGAAGTTGATCCGCGTGTTGCAGAATTACGCATTCCTGGAAGATCCGTCTCGGATGATTCGCGCCACGCGCTTTGCGGCGCGTTTCCACTGGCCGCTCGAGGAAAGAACGCAGGCGCGCCTTGAGTCGGCCAAAGAGAACAATTACATCGAGCACATTTCCGACAAGGCCATCGGTCACGAAATCGAGCAGATCGCCTACGAAGAAGACCCGCTGCATATTCTCCGTGTCCTTGAAAAGGAAGATTGGCTTAAGGTCCTGAGCGCGCATTGGACGACCGCCAAGGTTGATACGAACGGATTGAGCCAGCTCATCAAGACCAAGCAGCAGATGAACGAGCTTGGGTATCAGCCCGATCCGGCGCCGGCGGTGATGTACTTCATCACGTCGCGCCTGGGCGACAAAGAAATTGCCGACATGCGCAGGCTGATTCCGCGCAAGACGCTGGTCGAAGCCTGGAAGGATCTCGAGGACAATGCGAAGGATCTGGCGAAGAAGCTGACGGGCAAGGAGTCGGCCACACCGTCGCGGACGTGGCAGGTGCTGTCGAGTGCGCGCCCGGAGATGACGCTGTTTCTCGCCGTAACGGCGCGGCAGCAAACCGTCCTGCAGAAGATCAAGAACTTTTTCACCAAGTGGCGGCAGGTGCAACAGAAGATTCCGTTGCCCGAGATGACGGAGCTTCACATCACGCCGCAGCTGCCGGAGTATCCGAAGATCGCGAACGACGTGTTCATGCTGCTGCTCGATGGCAAGTTGCGCTCGCGCACCGAAACTTTAAAGTTTCTGAAGCCCCTGGCGCCTCCGCCTCCACCTCCGCCGCCTCCACCGCCAGCGAAGCGCGGACGCGGGGCCAAAGCCGCGGCTGCAGCAGCAGCCGAAGCCGCCACTCCTACAGCGGTCGCCGGGAAAAAGAAGGGGAAGGCCGGTCCGGCGACAGCGGCCGCGCCAACTCCGGCGGTTCCACCCAAGCCAGATACGAAAGGGAAGGCGTCCGCGCCGCCGAAGGCGGTCCCGGTGAAGACGACGCCGCCCAAACCGGCCAAGAAGGCCTCGACGCCCCCGGCACCTGCGAAAAAGGCCAAGCCCAACAACAAGAAGAAGCGCTGATTGCCCATTGGCCGTTCGGGCTGTCCTAATGTGTACGAAAGTTGAGTGGGGCTGGTTGCCCGAAACGGCGCTATAATAGCGGCATGCGGCGGCTTGTGTTGACGGCGGCTTTGCTCTGCTTCGCGCTGGTTCCGCTCACACTACGTGCTCAACGCGGCGGTGGAATGAACGGCGTCGCGGGACACTCGGGCTTCAGCGGTCACTCCGGGATGAGGGCCGGTGGTTTCAGCGGCGGAGTGCGCGGCCCTGGAATGATGTCGGGCGGGCATGCCCCCAATGGATTCCATCATCCGGGAACCTGGCACGGCACGGTTCATCACACCCATTCCGGTCCGAATCTCGTCATAGGGTTCCGCACGCATTTTCGCTATCCGTACTACGCGTATGCGCCGTTCGGCTACTACAGTCCGTTCGCGTGGGATTGGTACAACTCGTCGTACGACCGCTCGAATGACGACAACTACGTGATGCAGCGGCAGACCCAGCAGCAGTTTGATCAACTGTACCAGCAGATTCAGGATCTGCGCGACGAGCGGGATGAGCGGCAGTACAGCCAGGTTCCAGCGCCGCCGGCAGCGCCAACGGCTGCACCCACGCGCATGGAAGCGAAGAACCCGCCGGACATGTCCGTGGTGCTGGTTTTTCTCGACAGGCATATTCAGGAAGTAAAGAATTACGCGATCGCGAACGAAAAAGTGGTGGTATTCGACGATCACCGCATCAAGAAGATTCCGCTGGCCGATATTGATCTGGCAGCGACGCAGAAGTTAAACGATGAGCGGGGTGTCGATTTCCAGGTTCCCAATCCCGCAGGCACGGAGTGAAAGAACGACCCCGACGGGTCGTGATACGCTATTCGTACCGAAGCACCCGCATTAGCCTCCAGCCGGCAGTGAATCGAAGACTTTTTAGATTGGTATAGCCGATATCCATGTCCCAATTCGTCCATCTGCACCTGCATACCGACTACTCGATGCTCGACGGCGCGTGCGACGTCGAGAAGCTTGTAAACCGGGTGAAGGAACTCGGCATGCCGGCGGTCGCCATGACCGATCACGGCAACATCTTCGGTGCGGTCCATTTCGTGAATGCCGCGAAAGCGGCGGGGGTAAAGCCGATCGTCGGCTGCGAACTGTACGTTTGCAAGAAGGAAGATCACCACACCGGACGGATGGCGCCCGAAGGCGATACCTATAACCACCTGCTGGTGCTCGCCGAAAACGAAGAGGGTTATCGCAACTTGACCAAGATCACGTCAGAGGCTTCGCTTAACGGCTTCTATTACAAGCCGCGCATTTCGAAGCGATTTCTCGCGGAACATTCAAAGGGATTGATCGGGCTTTCGGGTTGCCTTAAAGGCGAAGTTGCCGAGCGCCTGACGGAAGGGAATTACGACGCGGCGCGCGAGGCTGCGGCCACGTTCCGCGACATCTTCGGCGAGAAGAACTTCTATCTCGAAATTCAGGATCAGGGTCTGGAGTTGGAGCACCGCATCCATGGCGGCCTCTTCCAGTTGGAAAAAGATCTTGGGCTCCCGATGGTGGCGACCAACGACAGCCACTATCTCTGCGAAGACGATGCCCACGCGCAGGACGTGATGGTTTGTATCCAGACAGGAAAGTCGATCCAGGACACGAACCGCATGAAGTTCGAGGGCAACCAGTTCTTCGTGAAGAGTCACGACGAGATGTATCGCGTGTTCAAAGATGCGCCATCGGTGCTCTCACGCACGCTCGATATCGCCGAACGCTGCAATCTGAAGCTGGAGAAAGTCAGCAGTCCGTTCCCGCACTTCGATGTCCCGGCGGGATTCACGCTCGACACTTACTTTGAACACGTCACACGCGAAGGATTCGCCCGGCGCTTTCCTCCTTTGCTCGACCTGCAGCAGCAGGGCCGGTTGAAGCACAGCCTCGCGGACTACGAACAGCGGCTCGCTCGCGAGATCGCAATCATCCAGCAGATGAAGTTCTCCGGTTACTTCCTGATCGTGTGGGATTTCATCCGCTACGCGAAAGAGCACAACATTCCGGTGGGCCCAGGCAGAGGGTCGGCCGCGGGTGCGCTGGTTGCGTATTCCCTCGAAATTACCGATATCGATCCTCTGCAACATGAGTTGCTGTTCGAGCGCTTTTTGAACCCCGAGCGCATCTCGATGCCTGACATCGATATCGACTTTTGCATGAACCGGCGTGGTGAAGTCATCGAATACGTCACCCGTAAGTATGGCCGGGAGAACGTAGCGCAGATCATTACGTTCGGCACGATGGCCGCCAAGGCGGCGATCAAAGACGTTGGCCGCGCGATGGATGTGCCTTACAGCGATGTCGACCGCATCGCAAAGATGGTGCCCAACCAGCTCAATATCAAGCTGGAAGAGGCGATCCAGGAGTCGCCGCAACTCAAAGAAGCCTACGAGAAAGACGCGCAGGTCCGGGAACTGCTCGAGACAGCGAAAAAGCTCGAAGGACTCGTTCGGAACTCGGGCGTACATGCCGCCGGAGTCGTCATCTCGCCCCGTCCGCTGAACGAACTGGTTCCCCTCCACAAGACCAAGAACGACGAAATCGTGACCGCCTTCGACATGGTCGCGATCGAGAAGCTGGGCCTGCTGAAGATGGACTTCCTCGGGCTCACAACGCTCACCATTCTCGACGACACCATCAAGTTGATCGAGCAGACACGGAACTTGAAGCTCGATCTCGCGAGCCTTCCGTTGAATGACGACGAGACCTATCAGAAGGTTTTCTACAAGGGGCTAACGTCGGGCGTGTTCCAGTTTGAATCACACGGGATGCGTGACGTGCTTCGTCGTTACCAGCCGAACTCTATCGAAGACCTCACCGCTCTGAATGCTCTATATCGGCCCGGACCGATCCAGGGCGGCATGATCGACGACTTCATCGACCGCAAGCATGGGCGCAAGAAGATCGAGTACGAACTGCCGGAGCTGAAGGAAATCTTGCAGGAGACGCTGGGCGTCATCGTGTACCAGGAACAGGTGATGCAGATCGCCAACAAGCTCGCGGGCTACTCGCTCGGCGAAGCCGACCTGCTCCGCCGAGCCATGGGCAAGAAAAAGCCCGAAGAGATGGCGCAGCAGCGCGAGCGATTCGTCGAGGGCGCGGCCCAGCGCAACTACCCAGCGAAGAAAATCGAGAAGATTTTCGACCTGATGGCGCAGTTTGCCGGATACGGCTTCAACAAGTCGCACTCGGCAGCCTATGCGCTGCTCGCGTACCAGACCGCCTACTTGAAGACCCATTATCCCGTCGAGTTCATGGCGGCGCTGCTGACCTCGGTAACAGGCAGTACCGACGATGTGGTGAAGTACATCAACGAATGCCGCGAGATGGGAATTGCGGTCGAGCCGCCGGATATCAACGTCTCCGATGCGAACTTCACGCCGCACGATCAGGCGATCCGCTTCGGACTGGCCGCGGTCAAGAACGTGGGCCACAACGCGATCGAATCGATCGTTGCTGCGCGCAAGAAACTGGGCAAGTATCGGGACATCTTCGAATTCGCCGAGAACGTCGACCTGCGGCTGCTGAACAAGCGCGTGCTCGAGTCATTGATCAAGAGCGGCGCCATGGATTCCATGGGACGCCGCGCCCAGCTAATGGCCGTCATCGACCGCGCGATCGATCGCGCGCAAAAAGCGCAGCGCGATGCCGAGTCGGGACAGCACGGGTTGTTTGGCGTGTTTCAGCAAGACGAAGACTCCGCGCCGCACGAGCAACTGCCGAACGTACCCGACTGGGACGAGCATCAGCGCCTGGCCGCGGAAAAAGAAATTTTGGGCTTCTTTATCACCGGCCATCCTCTGGAGAAGTACTCCGACAAGTTGATCGGCCTGAACGCTCTGAAGGTCGCCGACATTTGTCAGATGAAGGCTTCCACGGGCAAAGACGAAACCATCACCACCGCGGGCATGTTCTGCAATATCCGCGTCTTGAAATCAAAGAAGGGCGATTTCTATGCTCAGGGGACGCTGGAAGACATGTCTGGGTCGATCGACCTGTTTGTTTTTCCAGAGGCCTATCGCCGCCTCCAAGATAAAGTGAAGCTTGAGGTCCCGGTGCTGGTGAAGGCCGGGATCCGCGTGGAAGAAGGTTCGAATCCGAAGCTTACCGTCTCCGACGTCATGACTCTTGAAGACGCCAAGGTGCCTCTTCCGCGATCTCTCCGGATTCGGATCCCCGTAGAGGTCTCTACCGAGAATACGGTAGACGCACTTCACAGTTTGTTCACCGAACGAAAAGGGGAGGCGCGGGTCCTTTTTGACGTGGAGCGGAACGGCGATTTCATGGTGGTGATGGAGGCGGAAGGCTATAATGTCCATCCGGATCGCAATTTCATCGCGCGCGTGGAAGAGCTCTGCGGCCGTGGAAGTGTGCGGATCATCAACTGATAT
>Ga0126371_10003470_pt1 | contig 13815 bp, 11 predicted proteins | sample PanSoiMetaPlot_4_FD_110145 | JGI IMG/M metagenome (GOLD analysis project Ga0126371, IMG submission 110145) | Tropical forest soil microbial communities from Panama - MetaG Plot_4 | ecosystem: Environmental > Terrestrial > Soil > Tropical forest > Bulk soil | place: Panama | collected 2016-02-17 | reverse complement strand
AGATCTTCGAGCTGGGCGTCAAAGCGAGCCGCGCGGGTTGGGTGGGAGTGAATTTCATTACCTACGACACCGAAGGCATCGCCGCGGATGCCGACGAGGCGCTGAACACGGCTGCGACGAACTATGCCAAGCAGGCGCATCTGTACGACAAAGTGGCGCTTTCGCCGGAGTTGGCGCGCAAGAGGCTGCTGCTCGAGCATGCCACGGAGTTTCCCGCACCCGATGATGCGAAATCGCAAAAGGAGCTGGCGACGATTCTCGCATCGCTAAGCGCGGACTACGGAAAAGGGAAATGGTGTCCGAACGGCGAGGGCAAACCCTGCCTGGATATCACGAAGATCGAACGGCTCCTGGCGACGAGCCGGGACCCGGAAGAACTGAAGCGGGCATGGATTGGATGGCACGCCGTGGGTGCGCCGATGCGGCAGCGTTACGTGCGGATGGTGGAACTCGGGAACGCCGGTTCGCGGCAACTGGGTTACACGGACGCGGGTGCCCTGTGGCGGTCGAAGTACGACATGCCGCCAGACGAGTTTGCCAAGGAACTCGATCGCGTGTGGGAGCAGTTGCGGCCACTCTATCTTTCGCTGCACGCGTACGTGCGCGGGCAGTTGGCGAGGAAGTACGGCAAGGAGGTGGTGCCGCCGAACGGGCCGATTCCGGCCCATCTGCTGGGAAATCCGTGGGCACAGGAGTGGAACAACGTCTACGACCTGATGGATTCGCCAAGGCCGGCGCAGAGCTATGACCTGACCAAAATACTCGTGGAACGGAAGACGGATGCGCGGGGAATGGTGAAGTATGGCGAGAATTTCTTTTCGTCACTTGGGTTTCCGCCGCTGCCGGCAACGTTCTGGGAGAGATCGCTGTTCACTAAGCCGCAGGACCGCGAGGTGGTGTGTCACGCGAGCGCGTGGGACGTGGATTCGAAGGACGATTTGCGCATCAAGATGTGCATCCAGATTACCGAAGAGGACTTTCGAACGATCCATCACGAACTGGGGCACAACTACTATCAGCGCGCGTACAGCAAGCAGCCAGCGCTCTTTGAAACGAGCGCGAACGATGGGTTTCACGAGGCGGTGGGAGATACGATCGCGCTTTCGGTGACGCCGGAATACCTAAAGACGATCGGCCTGATTGATGAGATGCCGGCGACGACCGACGACACGGATTACCTGCTGCGGCAGGCGCTCGAGAAGGTGGCGTTTCTGCCGTTTGGGCTGGTGATCGATAAATGGCGCTGGGAGGTGTTCAGCGGCAAGGTGAAGCCGGAGGAGTACAACAAGGCGTGGTGGGCGCTGCGGGAAAAGTATCAGGGAGTTGCGCCTCCGGTGGCGCGCAGCGAGGCGGATTTCGACCCGGGCGCGAAGTTTCATGTGCCGGCGAACGTGTCGTACATGAGGTATTTCCTGGCGCGGATTTACCAATTTCAGTTTCAGCGGGGGCTGTGCAAGACGGCGGGATTCGAGGGGCCGCTGCACCGCTGCTCGATTTATGGAAACAAGGCAGCGGGAGAGAAGCTAAAGGAGATGCTGCGCCTGGGCGCGAGCAAACCGTGGCCGGAGGCGCTGGAGACGGTGACCGGGCAGAAGGAGATGGATGCGTCGGCGCTGGCGGATTATTTCGCGCCGTTGAAGACGTGGCTCGATGAGCAGAATAAGAAGAACAATTATCCGGTGGGATGGTAGGAAATTAGAAAATGAAAAAGGGAAAATAGAAAACCCCGGCACGCGACGTTGGCCGACACGGAACCGTGTGCCGATAGGCACAGACGGATAGCTGGATTTGTGGCCTAATTGTTTTATTGGGCTTCCCTAGAGGACCGCACCGAATCTGCTGGTGTGCAGGAAAGCGCATCATAAGATAAACTTGTAGTCACGATAGGGAGAACTAGCAGACGAGACGAGGGCCGGCCAGTGAACTTTTCCTTTACCGAAGAACAAAAACAGCTGCGGAAGTCTGTGCGCGAATTCGCCGAGGGCGAAATCGGGCCAAACGTGATGGAGTGGGACGAGGCTTCGCATTTTCCCGTGGAACTGCTGCCGAAGCTCGCGGAAATGGGCTTGCTGGGCGTGATTTTCCCAGAGCAGTACGGCGGCGCGGGGTTGGGGTACACCGAATATGCGATTGTGATTGAAGAGCTGGCGCGGGTGGACGGGTCGGTAGGCCTGTTTGTGGCGGCGCACAATTCGCTCTGCTCGAACCATATCTACAAGTTTGGAACCGAGGAGCAAAAGCGCAAATATCTGGTGCCGCTGGCTCAGGGGAAGAAGCTGGGCGCGTGGTCGTTGACGGAGCCGGAAGCGGGCTCGGATGCTGGCGGAACGCGGACCACGGCAGTGAAGAAAGATTGCTGCTGGGTGCTCAACGGGGCGAAGACGTTCACAACCAACGGGCACTATGCCGACACATGCGTGGCGATGGCGGTGACCGACAAGTCGAAGGGCTCGCACGGCATCAGCGCGTTCATTCTGGAAAAGGGGATGGCAGGGTTCCGGCCGGGGAAGAAGGAAAACAAGCTGGGGATGCGGGCGAGCGACACGTCGGAGGTGTTGTTCACTGACTGCAAGGTGCCGGGAGAGAACCTTCTGGGGCCGGAGGGCGAAGGGTTCACCGGGAGCCTGAAGATTCTGGACGGCGGGCGCATTTCGATAGCCGCGCTGGGGCTGGGCATGGCGCAAGGGGCGCTGGACGCGGCGCTGCGCTATGCGAAGCAGAGAAAGCAGTTCGGGCAGGCGATTAGCGAGTTTCAAGCGATCCAGTTCAAGCTTGCCGATATGGCCACGCAGGTGGAGGCCGCACGGATGCTGGTGTACCAGGCGGCATGGCTGGCGGACCAGAAGGATGTGCGGTTCACGCGCGAATCGAGCATGGCGAAGCTGTATGCCGGCGAAGTGGCGGTGCGGGTTGCGGATGAGTGCGTGCAGATACACGGTGGGTATGGGTTCATCAAGGATTATCCGGCAGAAAAGTTTTATCGCGACGCGAAGCTGTGCACGATTGGCGAAGGGACGAGCGAGATTCAGAGGCTGGTGATTGCCAGACAGCTACTCGGCAAGCGCTAGCTCTGCGACCACGCTTCTAAAAGCTGCCGTAACTACTCGCCGCGGGCTTCGAGAATGGGCTCGGTCTTCGGGGACCGGGCCTTTTCCATTTCGCGGACAAGGCCAGTGAGATCGAACTGGGCGGTGACCACGGGCGCGACCTCCAAAAGGACGGTCTTGTGCTTCAGCAGCTCCTGAATCAGGAGGCGGTCACCTCCAAAGGAATCGTCCTTGGAACCTGGCACTGCGGGGCCGAAAGCGTCTTGGGGCGCGGGATACGACCACAGCAGAGCGAAGAGATTCTCTGTGCCGAAACCCAGTTCGTCCCACTCGATGTGCTTTTCCTCTCCATCTTCAAATCGCGCGCGGAGAAACATGAGCTTGCCCTTTCCGGGCCGATTGTGTGCGGATTCCCAATGCCCATGGCGGGCGAAAGAGAGAAAAGCCTGGCGGCCTTCCTGCAGGATAACCAGATCATATTTGCCGTCCAGGGAGGTGGTTTTCAGCTCGACGCCTTCGCTGAAGCGGTCTTTGACTTTTTCCAAATGCCAGATCTGGGAATTCGATGACGCGACCGAGGGCACGGGGAGCGAAACCCCTTGGGGGGCGGGAGCCGGAGCGGGTGTTGCATTCGCAGTCGCCGGTGATAGTACAGGGGCGCTCGTCGACGAGGCGGTCTTCCGCGAGTTTCCCGAGCAACCAACTAGGAAGAGGATGCCTGCAGACCCCAAAAGAATGACGTTTTTCATGCGCGTCTCCTTGTCCGTGATTTGCCAATGGCCGAAGGCCCAAGTGTCTTTAGTCTGAGAGTTTGGCGGTGATCGTTGTATTGTCCTGAAGTACAGGTGTGCCGAGAGATTTAGCTGGCAACGGTGGCGGATGGCCGGTTTGCTTGCGCGGGAATGAAGGGCAAGAAATAATAAAGGAATGCTGCTGAGGGCCGGCGTCCGGCGACGAGGACGCACTTCCTGATGAAGATAGGCGTAAAGGAGTGGGCCGCCAAGGTCCAGGCGGGAGAGGTGCGCGCGATCTCACGCGCGATCACTGCGATTGAGAACCATGTGCCGGAGGCGGAGGAGTTGTTGCGCGAACTGTTTCCGCACACCGGGCAAGCGTACTTGACGGGTGTTACCGGGGCACCGGGGACGGGAAAGAGCACGCTGGTGGATCGGCTGGCGGCGTATCACCGGAAACGGCAGGAGCGCGTTGGCGTGATTGCGGTGGACCCAACGAGCCCGTATTCGGGTGGGGCGATTCTGGGCGACCGCATCCGCATGCAGGGGCATGCGAGCGATACGGGGATTTTTATCCGGTCGATGGCTACGCGGGGATTTCTGGGAGGGCTGGCGCGGTCGACGGCAGAGGTGGCGCTGCTGCTGGACGCGGCGGGAAAGCGGCAGGTGCTGATCGAAACGGTAGGCGTGGGACAAGACGAGATTGACATTGTGCGGCTGGCGGATTGCGTGCTGGTGGTGCTGGTGCCGGGGCTGGGCGACGACATACAGAACATGAAGGCCGGATTGATGGAGATTGGGGATATTTTTGTGCTGAACAAGGCGGACCGCGAGGGAGCGGACCGGCTGGAGGAACAACTGCACGCGATGCTGTCGCTGGTAATGCCGAGGGATGGGTGGCATCCGCCGGTGATCCGCACGGTGGCGACGGAAAACCGCGGTATCGAGCAATTGGCGGAGACGGTCGAGAGGTTCCGGAGACATTTTGAGGCCAGCGGGGAGCGGGAGAAGAAGCACGTTGAGCACTGGCAGAACAGACTGATTGAGATGCTGGAGTCGCGGCTACTCGAGAAGGTATTGGGCGGAAAGGGCGGAGAGGAACGATTGCGGCGGCTGGCGGCGGAGGTGGCGGGGAGAAAGAAGGATCCGTTTACGGCGGTGGGAGAGATTTTGAAGCAAGGAAGCAACGAAGCAACGGAGTAAAGAAAGAAGAAGAGAAGAGATTGGGTGGCGTTAGAGCGTAAGACCCACCCTAAACAACCAGGGTGGGGCACCCTAGAGTTTCTGTGCTGGAAAACGCAACGGAGCAAGGAACAGAAGAAAGCAGGATTTAACACAGAGGCTATAGAGGAAGAGCACCGAGGACACCGAGACGACACATGCATTTGGGAGAGATGGAGGTTCGGTATCTAGATGGCGGGAACTTTTGGCTGGATGGGGGAGCCATGTTCGGCGTGGTGCCGAAGGTGTTCTGGGAGAGGAAGTCAGCTCCGGATGAGCGGAACCGGATCCGGCTGCGGGCGAATGCGCTGCTGGTGCGTGCTGGCGGCAAAACGATTGTGATCGAGACGGGAAATGGAACGAAGTGGGACGCGAAGTTGCGCGGGATTTATGGCGTGCAGGAAGGCGACCCGCTGGTGGAATCACTAGCGCGCCAGGGCGTAGAGCCCCGCGACGTGGATTTGGTGATCAACACCCACTTGCATTTTGATCACGCTGGAGGGAACACGCGGATGGAGAATGATTGCGCGGTGCCGGCGTTTCCGCGGGCGAAATACGTGGTGCAGCGCGGAGAGCTGGAGCATGCGGCGGCGCCGACAGAGCGCGACAAGGCGAGTTATTTCCCGGAGAATTTCGTGCCCATCACCCAGGCGGGGCAGTGGCAGCTTGCGGAAGGCCATCAGGCCATTTTGCCGGGAATCTCTGTGGCGCCGATCCCGGGGCACAACGCGGATATTCAGGCGGTGCTGCTGACCGGCGGAGCGAAGACGGTGGCGTTTGTTGCGGATTTGCTGCCGACACGGCACCATATTCCTTTGCCGTGGATCATGGCATACGACCTCTATCCCATGCGGACGCTGGAAACGAAGCGGAGTTGGGTGGCGCGAATGGCGAAGGAAAACTGGATTGTGGTTTTCGGGCACGATCCGGACGTGGCGGCGGCCGAGTTTCACGGGCGCGACGACAAGATCGAAATCGAACCGGTGGACCTGAACCGGTAATTCCCAGGAGAAAACGATGACAGGAGCGAAAAGGGCCAAGGGGAAATCTGCGCCGACGAAAGGACCCGTGGCGCAGATAGGAGTCATCGGAGGCAGCGGGCTGTATTCGATGAGCGGGCTGACCAACACGCGGGAGATTCGCGTGAAGACACCGTTTGGGGAGCCTTCGGACAAGATCGTGGTGGGGACGTTCGAGGGGAAGGGGGTGGCCTTTCTCGCGCGGCACGGCCGGGGTCACCGAATTCTGCCGGGGGAGCTGAATTTTCGCGCGAATATTTACGCGATGAAGCTGTTGGGTGTGGATCGGATTATTTCGGTCAGTGCGGTGGGGTCATTGCAGGAGAACTTGCGGCCGGGAGAATTTCTGGTGCCGGACCAGTTTTTTGACAGTACCAAAGGGCGGGTTTCGACGTTTTTCGGCAACGGGCTGGTGGCCCACGTGGCGTTCGACAAGCCAACGTGCCCACAGCTTTCGGCGGTGCTTTCCGATGCCTGCGTTTCGGCAGCGGTGCCGGTACATCGCCAAGGGACCTACATCAATATGGAGGGGCCGCAGTTTTCGACGCTGGCCGAGGCGCACTTTCACCGGGCGATGAAGTTCGACGTGATCGGGATGACGAATGCGACGGAAGCGAAGTTGGCGCGCGAAGCGGAGATTTGCTACGCGACGGTCGCGATGATCACGGACTATGACTGCTGGCATCCGGAGCATGCGTCGGTGACCGCAGCACAGATTATCGCGACGCTGAATCAGAACGCGACGAACGCGCAGAACGTGCTGCGGGAAGCGCTGAAGGCGATGCCTGCAGCCAGAAGGTGCAAGTGCGGGTCGGCGCTGGCGCACGCGCTGATTACGGCGATGAAGCTGGTACCGGCGAAGACCAAGAAGAACCTCGCGGCGATTATTGGGAAGTACGACGCTTAAGGTGGGGAAGAAACAAAAGCAGATCCCTCACCCGCAAAAGGCGCGGGATTCGGGATGACAGAAACGGCCTTTTGGTAAAGAGGCTGTTCCATAGGAGAAGACATTGTCACTGCTCGTGGTGGGTTCGGTGGCGTATGACGCGCTGGAAAGTCCGTATGGAAAGGTGGAGCGTACGTTGGGGGGCGCGGCGACGTATTGTTCGGTGGCCGCAAGCTTTTTTACGCACATAAATCTGGTGGCGGTGGTGGGAGACGATTTTCACCCGCAGGATGAGGCTGTTTTCAAGAAACGGTCGATTGACATCGACGGACTGGAGCGCGCGGAAGGGAAATGCTTTTTCTGGGCGGGCCGCTATTCGGAGAACCTGAATGAGCGAGTCACGCTGGTGACGGACCTGAACGTGTTCGCGGACTTCCGGCCGCGCCTGCCGGAGAAGTATCGCAACTCGAAATTCGTGTTCCTGGCAAATATCGCGCCAGATTTGCAGCGCGACGTGCTCGAGCAGGTGCAGGGCAAGCCGAAGCTGGTGGCTATGGACACGATGAACTACTGGATCGAGCGCACGAACGAGGAGTTACGCGAGACGCTGCGACACGTGGACATCCTGATGATCAACGATTCGGAGACCCGGCAGCTTTCGAATGAACACAATTTGTTGCGCGCGGCGAAGCATATCTTCAAGATGGGGCCGAGCACGCTGGTGATCAAGCGAGGCGAATACGGCGCGCTGCTGGTAGACAAGAACGGCGTATTTTGTGTTCCGGCGTTTCCATTGGAAGAGCCGCACGATCCGACCGGTGCGGGGGACAGTTTCGCTGGCGGGTTCATGGGTTATCTGGCGAGCGTGGGCAGCGTAAGCGACGCGGCACTGCGGCGGGCGATGGTGTATGGGTCGGTGCTGGGGAGTTTTTGCGTGGAGCGGTTCGGGTTGGAGCGGTTGCTGCACCTGAAAAAAGCGGAGATACACGCCAGGGCACGGCACTTTTTGAAATTGACGCAATTCAAATTGTAGACGGTAGAATTTTGTAGGAAGCACTTCTTCAATGATTCCTTACCAAGTCATATTAGTGAGGCTGTTGTTCGCAGCTGCGATGGGAGCGGCGATCGGGGTGGAGCGCGAGATCCACCGGCGGCCGGCGGGAATGCGCACGAGCATGTTCGTGTGCATGGCGACGTCGCTGTTCACGATCGTGTCGGTCGAAATCAGCCACTTCTATGGAGATTCGAGCCCGACGCGCATTGCGGCGAATATCGTGCAGGGGATCGGTTTTCTGGGCGCGGGCGCAATTCTGAAAGACAGCGCGGGACTGGTGGGGATGACCACGGCGGCAACGATTTTCGCGGAGGCGGCGATCGGAATGGCGGCGGGCGGGGGGTTGTACGCCGTGTCGGCAACGGCCACGGGGATTGTGTTGTTCGGTTTGCTGGTGCTGGCGTGGCTCGCGGACCGCTTGAACATCAAATCGCGGATGCTGGTGTTCCGGTTTACTACGGGCCACGCGGAGAGCGTGGCAGGGGAGGTGCAGCGACTGCTGGCGACGCTGAAGATTCCGGTGCAGCATTTCACGGTGTCCATGTCCGGAACCAGCAGCGTGGTGGAATTCGAAGCCGAAGTGAACCACAGCCAGCAGGAAAAGATTGTGGAACAACTTAACCGCCAGGGCGTGACCACCGAGGTACTGCAGCTGCAAGGACACCACGAGTGAACCGGCACATCTACAAGCTGCAGAAGCCCAAACCGCTGAAGAAGGGTGCGCGAATCGGGATTGTTTCGCCGTCGTCGCCGGCGGAGGCGAATGCGATTGCGGCAGGGATGGAAGAGTTGCGACGGCTTGGGTTTGTCGTGGAAGAGCCACCCGCGATGGGTGCCCAGGGATATTTTGCGGGCGGGCACGAGGAGCGGCTGCAGCAGTTCTGCAAAACGGTGCACAACAAGAATATGGATGGTGTGATTGCGACGCGCGGTGGGTACGGCGCGAACTACCTGATTGATTTCCGGCTTTCGACGCGGCTACAGAGGCCAAAGTGCATCGTGGGCTTCAGCGATCTAAACATTATTCAGTCGCTGATGCTGGAAGTGCGCGGCTGGGCGGGATTTTACGGGCCGATGGTTGCGGCGGGATTCCATCAAGGGTCGGGGCAACCCTCGGGGTACGACATGGCTTCGTTTTTGCAGGCGGTCGGTGAAACGGAGCGGAAATGGAATATTCCACTGCGCGGGACGGCGCTGGTTTCGGGGAGCGCATCGGGGCGGATTGTGGGCGGTTGCCTGACGATGCTGCAGACTACGGTGGGCACGGATTTTCAGGTGAATGCGAAGGGTGCGATTCTACTGCTGGAGGACCGCGGCGTGAAGCCCTATCAAGTAGACCGCATGCTGCGGCATTTGGTTCAGGCGGGATTTTTTTCGGGTGTGAAAGGGATTGTATTGGGGGATTTTCCGGATTGTGATCCGCCGATGGCGGGGAGCCCGATCGTTCCAGAGATTTGCGTGGAAGTTCTTGGGCCGCTGCGCGTGCCGATCGTGTATGGCGCGCCGATTGGGCATACGAAGAGGGCGATGCTGACCATTCCGCTCGGAGTGAAAGCAAGATTACAGGCGAAGGGCGAGGGAACGCTGGAGATTATGGAGACGGCCGTGGAGGAGTAGGGTTGCGCTTGGGATTTGGCGCAAAAAAAGGAAAGAGAGAAAAGCAGATCCCTCACCTCGCAAAGTGGGCTCAGGGCAAGCGGGGTTCGGGATGACCATGTAAGCGGGGACTTGTGGCGAAGGCAAAACACATACACATGATTGGGATTGGCGGGTCGGCGATGTCGCCGCTGGCGGGAATGCTGCGCGAGAGGGGTTATCGCGTGACGGGATCGGATGCCGGCGTGTATCCACCGGCGTCGACGTTTCTGGGGTCGCAAGGCATTGCATACGCGACATCGTTTGACGCGGCTCATCTGACGCCGGCGCCGGACCTGATTATCGTGGGGAATGCGATTTCGCGGGGCAACGTGGAAGTAGAGGAGATGCTGGACCGCAAGCTGCCCTATCGTTCGTTGCCGGAAATCCTGGAAGAGGAATTTCTGCCGGGAAAGCATTCGATTGTGGTGAGCGGTACGCACGGAAAAACCACAACGACGGCGATGCTGGCGTGGTTGTTTCACGTGGCGAAGAAGCGCCCGAATTTTCTGGTGGGTGGAATCGCCGAGAATTTCGGACAGGCGTACGGGCTGGGCGGTGGAGAAGAGTTGATTCTGGAAGGCGATGAGTACGACAGCGCGTACTGGGACAAGGCGGCGAAGTTTTTTCATTATCACCCAGACGATTTGATCATGACTTCGCTGGAGTTCGATCATGCTGACATTTACGCGGATTTCGAGACGTATCAGTTGGCGTTCCGGCGGCTTGTGAACCTAGTACCGCGGCGCGGGCGCGTGGTCCTTTGGGGAGACAGCGACGCCGGGGAAGCGCTGGGCAGCGCGGCGGGCAAAGCGTTTTGTCCGGTGATCCGGTATGGCTTTGCGGCGAGCAACGACTGGGTGGCGAACGACGTCCAAACCGAAGGCGACGGGATGAGGTTTCGTGTCGCGTACAAGGGCGAGGCGTACGCGGAGCTGCGGCTGGCGGCGACCGGACGGCACAACGTGTTGAACGCGCTTGCCGCGCTGATTGTGGCGCAGGGGCGGGGCATCCAGCGCGAGGCGATCCAAGAAGCGCTGGCGTCGTTCAAGAGCGTGAAGCGGCGCATGGACGTGAAGGGCGAAGTGAACGGAATTTTGGTGGTGGACGATTTCGCGCATCATCCGACGGCAGTGAAGGCGACGATCGAGGCGGCGCGGTTGCGATGGCCGGGAAAGCGGCTGTGGGCGGTGCTGGAGCCGCGGTCGAATTCGATGCGGCGGAAAGTCTTTCAGGATGCGCTGCCGGGCGCGCTGGCGTTGGCAGACAAGGCGCTGCTCGGCAGCGTGCATCGCGCGGGAATGCTGGCGGATGACCAGCGGCTGGACCCGGAAGTGGTAGCAGCGGGAGTCAGGCAATTGGGAAAAGAGACACGGGTGCTCGGGGGCGCGGAGCCGATTGCCGATTTGCTGGCCGCGGAAGCAAAGCCGGGAGATTTGGTGCTGATTATGTCGAACGGAAGCTTTGACGGGCTTTGCGAGAAATTGTTGAACAAGCTGACGGCGGTGCATTCGGCCACGGGAGTGAATGCGCGGTGAGAAAGACTCGTTTGTTGCGCAGCCCGTGGTTTTTCGCCCTTTTCGCTGCATCGTTTTTCTTCGCAACCTCCGCCAACGCAGAAATTCGCTATTCGATTTCGCTGCAGCATCCGGAACAGCATCTTTTCCACGTGACAATGGAAGTGCCGGCGGTACAGGAGCACGTAGACGTGCAGATGGCGGCGTGGGACGCGCTGTATCAGATACGCGATTTCAGTAGTCACGTGCAACGGGTTACGGCGCGCGTGAACGGCGAGGATGCGCCGATCGAGAAGCTGGACAAGTTGACATGGCGGGTCCAGGGCAGCGGCAGGGTAGAAGTCTCTTACGACACGTTTTGGGATGATCCGGGGCCGTTCAGTTCGCAACTGAACGCGGAGCATGCGTTCATTAATCCGGCGATGGTGCTGCTGTATGTGCCTGGGCGGCGTGCAGAGCAATGCAAGCTTTCGTTTGATTCCCTCCCTTCCGGATGGCGCATCGCATCTTCCTTGCGATTTGGTTCTTTGCAGAGCCCTGCTGCCGCCGGGAGCTTTGACGCGCTGGCCGATTCGCCAATTGAGCTTTCGAAATTTGAGGAATTTACTCTGCACGATGTGATGCCGCCGGTGCGAGTGGCGATTCACGGGGACGATTATAAGAGACGCGACGTAGAAGCGGCGCTACGGAAGATTTGTGCGTACGAAGTGAAGCTGATGGATGGCGCGCCGTACCCGGAGTACACGTTTATTTTTCACGTGGGTAAGGCGGCCGCCGGTGCGGGCGGTGGGATGGAGCACGCCAATTCGACGGCGATTTCCATACCTTCAGGGGACTATCTGCCGAACATTTCGGCGCATGAGTTTTTTCATTTGTGGAACGTGAAGCGGATCCGGCCGGCATCGCTCGAGCCGATTGATCCGACCAGAGAGATGTATACGCGGGCGCTGTGGTTCGCCGAAGGCGTGACGAACACGTACGGGTCGTACGCGCTGGTGCGCACGGGCATCTGGAGCAAGCAAGATTTCCTGCAAGACCTGAGCCAGCAGATTACAGAACTGGAATCGCGGCCCGCGGAGCAATGGCAGAGCGCGGAGCAATCGAGCTTGGATGCTTGGTTGGAAAAATACGCGCTGTATAACCAGCCGCAAAGGAGTATTTCGTATTACACGAAGGGGCAGGTACTGGGATTTCTGCTGGACATCTTGATTCGCGACCGCACCGACAACCAACACAGCCTGGACGATCTGCTGCGGGCAATGAACGCAGATTTTGCGCGCGAGGGAAAGTTTTACCGGGATTCGCTGGATATCCGGCTGGAATCGGAAAAGTTGACGGGGGGATCGCTGGAGGAGTTTTTCGACAAGTACGTGAGTGGGGCGAATGCATTGCCGTATCAAAACCTGCTGGGGAAAGCGGGGCTGGAATTGCGGACACATGAAACAGTGCAGGCGACGCTGGGGTTTGTGGCGCAACGCGAACCGAACGCTCCCTGGATGGTGGCGGCTGTGGAGACCGACGGGTTAGCGGCAAGAGCGGGATTGCAGGTGGGAGACGAAATTCTGCGCTGGAACAACGGCGAGGTGCCGCGACGGCCGGAGCGCTGGGTGGGACAGCAGAAGCCGGGCGATGCGCTGCGACTGCGGGTGAAACGCGGGGAGAAGCAAGAGGCCATCGAAGTGCGGCTCGGCGGGTTGCGGGAGAGATTTTATCAGGTGGCGGAAATGCAGGGCGCGGATGAGCGCGCGCGGCGGGTTCGGGAGGGCTTGTTGAGGGGAACGACTGAGCCGATTACAGCCAACCGGCACTAAGCGTGGATCTTTTTGCACCGAGGGCCCAGAGGAAGAAGCACAGAGAGCACGAAGAAGAAGGCTTGACCCAGGGGCGTTGATTCGAGACATTTTGACTCATTTATGCTGCGAGCCGCTTTCCTCAGCGTTGGTTTGGCGCTGTACATTCTGGTGCTCGGGCCGCCGCTTCTGATTTTCACGTTTATCACGAAAAATCCCGACCCTTTGTATTTTACGGCGCTCAAGGGCGTGCTGTTCTTCGTGCGCGCGGTGGGCGTGCGGATCAAGGTAGTGGGCAGAGAGCGAATTCCCGCGGGCACGGTGATTTTTGCGGCTAACCACACGAGTTCGGCAGATGCACCGGCGGTGGTGGGAGCAATTCCGCGGCGCATCGCGATTTTGCTGAAAAAGTCGTTGTTTGAGTGGCCAATCGTGGGACAGGCGTTTCACCTGGCGCGTTTTATTCCCGTGGAGCGGACGGTCCGCGAATCGGCCATAGGCAGTCTGGAAAAGGCGACGGAAGCAATCAAGGCGGGGCAGAGTTTTCTGATTTATCCGGAGGGAACGCGGAGCCCGGATGGACGGTTGCAGGAGTTCAAAAAGGGAACGGCGGTGATGGCGATCAAGGCCGAGGTGCCGCTGGTGCCGGTGGCGTGTTCGAACGCGCACCGGATCATGAAGAAGAGGGAGTTGAAGATTTATCCCGGAGAAATTCTGGTGGAGTTTCTGGCTCCTATTAATTCTACGGAATATACGCTGGAGCAGAGGGATGAATTGAATCAGAGACTGCATGATGAATTGGCGGCAGGATTGCCGGAAGATCAAAGGCCGCTGGGATTCCGGAAAGGCGAGATTTGAAAATGGAAAAAAGAAGATGGGAAGAGAAAAAAGAGGAGCAAGCCTTTAGATCGT
>Ga0126371_10003469_pt1 | contig 13817 bp, 11 predicted proteins | sample PanSoiMetaPlot_4_FD_110145 | JGI IMG/M metagenome (GOLD analysis project Ga0126371, IMG submission 110145) | Tropical forest soil microbial communities from Panama - MetaG Plot_4 | ecosystem: Environmental > Terrestrial > Soil > Tropical forest > Bulk soil | place: Panama | collected 2016-02-17 | reverse complement strand
CGCGGCCAGGTGATCGCGCTGGCGCCCGGCGACAGGCTCGTGCTCAGCTACCTGAAATCCTGCGAGTACGAGACCATCACGGGCGGCACCGTGACGGTCGGCCTCGCGCACAGCGAGGTCCGCGACGGCCGCGTCGTGCGCACCAAGGTCCCGTGCGAGGGCGGTCAGATGACGCTGAGCGCCGCGCAGGCGAGCGCCAGCGCCGCCACCGCGTTCCGGGTTCAGAGCGCGGACATCCATCCGAAGCTTTATGCGCGCGCGCCCATGGTCCGCCTGCCCAAGGATCTGCCCGCCGCCGACCGCACGCTGCGCATCGTGCGCACCGACCGCCCGGGCGAGCGCCACGAGGTCGCGATCGACGACACGGTCGCGGCGGCCGGGTTCTACGATCTCGGCACGACCGACCTCAAGCTGACGCGCGGGGCGATCTACGAGGCGAGCATTGGCGCGCACAAGCTGACGTTCCAGGTCGACGCCAAGGCCAAATCCGGAGCGGCGCCGGTCGCGAGCCGCCTGCTGCGCTTCCAGTAGCGTCGGGCCGTTTCGCGATCATGTTCGAACCTTGCCGCGTCATTGCCCGCGAAAGCGGGCAATCCAGTACGCACGAGCGAGGCATGGGACGCCGACGGTGCCCCGATCATCCGCTACGCAAGACTGGATCGTCCGCTTCCGCGGACGATGACGGCGGTGAGTAAACCGGTGTCCACATTTTGGCGTCAGATCAGCTCCGCTCGCCGGCGCGCGGCGGCCGCGGCCGTGCTGATCGCGCTCGGCGTCGCGCTGTTCGCCGCGTCGCCCGTTTGCGACGGGCTGCGCGGCCTCTCGCTCGACCTCCTGACGGCGCTGCGCTGGCGCGCCTTCGGCAATGCCCATCCGCCGGCGTCCTCGCCCACCGTCGTGGTTGCGCTCGACGAGGAGACGTTTGCAAGCCCGCCCTTCGCCGGCACGCCGACCGTCACCTGGACGCGTGAGATCGGCCGGGTGCTGACCGCGCTGATCGACGGCGGCGCCGCGGTGGTCGGGTTCGACGTCATTCTTCCGACCTCGATCGAGCAGTCGGCGGTGCCGTTCGGCGACGACACGCTCGGCGCCCGCCTGCGCGGCTTCGACCGCGACTTTCTCCGCGCGCTGGCGCTCGGCGCCCGCGCCGGCAAGGTCGTGCTCGGCGAGGTGCAGCATCGCGACAAGCCGGTGCTGCCCGCGCCCGGCCAGCGCGTGGCGGTCGGCTTCGGCCGCAACATCCGCGCGCTCAACGTCTACGACGATCCCGACCAGGTGATCCGGCGCGTGCCGCTCGCTTTCACGGTCGACGGCGCGCCGACCCCGTCGATGGCGGCCGAACTCGCCGCGCGCGCAGCCGGGGCCGCCGTGCCGCCGCCGGCGGCGGGCGCGGTGCCGGGCACGCTGACGCTCAACTTCGCGGGCGGCCCCGGCGACATCCCGACCTATTCGTTCGCCGATCTGCACGCCTGCCTCGACAAGGGCACCGACTTCTTCCGCCGCGAGTTCGCCGGCAAGATCGTGCTGATCGGCTCGGTGCTCGATGTCGAGGACCGCAAGATCACCGCGAAGCGCTTTGCCACCGCGCCCGAGTCGGCGAGCGGCGCGCGCTGCGCGCTGCCGGCGCCGGCGGCGGCGCAGACCTTTGCGCGCGGCTCGATCGCCGGCGTCTACATCCATGCCACCGCGGTGAACAATCTCATCCGCGGCGACGCAATCGCCGAGTTCGGCCGCCTCGGCGCCGCGCTCGCGGCGTTCGCGCTCGCCCTGCTGGCCGCCGCCGCCGCGCTCGCGCTGGCGCCCGGCGCCGCCGTGCTCAGCGTCGTCGGCCTGGCTGCATTATGGACGGCGGGCGCGGCCTTCGCGTTTCGCGGCGCGCTCGCGCTGCCCTTGCTCGAGCCGCTCCTCGCCGCGGTCGTCGCGCTCGGCGCCACGATCGGCTATCGCCTCGTCGTCGCCAACCGCACCATCGCGGCCGAGGCCGCGGTGCGCCGCGCCCACGAGGCCGAGATGGCGAGCGCCGCCGCCATTCAGCGCGCCATGCTGCCGAGCCTGGAGGAGGGGAGTTTTGGAGCGTTCGACGTCTTTCCCTACATGATGCCGGCGCGCGAGATCGGCGGCGATCTCTACGACGTCGCGCGGCTCGAGCCGAACCGGCTGATGGTCTCGATCGGCGACGTGTGCGGCAAGGGCATTCCGGCCTCGTTGTTCATGGCGATCACCCAGACCGTGATGCGCCTCGTGGTCCGCGCGGCCGAGGATTTTTCCGCCGAGATCAATGCGGCCAACCAAATGCTGGTCGCCAACAACACCGAGATGATGTTCGCGACGCTGTTCTGCGCGCTCATCGATCAGGACTCCGGCGCGGTCGAGTACTGCAACTGCGGACACTGTCCGGCCCTGCTGCTGCGCCGCGATGCGGACGCGTTCGAGTCCTTGCGCAATCTCGGCCCGCCGCTCGCCGTCTCGGACCGCGCCAAGTACGTGCCGCGCGCGATCGCGCTCGCGCCCGGCGACATGCTGTTTCTCTACACCGACGGCGTCACCGAGGCGGAGAACCGCCGCGCCGAGCTGTTTGGCCTCGCCCGCCTCGAGGCGGCGCTGCGCGAGGTGCGCGGCCGGCCGGCGCGCGCCGTCGTCGAGCACGTGGTCGCCCGCGTGGCCGAGTTCGCCAAGGGCGCGCCTCCTTCGGACGACCTGACCTGCGTCGCCATCGTGCGGCGGGAGGGGTGAGCGGATTGCTGCCTTGGCCCCACCCGCGGTCGTCATCGCCCGCGCAAGCGGGCGATCCACTACGGCGCAGCGGATCGATGCGGTACCGCCGGCGCCCCACGCGCCCGTCGTGACGACTGGATTGCCCGCTTGCGCGGGCAATGACGCAGCGGATCTTTCAAACCTCCGCCCGCACCTTGAACGTCACGTGGTTGCAGCCGCCGTCGCGGCGGTAGGCGAGCGCATCCGCATAGGCGTGCAGCAGCCGCAGGCCGCGGCCGCCCGGCTCGAGCGCATCAACGCTCGTCGCCGGCGCGGCGGCGACGCGGCGGGTCGGGTCGAACGGCCGGCGCTGGTCGACGAACTCGATCTCGATCCCGTCCGGGCAGCGGCGCAGCGTCAGCGTGATGCGGTCGGGGCCGGCATCGGCGACGCCGTGCTCGAGCACGTTGGCGGCGAGCTCGGCGACGCACAGGCGCGCGCCGAACACCGTCCGCTCGCTCGCCTTCCAGCGGGCGCCGACACTCTCGATCCAGTCGTCGATGCGGCCGAGCTCGCTCGCCGTCACCGCGAAGCTTTGGGTCTCGACCTCTACCGTCACGCTCTAATTCACGCCCCCGCGGCCGGCATCAGCGCGGCGCGCGCCTCGTCTTCGGAGCGCACGATGGGCAGAAGATCCTCGAGCCCGGCGGTGACCAGGACATCCGTCACCAGTGGATTGGGGTTGAGCAGCACCAGCCGGCTCGACCGGCGCGCCACCGTCTTCGCGGCGATGACCAGATGACGGATGCCGATCGAGGCGATGAAGGAGACGCCGGCCATGTCGACCACGATGTTGCCGCGCGAGCCCGCGACCGCCGCAAGCGGCGTATCGATCTTTTCCGCGCCGGCGATGTCGAGCTTGCCGACCAGGATCACGCGGGTGCCGATGTCGCCGAAGTCGCGGATGCTGATGTCCATGCCTCATCCCCACTCATGACATTGCGGCGACCCTTGCATGAATGGTTTTTGACAACAAGGCGCGCGTGGGTGGTGCATTGACGGCGCAGACACGTGTTGGGGGAAGCCGGCGAGGACGGCGTGCCCCGCCGCGCCGGCTTCATGCTGCGCCACAATGCCGATCGGGTGCGCTCGGAACGGGCCGACGGAAAGTCCGTCGCCCAGTTCCATTTCGATCATTGAAACCGGGAGTGTCGTCCGCCGCGAAGGCTCCTCACAGTCCCGATCCGGGCCCGCTTTGCGAATTGTTGGCGGCCTTGAGGATCGGATTCCAGCGGGTGATCTCGCCTTTCACATAGGTGTCGAAGAACGCCGCCGAACGCTCGGTCTTGCCCGGCACCGCGCCGCCGAGATCGGACAGCTTCTTCTGCACGCCCGGATCGTCGAGCGCCTTGTCGAGTGCATCGGAGAGCTTGGCCAGGGCCGCCTTCGGCGTGCCCTTGGGCGCCCATAATCCGCTCCAGATGTTCATGTCGAACTGCGGGAAGCCGGCCTGCGCCATGGTCGGCACGTCGGGCAGGCTCGCGGCGCGCGCATCGCCGGTCACGCCGTACGCCTTGATCAGCCCGCTCTTCACTTGCGGCGCGACGCTGACCACCTGCTCGCACAGGAAGTCGACATGGCCCCCGGCGAGATCGTTCACCGCCGGTCCGGTGCCGCGATAGGGAACGAGCTCGGGCTTGAGCCCGAACTGCGCGGTGAACAGCAGGCACGCCATGTGCGAGGACGAGCCGATCCCGCCGTGCGCCTCCTTCACCTTGCCGGGGGTCGCCTTCACGGCGGCGATGAAGGCCGCCATGTCCTTGGCGGGAAAATCCTTGCGCGCGACGATCGCGACCGGCGCGACGGCGGTCAGGCCGATCGCTTCGAAGTCACGCGTCGAGTCGTAGCGCAGATTGGAAAACAGCACCGGCGCGGCGACGTGCGAGCCCATGCTGCCGGCGAGCAGCGTATAGCCGTCGGCACTGGCGGCGGCGACGTGCGCGCTGCCGAGCGTGCCGCCGGCCCCGGCGATGTTCTCGACGATGATCGTCTCGCCCAGGGACTTTCCCATCTGGTCGGCGATGATGCGCGCGATGACGTCGCTCGGCCCGCCCGGCGGGAACGGAATCACCATGGTGACGGTGCGCGACGGATAGGGGCGTGTATCCGCGGCGACGGGCGCGTCCGCGGCCGGCGCAGGCGCCTGCGCCACTGTCGGGGTCTGCGCTGTCGGGGTCTGCGCGCTCGGCGCCTTCTCGACGTTGAGGGCGGTCGGCAGCGGCAAATTGTGCGGATAGTAGGTCAGGAACACGAAGGCCGACGTGAACAGGAGGGCCGACACCAGCGCGCCCGCGAACGCGCGCCGGAAGGAGCCGATCAGCGTCGAGACGAACACGAACGCGGCGAGCAGCGCGACATAGCGCCAGTCCACGCTCGCCCAATCGATCGGCAGCGTCGGAAAGTTCTGCATTCTCCACCTCCCCCAAAGCTTTACCATTGCGTGCGACACGCGGCCGCGCACGAAACAATGGAATCAAGACCTCCTCGTGTCACGCGGATTCGCGCGGGCGATCAGCGAGGGAGGCCTTCGTGGTTTTATTTTACTCTTTTTGGGTTGGCGCGCGTCCGCGAACGCGCAAAGCTCGCGGTGAAATCGCTGCCATTGCGGTGGCTTGGTGGGCCGGACCCGCGCACCGGAATGGGCTGCGGATATGCGGATATGTCGGGTTCCGGATGCAGCCAACGACTTTCGCGCGGATGCATTCGCGCGTCGATCATACGGACGCCGATCCGAACCACGGCGTTCCGAAGCGCTTGACCGCCGCGTCGTCGTAGGACCTGGCCGCGAGTTTCGCGGCCAGGCCTTCCAGCCACTCGGTGTACGACCGCGCCAAGACCTCGCCCGGCGTCCCCGAATAGTGGGTGAAGACCTGGCCGACGCTGCCCTTCTGGCGCGGCGCCAGATCGGTCACGTAGGACAGGTTGTCGCCGGTTTGGGCGAACGGAATCCATTTGGGATGCCAGACCACGTCGGTTGCGATCGCTTCGCTGACGTCGTTCGAAGGATCGACCTCGTTGTTGCCGTCGCCGGTCACCATCGCCCACATCTGCCAAACTCTGCCGATGCCTTCCGCATCGAGCAGATCGGCGCCATTGACCAGCCCCCGCGTCCGATGTGAATCGCGCTGCCCGTTGTGCCGCAGTAGCGACTCGCGAAGGTCGAGCGGCAGCGCGACCTCGCAGATCTGCTCGACCGCATCGATCTCCGCCGCCTGCGCCGGCGGCGCCAGGGTGGCAAGAACGGCGGGAAACTGTGCGTGAAGCGCGGCCTCGATGGCCTCCCACGCGGCAACGATCCTGCTGGCTGGCATGGCGGTGCCCTCCCTTCCGCCTTCATGTGCATCCCGGGTTCGGCCGATCGCGCCGAGCTCCGCATGGTAGCCGGTCTGCAACTTCGGGTGAATGCGGTCGACGCGGCCGCGCTCGACCCAGGTTGCCGAACCCGGTCGCTCACATCGTGGCTGACGAGTCGACGCGGACCTCCGCCTTTTCTTCTCCGCTCGCCCCCAATAGGATCCGGCGGCGCCGAGAGCGCCCGCCCGAGAGCGCCGCCATTGTCGAGGTATGATCATGAGCCCGTCCGACATACCGGTCGCGCAGACGGGATTTTTCGTCGCGCACTTTCTCACCGTTGCGAGCCAGGCGAAATCGAAGGAATTTTACGTCGGCATCCTCGGCGGAAAGGTCGTGAAGGAGGAAAACCCCTGCTACATCAAGTTGGAGAACTCCTGGATCATCCTCAACTCGGGCGGTGGTCCGACGCCGGACAAGCCCGAGGTGTGGCTCGCGCCGCCGCATGATCCGAACCACGTGAGCAGCTTCCTCAATCTGCGCGTCGCGGACATTCGCGCATGCTACGAGCATTGGTCGCGCAAGGGCGCGCAGTTCCTGACCGAGCCGCTCGATAACCATGGCCGCGAGTTGCGCTGCTACATGCGCGATCCCGACGGCTATCTCATCGAGGTCGGCCAGTACTCGCAGGCTGCGATCGACGCCTTCCGGAAATTTGCCGGCTAGTCTTCCTGCCTCAGTGCCAAACCTCTCGGCCGTCATTGTCCGCGAAAGCGGACGATCGAGTCCTCCGCGGCGGATCCGTGGAGCGGGTCCGGCATGCCATTCACCTGTCGTCAATACTGGATTGCCCGCGTTCGCGGGCAATGACGCCGTGAGGCCTGGTCGAGTGCGGCCCGAACCTTGCGAACAAAGGACGCAGGCCAACTGCGTACGCTCGCGTACGTTTCCGAATGGTGCGCCCCGCATATGCGGCGACAATCACCGATCGTCACGCCGCCTCGCGCGGCCGTGTCGACAAGAACGGGATGGGGCGTTTTGCCGGCCATCCCGATAGGAGAGGAGACGACAATGAAAACTGGAATGGCGACGCTCCTTGGCGCGACAGCGCTCTTGGCCTTCGCAGGACTTGCCGACAGCGCGAATGCGGCGGTCAATCACCACAGGACACGTGCGCATCAGGCAGCGCCGAGCGCCGCCGGCACGGAGTCCAATACGAGCACGTTGGGCAACAACCCGGCCAAGCAATATCAGACGCGCAAGATGGACGACAATGCCGTCACCAACGGCACCCTCACGCAGAGCGGAAACAATCCCGCGAAGCGCTACCAGGCGCGGCACGCATCCGAAAATGCGGCCGAGCAGCAAACGCTCATGACCAACGGCAACAATCCGGCCAAGAAGGCGCCCGGCGCGAGCGCCGAGACGACCGGGGCGGGCGGAAATTCTCGACGCTGACGCCGCGCCTCGCGAGGTCGACGGCTCCGCGGTGCGGTCGACCTCGATGCCAGATGCCCGCCTGTCCGGCGACGTAGCCCGGATGGAGCGCAGCGAAATCCGGGAGCGCGGTAGCCCGCATTCCGCTTCGCTCCACGCGGGCTACCGAAAGAAGAGACCCCCCGATGTCGATCAGTCTCACGCAATCCACTCCGAGCGCCCGCCCCAACCGATGGGTTCAGCTGGTCCTCGGCATCATCTGCATGGCAAGCGTCGCCAACCTGCAGTACGGCTGGACCTTGTTCGTGCTGCCGATCCAGCAGCATTGGGGGTGGAGCAAGGCCGAGATCCAGATCGCATTCTCGATCTTCATCCTGCTCGAGACCTGGCTCGTGCCGTTCGAGGGCTGGATCGTCGATCACATCGGCCCGCGCTGGGTGGTGTTCGCCGGCGGCGTCTGCACGTTCCTCGCCTGGTACATCAACTCCGTCGCGTCCTCGCTCACCATGCTCTACATCGGCGGCGCGATCGCGGGCCTCGCGGGGGGCGCGGTCTACGGCACCTGCGTCGGCAATGCGCTCAAATGGTTTCCCGACAAGCGCGGCCTGTGCGGCGGGCTCACCGCGGCCGGCTTCGGCGCCGGCGCCGCGATCACCATCGCGCCGATCCGCGCGATGATCGAATCGAGCGGCTACCAGCACACCTTCCTGGTGTTCGCGATCATCTACGGCGCGATCATCGTCGTCGTGGCGAACTTCCTCAAGGCGCCGACCGACGCCGACGTCGTCCCGGCGTCGCAGATCAAGGTCGCGCAATCAGCCGAGGATTTGCCGCCCTCACAGGCGCTGCGATCGCCGCTCTTCTGGATCATGTACCTGATGTTCTTCCTGGTCGCCGCCGGCGGCCTGATGTCGGCAGCGCAGCTTGCGCCGATCGCCAAGGAGCGCGGCATCGCCGACGCGACCGTGTTCATCTTCGGCTTCAGCATGCCGGCGATCGTCGCGGCGCTCACCGCCCACAACATCACCAACGGGGTCGGGCGGCCGCTCAACGGCTGGATCTCCGACCACATCGGCCGCGCCAACATGATGGGGATCGCGTTCACGATCGGCGGGCTCTGCCTTGCGGCGTTCGGCTTCTTCGGCACCACGCCCTGGTCGTTCATCATCTTCGATGCGCTGGTCTTCCTGTTCTGGGGCGACATCTTCAGCCTGTTTGCGGCGACCACCGGCGACGCGTTCGGCCGCAAATACGTCACCGTCAACTACGGCTTCATGTACACCGCCAAGGGCACCGCCTCGCTGCTGGTGCCGCTCGGCAACGTGCTCACCCACTACACCGGCAGCTGGCACGCCGTGTACGCGGTCGGCACCGGCATGAATCTCGTTGCCGCCTTGCTCGGCTTCTTCGTGCTGCGTCCGGTCATCAAGGCGCGGCTGCGCCCGCCCGAAGCGCTGCGGTCCGTCCAGCCGGCGGAGCCCGGCGTCGGCATTCGCCGGGTAGCGTAGTAGGGCGGCGCGGGGAATCGGTGCAGCCGGCGAGCCGCGCAGCGACGCGAACGAAGTAGGGGTCTCGCGCGTTAAGTTCCACGGGGCGGCCGGATAGCCGACATGGATCGAGCAGGCGCACGAGGTTGGACGACGTCGCAACACGCCGTTGGCGAGCGTGCAGCCGGCGGGCCATCTGCGGTCGCAGCGGGGGCCGTCCCGTCTGCGGCTGCAACTGCAGCCAAGAGCACCGCCGGCCTGGCGCTCGCGCCGGCGACCATGGTGATTTTCGGCGCCGGTGGCGACCTGACCAGGCGACTCATTGTCCCGGCCCTTTGCCACCTCGTGCGGGCGAAGGAGCTTCCCGACGATTTCGCCATCATCGGCGTCGATCATAACGACCGGACCACGGAGCAGTGGCGTCAGGCCCTGACCGAGGCGACCCAGGACGAGGCGGCCGACGACCAGGTCTGCGCGTGGCTCTTCGAGCGCATGCACTACATGCGTGGAGACTTCACCGAAGACGAGAGCTTCAGCCGGCTCGGCAAGCTGCTGGCCGATCAGCAGGCGAAGCAGGGCAGCGGGAATGCGCTGTTCTACCTGGCGGTCGGCGATCGGTTCTTTGGCCCGATCGTCGATCAGCTCGGCCGTGCCGGGCTGGCGCGCCAGTCGGAGAAGGTCTGGCGGCGGGTGATCATCGAGAAGCCCTTCGGTCACGACTTCGCCTCGGCCAAGGCGCTCAACGCCCAGATCCGCAAGGTGCTGTCGGAAGACCAGATCTATCGGATCGATCATTTTCTCGGCAAGGAGACGGTCCAGAACATCCTGGTGCTGCGTTTCGCCAACGGCATCTTCGAGCCGCTGTGGAATCGGGATCACATCGACCACGTCCAGATCACCGCCGCCGAGACCGTCGGCGTCGAGGGCCGCGGGCGGTTCTACGAGCAGACCGGCGCGCTGCGGGACATGGTGCCGAACCATCTGTTTCAGCTGCTGGCCATGCTCGGCATGGAGCCGCCGATTTCATTCGACGCCGACGCGGTCCGCGCCAAGAAGACGGAGTTGCTCCAGGCGATCCACCCCATCGCGTCCGCCGACGCCGTGCGCGGCCAGTACGGCGCGGGCACCGTGCTCGGCAAGAAGGTTCGCGATTACCGGCGCGAGCCCAACGTGGCGCCGGAGTCGGCGACCGAGACCTATGTGGCGCTCAAGCTTGGCATCGACAATTGGCGCTGGGCCGGCGTTCCGTTCTATCTGCGCACCGGAAAGGCGCTGTCGGCCCGTGCCACGGAGATCGCCGTGCAATTCCGTCAGGCGCCCTATTCGCTGTTTCGCGACACGCCGGTCGACAAGCTGCCGGCCAACATTCTGACACTTCGCATCCAACCGGACGAAGGGTTGTCGGTCAGCTTCAGCGCCAAACGGCCCGGCGAAGAGATCGAGATCGACGGGGTCGAAATGGACTTTGCCTACCGCGACTATTTCGCGCCGATCGCCTCGGTCGGATACGAGACGTTGCTCTACGATTGCCTGATCGGGGATGCCACCTTGTTTCAACGGGACGACACCGTGGAAGCCGCGTGGTGCGCCGTGCAAGGCCTGCTCGACGCCTGGTCGCGCTCGGCTCCCGACGATTTTCCCAACTATTCCGCCGGCAGCTCCGGTCCCGATGCCGCTGATCGGCTGATCGCGCGCGATGGCCGGGCGTGGCTGCCGGTCAAGGCCAATCATCGACGTCGGAACGGCGGCGCATGAGCCGCCTGGGCGAGAGGCTCGAACGAATGAGGTAGCACCATGAACGCCACGCGGACCCTGCACGATCTCGGCCAGAGCATCTGGCTCGACAACATCACGCGGAATCTCCTGAAGACGGGCGGGTTGCGCCGCTACATCGACGAATTCTCCGTGACCGGGCTGACGTCCAATCCGACCATATTCGATCACGCGATCAAGAACGGCAACGACTACGACGAGTCGATCAAGCGAAAGGTCGCCGACGGCAAGTCGGGCGAGACGCTGTTCTTCGAGCTCGCGATCGAGGACCTCCAGCAGGCCGCGGATCTCTTTCGACCGGTGCACGAGCGAACGTGCGGCGTGGATGGCTGGGTGTCGCTCGAAGTCTCGCCGCTGCTCGCCTACGATACCGCGGGGACCATCGTGGCCGCCAGGCAGCTGCACGCGCAGGCGCAACGCCCCAACGTCATGATCAAGATCCCGGGCACGCCGCAAGGGTTGCCGGCGATCGAAGAGTCGATATTCGCCGGGGTGCCGATCAACGTCACACTGCTGTTTTCGGGCGAGCAATACGTCGCCGCCGCTGACGCGTACATGCGCGGTATCGAACGCCGCATCGCGGCGAATCTGACGCCCGATGTCCCGTCGGTCGCATCGATCTTCATCAGCCGGTGGGACGTGGCGGTGAACGGCAAGGTCCCCGCGGCGCTCAATGACAAGCTCGGCATCGCCGTCGCCCGGGAGGCCTACAGGAGCTATCTGGGCCTGCTGAGGTCACCGGGGTGGATGCGCGCCTGCAATGCCGGCGCGCGTCCGCAGCGCCTGCTGTGGGCCAGCACCGGAACCAAGAATCCAAAATCGCCGGACACGCTGTACGTCGAAGCCCTGGCAGCGCCCTTCACGGTGAACACCATGCCCGAGAACACGCTCAAAGCGCTCGCCGATCATGGCAACGTGGGCGCGACGATGCCGGCGGACGGCGGCACTGCCGACCAGGAGCTGGCGCGGTTCGCCGCCGCGAAGGTCGATGTCGGCGCTCTCGCGCAGCAGCTTCAGGAGGAGGGGGCCAAGTCGTTCGACAAGTCGTGGAACGACCTCATGGGGGTGATCGGCTCCAAATCCACGCAGCTGAAGCGGGCGAGCTAGCGATGGACATGAGCGCGAAACGCACGACGACCGCAGCAAGCCGAGGCGCTGCCGACGGGGGCGGCGCGACCCGGAAAGTCCTCGTCGTCGACGTGGGCGGCAACTCGGTGAAGATCCTGGCAACCGGCCAGAGCGAGCACCGTTCATTCCCGTCGGGGCCCAAGCTCACGCCCAAGCACATGGTGTCCGGCGTCCGCAAGCTCGCCAAGGATTGGGATTACGACGCGATCTCGATCGGCTATCCCGGACCGATTCTCCGCGGCCGGCCGATTGCCGAGCCATACAACCTGGGACGAGGCTGGGTCGGTTTCAATTTCGCTCGCGCATTCGACCACCCCGTGAAGCTCATCAATGACGCCGCGATGCAGGCCTTGGGCAGCTACGAAGGCGGCAAGATGCTCTTTCTCGGTCTCGGCACCGGACTGGGCACGGCCATGGTCGTCGAGGGCATCGTCGAGCCCATGGAGCTCGGCCATCTGCCCTACAGAAAGCACACCTACGAGGACTACGTCGGCGAGGACGGACTGGAACGCCATGGCAAGAAGAAATGGCGCACCTACGTTGCCGATGTCGTGAAGCGCCTCATCGCCGCCCTCGAGCCGGACGACACGGTGATCGGGGGAGGCAACGTCAAGAAGCTCAAGGTGCTGCCGCCGAACTGTCGTGCCGGCGACAACGCGAATGCCTTCCGTGGGGGCTTTCGCATGTGGGATGAGGAGAGAAGCAGGACTCGCGCCGCAATACCGACACGCTAGAGCACGTTCCGTTCCGATGGAATCGGAACGTGCTCTCGATTCAGGTCACGCGTTGGCGCATATCCTTATCGGCGAACCGGCGTCCACTTCGCCGGGATATGCGCTAGAATTTGGAGAACCAAAGAAATGCGGCAGACGGCTGCGAAATCGGAGCAGACAGGCATGCGGGCGGCGGGCCGATCCGCCGCGTGGCGGGCCCTCACGGACCACTGCGCGGCGATGCGGAGCGTGCATCTGCGAACCCTGTTCGCCGATGATCCAAAGCGCGGCGAGCGGCTGACGCTCGAGGCCGCCGGCATCTTTCTCGATTATTCGAAAAATCGCATCGACGACGAGACGCTCCGCCTGCTCGTCGCGCTCGCCGAGCAGTCAGGGCTGCGCGATCGCATCGACGCGATGTTTCGTGGTGACAAGATCAACGTGACCGAGGATCGGGCGGTCCTGCATGTCGCGCTCCGGGCGCGGAAGGGGACGTCGATCGTCGTCGACGGCAAGGACGTCATGCCGGACGTTCACGCCGTGCTCGACAAGATGGCGGTGTTCGCGATCCGTGTTCGCAGCGGCGAATGGAAGGGGCACACCGGACGGCGGATTCGCAACGTCGTCAATATCGGGATCGGCGGGTCCGACCTCGGGCCGGTGATGGCCTATGAGGCGCTCAAGCATTACGGCGATCGCGCCATGACGTTCCGTTTCGTGTCCAACGTGGACGGCACCGATTTCGTCGAGGCAACACGCGACCTGGATGCCGCCGAAACGCTCTTCATCATCTCCTCGAAGACCTTCACGACGCTGGAGACGATGACCAACGCCCACAGCGCGCGCGATTGGGCGCTTCAACGCCTCGGCGGCGACGCCAAGGCGGTCGCAAGGCACTTCGTCGCGGTCTCGACCAACGCGGAGAAAGTCGCGGAATTCGGCATCGACGTCGCCAACATGTTCGAGTTCTGGGACTGGGTGGGCGGCCGCTACTCGATGGATTCGGCCATCGGCCTGTCGACCATGCTGGCGATCGGCCCCGATCATTTCGCCGCGATGCTGGAAGGGTTTCACGCAATCGACGAGCATTTCCGCACGGCGCCATTCGCGCGCAACCTGCCGGTGCTCATGGCGCTGCTCGGCATCTGGTACAACGACTTCTTCGGGGCCGAGACCGTCGCGGTGCTGCCCTACGACCAGTACCTCAAGCGCTTCCCGGCTTATCTCCAGCAGT
>Ga0126371_10003467_pt1 | contig 13818 bp, 18 predicted proteins | sample PanSoiMetaPlot_4_FD_110145 | JGI IMG/M metagenome (GOLD analysis project Ga0126371, IMG submission 110145) | Tropical forest soil microbial communities from Panama - MetaG Plot_4 | ecosystem: Environmental > Terrestrial > Soil > Tropical forest > Bulk soil | place: Panama | collected 2016-02-17 | reverse complement strand
TGATCCGAGCCCGATCTACCGCGATCGAGCCGCCGCCCAGGCGGCCGGGCACCCGGATGTCATAGCGCCGCCGACCTTCGCCATCGTGATCAGCATGGCCGGCTCCGGCGCCGCTATTGGTGATCCTGGTCTTGGCATCAACTACGCCATGGTGGTGCACGGAGAGCAGCGGTTTGAGTACACCCGGCCGATAGTCGCGGGGGATGTGGTGACCGCGCAGGCGACGATCACCGGAATTAGGGACGCCGGGCGCAATGTGATGGTGACCACAAGCACCCAGATCAGGACCATCGCCGGCGAGCTGGTCTGCACTGCGCTGTCGACATTGGTCGAGCGCGGAGGGGCCGGCGCATGAGCGAGCAGATCAGCTACGCCGACGTCGAGGCAGGAGCCGAGCTTCCGCAGGCCAGCTACCCGGTTACCCGGCTCAGCCTGGTCAAGTACTGCGGGGCGTCCGGTGATTTCAACTTCATCCACTGGAACGAGCGCATCGCCAAATCAGTCGGGTTGCCTGACGTGATCGCGCACGGCATGTTCACGATGGCGCAAGCGGGGCGCTATGTGACCGACTGGGCTGGGCCAAGTGCGGTAGTCACCGAGTTCGGGGTCCGGTTTTCCTCGATGGTCGTGGTCCCGGATGACGATCGCGGTGCCACCATCGAGGTGAGCGGACAGGTGGAGGAGAAGCTCGACGGCCACAGGGTCGCACTCGCTCTCACCGCACGGTCGGCCGATACGAAGGTCCTGACCAGGGCTCGCGCCGTAGTCCAGCTCCCGTGAGACGCTGCACGAGGTCGGCTGCCGGTGACTGATCGAGTCGACCAACCTCCCGAGCAGGTGCATGAGCTGGCCGGGCGCCGAGCCGCGGCACGCAAGGCCAACGACTACGCCACCGCGGATCAGCTGCGCGACCAGATCACGGAGCTGGGCTGGCTGGTGACGGATACGCCCTCCGGCTACGACCTGGTCAGAGCGACCGGTGACTCGCCGCCAGGTCCCAGCGCTGACCAGGTATGGCCGGATCCGGCTGCGATCCCGGCCGCCGGGCAGCAGGACGGCCGAGTAGCCACGGTCGCCCTGCTCATCGATGGCTGGCCAGATGACCTCCGCGGATGCGTCGCGGCGCTGCTCGAGCACGCTCCACCGGGAGTGGTGATCAGTGCGCTCGATGTCGGCAATACCGATAGTGCGGGAGACGTCATCGAAGAGATCGCGGCCCGCCATCCGGGCCGGATCGAGACACGGCACGTAGCGGCAAGCCCAGGTTGGTCAGCGAGCCGTAATGCGCTGCTTCGCGCCGACCCGGGCCTAGTGCACGTGATCATGGAAACTTCCACGATCCTGACGGGCGACGCCATTACGCCGCTGCTGACCGCCGTTGGCGTCGATGGTGTCGTCGCCGCCGGCTGGCGCGGCGTAGACCCAGATGCTGACCTGCGTGGCTTCCACGATGCGGGGCCAGGCCAAGTGACGGCGCTGCTTGGCTACCTGCTCGCCGTTCGCGCCGGGGTTGCGCAGGAGGCGGGTGGCTTCCCGGCCAAGGCACGCTTTTACCGGAACGCGGACTTGGAATTCTCCCTCACGCTCGGCAGCTCGGGTCGTCTAGTGGTGCCTGCCGAGCCGCTGCCAGCCCGGCAGACTCGCCATCGCGGTTATCACGACACCGATCCGGAGTACCGCGACCGGGAATCGCTGCGCAACTATCGGCGGGTGCTCGAGCTGCTTCGCGCGAGACAGGGCGAGAGTACTGCGGGCAGCTAGCCTACGGGCGCTGGCCAGGCAGTTCGGAGTTTTGCTGATTGCAGGCGGGGTAGCGAGCCGGGATGACGTCGCCCGGTTCCGACGAGACGCCGGACGAGCGCGCTGTCCGCAATCTGGGTGATTTGCTGCAGGAACTACGCGTGGCAACGGTCGGCGTCCAGGTGCTGTTTGGTTTCCTGCTGGCGTTGCCCTTCGCTAGCCGGTTCGAGAAGCTGGAGTCCTGGCAGCGCTGGTTGTATATAGCGATCATCTTGCTGGCCGCCGCCTCGACTGCCTTGCTCGTCGCACCGGTCGCCTATCACCGGTTCCTGTTCAGGCAGCGTCAGCGGCCCTATCTGATAAGCGCGGCCAACATCATGGCTATTTGCGGCCTGGTAACCGTCGGCCTTGCCGTCACGAGCGCGGTCCTGCTGGTGGTGAGCGTTGTCGAGCCTGGCGTCCCGGCCGGGATCGCAACCGCAGTTTGTGTGGCGCTGTTCGGTGGCCTGTGGTTTGTGCTGCCGCTGCTGCGCCGCGAGGAAATAGGCGATCGGCCACCAGGTGACCAGCAAGAACGGACCGGGCCTTGAGCAGGCGAACGGTAAGAGCACAAGTTTCCGCCGCATGCGCTGCGGGATTATGCGCTGCTGGGGATGGTGAGCGCCTCCTACTCCTCGATGTACTCCTCGATCGTCTCGCGCTTGACTTGTCCCGAGGGCTGCACAGTTCCGCGCCGGGAGCTGATCAGGCCACCCGGCGCCAGCAGCCGGGAGAAGCGCCTTTGCTGCACTGGCACTGCGTCGTCCGCAACGTCATCGTCGTTCTTGACCACAAGGCTTCGGCGTAGCCAGCCGTAACCGCGGCGCGGGATGACCGCCCCGACGGCACCGGTGATTATCAGCACCCAGCCGGCAACCCGGAGGTTCAGGAACGAAGGGCTGCGAGTGATGGCGAAGGCGAAGATTGCGCCAATGGCTACTAAGGCCAGTGAGGTGGCAGTCTTCATGGTCGATACATCCCTTCATCAGGCCAGGACGCCCGGCTGGCGACCGTACCCATTACACGTCACGCAGTGCCGCACCGTGCGGAGCCGCACTGGCAGAGTCGTCAATCCGATCGCGCAGGAAAGCGAGCGCCTCCGCGAGCAACCTGGAGACGTGCATCTGCGAAATGTGCAGCTGGTCTCCGATCTCGGCCTGCGTCATGTTGCCGTAGAAGCGCATGAGCAGAATCTGCTGCAATCGCTGTGGAAGATCCGCCCAGTGCGTCCACACGGCCTGCATATCTAGCAGGTGCTCGAGGCGCGGGTCGTCATGGCCGATACGCTCGCCCACCGTGGCCGCACCATCGTCAGCAGCAACCGGCGAGTCCAGCGACGACGCGCGGAATGCGAGATCGGCTCGGCGAGCTTCGACGACCTCGTCCACGGTCACGCCCACGTGGCTGGCCAATTCCGAGTCAGCCGGGGTCCGGCCGAGATCGTTCGTAAGTTCGGAGATCGCGCTGCGCAGCTCCAGCCGCAGCTCCTGCAGCGATCGCTTGACGTGCACGAGCCAGCGCTTGTCGCGGAAGTGCCGCTTGATCTCGCCGCTCACGCATGGCTGCGCGTAGCCCGCCAGCGTGTTGCCGACCTCGGGATCGAAGTTATTGATGGCTTTCAGCAGCCCGACATATCCCACCTGCATCAGTTCTTCCACAGACTCAGGGCTATTCCGAAACGGCTGCACACAGGACCGGACGAGCGACTGGTAGCGCGTGACAAGGACCTCGCATGCCAGTTCGCGCATGCCGTTGCCGCGGGGCAGCGAGTGGACCATGGTCAGCAGACGCGTGTCGTCACATTCCTCAAGGTCACTCGCCCTGGTGGGCCTGAGCTCGCTTACAGTCCTGGTCAATGATGGTCACCTCCGGCGGCTTCGGATAAGCCCGCTCGATGAAATCGTGCCCCTCCCACGGAACCCAAACATCGGGCCTGGCCACCGCAATCTCAGATCTCGGCCCGGCTGGGTCGCCTGGTTGGGTCGAGGAAGACGTGCGGCACGACCGGAAGATGCTCTGCGAGCCTGGCATCTATCTGGTCGGCTAGCTTCTCCGCCTCGTCCGCCGAGATGTCCTCGCTGAAGTCGACGCGAGCGCCGATGATGAGGTGATCTGGCCCCAGGTGCATTGTCAGCAACTCGAGCAGACTGTCGACCCCTGGTACTGATTCGATCTCTTCCCTGATCAGCCGCTGCTGCGCATCGTCTGCGGACCGGCCAATCAGCAGTTCCCGGCTGTCGAGTCCAAGCCGAAGCGCGACAACCACCAGGAGCGCGCCGATTGCCATCGACGCAGCGCCATCCCAGATCGGCGAGCCAGTCAGCTGCCGCAGTATCAATCCAGCCAGCGCGAGCACCAAGCCGACGATGGCAGCGGAGTCCTCGAAGAGGGCGGTCTTAACCGTGGTGTCAGGGCTGTCCCGCATGTGACTGGCTAGGTCCGTATTGCGGCTCCTGGCCTGTGCAAGCGACTGCCGAACCGCCCGCAGGAGCGAGGTGCCTTCGGCGACGAAAGACGCGGCGAGCACGGCATAGGCCAGCAGCGGACTGCCTTCACCGCCTGGTCGGCGCAACGCGAGCACGCCCTCGAAGACGGAGAAGCCTGCGCCAGCGATGAAGATTCCGAACGCGGAGAGGAGCGACCAGAAGTATCGATCCTGCCCGTAGCCGAAGGGATGGCGCTTGTCGGCTGGCCGGCCGCCAAGCCGGAGCGACGTGAGCAGCAAACCCTGATTGAGAGTGTCGGCTACCGAGTGCGCTGACTCGGCCAGCATCGCGCTAGATCCGGCGATAAGCCCAGCCGCAAGCTTCAAGATCGCCACTATTACGTTGGCGGCGCCTGCGATCAGCACGGTGCGCTGAGTCGCGCGAAAACTGTCAGATGTTGTCATGACGTGGCGAAGAGGTCGTAGCTGGCAGGCGCGGTCACCAGTAGTACCAGCGACGACGACGCGGACGGGGGACAGGTTCGCCGACCCGGAACAGGAAGCCGAGCAGCCAGATGATCAGCGCGACGATCGCTAGCCACCAGAGCACATGCAAGGCGAATCCGGCTGCGCCAAGCAGTACTACGATCAGTAGTGCAACCGCAACTATGAGCATCGGGAGCCTCCATTGGCTAAAGACCAAGCACGGGAGATACCCGGGGTTGGGTGAGCAAACATCGGCGCCAGCGGCCGCTGCAGGCGGCAATTGCGGTCGGCTAAGACGGAATGCGCATATGGAGCCGGACTTGAGTTCCTGCCTCCGACGAACGCAGCTCCACCAGATCGCATACCTGGTTCACCACCCACAGGCCTTGCCCGCCTGGTTCGCCCGTAGGCGGATGGCGGAGTCCGGCTAGCGGATCGGTGATGTAGCCAGTGTCACTGACCTGGCAGAGTACCTCGCCATCGCATTGCCACGCGTGGGCGGTGCCACCAGCCTTGGTATGCCGAAGCGTGTTAGCCGCGACCTCGCTGACCGCGATCATCAGGTCAGTCACCTTGCTGGCAGCAAGCCCGGCTCGCCTCGCCGCCGACGTCACCATGGCGCGAACCGGTCGCAAGTCAGACACATAACGGATCTCTTCGGCGTCTGCAGGCGGATTGGGCAGCGCTAGCCGACATGATGCGGGCATCGCGTCAGGTCCGGCGTAGGCGGCGCTAGCGCGTATTGCGGCCATGCCAAGCTGCCACCTGTGCGTGTGCGCGGCATCCGCCAGCGTCCGCGACGGCAGGGCGACAACGTCATAGGGGCAGGCGATAACGGCGGGAACGTCTGCGAGGGCACGGTCTACCAGGGCCTCATGCCTAACCCCCTCGCACATCTCAGCCGACGACCGCCCTGGCCAGACCCACTCGCTGATGATACGCACAGGCCGGCCGACGTGCTTATCAGCAAACTCTCGGATGGCCGGTATGACGCGCGCAGGGTTGCGGCCGAGCTCGGTCATGGGCAGCACAGTCACCTGCCCAGATCTGGACAGCCAGTCAGGCAGCATCGAGCCCGACGGCACCGCCATGAGAACCGGCTCCCCGCGGGACAGCCCGGCACGCACGAAATCGCCTACCGCCGACAGATATTCGGAGCGGTCGCCATACAAGAGCACCATGTGACGCAAGCCGCTCCCTGCCACCTCAGGCACCCTGCATCCTCTGAGCTCACCACCCAACACTCCATGCGCCGGCCCACGTACCCTGAGTTTGGGCACTCACTCCTAACGCCGACACCATGGCTTAGAGCGCGTAACCTGGGCTCGGCCGATGCACGGGACTACTTCCCGGACATCCGGCGGCTATGCGAACCGGCGTAAAACGGCGAGCGGACCTAATATTGGGTGGTAGCAGCTTCGTAGCCGGGTTCGAGTTTCCCGAGGTAGTGAATGGATGGGATTGTGCTCTCATCGGAGCAACGGGCAGGCAGCACCATTGTCACAGTTCGCGGTGATCTGGACATAGTGACCAGTCCCGAGCTTGACGACTGCCTCAACAAGGCTCGCGCCGCTGGTAGCTCAGTGATTCTGGATTTGTCGGCTGTCGACTTTATGGACACTAGTGCGCTGGCGGTTATCGTCGGTCACTGGAAAAAGCTCGAGGCGGCAGGAGGCGAGCTCGCCCTGGCCGGCGCTCGCTATCGCTATACGAAGACGCTGTGGATCACCGGCCTGGCCGATCGTCTTAGCCTCTACGACAACGTTGACGCCGCGCTGACGGCTGCGAGCCCAGGCAGCTCTGCGCCGGGCCGCAAGCGCCGCCAGACGACGTAGCCGCGGCGCCGGGTGATTTAGCGTGGGGCTTCCGGATCTGGCATTGCAGACCGCGAGCTTGCTGAGCCTGCCCACGGCGACCGAGGAACGCGCCTTGCATCAGCTTGCCAGCCTGGCTGCGACCCAGGTGGCCGGCTGTGCGGCCGCGAGCGTCACGGTCATGCGTCACGACGAGGCTGCTGCCCAGGCAGGGAGCCACCCTGACGCTACCCGGCTCACGCAGATCCAGCTGGACTGCGGTCGTGGGCCGATGATTGACGCGCTCGAGCGGCGGGCTCCTGTCCAGTGCACCGATACGCTCGATGAGTTGCGCTGGCCCGAGTACACCGCACTGGCAGTGCGGCTGGGGGTTCGCTGCTCGATCACGCTGTGCGCTGGCGAGAATGCGATCGTCGTGCTTGGGTTGCTAGGGGTACGGCCCGGCGCGATGGACATTGATCAATTGCAGCTCGCGCAGCTAGTGGCCGCTTACAGCGCCGCCTTGGTCGGTGCCGTCTCTGACTACCGCGACTCGCAGCGCACCACGACTCAGCTGCAAGACGCTGCCGAGGGACGCGCGCTCGTCGACCAGGCTAAGGGCATCCTGATGCACGCACTAGGGTGCAGTGCCGACGACGCGCTGGCCCGGATCAGGGATGTCTCGCAGCGCAGCAACATGCGGGCCACCGAGGTGGCGGCGAGGGTAATCGACGCCCAGAGCAGCCGGGCGAACCTGTCAGCTCTGTGGGCGGCAACCCAAGGCTCCCGGCAGCATGGCGGGCAGCGTCGCAGGGGACGATCGTAGCGAAACGGGTATAAGCGTGCCATCGCTGACATGGCTATACCCTGAATGCAATGACCGACGGAAGGCCGGGCTGCAACGATGGCGGACTCCAACGACCGGCCAGAGCCTAGTGACCCGGTCGCCGGGCTCAAATCCCGCAGTGCCGCTCTCAGGAGGGCGGCCACCAATCCGCGTGCCAAGCAGGAACAGCTTCTGGACGCAGCCCTGACTGAGCTAGAAGGCGCGATCGACGTTCTCAGCACAGCGGGCAATGGCGGCTCCGGTCGCGGTGATCAGTCGGGCAGCGCGCACTCAGAACGGCGGCTCCTGCATGCCGTGTTCGCCCAGGCCCCGGTTCCGTTCCTGGTGGTCGACGCCGATAGCACAATACGGCGGGCCAACTCCGCGGCGTGTGAGTTGCTAGGGGTAGGACCTGGCTACGTAACCGGCAAGGCGCTGACATCCATGGTCGAAGCTCCAGGTCAGGCACCGCTGCGCTCGCAGCTAGCAGCGGTGATCCGGACTGGTGAACCAGCCAGTGTGACCTGCAGCCTCCTCGGTGCGGACGGTGTCGTGAGCGGTGAGCTCGCCGTTCGTCTGCTTAGCATTCGCGGGGACGACGACCGCCTCCTGGTGGCAGTTCGCGCCGGGGAGGGTCAGGCGGACAGGCCTGCGCCCACGCGGGCTCCTAGCCGGAACCGGCGCCGTGGCAAGGGCACCGATGACGGTGATCAGGAGGTCGCGGCGCTCACCCGGCGGACGGACTTGCTGGCGGCGGCCTCGCGGCTGCTGCTGGAGAACGCAGCCGCCAGTGAGTCGGTGATACTGCAGCGCTGCGCGCGACTTCTGATCAGCGGAGTTGCTACCTGGGTGATTGTCGACGTGCAGCGACGTGGCGCCCTACACCGTCATTTCGTAGCTGGTCCTGAGGATCCCACCTCGGCGCGACTTGCCCAGGTCGTCTCTGCCGTGTCGCCAGACGCAGACTCCGCTCCGTTCCAGGTCTGCGAGTCGGGTTCGTCAGTTCTGGTTACCCATCCTGAGGATGACCACCTACTGGGCCGTGATCCGGACGGCACGCCGCTACTCGCGCTACTCGGGGCAACGGCCGCCCTATCAGTACCGGTGTCCGACGACAGCCGGAACTTCGGGGCGGTCACGCTCGTGCGGGATGCGACGGCCGGTCACTTCGACTTGGCGGACGTCGGTCTCGTGGAGCAGATCGCGGACTTGCTCGCGAGGGCGATGTCAGCCAGGCGCTTGCTGACCAGGCAGACCGAGGCGGCCGAGGCACTGCGGTCAAGCCTGCTGCCGCCGGTGCTCAAATCGGTGCCAGGGGTGGAGATTGTCGCAGCGCACATGGCCCCCACTCGAGGCCGCGAGGTCGGCGGTGACTTCTACGACGTGTACCCGACTCCGGAGGGCTGGGGCCTGGCAATAGGGGATGTCTGCGGGAAGGGGGATGACGCGCCCGCCGCGACCGCAACTGCGCGGCACGCGATACGCGTCTTGTCCCACTGGAACTCAAGTCCGGCCGAGGTTCTGCGTGGAGCCAACGAGATCATGCTGACCGAGGAGTTTGGCAGCCGATTCGTCACTGCCGAGGCGGCTCATTTGAGCTGGAACGATCGCAGTTTGCGGGTAGTACTCGGCAGTGCCGGTCATCCGGGTCCCGTGCTGCTAAAGCCGGACGGTCGCGCGCAGGTGCTGGCCGGCGGCGGCGTGGCGCTCGGCATCTTTCCTGACCCGGAGCCCGCCACCCAGGAGCTTGACCTCGACACTGGTGACGTCCTGTTCTTCTTCACCGACGGGCTGACCGGCGCACGTAGTCCGCAGCTGACCTACCTCGAGGAGATCCTGGCCGACTCCCTTGCGGCTTTGGCAGGCCGTCACCCGGCGGACATCGTCTCGGAGATGCGCAAAGTCGTGCTCGACTTCAGCTCCGGCGTCCTGCTGGACGACCTGACGATGCTGGCACTTCGAGCAGGCGTGCCGCCCGGCTCCTGAGATCAGCTCGCCCTGCTTATATCCTCGCGGCGATCCTTCGTCCGCAGCACCTGCCGCTCCTCCTCGCTCGTGCCGCCCCATACACCGTGACCCTGGTGAGTGGCCAGCGCGTAGTCGAGGCACGTTTGCCGGACCCGGCATCCGCCGCACACTGCTTTTGCCCGAGCGACCTGCAGCCGGGCAGGACCGGCCTGCGATACCGGAAAGAACAGTTCGGGATCTACGCGCTGGCATGCGGCCAGATCCCACCAGCTGCGGAAATCCAGTGTGTTGCTCATGTGCAGCCTTCCGGTGCATGGTCGCGTAATTACGCGCTACGGAAACGATGCGGTGGACTGCCCGGTGCATCCGGGTTTACACGCCCGGCGCCCAGGGAATCTGCGCTAGCGCGAGGTCGCACGCGGCCGTAAGTGCTCGCGGCCCGAAGGTGAGGACATGCTGGAGGAGGGCACCGTGCCCGGCACCAGGGTCGCGTTCGTGCTGGGTGGGGGCGGGGTGCTAGGTGCGACCCAGGTCGGCATGCTGCGGGCACTGCTGGAGGCCGGAATCCGTCCGGAGATCATCCTGGGAACGAGTGTCGGGGCAGTTAATGGAGCAGTCATAGCAGCCGACCCGTCGGAAGCAGGCGTGCGCAAGCTGGCCGGCCTGTGGCGGTCAATGACTGACGTGGGCATGTTCAGCGATACCGTGCTGGCCAGGGCGGCTACGCTTGCCCGGCATCGAACGCACCTCTACTCACCCGCCCCGTTTCGCCGTCAGTTGCAGCAGCACCTGCCGGAAACGTTCGCCGAACTCAGCATTCCCTTCCAGTGCGTCGCTGCGAGCATCGAGCGGGCCGGCGCGCACTGGTTCAGCTCCGGAAACCTAGCCGACGCCGTGCTGGCATCGTCCGCGGTACCCGGGCTCCTGCCGCCAGTCGAAATCGGCGATGAGCATTTCCTGGACGGCGGCCTCGTGCACTCGATCCCAGTCGGTCGGGCCCTGGCCCTCGGGGCAACCGACATCTACATATTGCACGTGGGCAGAGTCGAGCAGCCGCTAGCACCGCCCCGCTCGCTCTGGGACGTCTGCCTGGTGTCGTTTGAACTCGCACGTCGGCACCGATTCGTCGAGGAGATGGCCGGGCTGCCGTCGGCCGTCCGCGCGCACGTCCTGCCGAGTGGCGAAGAGAACATGCCACTGATATCTATGCGGTATCGCGGGCAGAGCAAGGTAGCAAGCCGGATCAAGCGCGGCTACGAGTCGGCCGCTGCCTACCTGGCGGGTCTCCCGGTTACCTGATGAGACCTCCACGCGTCCTCGTTCGTCGCGCGGTCATGGACCCGCTGTGGATTCCTCTTGCGCTGCTGCTGGCCGGCGTCTTCGTGGTGGTCGCAGTCACCGGAGTCGTGGTCGCGCCGCTGGCACGGCGACGCCGCGTGTCGCGGCTAGCTCTGTTCGGCGCGCTGTACATGCTGCTCGACGCGTGCCTCGTGGTGTGCTGTGGGTGTCTGTGGCTGCGCTATCCGCTGGCGTCCAGGCGGGGCGACCGCTGGATTGACCTACACACCAGCCTGCTGAGGCGCGCACTGTCACTGCTCGTTGCTGTGTCGAGGCCGCTATTCGGTTTCCGGGTGCAGGTTGAGGAGATGCCTGCTGCGCAGAGCTTGACGGGTCGGCCGCTGCTCGTGCTGGCCAGGCATGGCGGACCGGGCGACTCGTTTGCGATCGCGGAGCTGCTGCTGTCGCGCTGCGGCCGGCGCCCAGTCATCGTCCTGAAAGAGTCTCTTCGCTGGGACCCCTGCATCGACCTCCTGCTCACCCGACTTAGATCGTGCTTCCTGCCGGCCAGAGGCGCTGGCAGGGATCTGCCTGCTCTCATCGGCGACGCGGCGAGACGGCTTGTTGACGACGAAGCCATCCTCTTGTTCCCGGAGGGCGGGAACTGGACGCCGAGCCGGTATCGAAATGCCCTGGCCAGGCTATGGGCCCGCGGGCGACGAGCTGCGGCAGCGAGAGCCGCGGCAAACCCGCACGTGCTGCCGCCGCAGCCGGCCGGAATGCTCGCTTGCCTGGCGGCGAGGCCGGATCTTGAGGTTGTGCTGGTCGCGCACACCGGGCTGGATGATCTGGTGACTCCGGCTCAGATCTGGGCTGCGCTCCCGGTGTCTGGGCGGCCGATGGTGATGCGGTGGTGGCACCTGCCCGCAGCGGACCGGCCGATCGAAGCCGAGCTGCAGCAGGACTGGCTTGACGTGCAGTGGGCCGTACTCGACTCCTGGATTGACGCACGTAAGGCCGCACGCCAGCGCGCTGAGGCTAGCAGTGTTGCGGTATCGGCCCAGGCGGTGCAGGCAGTCGAGGCGGTGCAGGCAGCCGACGCGGAGCCCGCCGCCGAATCTGAGCCCGCGGCGGACGCGACGGCTGGACAAGGGTAGCTCGAACCGCACCGGCGACCAGAATCTCGGTCCCCAGTGTGTTCGATGTTTGGGTGACTACGGGTGGGTAGTGAGGGTAGCTAGCCAAGTTGTAGTTTGGTTAGCTCCGGAGGTCTTTGTGAATAAGGACTCGCAGACCGCGCACGACTACGCAGAACTGGCCGCCGAGAAGGTCAAGGCGGGGATTGAACGTACCCGCGAACAGTTAAGCGAGACAGTCGAGGCACTCGCGGCTAAGACCGATGTCAAGAGCCGGGCTCAGCACAAGGCGTCGGAGGTCGCCAGCATGCTGTCCGGCTCGTTGCCCATCGGCAAGGAACGCGCGCAGACCTGGGGGAGGGCGTCGTCCCTCTTCCGCAAGTACCGTGCCCAGCTCGCGGCGGTCCTCGCCGTCGTGGGTGGCATGTTCGTGATCAGGCGTCGGCGCTCGCGATAACCAGCCGGTCACAGTCAATTACGTTTACCCGCGAGCGCACGGGTAGGCATTAAATGGACGGCTAGCGCGACCGCAGTAGACATGGTGCTGGCCTTGCCTGAGCGGTCCCGCAGCGTAGTGAGAGGGGCTCGCTCGTGATTAACCAGCACCTGACCAGCCTGGTACTCGCGCTCCAGGACGTCGATTCAGACGCACCGCGACTGCAATCCTGGGGCAACACCGCCGCGGGTGTGTTGCTGGCCGGAGGCCGCCTGCTGGCGTGCGGGACCGGCGGTAGCGTCCAGCAGGCTGCGCATCTGGCGGTCAGGCTGGCGCGGGCTGAGGACGACCGCCCGCCACTTGGAGCCGTGGTGTTGCAGCCGGCCAAGGCGGTCGACGCTGACGCCGCCAGCGCAGGGGCATTTGCCGATCAGGTTCAGGCCGATGGGCGAGCGGGCGACCTGCTGCTCTGCGTCTGCGCGGACAATACCGACGGTGAACTCACTGATGCCGTCACTGCGGCCCACGAGGTGGGGATGACGGCCTGGGCGCTGACCGGTCCGGCCCCAAATCCACTGGCAGCCGCCTGCGACGACACGGTGAGCGTGGCGGCTGTTGCTCCCAGCACAGCGCAGGAAGTGCACCTGGCAGCTATCAACATCTTCTGCGACGCAGTTGACTCCGCGATCAGGGACGCTGTCCGCGCAGCCGAAACCGGCGAACGCCGGACAGTGCGGCGTGCTGGCAGTTCGCCGCGCATCGGTGCCAACTGGCATCCGCAGGCCGCTCACTGGTAGAGCCGCTCGGCCTCACCGCAGCGGGTCGGTTTGAGCGTGGACCGATCGGGCACCTGCATGCGCACTTCAACGGGAGGTCATTCATGGTCGTTCGGACCGCGCGCCGCAGGGTCGAGCGGGCCCACGGTGCCGGTCGGCGGACGGCGCATGGCTCGCTGATCACGGGCATGGCCAGAGCCGGGCTCGTAGCGCGCGGCGTCTTGTACGTACTCATCCGCGCCATCGCGCTTGAGGTTGCGTTCGGCAATACGCGGCAACAGGCCGACAAATCAGGTGCCGTTCGGCTGGTCGCTGCGACGCCGGTTGGGTCCGTCATACTCTGGCTGCTGGCGGCTGGCTGCGCGGGGCATGGCGGTCTGGCGCCTGACTGAGGGAGTCTGGGGCGCGGCTGGACCCGACGGGGATAAGGCATCGGAGCGGCTGGCCTGTTTGGGCCGGGCTGTACTGTACGGCGCGATCGCTTACGGCATCCTGAAGTACGCGCTCGGGCTGGGCGCGCCAACGTCAACCGACAAGCAGTCCCAGGACCTAACAGCTACAGCGCTGCACCATGCAGGTGGCCAGGTCGTCGTCGCCCTTGCCGCGTTCGTCATCGCCGGAGCAGGCGCAGCGCTGATGTATCACGAATGGCGAGCCCGATTTCTGCGCAAGATGAACCTCGATTCCGCATCCGCGGGCATCCGTACATTCGTCACCCGCCTCGGGCAGATCGGCGGCTTCGCACGTGGCGCAGTTTTCGCGACAATTGGGATCTTCCTGGCTGTCGCCGCCATCGATGCGAATCCGGGCCAGGCAAAGGGCATCGACTCGGCCCTCCGCGTGTTTGCTCACACCCCGCTAGGGCCGCGGCTGCTGGTTTTAGTCGCGGTCGGGCTTGTCATGTTCGGGGTGTTC
>Ga0126371_10003466_pt1 | contig 13821 bp, 13 predicted proteins | sample PanSoiMetaPlot_4_FD_110145 | JGI IMG/M metagenome (GOLD analysis project Ga0126371, IMG submission 110145) | Tropical forest soil microbial communities from Panama - MetaG Plot_4 | ecosystem: Environmental > Terrestrial > Soil > Tropical forest > Bulk soil | place: Panama | collected 2016-02-17 | reverse complement strand
GAATTTGTCCAGGTGCGGGATATGTCGTGGCGGTTCTGGCAAACTTGGATCCGCCCGCTGCCAGCCGGGTCTCTGGGTTCATTGTGAATCGGCTGCCCTAAAAGTAGAAGACAAAGATAAGCGCGTAGGGACAGCCGCCTCGGCTGTCCGCCGAGCGCAGTACGGCTCCCGTAGCTTCCCCGGTGCCTACGGTTTGCTTGTAAGAAATAGATCAGCTGCTTTGAGCGCCAGCGCTTCGGGATCAACATTAGTGCGGTTCACCAGCACAATGACGGTGAGCTTGTCGTCAGGAAAGCGCTGGATGGTAGTGCGGAAACCAATAGTTTCCCCGTCATGGTGCATGCGGCGATGGCCCTGATACGGATCCAGAAACCATCCAAAGCCGTAGCTGACCGGTTTTCCACTCGGAAATTTCGCCGGGCCACTGGTGGTCTGTACCGGGGTAAGCGCGGGCTGCATTTCGGCTTCGCTGAGCAGGCTGTGTTCGCGCAGTGCCCGGTCCCACTTCTCCAGATCTTCGATCGAGCTGTAGATTCCGCCATCGCCGAGCACGGCTGACGTCGGACTCTGATCGGTCTGCTGCCAGGTTCCATCTTTCTGCTTCGTGTGGCCAAATGCGCGGTGTGGAACTTCGTTTTTGCCCTTCTCGTAGGCAAGGGTGTTGCCCATCTTCAGCGGCGCGAAGATCCTGTCATGCAGGAACTGGCCGAAGGGCTTTCCGGAAACTTTCTCGACAATCATCGCCAGCACCGCATAGCCGGAATTGCTGTATTGCCATTTGGATCCCGCTGCGAACTGCCCCGCAGTCTGTTGTTCCAGTGACTTCAGCACGCCGGCATCGAGAATCTGTGGAATCTGATCGGGCGGCGTATTGGGATACTGCTTCATCAGGATGTCTTCGTAATCAGGCAAGCCGGATGTGTGATTGAGCAGATTCCGGATGGTGATCGACTTCCCGTATCCTGGGAATTCGGGAAAGATGTCTGTGAGGTGATCGTCATAGTGCAGCTTGCCATCGCGCACCAGCAGCATGATGCAAGTCGCCGTGAACTGCTTCGTGAATGATGCAAGACGGAAATCAGTTTGCGAATCGATCGCCCGACGCGTTCCGAGATCGGCAACGCCGTAGCCGCCCCGAAAAACTGCCTTGCCGTCCCGCACCACAAGCACAGCTGCGCCAGGGGCATTGCTGGATTTCAGGGGTGCGAAGATCGCATCGATTTGATTGGGAGAAACCTGTGCTGAGATCGCACCGCAAAAAAGTATAACGGCACCGAACAAGGCGCGTCGGCCTGAACAGAGCATTCTAGTGTGATTTTCGGGGATCATATGCGATCGGATGAACACCCTGGAATGCGGCTGGCCTATCAGGGCAACCTTGAGAGTATTACTTTTTAGAAGTTTTACTGAAGCTTGAGCATTTCGAGAACGACCTGCAGGTATAACGGTCGCTCCGTTTAGAGACACCTCGTAGTTATGCACTTCGTCATTACCGCTGCCATCACCGTTGGTTAACAGCAGTACGCAGCAGCCACTTGGAACAGAACGGACTTCAAAGCTCTCCGTCCGGGCACAGGGAGAATCCGCCACGCATGCCTGAAAAGCATTCATGTAAAGGCTGGGCGGATAGAAAGTGAACTCCTGCTGCGGAGCGCGAACGGCCGGATTGTAAGCGGCGCGAAATCCAGCGATCGTTAGAAGTCCAAGCGCGACAGCGGTGAGAACTGCCAGTTGTCTTGTAAATCGGCTTACTCGCATCCGCGAGAAGATATCACAATCGCACGGCCGTCTGATCTATTCGCTGTGTTGCTTGGTTCCGGGCGAAAGTGATACGAGCACATATCCGATTCTGTCACTTGCGGATTCCGGCCACTCCCATCAACCTTCCCGTCTTCCCTTTTTCCGCACGGTATGAGAACAGCAACTCAGAATGGCAATTCGTACAAAGTGGAGAAGCCTCAATACCCTTTCCCGGAACACCAGCAGCGAGCAACTGCTGACGATTGGCTTCCACTAAATCGAGAAATATCTTTGGAGGCAATTCCCCATGACCGGGGGCCCGGGCCGTGAGGAATAACAAGGGATATTTCTCGCGCACTGGATCAGATTCCTTCACTTCGCGAAACAGGCAGTCGGCATATTCGAACTGCGACTCAAATTTCGTGCGGACATCTTCTCCGACCTCATAGCAGCAGCCGCGAATTCCGGGGCCAATCACCGCTTTCAGATCTCGCGGGCGACTGCCAAAACAGCGGATCATTTCGCCCACGCCCTTCTCCACGATGCGCTTCACTGTGCCGCGCCAACCGGCGTGGAACACCCCCACCGCACGACGCTTGGGATCAACAATGATCACCGGCAGACAATCAGCGGTTTGAATGGCAAGCACGAGGCCAGGAGCCGACGAAATCATGCCATCTCCGGTAAGCGGTTCGCTGGGAATGTTTTCGATATTGTGGATGATGTCGGAATGAATCTGCCGCAGCGTGACGAGAGGCCATAGCTGGTGGCCCCTTCTCCGGCGAGTAACGGCCCCGAGTTTCCTGAGAAACATTTCACGGTTCCTCTCCACGGCGTCCCGAGTGTCGTCTTTGGTAAAGCCGAGGTTCAGATCGCCTTTGCCATAGGCGCGAGAGACTCCGCCAACGCGCGTGGAAAAGCCATGTACCAGCCATGGCAGTTTTGCGAGATGAGGAGCACGGAGAAGTGTGATTCCAGTTTTCTTGGCAGAAGAAGTAAGCACACGTCCATGATAACGGACACACCGTATACCTACGTGCCTTTGTCCCGGCATCGAAGCGGAATATTCTGGCCGAGAGGTAGCACGATGTCAGTAGCCGACTGCGTTTTCCGCTGGACCGAACGTTACAAAGTAAACGTCGCTCTTCTCGATCAGCAGCATCAGGAATTGTTCGACGTCGTAAACGAATTGGAGCAGGCGTTGCGCGTTGGCGAAGGCCATATCGCCATTGATAGAGTCCTTGACAAACTCCTCACCTATGCAGGGCTACACTTCGCGGCTGAAGAATCGCTGATGGAACGGCATCATTTCCCCGGACTCCCGACTCATCGGCTTCAGCACGAGATGTTCCGCAAGAAGCTGCTCACCTTTCTCGAAAACCACAGGACTGCCCGGGCGGGTGTCCCCGTTGAGCTTCTGCTCTATCTACACAGCTGGTTCAAGCAGCATCTGCTGGAGACCGATAAGCTCTACAGTAAGTTCCTGAATGAGCGCGGGATCCGCTAGGTGCAGTGTCCTCTCTACCGGTCAGACTTCCGCCAATCTTGCTCAGTCCGGAACCGTAAGAACGTCACCGTCGGGTCGAGTTTGCCCGGTTGCGCAAGCCTCCGCTATCATCGTGACTATGTTCGAGAACTTCAAAGCTGTCGACCGCTGGACGAAGAAGACCGTCCACTGCGTGTATCAATGCCAGATCGTGGCTATTGCGACACGGCACGCTGACGCCGTGGATTACAAGTTTCTGGTGGACGGACGCAAGGTCTGGGTGGCGCTGCCGCATCCCGCGTGGGTGGAATACAAGAAGCGTACGGGCAAGACAATTACGGATTCTTTGGCAGTCGAAATTGCGGGACATTACCTCAAGAAGGCGCTTGAGTCAGGCGAGGGGCTCGGCCGGGAGATGTATTCACTAACCGTCGAAGAAACCCTCGCTCATCTCGACGCAGCCGTCGCCGAGATGGAAGCTCAGCCTGCCTAGCACTCGGACTTAAATGTGGGGACAGCCGCCTCGGCTGTCCAGTCGCCGAAGGCGACTTTCTCTAGATCACCACGGCTTCTCGGTATTCCCCGAATACCTTTCGCATGGCGTCCGAGATCTCTCCCACAGTGGCGTAAGCTTCGACGGCGGCGAGGATTCTTGGCATGACGTTTGCACTTGAACGGGCCGCATCTTCCACCTCAGCGAGCGCTGTTTTCCAACGCGTCGCATCCCGTTTCGCTCGAAGCGCGCGGACCCGCTCAACCTGTTTTTCTTCCAGCGCCGGATCAATCCGCAGAATCGGAATTGGCTTCTCTTCTTCCACTTCGAACCGATTCACTCCGACAACGATCGCTTCCTGGTTGTCGATCTTCTGCTGATACTCGTACGCGGCATTCTGAATTTCCTGCTGCACGAACCCGCGCTCGATCGCCTTCAGCATTCCGCCGAGAACTTCGATCTTGCCGAGATATTCTGCCGCACGCTGCTCGATTTCGTTTGTCAGTGTTTCCACGTAATACGACCCGGCCAACGGATCGATGGTCTGCGGCGCACCGGACTCGTAGGCGATGACCTGTTGGGTGCGAAGCGCAATGCGGGCCGCCTGTTCAGTCGGTAGCGCCAGTGCTTCATCGAACGAATTCGTGTGCAGCGACTGCGTCCCGCCGAGCACGGCCGCCATCGCCTGGATGGCAGTGCGAACGATGTTGTTCTCCGGTTGTTGCGCTGTCAGTGTCGACCCTGCAGTCTGCGTATGGAAGCGCAGCATCCACGACCGCGGGCTTTTTGCCTTGAAGTGTTCGCGCATGATGCGCGCCCACATTCGCCGTGCGGCACGAAACTTCGCGACTTCCTCCAGGAAGTTATTATGTGCGTTGAAGAAGAAAGAAAGCCGCGGTGCAAACTTGTCGACATCGAGTCCCGCTCTGATCGCCGCCTCGACATACGCCATACCGTTGCCCAGCGTGAATGCGACCTCCTGCACGGCGGTCGATCCCGCTTCACGCATGTGATAACCCGAAATCGAAATCGTATTCCAGTCGGGGACGTTGTCGTTTGCCCAGGCAAACATGTCGGTAATAACTCGCATCGCCTGCTGCGGCGGGTAGATGTATGTGCCTCGGGCGATGTATTCCTTAAGGACATCGTTCTGCACGGTGCCGGAAAGCTTGCGGATATCCGCTCCTTGCCGTCGTGCCACGGCGACATACAGCGCCAGCAGAATCGAGGCGGTCGCGTTAATGGTCATCGACGTCGAGATTTTCGTGAGATCGATGCCGTCGAAAAGACGCTGCATATCTTCAATGGAATCGATTGCGACCCCGACCTTCCCAACCTCGCCCATCGCCAGCGTGTGATCAGAATCGAGACCTATCTGTGTCGGCAAGTCAAACGCAACCGATAATCCCGTGGTCCCGTGCGCGAGCAGATATTTGTAGCGCTTGTTCGATTCCTCGGCATCACCCATGCCAGCGTATTGGCGCATGGTCCAGAGCCGGCCGCGATACATCGTGGCCTGAACTCCACGCGTAAAGGGATATTCGCCGGGATAGCCAACTTCGCTTTCGCAATCGGAGCCCTTGAGATCGGCCGGCGTGTAGAGTGGTTTTACAGGAATGTGAGAGGAGGTCTCGATCTCAGCTGCGACTGGGGACTTCGACTTGTCGGTCATGGACTCTGAAGCTCACTCGTCTTGCATATCCTGAGCGGCGTTCCTCGCGGCGAGAGCCTGTGTACTTTCCAATGACAAATCACTGCCGCTGACTTTTTCTTCGCACTCTCCAGAACGAACTTAGGCCGAACCATGCAAAGGTCAGGGTAAAGCACAGCGCAAGTGCAACTCGGCCGGCGGTAGCGTGGCCTGCGGTGTATTTGGCATACTCGCGGGCCATCGCGATCCCACCGATACCCGCCATGGCCAAAAAAACGGTGCCAATCACCTCAAGCCATAGAAGATGAAGGATATGCGCGAACGACCGCCCCGTAGCGCGCAGGGCGCTCATGGCGGCATTCAAGCGGCGGCTTCGACCGGCCATGTCGCGTACCACGCGTAACGCGACCCCCATCTTTCGTAAGCTGGAAATTTGGCTCACGGTCTCGATTTTAACAGCCTCGGGGAGCTACAATGACGCAAACACCATCGGCGGTGAACCGTTCCGCCGAAGCTCGCATCAGATGATGTAGGGGTGAGTTCCGCGGGGAGGATCGGTGGATCCACAACTTAAGCAGCTCATGAAAGAGCTTGGCGACGCTATCAACGAATCCTTATCCGATTCCGAGCAGATTTCTGAAGTCGTTTCCCGCATTAAAGAAGGTGGCTACGACATCTTCCTGGTGCTTGAAGCCACCATTGGCGTCAGCAAGCAGGGAGAGAAGACACCCGACAAAACCTCACTCGTCACTACTATGTCTTCTAATCCTGAGTTAAAGGTCAGCGATCAGGACCTGAAGTTTCTGAAATCGCTCCGCATCAAGATCGACGAAGACAAGCACGAGAAGGAAAAGTAAACGTCCCGCTCAGCTTAGGACCCAATCGAGCAACTGCCCCACCGCGCGATCCGCTTCGATAATCGAAGACTTGTGATCGGGCATCCCTGACAAATCAACATTTGCGAAGGCGATCCTGCCGAACGGTGCCGCCCGAAGAACATCCCCCGGCGCCGGCTTCCCGTCCTTGCCGAAATAGAATCCCGGAGCCGGACTTGCATAGGCATGTCCCCAGCGGTTCAGGATGATGCCCGCGATGTCGCGTGATGCGTCGAAACCGGAGTGCGCGAACATCTGCGTGAGTTGCTCGCGAATCTGGCGCTCATATTCGCGGAATGGTGTCCCAATCATTTCGGCGCGGCCCAGATGACCCTGCTCTTCCGCCGTATGTCCCGGGCGGGAGTACAAAACTTTTACGGTCAGCACAACGGGAGAATCCGGTCCAATCGTCGGAGAATCGGCGCCGCAAAGCGCCAGCTTTCTCACCTGCAGGAAACTTCCAAGACCTTCGAACCACTGACAGCCAGAGATGCCCATCTTGTACAGGAATCGCCAGTTCCTGACGGCAATGTTCGCCATCATGCAAGGGGAACGATGGAATTGCGCGTACGCCTGCTTGCGGTCCTCCGGAAGGTCTCGAACGATGTGCTTCGTCGTCCAGCTTCCTCCGGCCATAACTACCGAACGTGCACTGATCCGATAGAGTTTTCCTCCGCGCGTGTAGAGGATCGTCACAAGTTCAGACTTCTCCGGCTCCCCATCGTGCTTCACCCAAACGGCCGTCGAATCCAACCGAATCCGAGCAGCGGCTCCCGCACGGTCGAGTGCGTCGAAGTTGATGTTGTTCCGGCAAACATCTTCCAATGAGTGCTCACCGTGAATCGATTCGGGAATCAGCGTCTTCACGATAAGCCGCGCGATGCCGCTGTTGCCATCGGGGAACATCTGATTCCCCTCGTCCAGCGTGGGCCCGAACGCGTCGAAGGCATAGGCGGTATACCCGGAAAGCGCGTCTGGCCCAAGACCGAACCCTCCACCCTCATCCGGCGTAAGAAAAGTACGGACCGTTTCGCGACTGATGTGGTACTTCTCCATCAAGTGTTGCTCGAGTGTGATGGTGTCGAGCCTTCGCGAAATCGCGTCTCCTCGATATTTCGGAACTTGCGCCGCCGCTACCGGAGTTTGAGTGCGCAACAATTCCTCGCGTGCCTTAGCCGAAATCGGGGCTCCCTCTAATTTCTTACCCCATGGATCCGCCAGCCACACACCCTTGGCTTGACCGAATTTGGGTCCGAAGTAAAGGCCATAAGGAGCACCACCAAGATACGGCGTTGTGGGCAACTGCATCTCGGGATCGGAACTGCCCCACTTCTGATATTCGAGGCGTGGCACTTTGAGCCCGATCGATTGATAGAAGCGCTCAATAAAGCTGTGGGGATAGTTCACCTGAAACAATGCCGAACCTTGATGTCCGACCAAGCGATGGCCGTCCACAACGAATTCGTTGCGTTTGGCCTCGCCCCCGAACACTGGATGATTGTCGAGCACCAGGCAGGTTTTCCCGTCGCCAGCTTGGCGGTGAAAGATGAGCGCCGCCGCGAGTCCACTGATTCCTCCGCCAACGATGACGCAGTCGTAGACTTCCCCAGTTTCGACAACATTTTCGGGAACGCTCTCAAACTCTCCGTCACGGATTCGATGACCGGCTTCAAGCACCGCCTGGGTGTTTCCGTTCGAATTCGCGTAGTCGCCTACGCCTCCGTAGCCTGTCCACTCATCCGCAGCATCCGAGGATTTTTGCGCCAACCAGTCGGCTGGTGACAGAGGCTGCAGGAGCAGGGCTCCGGAACCCAGCAGCGTAGAATTCAGGAAATCGCGCCGCGTAATTTCCTGGTCCAAACCGAGCACCTTGTCTTCTCGAGAATTCCCTGCACGTCTTTCGGGACCCGACTGCTGATTTCTTCGCTGTTCCGCCAATTTCCCCTCCGGTTTCGGGAAGCATATACGAAGTAGTTGAGTCTGTGCTGTCCGGCAACCCGGATCAGTTGTGCTACCATCAACTGTTTTTTCGCCCCCGCACGGTGCCCATCCCGAAACTCTCCTGGTCAGGCAGCGCAGCGGAGGTCTGAGGGTTGCGCATGAAGGACACTCTCGGGGTTCTCTTAGCAGGCGGCGCAGGCGAACGGCTTTATCCACTCACCCGCGATCGGGCAAAACCAGCGGTGACCTTCGGCGGAATCTACCGCATTATCGATATCACCCTTTCCAATTGCCTGAACTCCGAACTGCGGCGAGTCTATATCCTCACCCAATACAAGGCGCTGTCGCTGAACCGCCATATCCGTGAAGGTTGGAACATCCTGGGCCGCGAGGTGGGAGAGTTCATCGAAGTTCTGCCGCCTATGAAGCGCGTGAGTGACCAGTGGTATCAGGGCACGGCCGACGCTGTGTATCAGAACATCTACTCGATCGGTTCTGAGCAACCAAAGCACGTGCTGATTCTTTCCGGCGATCACATCTACAAAATGGATTACGGCAAGATGCTTAAGCAGCATCTCGATTCAGCCGCTGATATCACTCTCGCGACCATCCAGGTTGATCCAGACCAAACGTATCAGTTCGGCGTCGTGGACGTTAGCAAGGACGGGCACATCAACGGATTTCAGGAAAAGCCTAAGACCACCACGTTGCGCTCGCCGCTGAATCCGAACAAGGTTGCCGCATCCATGGGCGTCTACCTCTTCAATGCCGATGTGCTGATCCCGGTGCTGCTCAAAGATGCAGAGAGCCCGCAGTCAAGCCACGATTTCGGCAAAGACATTCTCCCCAAGATGGTCGACGACTACCGTGTGTATGCCTACGACTTCGTCGACGAGAACAAGAAAGAAGCGCTCTACTGGCGGGATGTGGGAACACTCGAGGCTTACTACGAAGCGAACATGGACGTAGTTTCCGTGTCACCGATTTTCAATCTGTACGATGATCATTGGCCGATCCGCACGCACCAGCGGCAGTATCCGCCGGCAAAGTTCGTTTTCGCCGAGACGGGACGAACCGGGACCGCACTCGATTCCATCGTCTCGAATGGCTGCATCGTCTCTGGCGGCATGGTGAAAAATTCTGTGCTGTCGCCCGACGTCCGCGTGAACTCGTATTCCGAAGTCGATCAGTCGATCCTGTTTTCCCACGTCAGCGTCGGCCGACGATGCCGCATCCGTAAAGCCATTCTCGACCGCGACGTGCATATCCCCGAGGGAACCACGATTGGCTACGACGCTGAAGCAGACCGGCAGCGCTATTTCGTGACAGAAAGCGGCATCACCGTGGTCACGCGGGACTACTCGCTGTTTGAAAGCCCGGTGACTGTGGACTACTTCACCACTGAGTAGTCAGACTCAGTTCTACAACTCTGAAGCGCAGATGCGAGTTATTCCCCGCGATGGGAACCTGAGCGACGTGCGGCATCCCGCCACGGACGCAACACTGTATAACTTGGAACGGCAGTAGCATTCTTCTTTGTCGCAGTCAGTAACTTTCGCCTCACCAGCCAATTTACAGCAGTTTGCGCAGAACTCTTCGAGAGCCCCACAGACTCGGCCAACTCCTGATAACTGAGTTGAACGCTTCCGTGCCGGCGTGCCTGTTCGGCGGTAAGCCAAAGGTAGACCAAGAAACTGGCTGGGCTGCGATCGTGTCCGACCAGATCGCGCATCAACACATCCACAACATAATCGTCCACGGTCAGCATGGCTATATTAACCATTACTATAGCAAGGACTAGCTGATTGCATGCATCGAATCTGCACGCTATGCTCCGGAAAATCTCATGGAGGAATGCATGCTTCGAGGAATCAAGTTTGTTGGCGTCCCTGTGAGGAATCAGGACATCTCGTTAAAGTTCTACACAGAAGCCCTCGGAATGAAGGTAGCCACAGACCAACCGTTCACAGAAAAACAGCGATGGATCGAACTACTAATTCCGGGAGCACAGACCGGGCTCGCTCTTTTCACTCCCGACGGGCATGAGAAACGAATCGGCGACTTCCAGTCCATCTCGTTTTGGTGTGAAGACGTCTTCGCCACGGCGAAAACATTGCAATCCAAAGGAGTGACGTTCACCAAGGAGCCCACCAATGAATCCTGGGGCTCAGTCGCAATCTTCAAAGACCCCGACGGAAATCAGTTCGTACTTTCCAGCAAGTAAATCCGAAAATGGGGTGCTCCACTTCTGGCCGGTTTTGCCAGAAGTGGGATTTCGTCTTACGACGCAGCCGCTGCGGCCACAGCCGCCGCTTCTTCTGCCTGCCGCACGCGATAAAGCGTGAACAAGACCAGGATCGGAAGCCGGCTCTCCGACACCCCCGCAACGTTGTGCAACTCCACGGATTTCTCCCGCGTATGCAACTGGAATACGGGCTCCCCGAGTTCGGTGGTCACCGTCCACACAGGATGCCAGCATCCGCGGGTCACCACAAAGAACTTCTGACCATCGGCAAAGATCAGATCACCTTTGCCACCCCAGCCGAACTTGAACACGGCGATCTGTTGCTGTGAAACGGCGTCCCGAATTTCGCCTTTGTTGCCCCAGAAACCCGACCGATGGATGATCCAATCCTGGCCAGCCATAGCGGCAATGAATTCCGATGACCATATGCGAGGACGGTTCAGTGTGGCCACCATTTGGTCGCCCTGTTTGAGTTCGAATCCGCGCAAGTTGGAAGTAAAGGTTAGAGGAACAGCCGTGGAGAGAGGAATCATAAACACCTCCGAAAAGGTATTTTCGATCCGCACTTATAGTAGCACCGCGTTGTTAAGAACGCGTGAATGTTGAGGCCACCTCAAATCAGGATTTTCCAATCTGCGTGCTCGAAAAAAAACGAAAGGCATCCTGATTCAGGATGCCTTTCAGTTCCTAGCGCAGTTTAGCCGTCTACTGCGGTTTGTGTTTATCGTCCTGCTTCTGCGATTTGTTCGGCTCACGTTGTTGCGGTGGAGGCGCCGGTCGGTTCTCAGCGGGCGGATGCGCTTGCGGCCGCTCACTCTGCGGTGCCGGTTGCGATTGCGGTCGCGGGGCTGGTTCGTTCCGCGGAGGTGGCGCCGATTCGTTACGCTGCGGCGGGCGATTCGTCTCCGGTCGCGGCTGATTTGATTCGGGACGATTCGCTGGCGGAGCGTTCGGCGGCGCCGTCGAAGGATGCTCTTCCCGCGCAGGCGGCTCAGCCGGTCGATTCATGTCCGGACGGTTGTAAGCCGGCGGCGCATTATTCGGCTCCTGACGGTTCGGCTGTGCAGCGGGCGACCGGTCATTGCGCGCCGGCGGCTCTGCGGGACGGTTATCCGGCCGGTTATTCGGAGACGGTTGGTTCGGCTGAGGCCGATAGCCCGGATTGGGCTGGTTCGCTTCAGGCCGGTTCGGTTGCGGTTGGTTGGGCTGCGGCCTGTTGTTCGGCTCATTTGGTTCCGGCCGATTATTGGGCTGCGCTGAGGGCGGACGATCATTCCGCGCTGGTGGCTCGAACGGACGGTTGGCTCCAGGCTGCGGACGATTCTCCGGCTGATTCGGTTGCGGGCGATTCTCCGGTTGATTGGGTTGTGGACGATTGCCCGGTTGATTCGGTTCTGGCCGATTGTTCGGCGCGGCTGGATTCGTCGGCTCGGGCCGTCCCGCAGGTTGGTTCATCCCAGGGCGCCCATTCGCAGGCGGATTTCCCGGCCTCATATTGGGCTGATTACCCGGACGATTCCTGGCTTCAGGCAATGGCTCTGGCTTGGCCGGTGGAGCAGTAACGACTCGCGGCGCGGATGCAGGAGGATTCGCCGCGTGCATCTGCTGCATTTGCGGGCGCGCCATGGGCACTCCCGGATTTCGTTCGAGCACCTGCTGTCTCGCCGCAAACGACGGTGCTGCTGGTGGTGGAGTATTCTTTGCAATCACGGGACGGCTCACCACGTTCGCCGGCGGGGCGGCGACGCGATTGACGGTGTTCGCGTGCACCCCCAAAACTGCCTGCCGCGCCGGAGGCACCGCTGCCCGCATCGTTACAGGACTTCGCCGAAGCTGGCTCTCGTTCACCACGACAGCGGTACGTGACACCGGCTGAGCGCTCGCGAATGCATTCTGAGGCATCGCGGTCACGCCACCCCTCACGTTCCGATTCACATACGTCACGTTATTGATCGTCGTGTTGTTGTTGACGATCGTCGTGTTGTAGACATTCGTAACTTGCGTCACGTTCACCGTGGTATTCGTCACGTTGACGCGATTCACGTAGCCACGGCTTACACGGTAGGAAGGCACGTACACTTCGCGTGGCCCGAGTGGGAACCAAGCGACATTGCCTCCCACCGCTCCGACGCCGACTCCACCCACAAATGCCACGAGAGCGGGCGCGTAGACAGGACGCACTTCGCGTGGACCGGGCACCCAGCCCCACCGTCCAGCGATCACAGCCCATCGTCCATAGTGGAACGGAGCGTAACCCCAGTTTGCGTCGTCGACCCAGGTCCATCCCCAAGGATCAATCCAGGCCCAATGCCCATAGTGATATGGCGCCCAACCGGCATCCACGCGTGGATACCAAACGTATCCATAATCGGGCGCCGGGCGCCAGTCGCCGTATTCATCGAGATCTTCGAATCCAACCACCTGGCGCGAACAATAGCGCGCTGACGCTGAATCTTCGTAGCGGCGCTCGCGGTCGTAGCTCCAGCGGTCAAACTGATCCTGGTCGCCAATCTGATCGACTTCTGCATTCAGTGAATTCGTTCCACGGAAAGTAACCCGCTGCCCCTGGTGAATCGTGTAACTCTGCCCGTTGCCGGTCGATTGACCTTCTCCTTCACGAATCGTCACGACCGTGTAGTCGCCGTTTTCCGACGACTCAACGCGATAACGTCCGGGCTGCGCAATCACGAATGCCTGGTTCGGCGTATCAATCTCGTAATCGGTATCGCGGTCAAGTTCATACACGCGAACATTGACAGTTCCGGCGCTAAGCTGGATTTGTACTGTGCGATCGTCGAGGTTTAAAAAAGAAAAGCCCGTGTTGGGAGCAAGATCGATGGTCGAAGATCCAAGCTGTACCTCTGCCCGCGAGTCACGATCGGCCCAGAGTTTGTCACCAGTGGTCATCGGCCGATTTTGGACGGCCTCGACCCACTCCGATTCTCCGGCAGGCTGAAAGGAGACCGAGCCCTCCATGTGTCCAAGCCGAGCGACGCGCCCCGGAGGATCATCCCGATCCTGACCTTGCTGATCCTGATCTTGCGCTCTCGCGATCGCAGAAAACGACGCGGAGAACAGCGTAACCACCGCAATCGCACACAATACTTTCCAGTACTGCTTCGAACGTATGAATCCCCTCGAGAAGTTTTTGTTCATCACTGACCCTTTTCCGGGCAAGAAGCCCGTACGCCCAAGTTCTGTATTCGATCTACAGCTTTTTAATCTTTCACGATACGCCTGGCCCCGGGGCTTCCAAGCTTACTTTGGATGCTGGACCCAAGGCATCGTACTGCCTACTGTGATTCGCGTAGATCACTGAGTCCGTTCTCACTCGCTGCTACAATGCCGTGTTCCCACAGACTTACAGTCGGCCACGAACTTCATGGCCTT
>Ga0126371_10003465_pt1 | contig 13824 bp, 9 predicted proteins | sample PanSoiMetaPlot_4_FD_110145 | JGI IMG/M metagenome (GOLD analysis project Ga0126371, IMG submission 110145) | Tropical forest soil microbial communities from Panama - MetaG Plot_4 | ecosystem: Environmental > Terrestrial > Soil > Tropical forest > Bulk soil | place: Panama | collected 2016-02-17 | reverse complement strand
TTTTTGGATAAAGAAGTGCATCCTTCAAACTAACTCGTTTCAGAAATCCAGTTTCAGGCTCCCGCTCCCTGTCCGAGCCGGGGGGTTCAACGACACAAGACAAGAAATTCGGATTTGCCGGAGAAGGCGATGATGAGACATTTGCTTTGGACCACGCTCATTCCGTTAGTGGTTGCTTCCACCTTGTTTGGCCAAACCTTCCGCGGCGCCATCAACGGCACCGTCACCGACCCTTCAGGAGCTGTCGTCAACGGCGCTACCGTCAAGGCCACCAACACTGCGACGGGCGTCACGATCACTTCTGTCACCACCAGTGATGGCCAATTCGCTTTCCAGGATCTTCCGCTCGGCAGCTACAAGATCGAAGTCGAGGCCAAAGGTTTCCGCACTGCCGTGGTTGACAAGGTTGAGGTCACCGCCGGTGGTGCGTATACCTTGCCAGTTAAGCTTACTACCGGTGCCGCTGGCACGACCGTCGTTGAAGTCTCGGCGGCGGCTCTGACCCTCGATACGACGACCGCGGCTCAGGACAACATCCTGACCACTGAAGCGGTGCAAGACGTTCCCATGAACGGCCGCGACTTCACCCAGTTCGCCGCCGTGCAGCCCGGCTACGGCGGATACTCCGTCGGGGGCTTCGGCTCGCTCAACGGCACCCGCGCCAACCAGATGAATTGGCAGATCGACGGCGTAGACAACAACGACTTCTGGCACAATATTCCTGCGGTAAATCAGGGCGGCGTCTCGGGCATCGCCGGTACGATCATGCCGCTTGACGCCATCGACGAATTCGCCGCGCAGACTCAGTCCAACGCAGAAGGCGGGCGCAATGCCGGCGGTATCGTAAACGTCGTGCTCAAGTCGGGCACCAATACGCTCCATGGGTCCGCATACTACTTCAATCGCAACGAAGCCTATGGCGCGGCCTCGCCGTTCACTCCGTCCGACGTCAAGAAGCCGGAACTTCGCAACTACAACTTCGGTTTTTCGGTCGGCGGGCCGATCATCAAGGACAAGACATTTTATTTCCTGACGTTTGAGAAGCAGCGTTACGTCATTAGCGTCTCGGGGCTTGCCACCGAGCCAGACGCCGATTACATTGCATCCGCCCGCGCGATATTGGCAGCGAACGGCGTCACCGAAAGCCCGATTTCCACCAACATGATCAATTCCTTCTGGCCAAGCAGCGTCACGCAGGCGCATTTGGGAGGTGCCCCGGGCAACTTCTTTGGGACTGACCCGTCGATCGGCTACAGTTACAACGGAAATCTGAAGTTAGACCACAACTTCAGTGAAAAACACCATCTCATGCTGCGCGCCTTCAACGGCCAGGGCGACCAGATTGCTCCACTCGGCGCTAGCCTCGCACTTGCCACCGCCAGTTCCAATCTGGAGTATTACTTCGAAAAAGCGCCGATTCACCTGCAGAACTATTCGGCCGTCCTGAATTCCGCGTTAACTTCCAAACTCGAAAACCAGATCTTGTTTGGAGTGAATTACTTCAATCAGACATTCAACGACGCAAACCACAGCTTCGACACCCACGCGATGGGGTTGTACACGAGTCCGGATGCGCTCATTCACGGGCAGCCAATCCCGGGTGCGCCCAGCATGTCGATTGGTGGATTTGAGCAAGTCGGAATCACAAACCCATCGGGTCGCAACGACATCACCGGCATGTTGAGCGACATTGTTTCCTACAACGTCGGCAAACACCAATTCCGTTTTGGTGGCGAGTATCGCCAGGCACACGTGGACGAATTCTATTTCCGTCACTCACGCGGAGCTTTCAACTTTGATGGTTCCCAGGGACCGTGGGCTGTTTGCCCACTTACTACGGCACAATGCGGCGATAACAACAATTTCGCACTGGCGGACTTTCTTGCAGGGGATTTTGCCTCGTCAAGCATTGCAGTCGGTAACGCGGAACGCAAAGTGATTGTGACCGGGATCGACTTCTTTGCACAGGATTCCTGGCAGCTCACTCGCAGGCTGAACGTCAACTGGGGAATGCGATGGGACTATTACGGTCCGCTGCACAACAGCAGCAAGGACCTTGCGGTATTCATCCCATCTGCCGGTGGAATCAAGATTCAGGGCAAAGGGATTGACTCCATTTTCCCGGCCGACAAAAACAACTTCGCGCCCAGAGTCGGATTCGCGTTCCAGCCCACGCGCAGGGAAGATTTCGTCATCCGCGGAGGGCTCGGAGTTTTCTATGATCAGATCAACATGAACCCGTTCCTCGATTTCCGTCCGCCGAACGCGGCCGATGGTCTCGAAGACAACCCGGCCGGTCCATCTCCAGTTTCAACCTATGCGCTCAGTAGTGGGGGCACGTGGCAGCCGAATACTTACCTGTATCCCGGCATCACGACTTGCGTTACCGGCAATGTAGCGAACGAAGCGAGCTGCGGCACTTCCATCTTCGACGTGTTTTCCGTAAGCCAGAACTTCCGGACGCCGTACTTCTTCAACTACAACCTGAATGTCCAGAAAAGTTTTGGAAACGGTTTGGCAGTCTTGCAGGTTGGATACGTCGGCAGTGAGGGTCGGAAGCTATCGATCATGCTAGATATCAATCAGCTCGCGGGTGGTGCGACTGTAATAAGTCCCATAACTGGACTTCCCACGACCGAAGGAAACTTTGTGTCACAGTTTCCAAACTACGGCGGCATCAACCAGCTCAACAGCATCGGTACGTCCAATTACAACTCGCTGCAGACGACGTTGCGTCTGAAGGCTTGGCATGGATTGACATCTCAGTTCGTTTATACCTGGGCTCATAACCTCGACTGGCTCACGGCCTATCGTGGCGCGATTCCACTCGACAGCACGAACCCTCGAGCCGAATACGGGAACAGCGACTTCGATACGCGCCACAATTTCTCGGCTACATTCACATGGGATATTCCAGGTTCATCGCACGGTCCCAAAATCTTGACCTACGGATGGTCCGTCAACAGTCTCCTGACCTTCCACGGCGGTCAGCCGCTCGATGGCGTTCGCCCCGGTCTGGACTTGATCGGCGATCCGTTCTCAGGTGTTTCTCATGCCTTTAACAAGACTGGTGTGACTTGGCTTAACCCCGCAGCCTTTGCGGCTCCGAGCATATATGGCGGCACGCTACGCCGGAACCAGTTCTATGGACCCGCCTTCTCTGACGTCGACCTTTCCGTGTTCAAGAACATCCCGATCACCGAACGCATCAAAGCGCAGTTCCGCATTGAGATGTTTAACACCTTCAATCGCATCAACCTAGCCTCCGGTATCGGCGCGACCAGCCCGGGCAGCGGAGTAATTAGCGACACCATCGGCGACTTCAACGGAGCCCCCGGTCTCGGCCCCGGCGAAGCATTCAACATGCAACTCGGCCTGAAGATCCTCTTCTAGCTGAAGCGCGAGACAAAAAGCCCCTGCCGCTACGGCTGGGGCTTTCGAACTATAAACGAGATAATGGTCGTCTTCTCAAGCCGCCTTCCTTCAGCACGAATCTTCATTTTCGGTGTCGCGGCGAATCCGAACCCTTGCGTCGCGCTTGTTAACGAACTGTAACTGTTTAAATCAAGTGTTAACAGTCATTGAGACACAAAGTACTGTGCAGCAGCGCATGAAGGCTGCAGCGAGAGTGCGATCAGCGAAGGCAAAGAAGAAGCGCAAGAAGGCATGAACACTCTTTAACTGCGTGGCTTACGCTTGTTGAACCAAAGCATGAAGAAGATGGTCGGGCGATGATTAGGACGTACCAGGAGGATTCGGCATTTCACCGCCGCCCATCATCCAGATGTTTTTGCCTGATTGGCGACGTAGTTGTTGGGCGAAGGGTTTGATCGGCCCATTCACGAACTCGAATCCGGGAAGAGGCGATTTCCGTCGACGCCGCGAGAAGACGTAGTTCTTGACTCTTGGGCCGAAGCCGGAATCGTTCATCCCCATTTCGATTCCCTTGTTGTAAGTCTTGCGCCCCCACAGGATGGTATCGACGGTCTTGAAGAACTCGCCGTATCCATAGTTTCCCTTCGGCCGAGGACGGTCGAGCCAGCCGACGTCGCCGTCGGGACGCGCGATGTAGCCGTCGGCACTGACTGCAACGAAGACGATGATTTTTCGCTTCTTCATGTGACCACTCCTGCGCCGAATGCGGTCGCGGGCGCTTCGATTCTAGCTGAACCGACTCTTTGGATAGGTCAATAAGTGGCGGTGCGCGAGGCGGCAGGACGGCATCATCATTGATCACTAACGAGGATTCGAGCTTGTGGCGGGCGATTGGAAGATCGACGTCAGAAAGGGTTCTACAAAGAGTGCCAGTATCGCCGCAGCAGAGACTAAGCCTAGCAGGAGTCCAAGCAGCGCTCGCGCATTGCTTAATTTATGAATTGTGCGAAAGGTCCGAAAGATCGCCACAAATAAAATGACAAACACGAGGGTGGTCAGCACGAAGGATAACCAGAAGCCGGTCGCCTTCCACGCCGATAACTGGGACAACTGGGGAACAGACTGAACCGCCGTGGGAAGATCGGGATGCAGCTCCATGGTGGGAAAAATCAACGCGCGCATCGGCATCATCAAGAAGGAGATGATGGGCAGATAAGCTGTCAAGAAGCAGTACGCGGCAATCGAAGCCTGCAGGCTACCCTTGCCCCCGACCAGCCTCATGGCGCCGTATATCGCGAATCCCAGGATCAAAAATTCAAGGTAGGTCTCAAGCAGCAACAAGGATTCGATGCTTACGGCTTTCCCGGTGCCGCCGGTTGCGACTGCAAAGGGAAGGTGAAACAACAGATCCACCAATGCCACATACAGCATGAACTTAAGTGAATAGAAGAGAACCGAACTCTTCTCCAGATCTATTCGCTCGAACGCGCGTGATCCGCGTGTGATGACCGAAAACCAGGTACTGACGACATCCTTGGCACCTTCGAATTGCTTAAGGATTGAGTCGACATCCATGAGTTTTGGGCCGAAGAAGGTTGCGGAGTAGACGTCTCTAGCCATCATCTTAACGCTGCTCGGGCGGTACGGCTCATCGAAAAACACTTTGACCCCGAAGTCAGACCAAATCTCGTAGAAAAAACATCATCAACTGGGAATCCCCCCTTCCTCTTCGCGAGTTTTTCAACACGTTCACATGTTTCTGGGTCATTCGCAACAGCCCGAGTTTGAGATTCTCATCAACGCCGCCAACGACGCCTGCCTAGGGGCGACTAGACGAATTCAATAGATGTGGAAGTCAGCTTCGGCTGAAATGGTGAGGGCGACAGGTTGGTCCTGGTAGGTCCCGGGCTCGAATCGCCACTGACGGACCGCTTTGATCGCCTGCTTTTCGAGGCTCTTTTCGAGACTGCGGGTCACAATTATGTCGGCAGTCGTGCCGTCGGGAAGAACGGTGAAGGTCAGCACCACAATCCCGTTGATCTTTTTCTTGCGCCCATGCTCGGAATACTCAGGTTCGACATGGCGAACGATTCTCGGAGGGCTCGCACACGCGCCGTCCTCATGCGGTTTGCAGGGATGCATGGGGCAACCTGAGCCTCGACTACATAGCACGCAGCGAAGAGAGCGGCGATGCAGAGAGCTTTCACGGTCATTCCAGCGGGTCATTCTCCTACCAAGTCGAGCAAATTTCAACGCACTCCTCAGCATACGTGCAGTAACCGCTGATAGTTCTGAGTGGCTCGTCGCCGATTCGTCGCGAAGTCAAGGCTTGGTAACTGGCGTTTGTCGTCGGGTGGATTGAAGATCCTCTGACCTTTTTCCGTGACTCTCGGCTGTGATAATGCCCCTGATAGCGTAACATCCGGATTTCACTTATCTACCATCAGGAAAAACATTTTCCTCTAGGTTAAAGAGCGTTAACGCCCATCTGTTTACAGCAGTTGATTACAGCAGTTGAGGTTACAGCAGTTGAGGAGTTCCCGCTGCAGAGGGTGAGCGAGGAGCGGCGAAGAACTCGATGCGAAGACGTTGCAGTTGCTTATTGACTCTGTCCTTCACCAGCGGGATAATCCGCGCATTTGGTTCTCCCCGGCGCGTTGGTCTTTGCGGAGGTGGACAATGAACGCCATCGCACCAACCATACCCTCAAGAGTTGCGCAGCGACGCTGGAATTGGCGGATTTTCTGGACGCTTGAAGTCGCGGGTGTACTCGCCGTCGTGGCAGTGCTCCCCTATGTCCTGACGCTGCTAGGCCCGATGCTCCAACAGCATCCGCTGCGAATCCCGTTGGCAGCAGTGCTGCCGCTTCAGATCCTGCAGAACGCGATTCTGATTGGCGGCTTTGTCGCTCTTGGCATGTGGCTTGCGCCCAAGGTTGGGCTGGGCACACCGCTCCTGGTCGCATGGACAACCGGCGAACCAGCCACCCCAGGCTTGCTTCGCAGCCTGCCCCGTTCGGCGATTTGGGGCGTTATGGCAGCCGTCTTGATCATCTTCCTCGATAAGATCTTCGCGCCACATCTACCCCACATCCCTGAAGCTGCCAATCCCGCAGTCTGGAAGGGCTTCCTCGCCAGCTTTTACGGAGGCATCGACGAGGAAATCCTTGTACGCTTTGGCATCATGACGCTTCTGGTGCTGGGCTTGGGGAAGATGTTCCGAACGGTTGAGCACAGTCCGAGTGGAGTTGCGTTCTGGCTCGCCAACATCATTGCCGCAATAATCTTCGGTCTCGCCCATTTGCCACCAACCGCGATGTTGATGCCGCTAACCAAAATCGTCGTTCTTCGTGCTGTTCTGTTGAATGGTATTCCAGGAGTCGTCTTCGGATTCTTCTATTGGAAACGGGGACTGGAGTCAGCGATAATTTCTCATTTCGCAAGCGATCTCACGCTGCACGTCGTCGCACCGCTGTTTTAAGCCGGAAGGTCTCCAGGTTACAGAACGTCTAAGTTCTGTCGGTCTTCGCCAACGCGTTTCTCCCTTTCACAAATTCACGAACTCTGCCTTACAGGTTCTCCTGGATGAGGCGGCACTGAGGTTGACTATCAACTTGCACAGGCGGCTAATTGCCCGGGCTCGGCAATGAAGGAGTGGAAGTTGTGATTTTGGTCAGCACCGCTGTCGGGACGGATGGAAGAACTCACAACCTGCGGGTCACATCAACTGGGAAGCCCCCTTCCTCTTCGCGAGTTTTTCTACACATTTACATGTTTCTGGGTCATTCGCAACACTCCGAGTTTGAGATTCTCATCAACGCCGCCAACGACGCCTGCTCTATCCCGACGACCAAAGGATCGACGCGCAGTTGACGTTAATCCAGATCACACTCATCTTCCGATTACAGACAAACGCTTACGATTCGAGCTCAGAAATCGGCCCGCAATCATTTCTGCCGCCGATTCAGTTCGCCCAGCTTTTGTTTGAGCTGCTCAAGCTTCTGCCCTGCTTCACCCAGTTTGCCTTCCGCGGTGAGCCGCTGATAATCGGCCAGGTCTTTAGCCGCGCCTGAAATGAGAGCGTTGAGGTCCGCGGCGGGCTTGGTCGTGGCGGCCGGAGCATTGGCGATCGGCTCAATGGCAGGAGCTGTCGCTGTTAATGACGAAGCCTCGTTGCCGAAAAGGGCTCGCATCGCGGCATCAAAAGTTGGACCGTATGCAAGCCGGTCTTGCAGCGCGAGCACGACCAGGCGCAGTTCGGGCATGGGACTCTGTTGGGCCTGGAGATAGATGGGTTCGGCATATAGGAGTGCCTTGCCGCAGGGGATCACGAGCAGAGTTCCCCGACGAACGTGCGAACCCTGCTGATTCCAGAGAGTCAATTGTCCTGAGAGCTGGGCATTCTGATCGATGCGAGCTTCGATCTGCAACGGCCCATCGACCAACCTGGTTTTTGGAAAGTCGTAGACAATCGAGGTTCCGTAATGCACACCTTTGCTGCGCCCGGCGATCCAGCCGATCAAGTTGTTGCGGTTGGCCGGGGTGAAGGGCAGAATATTCACAAACTCCACGTCGCTTTCGCCCGGAAATTTCATCAGAACAAAATTCGGTTCCATGGTCTGCGTGGCCTGGTCACCGGCCTCGTTCAGACCAACTTCGGTAGCTACAGTCCACAGGTCTTCGCGGTTATAAAAAACATCCGGGTCCGTCATGTGATAAAGCGCATACACCGCAGCCTGCATTTTGAGTAACAACTCCGGGTAGCGGACGTGTTTGCGTAAATCAGGGGGCATGGCCGAAGCGTCTTTGAATAATGACGGAAAAATCTGGTGATAAGCGTCAACAACGGGGTCTTGCGGATCGAAAACATAAAACGTGGTGGCGCCATTGTAGGCATCTACGACCACTTTGACGCTGTTCCGCAAGTAATTCACCAAGTTCCCATTCAGCAGATAGTGACTGGAGTAGGGATAATTGTCTGAAGTGGTGTATGCGTCGAGCAGCCAGAAGAGCCGGCCATCGTCGGAGATGACGATGTAAGGGTCGGGTTCATAGGTAAGAAATGGAGCGAGAGCGGTGACGCGGTCACGCACGTTGCGCCGCATAAGAAGCCGGCTTTGCGGAGTAATGTCGTCACTGAAGGGAAGCTTTGTCAAATCTCCTTCATTAATCGCGATGAGGATGCGGCGCAGGAATCCGTCTAGAGGAATGCCACCTGTGCCTTCGTACTCGGTCAAGTTGTTAGTCTGGCCCTGCGGATAGTTGAACTCCTGTTGCTTGGTCTTGACGTACACGTCATTCCCGGTGAGCTCTCCAAAATAGATTTCCGGGCGCGTTAGCTGGATACTTGGCACTGTGCTTTGAACAGGCATGTTGCTCAAGAAGAGCGTGGGCAGGCCTTCGGGAGTGAATCCATTCACTGGATTCATAGTGATGCCATAGCCGTGGGTGTAGATCAGTCTTTCGTTGATCCAGTTGCGGCTGCTCTCGGGAAGCTTGTCGACGCTCAGCTCGCGGGTGGCGAGCATGACTTGACGTACGTTGCCGTTAATTTCGTAGCGGTCGATATCGATATCGGGAAAATCGTAATAAGTGCGGATCTCCTGAATCTGGCGGAGAGTATCCTGCAAGGCGCGCCAGTCCCACAGGCGGATGTTCTGGAGTGTGGCTTGATTGCTCGCCGCATCGGTGGCTTCCACGGAGACCTCGGCCGGAAACTCATGCCGCGAGACGCGATCCAAGCCATACGCTTGCCGGGTCAGTTCGATGTTGTGGGCGATGTAGGGTCGCTCGCGATCCAGTTCGTTGGGCTTGACGATAAAGCTGCCGACGTACCAGGCAACGAGTAGTACAACGACATAGCAGAACATGGCGGGAACGGGGGCCATCGCCAGCCAGCGAACGCGCGGCGCCGACACAACATTCAAGAGCGCGATGATCGCGCCGATCACGAGTGCCGCGCAGACAATGAGCAGTCCGGTCAGCGTAATGTGGGTATCGGTGTAGGAAACGCCGCTGAAAATCGTGTGCTCCTCAAAGAGCGCTCCGAAGCGGCTCAGATATACTTCGAGTGCGATGACCAGCAGCAAAAAGGCAACAGCGATCGATACTCCGCGCCAGGAGGACGAAATAGGTCTGCCACGATACGCGGACAAGTTATGGAACGCGCCGGTAATCAGAACAAAGAAAAGCGCGACGACGAAGCCGATGATAGCAATGGTCAGCAGCCAGCCCGAGATCAATTGCCACACCGGCAAACTGAATAGATAAAAATGGAGCGGCCGCCCAAAAATGGGATCGATCGGGGAGCCTAGGCTTCGTGATGCGTACCAGTACACCGCGAAGGTCTTCCACTCCCCCATCATGCTGGCTCCCGTTGCCAGGGCGATGACAAGAAAAACCACCCGCGCTACGAAATTCATGATGCGCTTGACCGGCAATTTAACGGGTTGACGGCCGATGAAGATGACCCCGCCGTCCAGCAAATCAGGTTGGTATGCCATCCTAAGGATGACAAACCATCCATAGAGAATGAGAAATGTCGCGACGAAGAAAATCGCGAAAACTGACCACTGCAGGCTTAGAGTCCTGCGATAAACGCCTTCGTACCCGAGCGAGCCGAACCAAAGCACATTGACGTAGTAGGACAGAGCCGTCCCGCTACTGAAGATCAGAAAAATAACTAGGGTAAGGACAATCAGAAAGCGGCGGCGGTTGGAGGGACGACTCGGCCAGTCGATGGACTCATGCATTACGCGGGTTCGCTTTGATCACGCTTTTCTTGCAACTTCAGACCGATGGCATTGTACTGCAAACGTATGTGAGGCCGTGGGCTTGCATCGCGCGGACGAAAAAGCCGGTCGGAAGATTACCTTTTAGGAAAAGTTCAGAGCTCAATACTTGCGGAGCAAACCAAACCGAATGTACCCAGTGCGAATATGTAGGCGTTTGAGGTTTTCAACACATTTACATGTTTCTAGGTCATTCGCAACAGTCCGAGTTTTAGATTCTGATCAACGCCGCCAACGACGCCTGCCTAGGATTGCAGGCTGATAGCTGCGCTGTGACTCCTCGGTCATCTGTTGGTAGCGGATCGCGGCCGAGATCAAGTCTCCTTGCTCAGCGAAGGCCCTCATTTCATCTCGCACTTGATGCCGCGATTACCCCAAGTTGGTAAGGTTCAAACACTTCGTTAATCTGGTCCGCGATCGTGTGACCGTCTCCGATATTCTTGAAGTTGGAAAGGGTCGAGATAGACCGCTACGATCCGGCGCCGGTTTCCTTTGTCGGTTGTTGGTTCCACGAATCGTCGTACCAACTCTCCCGCAAATTCATAGGCCGGTAAATGCGGTGCGACAAATTCCCCGATTGTCTTAAGCGTCCCATCCTGTGTACGTACATGAAGATGAGCCGAGGCACTCGATTTTCCGAAGCCATAGTCCAAACTAATGAAGTGCGCGTCCCACCAGAGAGCGCCCACTCTCCGTAGGGAATGACCATCTTCGAGGCTTTCCAGTTGGCGAAGTACGTGTCCTGTAGTTCGCACCAGCAGCCCTGTTCCATGGCGGCCGATAGCGAGCCGGACATCATTCGCAGAAGGTAGACATACTTGTCGTCCCGCAGGTTGTGGTCGCTCAGGCGTCCAGGGATGAACGCGATTGAGAAGCCATGACCGTTCTCGTCGACCAATGGATATTGATCCGACGGCCAACACCCATCCCAATAAAGTTTGCCTGGATCGGCTGATTTCTGTGGATTGTGAACGGGGCATGCTCCACGGAGAAACATCGTCTTATGCCAAGCTGCTCCGATGCCTCCAGGGTTACTGGCTAGTCGTTTTCTTAAGCGAAGAGTCTTATCCGTCGAACTGAGGCGTCCAAGCATGTTTCGAACTTGGTACTCCGAATGAAAGGTCGACTCGTCGAAGCCGATGAAGCTGTAGCGCGGGCCGAGGTATTCCCAAATGTCTTTATCGGTCGAGATATAGGCCAGCCGGATCTTAGCGCCCGAAGGAAACGTCCAAGTCCAGGAGGGAGCGCCGACAAAGTTCGCGCCCATGGGTTTGTAGAGCCGTAGGGTTTTGTCGACGATGTCGGTCATCTGGGTGAACTGCTGGCGGAAGATGATGGCGCGCAGATTGGGGTTATTGGATTCCCGAGCGGCGTCGACAAGCATCGTCTCAGTCTTGAGAGAGCCAGCAGCCCCGCCGAAAAACTGAATGTCGGCAGAGGATTCCAGAGCGGATTGCTGCGCGGCAGTCTTGGGCGACCAACCAGGCGGATAGACGTCGCCTGCAGGCTGGCTTTTGCTGCGCTTGGCATCCACGAGCATCCGCGCGGCTGCGCGAGATTCCACTGATTTGAGTGGGAAATCAGCCGGACGGAGTCCCGAAGGTGTTGCGGTCATAGATGGTAATTTCGCGGACTTTTCCATGTCTTCAGCTCTCCTGACCGCGATGGCGTGTTGCGCCCACAATCGTTTCAACCAGGAAGGCAAGATTCCATCCTTTGCGTAGCTCTCCATTTCCTCTGTGGTCATCCGTCGAACAACTCAGTCAGGTTAACGTGTTCGCTGCGGTCCACCCATTGACCAGCGATGTTGATCATCGAATACGCCTGGACAGCCGCGACCACCGCCGATGCCGTCACGTCGACCTCACCTGCGCGCTCGATGATCTTCTCGAGAGCTGCCCGGACGTTGCGCTCACGCTTCGGAAACAGGCCTACGGCGTGGGTATGCCGGTAGACTGTTGATCGATTCCGTAGCCCGTACTGCTTTGCGATTGAGGCAGGACTCGCCAATTGATGAAGTCGCGTTCCGTGACCGACGCACTGCAAGAGTAAAGACCTACGGAGATGTTCTGGAGGAGTATGAGTATCACCCCGAAGCGAAATGTGCGGATGGGAACGGGAAAGTATGTGACAGACAAACGATTGGTCTGCTAGAACGACGACATGTCTGGATTGACCAGATCAAGTACATTGGAAAAGAGTCGAATAATCTGGAAGAGGTCGAGGCAGGCCTGGAGCACTCGCAGGAGAACGTCTACACGATCTACGAAGACCGGAGACGTGATGAGTGGGAGACCAAAACACGACCAGCATTGAAGGACGCTTCGCTCGCTGACGTAGTACGAGAATGCAAGGGAAAGATATCCCGCCGTGCCTTGATCGATTTGAGGGCAGGACGCAGCAGGCCGCATCCCCAAAACCGAGCCTTCCTTGTTTCAGTTCTGCGCAAATTTCGAGCGATCTGACACTCTGGACTTCGGCTATTTTGGTCTTCCGTTTTCTCTTCCATTTGCCTTCCTAAGAGTAAAGCGGGCTTGCGGATCACGTTCAATATCTGGTCCGGTTCGGATTTGATGATCGAGGAGTTTTTGCTCCGCTAGCCCCATCAGAAGCTTCTTGGCAGACGGCCACGTGCGCCCCGTCCAGCGTTGGAGATCACTGACGCTAATCGCTCCGTGTTCTGCAACAAAATTTGTAGCCCTGAGTTCATCTTGCGTTAATTGCTTCATCACAGCTTCGCCGACGAGCTTCGCGGCATCCGAGTCAATCCAAGCTTTCCGATGCTTTACATTGTTTCGAAGCACAACCTTAACGATTGGAGTGCTATTCGACTCGCCGCTTTTCATGAAATCCGGAGCGGGAAGATTGAGGTCGGCCATTGCACTCCGAATCCGCCGCGCTCCCTCGTGCGCGCACTTTACGAAATCCAAGTAGTACAAAGCTTCCATTAAGTACGGATTGCGGGGTTTATGAATATCGTAAATGTTCGCTGGCGTGACTAACGGCGGAAATCCGCCAGGACTTTCGACCTCTAAGCGGTCATCGAACATTTTTACAAAGATGTTCATCGTTCGAAGGCCGTAAGAGCGATGAACGCAGGCATTTACTACGGCCTCGTACCATGCAGGTTTGGGATACTCAGGCGCGGTATAAAACTTCCCAGCGTTTCCTAGCCGTGAGAACTCTCGCAATTGACTTGTGCCTCGTCAAAACCTTGCGCCCGCGTAGAATGATCGACTTGCAGTGGAGAGTGCGATTGGTCCTTGCGATACGATTTTCCCTTATGATCCCCGTGCTCCGGTACTTCATCGGCTGGATCGTTTGCATCTTCCGTTCCCGCGAGGAACTGCTTCTGGAAAACCTGGCGCTCCGTCAAGCAATTGCTCGCCCTGCACACCAAACGACCGCGCCACCGACTCACTGCATGGCACAAAGCGTTCTGGGTCGTCTTGCGAAAGCTCTGGTCCGGCTGGAAACAACCGCTCGTCCTGGTTACACCGAAGACGGTGGTAGCGTGGCATCGCGCCGGCTTTCGGCTTTACTGGAGATGGATCTCGCGCGCCAGACGAATGGGCGGCAGGAAGCCGGTGAGCCAGCAGGTTCGGGCTCTGATCTTTCGCATGGCCACTGAAAATCCGACTTGGGGAGCGCCACGCATT
>Ga0126371_10003464_pt1 | contig 13825 bp, 14 predicted proteins | sample PanSoiMetaPlot_4_FD_110145 | JGI IMG/M metagenome (GOLD analysis project Ga0126371, IMG submission 110145) | Tropical forest soil microbial communities from Panama - MetaG Plot_4 | ecosystem: Environmental > Terrestrial > Soil > Tropical forest > Bulk soil | place: Panama | collected 2016-02-17 | reverse complement strand
GCACGAAGCGATCCGGAAATTTCTCTTGCAGCGCAAACTCCACCTTCTTACGGAAGAGAAAGCGTGGATCGCCGACCCGATCTCGCATTTCGACGAAGTTCTCGATGGCTAGATCGGCGATGGCGTCGGTATTCTGCTTGCGCGCGTTCTCAAACTCACGGAATACCGTGTTCCAGTCCGCACCGTGACGATCCAGCAACTGCAGCAGCACAGTACAGTCTTCAAATCCGCAATTAATTCCCTGCCCGAAGAACGGAACGATTGCATGCGCTGCATCGCCTAGCAGAAGAGCCTTGCCCTCAGCATGCCAGGGCGAGCATTTTATCGTTACCATCGACCCAATCGGATTGGCAAAGAAGTTGTCAACCAGATCCGGCATAAGCGCGATCGCATCCGGAAACCTCGACCCAAAAAACTCGAGTACCAATTCCCGCGTGGGTAGCTGCTCGAAGCTGTCCTTTCCTTCAAACGGCAGGAACAGAATGCACGCAAAGGTCCCGTCCACATTTGGAAGCGCGATAAGCATGTAACTCCCGCGCGGCCAAATATGTAACGCATTCGCATCCAATGCGTGCTTGCCTCCAGCCACTGCCGGAATCGTGAGTTCTTTATATCCATAATCCAGGTACTCCTGGGAGAAATCAAAACGATTGCGCTTCACCATCTCGCCACGAATCGCTGAGGCAGAGCCATCACAGCCGATGACGACATCGACCGTCCGGCCTCGCTCTTCACCCGTCATCTCATCCTGCAAAGAAACGACGCTGTTTTTCATGTCCATTCCCACACAACGCTTCTGGAAATGGATTTTGACTCCGTGTTCCTCGGCGGCATTCATGAGCGCGATGTTAAGTTCACCACGCGAAATGGAATTGATGACATCCGACTCGTTCCTTCCGTACGGCTGAAATGTAATCTCCGACGCAGTGGAATGCATCATCCTTCCCTTCATCGGAATGACAATTCCCTGCATGTCATTCCACAGACCGGCCTGCGTCAGCGCATATATGCCTCGCGCTGATAGCGCTAGATTAATGGACCTGCCTGCACTCATGCGCACGCGTCTCATGTCGGGACGTCTCTCGTAAATCTCCACCTGGAAACCGCGCTTGACTAGCTCAAGAGCGAGCAGCGGGCCGTTGAGCCCAGCGCCAATCAGCGTGATCATCTCCGCTTTCTGAGGCATACGAGAAAAGTGTGTCAGGAAGTTACTCGGTGAGCAGTGTCCGCGCTTGCCACAGTTCCGGGAAAAATTTTTTATCGAGCGTAAGCTTAAGGTAAGACGATCCGGCGCTGCCGCCAGTTCCCATACGGGCGCCGATGACGCGTTCTACGAGCTGGATGTGGCGCAGCCTCCAACCCACGACAAGCTCATCGAATTCCGTAAGTCTCTCGCAGACGTCGATCCAGTCGCGATGGCTGTGTTCGTCGCGGTACAACGACGCCACGGCCCGCGCGCGCGCTTCAAACTGCTCGCGCGCGCTTACATTCTTATCAATCTGTAATTTGCCCATGGCTTGTAGCGCTTCAAAGAACACCTCATGCAGTGATGGCTCCCGCAACCGGCGTTCGAGTTGGGCGTACGCCTCCGGCGTAGGCTTGTGATAGCGCAGCATCTTCTCGTCCTTGAGCCCGCACAAAAACTCGAGCTCTCGAAACTGCTCCGACTGGAATCCACTGGCCGGCTCAAGTTTCCCGCGGAATGCCAGGAAGTGCGTCGGTAGCATCGTTTCCAGAATCGTAAATTGCTCCACGAGAACCCGGGTAATCTCTGTGCACCGGCGCAGCAATCGCGCCGCTTCATACACTTCGTCGGGCGATTCCGGATTCTCTCCGGCGTCTCGAAGGTTCCTTACTACCGCATCCAAATCATGCAGTAGTTCCTTGAACCACAGCTCGTAAGTCTGGTGAACGATGATGAACAGCAGCTCATCATGATGCTGCGGTGATGACTGCGGATGCTGCAACTGGAGAAGGTCCGGAACTCGCAGGTAGGAACTGTACGTCAGTTGATCAGCCTTGGTGTGAATCGGCTCATTAGCTCGAGGAGATTTCGCATCCGGTAAGGTAGAGGCGGATAGACCAAGGAACTTCACTGCGTTCTCCCCCAGCAGCCGCGATTTTGTAACTGAAGGTAATTCGCTGCGCCGGATCAGTTCCCCCACCCGATGCTCGCCCAATGGAAATGGATAATCCGAACCGAGCATGACCCGGTCAGGGCCCATTGTCTCCACCAAATACTTCAAGGCTCGCAGATCGAACACCGCCGAGTCGACATAAAAACGATCGAGGTACTCTTTGGGAGGCAACTCGCAGACTCCATGCGCAACGGGATGATGTTGCCAGGCATTCTGCAATCTCCCCAGCAGAAAAACAAAACTCCCGCCGCCATGTGCGAAGCAGATTCGAAGCTTCCGCGGCAGCTTGTCGAAGGCCCCGCTGAGGATCATCGCCACGATACCGAGTTGTGTTTCAGCGGGCATGCCGACAGTCCACGGCATCATGTACTTCGGCATCCGTAATTGGCCAAACATGTCCCACGGATGCACCAGCACAGCCGCGCCTTCATCCGCACAATGATGGAGAAAAGTGATGATTGCAGGATCATCGAGATTCTTCTCTCCCACGTGATTCCCGATCTGCACACCTAGATGGCCCGCCTTCATGCATCGGCTCAGCTCCCTGCACGCAGCGTCCACCCCCTGCAAAGGCACCTGGCACAGCGACTTCAGCCTTCCTTTTCCTTGAGTGCACAACTCTAACGCCGAGTCGTTGAACAGCTGTGCGCAATCGAGCGCGTGTTCGATCGGCCGGTCGTAAGCAAACAATACGGGAGTCGCCGAGACCACCTGAACATCCACACCGTCCCGGTCCATCTCCTGTAATCGCACGTCTGCGTCCCAACATGCGGAGTAGATCTGGCGGAAGAACCGGTCCCCGACCATGATTTCGGCTTTGCCTGGTTCGTTGTGCTTGATGCGGGGCCAGTTTGAGGTGCCGTAGCGCGCTGCCAAATCCGGCCACTCGCGAGGAAAGAAATGATTGTGAATGTCGATAACAGGCATTTCTACTGTTTGCCGGGATGAATGGCTCCGCAATGTTTGCACTTACGCAGCGTTTCGTTGCTGTAAAACTGCTCGAACAGAGGAGGAAGATCGCGCACAATACTCTTGAGTTTTACCTCCGCGCGATGAACCAATTGATGGCAATTCTGGCAGTACCACTCGAAGCCGTCGATCGCGCCTTCGGGGCGCGGCATCTCGACCACAACTCCCACGCTTCCAGGTTTCAACCGTTGGGGCGAGTGACGCATATGTTTCGGAAGTAAGAAGATTTCCCCTTCTTTGATAGGCACTTCGATCGGTGGCTTGCCCGGAGTCTCCATCAGCTTAAGAAAAATGTCTCCCTTCAACTGGTAAAAGAATTCCTCCGTGGGGTCGTCGTGATAATCGCGCCGCTGATTCGGACCTCCAACCACGGTGACCATCATCTCGCCATCTTCCCACACCTGCGCATTGCCCACCGGAGGCTTGAGTTTCTCCTTGTTGTCCTCGATCCATCGCTGAAAATTGAATGCTTTCAATTCCTTGATCGATGGCATTTGATCTCCTATTTCTCCGGTTTATAAGCAAGGGCACGGATTTCAATCAGCAACTGCGGATGAGGCAACTGATGGACCGCAACGGTCGTGCGCGCTGGTCCATCGTAATCGAAATATTCACCGTACACTTCGTTATAGCCAGCGAAGTCATTCATATTCACCAGGTACGACGTGATCTCGACAATGTCTCGCAGATCAGCTCCGGATGACCGCAGGACATCACGTACATTCTCAATTACGGCGCGGGTCTGAACGCGTATGTCGAGACGAGTCGTTCCCATCTCGTCCACTTCCGCTCCGGCGATACTGTTGTCAGCGCGCCGAGAACTCGTGCCCGAAACAATCAAGAAATCGCCCGCGCGTTTGACGTGCGGATATTTCCCGCGCGGTTTCGCTTTCCCGTCGACGACTTTGCTTGCGATCTCTTCCATAGCCTTCCAACCCGAAACTCTACTTAGAGCCTGATGCAGACATTGTTCAGTTCCGAGTAAAAGTTAAGCGAGTGCATGCCTCCTTCTCGTCCGATCCCAGACAAACCCATTCCGCCGAACGGCGTGCGCAGATCTCGCAGAAACCAACAATTGACCCACGTGATTCCAGCGTCCATCCGTTCTGCGACGCGGTGCCCACGTTTCAAGTTCGACGTCCATATGGACGCGGCCAGGCCGTATTTCGTGTCGTTCGCCATCTGTACTGCTTCCTCCTCTTCATCGAAGGGAGCAATGTGGCAAACGGGCCCGAATATCTCTTCCTTCACGCACCGCGCCGACTCGCCCAGACCTGTAAGGATGGTCGGTTCTACGTAATATCCCTTGTCCAGAGCATTGCCGAACTCAGGAATTCCACCGCCTGTCACCACAGTTGCGCCTTCGTCGCGCGCCAGGCGGTAATACGACAAGACCTTTTGGCGATGAGTATCCGAGATTAATGGACCGATTTCTGTAGCGGGATCCTGAGGGCTGCCCAGGCGTAGACTCTCCGCTTTGCGCTTGAGTGAGTCGACGAAGCGATCGAAAATCGGGCGCTCGACATATACGCGCTCGGCGCATAGGCACACCTGTCCTGTGTTGAGGAAGACCGCGTCCGCGATTCCGGCGATTGCGTCCTCGAAATCACAGTCGGCGAAAACGATCGCCGCATTCTTTCCACCCAGTTCGAATGACACGGGTTTCACCGAGTCGGCTACCGTCTTCATGATCGCAACGCCACTCTGTGATTCGCCGGTAAAGGTCACGGCATTCACATCCGGATGCTGCGTGAGAAACTCTCCAGCCGAGTTCGGTCCAAATCCGTGTACCACGTTGTACACACCATCGGGGATTCCACATTCATGCATCACCTCGGCCAACAATGTGGCGGTCGCAGGGGTCTCCTCCGATGGCTTAACCACCACCGTGTTGCCACACGCGAGGGCCGGAGCAACTTTCCATGTCAGCAAAAGTAGTGGCAGATTCCAGGGCGTAATGATCCCGACCACTCCGAGAGGCTTGCGGACCGCATAGTTGAGAGCGCGTTTCCCATCTGGCGTTTCCGTCTGGAACGACTCCAGAGCGGCAGTACCGATGAGATCAGCGAAGACTCGGAAGTTCGCTGCGGCCCGTGGCACATCCAGCTTTGCGGCAAGGGAAACAGGCTTTCCAGTATCGGCAACTTCAGCAGCAAGAAAGCAATCGAAACGCGACTCGATCGCGTCCGCGACCTTTCGCAACCGGGCTGCGCGTTCACGCACGGCGGTTCGCCCCCAGTCTGTCTTAAGAGCCTTGTGGGCACTCTGTACTGCGCGGTCCACCAGGTCCCTGTCTGCCTCGCCGACCTGCGCAATGACACTTCCATCGGCGGGGTTCACATCAGGGAACTCACGCGATCCCCTCACACCCCCCCCGCCAATGTAGTTTTGGATGAACTTCACGTGGCTTGAACCCCGCGGCATCGTAACAGTCTCGCATTGACTGAAGCAACGCCGGTTCGAACTAGCTTTTTCGCTCTTCCAGGTATCGCCTCAGAGCATCTTTCCAATCAGGCATTTCGATGCCATACCGGTGCAGACTCGTTCCCGAGAGCACCGAATAGGCTGGACGCGGAGCCGGCCGCGCCATCTGTTGACTGTTAACCGGCCGGACTTCGGACGTCAGTTCGGATGCCGCGACGATCTCCCGTGCAAATTCGAACCAGGTACAATCGCCTGCATTCGTCACGTGCACGATCCCACTGGCGTTCTTCCGGCAAAGTTGAATGATCGCACGCGCAAGATCCACCGTGTACGTTGGGCACCCGCGCTGGTCGTTGACCACGTCCAGAGTAGGGCGGTTCGCCGCCAATCGCAAAATCGTATCTGGAAAACATTTTCCCCCGACTCCAAATACCCACGATGTGCGAGCGACGCAACAGTCGGGCAGGGTCTCGAGCAACTCTACCTCAGCTTGCGCTTTTGAATTTCCGTAAACACCCTGCGGGTTGCGTTTGTCGCCGACCTCGTATGGCGACGTCTTCTTGCCATCGAACACGTAATCCGAGCTGAGGAATATCAGCTTGGCTCGAATCTGCCTGGCAGCTTCCGCGACAGTGGCAGCCCCATCTCGATTAACCGCGAACGCCAACTCAGGGTGACTCTCGCATCCATCAACGTCGGTGTAGGCAGCCGCCAATACGATCCAATCGGGCCGCGCCTCATCAACAATTTCCTGCACTTTGGCTGCATCGCGAATATCGACATCCTGTGAGCCCAAGGCGAGCACGTCATCGCCACGCCATTCGCGCACCAGTGCCTTGCCCAGCAGTCCCGTGCCGCCAAGAATGAGTACTCTCATTGTCTTGATGCTCGCCTAGTCGAAGCACTCCGCGTGCCGCAGCAGAACTCCCCGCTGATCCTTGGCCGAGAGAATAGGTTCGCTTTTCAGATCCCACTCAATCTGCAAGTCGGGATCATTCCATGCGAGAGTGCGTTCGTATTCCGGCGCGTAGTAGTCCGTTGATTTGTAGAGAACTTGTGCAGACGCAGACATGACCAGGAATCCATGCGCAAATCCCTGCGGGATCCACAGCATGCGCTTGTTCTCGTCCGAAAGGGTTACAGATGCGCATTTGCCGAACGTTTCGGAACTGCGTCGCAGATCGACCGCGACATCCAATACCTCACCTTCCACTACCCGCACGAGTTTGCCCTGCGTATGTTTGATTTGGTAATGCAGTCCGCGCAGAACATTGTGTGCCGAGCGGGAATGGTTGTCTTGCACGAATCGTTCGTAAATACCGAGACTGGCGAAGTCTCGTTCGTTATAGCTCTCCAGGAAAAACCCCCGGTCATCTCCGAATACCCGTGGTTCGAGCAGAAAAACTTCCGGCAGCGACGTCGGAACTTTCTTGATTCGATCCGTAACAGGCGCTGGCATCAAGGCTTTTCCTCAGAATACCTTTTCTCGCAGAAGCTGCAGCAGGTACGCGCCATAACTGCTATTTCGCATGGAAGACCCAATCTTCTCCACCTGCGCGGCGGTGATATAGCCGTACCGGTATGCAATCTCCTCCGGGCATGCCACCATTAATCCTTGGCGTTTTTCAATCGCCTGAATATAGAGCCCAGCGTCCATGAGTGATTCGTGTGTACCAGTGTCCAGCCAAGCCATGCCCCGGCCCATAACCATGACATCCAGTTGTCCCTTTTTTAGATACTTCTGATTCACGTCCGTGATTTCTAATTCCCCTCGCGCGCTTGGCTTCAGAGACTTCGCAATTTCCACGACTTGGCCATCATAGAAATACAGGCCAGTTATGGCATAGCGGGATTTAGGCTGCTTCGGCTTTTCTTCAATGCTCAATGCGCGACCATTCTCGTCAAACTCCACAACCCCGTACCGCTCCGGATCATGCACTGGGTAAGCAAAGACCCGTGCCCCCACTGTTTTCGTAGCAGATTCGCGGAGATCTTTCGCGAAATCGTGTCCGTAGAAAATATTATCCCCAAGCACCAACGCACATGGACTTCCACCGATGAACTTTTCCCCAAGAATGAAAGCCTGCGCGATCCCCTCGGGTTTCGGTTGTACTTGATACTGCAAGCGGATTCCAAACTGACTTCCATCCCGGAACAGTGTCTGGAATTTGGGGACGTCTTCGGAGGTTGAGATGATTAAAATATCGCGAATTCCCGCCAGCATCAGCGTGCACAGCGGGTAATAGACCATCGGCTTGTTATAAACGGGCAGCAGACTCTTTCCAATTGCCTGGGTCACAGGATGAAGTCTGGTCCCCGCTCCGCCCGCCAGAATGATTCCCTTGTATTGCGTGCCGTCCGCCATGTGAAGATTTCGTTCCTGTGCTCAGACTGAGTAGTGTGTGGCAATCCACTGCCGGTAGGTCCCACTGGTGACGTCCGCTACCCAGTCATGATTTTCAAGATACCAGCGAACCGTTTTTCGGAGTCCGCTCTCCAGCGTTTCCTTTGGTTTCCAACCCAGGTCCTGTTCGATTTTGCTGGCATCCATCGCGTAGCGCCGATCGTGCCCGGGACGATCTTTTACATAGGTGATGAGGTCGCGGCGCGAAGGTCCCTTGCGCGGGGCCATTTCATCCACAAGATCGCAGATCATCTCCACGATCTCGATGTTGGGCTTCTCGTTCCAGCCGCCAATGTTGTAGGTCTCGCCAGACCGACCCTTGCGCAACACGGTTGCGATAGCCTCGCAATGATCCTCCACGTAAAGCCAATCGCGGACATTCTTGCCATCTCCATACACCGGTAATGGCTTGCCATCGAGTGCATTCAGAATCATCAGAGGAATCAACTTCTCGGGAAACTGAAATCGTCCGTAATTGTTCGAGCAATTCGTAGTCAAAGTAGGTAAATGATAAGTGTGGTGATACGCCCGAACCAGATGATCGGATGCGGCTTTCGAGGCGGCGTAAGGACTGTTCGGCGCGTACGGAGTCACTTCCGAAAATGGTGAATCGTCCGGCCCCAGAGATCCGAACACCTCGTCGGTTGAAACGTGCACGAATCGAAAACGGCGGCGATCCTGTTCGGAGAGCCCGCTCCAGTAGGCACGAGCTTCCTCCAGCAGCGCAAACGTTCCGTCGACATTCGTGCGAATGAAATCCTCTGGCCCGCGAATTGAGCGATCGACATGGCTTTCAGCGGCGAAGTGAACGATCGCCGTAGGTCTGCGGCCCGCGAGAATCTGACCCACCAGTTTGCGGTCTGCGATATCGCCTTGCACAAACGTATATTGACGATCGTCGCCAATGCTTTCCAGGTTTCTTAAATTCCCGGCATACGTCAATTTGTCGAAATTGATGACGGAAAGCGCCGGGTCCTGCATTCTCTGCAGGATGAAGTTCGACCCGATAAAACCCGCCCCGCCAGTAACGAGGATCAAATCTTGCATGTGAAATGACCGGCCGCTTCGAGCGTGAAGAACCTTCACCTAAACGGCTGGAATGTTCGATTGTAATAAAAACAGGGCGGGTTTGCCCCGCCCCTCGCTTAATTACTCTTATGCTCTAAACACCACAACTACCGATGCAGCTCTTACGCGATGAAGTTTGAGTTATCCAGCGCGCCTGGTCGCGCAGCAGTCCTGCGGAAACGACTTGGTGTTGTGTGGTAAAGCGGAGCAACTGCTCCTTCGTCTCGTCTAATTGACGTTTGGATTCCGCGGTCTGTTGAGTGAAGAATCGGAGTTCACCGTTTGGCCGATGAACATTCAGATGCTTTTCCAGATACGCATTCTCCAACGCCCGCAAAACGCGGGCCGCTTTCTGTGGATCGCCGATTCCGGTCTCTTCCACGACTCGCCGCAACACGTCGTTGTCCCGAAGCAGTTCCACCTCTGAATTAAGTTCCTCCTCGGTAACGGCGAGATGTGTCAGGTCCAGCGGCGCGTTCTCACCGGAACTCACCGGCGCATCCGCCCTCCCGCGCCGCACCAGGATTTTCATGCTCGCCTGATAAGTCGTGCCGGTCACTGCGTAGAGCACTGCTGACCTAAATACCAATCCCGCTGCGCAGACGAAGACCCTTCGCTGTCGAAAGAGCACCATCGCCAACTCGCGCACTGTTGGAATCGATTGCTGAGCATACCCGCGAATTGGGTCTTCGTCTGTCATGCGAGCGTGGGGGAGTTTCAAAATTGCATGGGATTCATGTATATGCTCGTCGACGGTTTGCCAAGGAATCTGGATATCTTCGAAATCGTATTCTGCGGAACAAACACCAAATCACCGGGCCGGAGATGTGCATCATCTTTCAAACTACCTTGTTTCAACATCCGCTTGAGATTCACAAATCGGGTCTCGACCAGGTCATCGTTGACGCGTCGGAACAACACCACCTGCGAATGCTTAGCCTGTGAGGTAAATCCTCCTGCGATCTGCACGGCTTCCGCGACGGTAGTATCCGATCGGAGCTCATATTTCCCCGGTTTGCCAACCTCACCGCCGACCACGAAGTAGGGCCGCTCGAAGTCTTTCAATGCCACGCCTACTTCTGGATTGTGCAAATATCCCGTGTACGCCTTGCGCACTGCCTCGGCGAACTGCGAGACTGTCAGCCCTTGAGCCAGCACTGCGCCCGCATCTTTTAAGGTTACGTAGCCGTCAGGTTGGACGGTCAATGTCTGGTTGAATTCCGGAGCGACTGTGAATGTCACTTCGACCACGTCGCTGGAACGCAACCGGTAGAGCGGATGGCACCCTCCGAGCAAGGAGTTTCCCAGGCCCTCCGCTCTCCCGGTTGTTGCGGTCGTTGAACTGTTTCCTCCCTCGCCTGCCCCGGTTAGGCAGGATTGAGAGGCCGTCACCTCGCTGCTCAGGTCTCGTTTCTCGCCTTGCGCGAAAGCGGCCGAACCGCAACTCAAAATCAGTAACCAGACTTCTATGAACCAAACGATGACGAAGACACGCTTCATTTGCCCTGCGCCATAACGCTCAGAGCCGAATTTCTTGTGGCGCTGTGTCGCAAATTAAGCCGATTCACCGAACCCAACAAGACATGAGAAGTTCTGTCCACAAAAGTGGAACAGTGTCAACGTTATGCGGAAAGGCAACCAGACTTCTCGAATCAATCGCTTGTGGAAATCGAGTCACCTTGGCGTTGGCGGACAGCGCAAATGTGGATACCTCACTTCGCAGTACCCACAAAAGTGGACTTGCGCGTTCAGGTCCTCACATATCTGAGAGCGACTCGCTTGCCACTTTCCCATCCTGGCACTTGCAATGTGACGAGCATCACGAAAAACTGCAGCATTCTGCCACAACAGCCACCGACCACTTGCTTTCAGCACCAAATGCGCAAGACTCGCTAGTTGCTCCCTCTGACAAAAAATCAGAATTCCCGAATTGAAATCAGCACTCGAAATTTCCGACGAGTTTTCTTGTATGTACTCGGCATCGATTCCTACAATCCCCATATGGTTGTTTCATTCGGAGAACAGTCGTCATATGACTTCGTCGCGCGCCACTACGTCGTATCCCATCGATGTTCTAATTGCCGATTCCAACCGTATGCAGTCGCAGTTGCTGATCAGTGCTCTACGCCGCCGTCCCGAGTTCAATATTGCTGCCTGTCAGATGGAAACCGTTGCGATGCTCCACGCCGTCGCGCAAAATGCCCCTCGAATCGTTTTGTTGTCCATGACATCTTCGCTGGGAACATCTGAGACAGTCACCACGTTGCGCCGCTTTCATTTGTCCCATCCCGAGATCCCGAAAGTCTTGCTCGTCGAATCATTCGATCGCGAGCTTGTCGTAAGCGCATTCCGCTCCGGAGTTCGCGGAATTTTCTGCATCTCCGACTCCAACCTGCGCCTTCTCTGCAAGTGTCTGCTCCGCGTCGCCGAGGGGCAAATCTGGGCCAACACGGAACGGCTCAACTACATTCTGGAACTCATTTCGGAAGTCCCTTCGTTACGGGTGCTCAACTCGAATGGCGATAACCTGCTCACTCCTCGCGAGGAACAGGTGGTTGCACTCGTCGCCGAAGGGCTCAGTAATCGCGACATCGCTGGTGAACTCAATCTCAGCGAGCACACGGTGAAGAAATATCTTTTTCGGATCTTCGAGAAGCTCGGCATCTCCAGCCGCGTGGAACTGGTTCTCTATGCCGTGAACAATGGAGACCCTCGGCAGGCAGAATGGCTAGCCGGTGTCACACCAATCGTGCCGACCGCCTAGATAACAGTTGACATATCACTCGGAATCCGATATAACGACATCCGAGTCATGACGGAAGATGCTAACTCGTTCCTCCCGCTGTCTCCCGCGACCTTGCACATTCTTCTTTCTCTTGCCTGCGAAGATCTGCACGGCTACGGCATCATGCAGGAGATCGCCCGCCAATCCGAAGGAAAGTACAGGCTCGGGCCTGGCACCCTCTACGACAATCTACAGAAACTGATTCAGCGAGAGTGGGTGGAGGAACTTGGCCACCGTCGTGGCGATGAAGACCCTCGTCGACGCTATTACCGCCTCACTTCGCAGGGACGAGGCGTTCTCGCGGCAGAAACCGCCCGCCTCGCCGATGTAGTGCACGAGGCTCAAATGCGTCTGCAAATTGCCAGACCGTCGATCGTGAAACCTAGGAGGGCCTAATGCTTAGGCCTGTGTACCGCTGCATGTTGCGTCTGCATCCGCCGGGTTTCCGCAAGCGGTTCGAGGATGAGATCCTATCAATCTTCGACGGCGCGGCAACAAGCCGCGACCGAATCAGACTACTGGTTGACGGAGTCCTTTCGCTAGCACGTCAGTGGATGCTGCGTTCAGAATTCTGGCAAGGTGCTCCACTAAAACCGGTGCAAACCGCTCCCAACGGCATTCCCTGTTTTTACTCGTTCGATACGTTTCGGCCTCGCACAAGCGCGGTAATCCACGGATCAATCCTGACCGTCACTCTCTTTTTGGCGACCAGTTACGCCATTCGTTATAGCTGGATCCACGTTCTGCACGTCCGCATTCCAGAAGTGCAGTTTGAACGCTCCCAATGGTTACCAGGCACGGGGGCCTCATCGAGCCCGCCAGTCTCCCACATGGAAGCGATCAAAGCGTCGGCACCATCTCGATCCCCTTCCAGACCGTCGCTTTCTCAATCGCAAGTACCAGCCACCAAACCGATCGGAGAAGTAGATCGCGTTCGTCACCCATCCTGGAAAGCGCGTAAAGCTGAGGAATCATTCTCGAAAACACTCGCGCCGCAGTCACCAGCAGTAATTAGCGCGGCGACTCCTCCGGCGGAGACTCCGCTAGAAGGGGGACTCGATCCCGGATATCGCCACTTGGTAATCGACCGGGCCATCACACATCTCGAGCACTACTACATTGATCCGGTCGCCGCTAGAAAGATGGCCACAGCTCTGCGAAAGCATGAACGGAACGGGGATGACGACGCAACTGATGGCGCGGGTTTCGCGGGTCTCCTGACTAGCCAGATGAGACAGGTGAGCGACGACCAGCACCTCGCAGTGCTCTATGCCGAGATCGCACCCGCTGAACACCAGACAGGATCTACCCCAGAAATACTTGCGCGCTATCAGCAGGAGATGGAGCGCACCAACTGCACGTTTGAAAGAGTCGAAGTGCTACCGAACAACATCGGCTATGTGAAGTTGAACTCGTTCCCCGATCTCTCGATCTGCCGGTCCACTGCCGCTACGGCAATGACATCCTTGAACGAGGCGGACGCGATCATTTTTGATTTACGGGATAACCATGGTGGCGTCCCAGCCATGGTAGCCTTCATGGCAAGCTACCTCTTCGAGCACCCGACGCACCTTGAGGATTTTTACAATCGCGCGGAGCACTCGACGCTCCAGTCCTGGACTCTATCCCCGGTCGTTGGCAACAAGCTCGCCGACAAACCTGCTTATGTGTTGATCTCCGATTCAACGTTTTCCGGAGCGGAAGAGTTCGCCTATGACATGAGGATGCTGAAACGCGCCACGCTAGTGGGCGAGAGAACAGCCGGCGGCGCGCACATGACTCGTCCCCGTCGGATCGACCCTCACTTCACCATAAGAGTTCCCGATACAACACCCATCAATCCGATCTCCAAGACCAACTGGGAGGGTACCGGTGTCTCGCCAGATGTAAAAGTAAGAGCAACCGACGCACTCACGGTCGCGGAGAAGCTCGCCGCCAACGAACTACAGCGGAAATAGACGATCTTCAACTTCTTGTCGCCGCACGCTTGCGATTGAAACGCATCGCTCCGCCCTGTATAACTTTTGGGCAGGATCG
>Ga0126371_10003463_pt1 | contig 13826 bp, 10 predicted proteins | sample PanSoiMetaPlot_4_FD_110145 | JGI IMG/M metagenome (GOLD analysis project Ga0126371, IMG submission 110145) | Tropical forest soil microbial communities from Panama - MetaG Plot_4 | ecosystem: Environmental > Terrestrial > Soil > Tropical forest > Bulk soil | place: Panama | collected 2016-02-17 | reverse complement strand
TGATCGCCGCGACCACCTCCGGGTCGGCGTCACAGGCCAGCACCTCATGGCCGTCGCGCACCAGCCCGGCGGCCACGGTGCCGCCGATCGCCCCGCAGCCCAGCACCACGTAGCGCATGGCGCAGATCTCCCCTCTACAACGTGCCGCCTGGCCGCTGGCGTCGGCCAGGCGCATGCCGCCCAGGCGACCTTGCCGCTGGCCTCCTTGATCCCGCTCGCTCAGCGCCTTGTTACCAGCCGTCCGCCGCCACCGTTAACAAGTTCGCCGTCTCGTACTAGTAGATCGCCGCGGCGATAAACCGCACTAATGCCGCCGCGGAGATCGTAGCCCGAATACGGGGAGTAGAACGACACGTCGTGCAATTGGTCATAATGCACGGTCCGGGATGCGCCCGGGTCGATGACCACGACATCGGCATCCATTCCCGGCGCCAGCCTACCTTTGGTGGCAAGGCCGAACGCGTCCGCAGGGCCGCTGCTCAGGATTCTCACCAACTGCTGATGATTGAGCCAATCTTCACGCAACACCACGTCCAGCAGCAGCGGCAACAGCAACTCGATTCCCGGTACTCCGTTGTCGGATTCTTCCAGCCTGTAGGACTTCTCGTCCGGCCCATACCCGCAATGGTCACTGGCGATGACGTCGACGTCGCCAGCCACGACCCCTTCGCGCAGAAGCGCGACGTCGTTCTTCGAACGCAGCGGCGGGGTGACCTTGGCCAAGCCGCCGAGCGGAAGGTCATGGTCGAGGAACAGGTAGTGGGTGCACGTCTCGACCAGCACTGACGCGCCAGCCGCCCGAGCCGCGATGGCCGCCTGCAGTGCCAGCGCGCTTGAGACATGGGCGATATAGGCCTTCGAGCCAGTCAAGTGCGCCAGTGCGCAGACAGCCGACACGCAGGCCGCCTCAAGCTCGCTCGGCCTGCTGGCATCGAAAGCTCTCAAATCGCTGGCCGGCCCGGCGAGGCGTTCGTGCCGAATGAGGACGTCACCAAACTCCGCATGGACGATGACCGGCACCCCGAGTCGGCTGGCAGCCGTCATCACCTCATACAGCTCGCCGAGCGAGCAGCTTATCCCGGGCCTGCCATGGGCGAGAAACACCTTGACGGCGAGCACGTCATCGCGATCGGAAACCTCACGGCCCCAGGTCTCGACCCGCTCTGGGGTGATCCGCAGGTGGAAGCCGAAATCCGCCGCGGACTCCGCAGCACCATGGCGGCCCCGCTCCAAAGCGGACGCCAGCGTTTCACGAGGCTCGGGATAGAGATGCTGCAGCGTGGTAGTGACGCCACCGAAGGGCCCCGCATGCCCCAAGGTCGCGAAGGTCTCGCGATGGATCGGATGGGTATGGGCATCGATCACGCCAGGCATCATCCAAGCCCCGTCGAGGTCCACAAGGTGACTTGCAGACAAGGAGCCAGCGGAGTCAATCACCTGGATCGTGCCGTCGACGATGAGAATGTCTGCCTTGGGCATTGTCGCGGCGTCCATACGTCGGGCACCACGCAGCAGCAGGCCCGCGTCCGTCACCGGTCGAGCTCCTTCCACTCCGCCTCAACCGCGGCGAGCTCAGCGTATGCAAGCTCCAGCGTCCACGGGTCGGCCTCGACGCCTGGACTGCGTACCGCACCGGAACTCATCACGCCCCGTCGCACGTACAGGTGCTTGCGGATGGACAGAGCAATCTTCGGTAGCGCTTCGAGCCTAGCTAGACCGCTGACGATCTGGTTGTACCTGCGCGCACGGCGGGACTCGCCAGTCCGCCAGGCCTCGTAGATCGCGACCAGCGCCTCGGGGAAGACGAAGCCGGTCATCAAGCCAACCGCACCAGCCGCCAGCTCTTCGAGTGCGTAAATGCCTCCGGAACCGCCGAGGCAGCTCACCCCACCACGGCTGCGTTCACTAACCTCACGGATCTTGTTCATGGAGGGCAGCTCTTCCAGCTTGCTATAGCGGATGTTGTCGAATTGCCCGGCAAGCTGGATGATGACCTCCGTAGTAAGGCCGACACCGAGATGGACGGGGTCGTCCTGCAGGATGATCGGCACTGGAATAGCGCTGGCGATATCAGCGTAATGGTTCGCAAGCGTGGCGGCGTTGGCGGTACCGACCGGTGGAGGAGGCACGAGCAGCGCATCCGCGCCGGCCTCGATCGCGTCCGTCGCGGCCGTGATCGTCAGTCGAGTGGCAAGACTCCCGGCTCCGGCTACGACCGGGACCCTGCCCCCACTGGCCTCGACGGCTGCCCGGATGATCTCGACCCGTTCCCTGTCGCTGAGCCGGAACACCTCGCTGGCCACCCCATTGACCGTCAAGCCGTGGGCACCCTTCTGTATGACCCATTCCGCGATGGCAGGTATCTCCTCAATGAGCAATTGCCCGGTCTTGTCGAACGGTGTCGGAAGTACCGGCAGAACGCCGTGAAGAACTGGCTCAGCATTCACGTGAATTACCCGATCCCCGCCTCGAACGGATACTTGCGTTTAGTGCCGACCCGAGCCTTCGCGACCGTGAGGCGGCGATCTGGGGCGGCCAGGGGCCCTTAGGCGCGACGCAGGCGAACCGGTCAGGAGCTATTCCTCAATGATGATTCTCGGGGCTCTATCGCGTAGTTTCCCGATCGTGTTCGCCCTCTTGATGCGGTCTATCTCGGCGTCGGCGGCTTCCCTTACGTCTTGCTCGTCGGCCTTGAGGCCATCCTCATGCAGTTGGACGATCGATTTCAGCGTGACTGAGTTGACGACACCTTCCCACCTCACCTGCCTGGAGAAGGGAAGGTAATCTTCTGTCTGCAGCGGGCCTGAAATGTCCGCTTCGTCGGCACAGCGCCGGGCGACCTCCCTGATCTGGGAGTTGTCTGCCTGCTGTCTGCCGGCGTCGGCAAGCTGGCTTCCGATGAGGGAGTACGCAGCCACGAGATCTTGCGATTCGTGGGCTGCTGCGAGAGCATTTAGAGCGTTGCCGACGGCGATGCCAAGGGCGTCAATATTCCGAGGGTTCACGTTTCCAGCCTAGTTCCTGGGGGGTGGCATGGAAATAACTGAGGAGTTCCGTCGCGCGGTCGGTCGCCACGAAGATGCCATCCGGGGCCTCAGTGCGCTGCTCGAGCGCTATCGCGACGATGCGGACCTGTCCCGGGAGACCGGGCCAGAGGCTGAACTGGATGCGGCGGCCGAGCGATACGAGCAGACCTCAGCTGAGGTCACTGGCCTTATCACTCCCTACCTTGTCATCAATCCGCCTGGCGGCGCTGACCAGACAGCCGGGGATGTCCCGGTGTCGCAGGATGATGATGCCGTCATGCGCATGAGCGCTCTCCTGGAGATCGATGCCACGGTCGTGCGGTACACCGCCGTGATCACCGCGCTCCGGGACCCGCAGGGGTCCGGATACGGACTTCGGCCGGGGCCGCTGACCCAGGTGGAACTCGACGACCTCGGCGCAGCCGGGCCCGCGCAGACCTCTGAGCCGGCGTTCGCGGAGCTTCGCAAGGCCAATAGCGCCGCCGCGCCGCCGTCAGCTCCCCCAGCGGAGGCTCCTCGGGCAAGGCCCCCTAAGTTCGAGGTGAAGCCGTACTTCGACGTGATCCTCAACCGGGCTGGCACCGACATCGCGGGGACGATCGCGTCGGGACTGGCGTGGGAGAAGAGCATCGCCCACGCCCTGTCGCACACGATTAAGGATTTCGCCAACTGGCTGCCAGGCTCACTCCGTCACGCGCTGACTCCCCTCCGGCGCCTGCTCATCCGCGGGTGGCGTCAGGTGCTGTTCAAGGTCAGTCTCCTGGTCGGGCCGCATGCCTCAGATCTCGGGCAGTTCATCGTGAGCATTGTTCAACCCTTCGTTCCCGACACGGAAGGCTGGGGCGGCGGCAAGGTGCTAGGGATGGCCCTCCAGATCAGGGAACCTCAGGTGAAGGCCCAGAAACTCGTGGACGACAACCCGGATCGCGCTTGGGAGGCGAAGGAAGCGTGCGAGAAGGTTGATGCCCACCACAAGAAAATGAGGAAACCAGTACGGCTCCTGAACGCGGCGCTGCCTGCCCTTCAGCTGATCCCCGTCCACGGCCTGCAACTGCAGGTGATCGCAACCGCGACACTGCTGATCTACCAGGTATCGCTGGCCCACGACCACCTGGACTCACCTGTCCTGCAAAAAGTCCGGCTCCCTAAAAACATCGGCCTGCTGACTGAGATACAAACCGCCGTCGCCTAAGCCCTCCCACGGCATCCCGGTGCGCCTGGGAAGCCTACCAAGGGCAGGTGCCCAGCCCGTGGGCTGGCAGTGCCGAAGACGTCCGTCGGGCCGGTCGGCCAAGGACGGTACGGCAGCGCGGATGGCGTCCACGGCGGACAGATCCTGCATTACACCCATTGGTGAGCGGTCGGCTTCCGTACGGGTCGGCAACCGCGCACAATGAGCCGACCGTGCCGGTTCCCGTGACATGAGGCGTCGAACCTGTAGGTCTTCCGGCCGGAGACAACAGCCAACGGGCGGCGTCGAACATGACCGCCGTGTTGTGCACCCGCCCGCCCTCGGCCGACTTGAACTCCCCACTACCGCGGCGACCCTAGCGGCTTTGGGCAGAGGACATTGTGACTGTCAGAAGGCACGCCGAATAGCCAGCTACGCGCACGCCCACACGCCATCTCCGGCAGGATCCCCGGCAGCTGGGACCTAGACCAGGACACCCTGGACCGTCGCCGGATGCTGGGCGACACTTGCTTCTTCCTGCGCCCAGGCAGAAGCCCGGGCGTAGCCGATGGGGCGCTGTTGTCGTATGCGGGCGCGGCAGTCATGCTGCTGATTGTCCCGGGTACCGCCCCGTTACCGGCGTCGCGGCACGTGGCTTCGGGATTAGCTTCAGGTGAGCCCACCCGGGCGGGCGCTGCTGGTGCGGTGGCCCCGGAAAGGCCATTCCAGGACGCATTTCCCGGCTCCCGCCGGGCCCGGGAAATCGCTCCCGGCTGTGTCAGGATCAGCTGAATGAGGCCCTTGTTCCTGGCGGCGTATGCTCGGCGTGGATGCGTCGCCTGCGGGCGAGGGGAGAGGCTGTGGCCGAGCCGCCGGTTGCCTTCGCCAGCCTGTTGCGGAAGCTGCGCACCGAGGCCCGGCTGACCCAGGAGGAGCTGGCCGAGGCGGCGGGGCTGAGCCCGCGGTCGGTCAGCGACCTGGAGCGAGGGGTCAACCGGACCGCCCACAAGGAAACAGCCCGGCTGCTGGCCGATGCGCTGCACCTGATTGGCCCGGCCCGGGCCGAGTTCGAGGCGGTCGCGCGGGGCCGGATCCCTGGCGGCGCCGGCACTGGCGCCGCGGCGGCCGCCACCCGGACGCTGCCTCGCGATATCGCCTCGTTCACCGGGCGGCAGCAGGAACTCGCGCAACTGGCGGAGGCCGCGGGCGGTACGGGCGGCGTGGTGGGCATTCACGCGATCGGCGGGATGGCCGGAGTCGGCAAGACCGCGTTCGCCGTACACGCCGCGCACCGGCTCGCGGACCGGTTCCCCGGCGGGCAGATATTCCTCCCGCTGCACGGGCACACGCCCGGGCAGCAGCCGGTCGACCCAGCCGACGCGCTGGCCAGCCTGCTGGCCACGGCCGGAGTTCCCGCCGCGCAGATCCCGCCCGGCCTGGAAGCGCGGATGGCGCTGTGGCGGGACCGGCTGGCGGGTCAGCAGCTGCTGCTGGTCCTCGACGACGCGGCCGCCAGCGAGCAGGTCCGGCCGCTGCTGCCCGGCTCTGGCGGCAGCCTGGTGCTAGTCACCAGCCGCCGCCACCTGACCGCGCTGGAAGACGCGACAGCGATCAGCCTGGACACCCTGCCGCCCGACCAGGCGGCCGCGCTGCTGGTCCGGCTAGCGAACAGGCCCGGGCTGAGCCCGGACGATCCGGCGGTGGCCGAGATCACACGGCTGTGCGGGTACCTGCCGCTGGCGATCGGGATGGTAGCCCGCCAGCTGCACCACCACCCGGCCTGGTCGGCGGCCGGGCGGGCCGCCGAGCTGGCGGCCGCGGTGGACCGGCTGGAGCTGATGGCCACCGAGAACCTTTCGGTCACCGCTGCATTCAACTTCTCCTATGCGGACCTCACCCAGGACCAGCAGCGGCTGTTCCGGCGGCTAGGGCTGCACCCCGGCGCCGACATCGACGGCCACGCTGTGGCCGCCCTGGACGGCACCGATTTCGTGGCTGCCCGCCGCGGCCTGGAGGCCCTATACGACCAGTATCTGCTGACCGAGCCGGCCCGGGGCCGCTACCGGCTGCACGACCTGATCCGCGAGCATGCCCGCGCCCTCGCCGAGCACCTGGACCCGGATAGTGACCGGGACCAGGCCACCGCCCGGCTGCTGGATTACTACCAGCACACCGCCGCCCTTGCCCAGGCCCTCTTCGCCCGCCAAAACCGCCCCATCCCCACCCCCGCAGTCGGCACGATCCCGGCGGCGGTTCCCGCCCTTGCCGACCGCGAGCAGGCCCTGGCCTGGACTCGAGCCGAGCGTGCCAGCCTGCTGGCCTGCCTCGATCACGCCACCGGTACCGGCCAGCACGCCCGTATCATCGGCCTCACCGCCGGTCTCGCTGGCCTGCTACGCCACGACGGCCCGTGGGCCGAGGCCATTACCCGCCACGCCACCGCCCTGCGTGCCGCACAGCACCTCGGCGACCGGCTCGGCCAGGCTGGCACCCTCAACGACCTGGGGGACGTACGGTGGCTGATGGCCGGGGACTCTCCGGGGGCGGCCCGGGATCTGGAGGAGGCGCTGGGCATCTACCGGGACATCGGCGACCGGCTCGGCCAGGCCAACGCCCTCAGCGGCCTGGGAACCGTGCGACTGGCCGGGGACTATCCGGGCGCGGCCCAGGTCCTGGAGGAGGCGCTGGGCATCTACCGGGACATCGGCGACCGGCTCGGGCAAGCCAACGCCCTGACTAGCCTGGGGATCGTACGGGTATTCACCGGGGACTATCCGGGCGCAGCCCGGGATCTGGAGGAGGCGCTGGGCATCTCCCGGTACCTCGGCGACCGACACGGCCAGGCCGAGGCCCTCACCTACCTGGGCAACGCACGGCGGGTAGCTGGGGACTATCCGGGCGCGGCCCAGGTCCTAGAGGAGGCGGTGAACATCTCCCGGGACCTCGGTGACCGACACGGCCAAGCCGAGGCCCTCGGCCTCCTGGGGGGCGTGCGGCAGATGGCCGGGGACTATCCAGGCGCGGCCCAGGTCCTGGAGGAGGCGCTGGGCATCTCCCGTGACATCGGCAGTCGGCCCCTCCAGGCCAACGCCCTCATCTTCCTAGGGGTGGTGCGGCGACTGGCCGGGGACTCTCCGGACGCGGCCCGGGTCTTGGAGGAGGCGCTGGGCATCTTCCGGGATATCGGCGACCGGGGCGGCGAGGCCGAAGCCCTCAACGAGGCCGGGACGCTGCACTGGGCCTGCGATGACTTGCTGCAGGCCGGGTCGTACCACCAGCAGGCTCTGGACCTGGCCCGCCAGATCGGCAGCCCCATGGATGAGGCACACGCGCTAGCAGGCCTGGGCCGGTGTGCCCTGACCGTCGGCCATACCGCTCAGGCAGCAGACATGCTCCGGCAGGCACTGGAGATATTCCAGCGGATCGGCGCAGCCGAGGCATCGGACCTACTCGCCGAACTAGACGCCCTCACCAGCGCACCACCCGCACAATAAGCCATGCCATCCCACCGGGCTCGAAGCCCGCGGCCGCGCCCGGATCGCCACGACGAGCAGTTACGCGCCATCGCTAATCAGGTTCAACAGGTACCTCTCTGAGGAGAGGTTCCCCGGGTGATTGTCTTACCCTGTGTCCGGCTGCCGCGCCTGGGCTCTGAGCCGCACGCCATCGGCCTGGACCCTAACGGACTCGGCCCAATGCCGGTCGCCGCCGGGTGCCTGTAGCTGTCTGGTCGAGGCGTATCTATTCGTCTGGGCGGGCGGCGAGCGCTGACATCTTCACCCACTGGCCGCCATCGGCGACAAGACACTCTCCTGTCATGAACGACGCCTGCTCCGACGCAAGGAACGCGATGACGCTGGCGATCTCGTTTGGCTCTGCGGCCCGGCCCATCAAGTTGGTTTCGAGGGCCTTTCCGACTACACCGGCCTCTTCAAAGAAAGGCTGCGCCATGGGGGTACGGACCCAACCCGGCAGTACTGCGTTTATCCGTATGCCGTAAGGTGCCAGCTCCACGGCCGCATAGCGGGTGAAACCCACCAGGCCGCTTTTGGAGACGCCATAAGGAGACACCCAGGGCTCCGCCTGGATAGCGTTTATCGACGAGACGTTGACCACGTTGCCTCGCGACTCGCGCAGGTAAGGAATGGCGGAGCTGGTGACCATGATCGGTCCCATGAGGTTCGTGTTCAGGACCGACTGCCACTCCTTGGCGGTCAGGTCTTCCAGCTTGGCGGGGGTGCCGATGATCCCATGGGCGTTGACCACGACCCCCAGTCCGTGCATGGCCTGAACGGCCTCACGCACGACAGTGGTGGCCTGATCAGGGTCAGCAAGGTCGGCGGTCAGGCAAAATACACGTTCGCTGTTGAGCGCCTTCGCTGCGGCTGCGAGGCGATCGGCGCGGCGAGCGCAGATGGCGACCTGATATCCGTCCGAGAGGAAGCGCTCAGCCGTAGCCAGGCCTATCCCGCTGGAACCGCCTGTTACGAGCACGGATCTGGTGTGGGTCATCTTGCTCTGCGTCTCACGGCTAGCCAGCGACCTGGGAGATGATGAACCCCGTGTCGTAGGCGAGAGTTTCGTGGCGGACCTTGGTGCATTCGGGATTGCACCGGTAGACGGCGACGGCCGGCCAGGACACGCGATTCCCGGTTGCCGCGTGGCCGTACAGCTCGCCAGTATGCGTGCCGGAGATGGTTATCATCATCACGGATACGTCGTGGGCGTCGATGATCTCTTTCGGCTCTATCCGTACGTCCGAGAATGGGCCGAAGAGTTCCTGGCAGTAGCCGTGCAACTCGTCTAGGCCGTGCACCACGTGGGTGGTGGAGGTGTCCTCCAGTATGCAGTCGTCAGTGAACAGCTCACAAATCTTGTCCGCCAGCGCGTTGAGATCCTCTTTCGTCTTCGTCGGTGACTCGTTGATCAGCTGGAATTCCTTGAGCATGGGATCGCGAGGACTGTGCATCTACTTCCTCCAACGGACGCGAGCGGACGGTCGGCGGCGTGCCTCCTTGTGTGACTGCCCGCCGGACCGGACGGTCACGGAAGAGGCTCCGTTGCGCGGGTTGGCCCGATCTGGGCGCTGGGCGGCCTACTGCTGGTCTGGTACGCCGCAGCAGTACCTGCGAGACATGGCGTATGCTAACGATCGTTAGGTCAGTGGTCAAGTGCGCTGTTGCGGCCGGCCGAATGCATAGGATCGACCTGTGAATACCACTAGCGAGTCTGCAGCCGGTCCTGACGTGCGGATTTGCCTGGAAGCCTTGGCTGGGCACGTAAAGACCCACCCCACGGGGCCAAGCGCGGATACCCGGAGCCGGATCCTGGAAACGGCAATTATACTTTTGGCCGGCCGCGGGTATGGCGGCACCTCGATGCGCGACATCGCGCGAGGTGTGGGTGTCAAGGCCGCTAGTCTTTACGTACATTTTCCGGAGGGCAAGCAGCAGCTGCTGCGTGACGCGCTCGTCGAGATACTTGACGAATTCCTGGCGTTCGTTCTTGACGGACTGAATTCAGGGGATTCCAGCGCTGAGCAGCTGAAAGCCGTCTTGTCCCGCCACGTGAGCTGGCAGCTGCGGTTCGCCGCCAAGGCCGTCGCGTGGGATACGGCAGCTGAGCAGTTCAGCGCGTATCCAGCGGTTGGGACTGATGTCGGGCGGGAAGTTGCGGAGCGCCAGGATCTCTATCACGGTTACGTCCAGGCTCTATTTGACGAGCTGAGTCCCGGCCCATTGACCGCAGAACGTTCACGAGCCGTGTTGGTGCTGTGCGACCGGGCACGGGTGTGGCACGTGAGTGGCGGGGGGCGGCTGGCGACAGAGGAGCAGGTGGCCGCCCTGGTGTGGGAACTCGCCCAAGACCTCGTATCCGGGTCCCGCAGCCGGCAGACGGCTCCGGGCCAGCTGGAGACACTGTTGCCATGCAGCCCAGGAGCGGGATTCGCGCCCGTAGAAGCCACGGCCCGCGAGAGACGTCAAGCCGAAGACCGTATCGGGTAGGCAGGCGTTGCCCGGCCGCCTAGGTTGACCTCCGTCATGTCTGAGGGCAAAACCCGACCATCCCCTTGCCTAGTTAATGAACAGTCGTTAGGGTCTGCGCTAAGGCGCCGTGCGGCCACGTCGCTGGTTCGCGCCGACGCCGGAGCCCGGTGACCGGGGGTGAAGACGAGCCAAGCCAGGAGGAACAGTGGCCACTACGGACCTCTCACAGACTGGCAGAACCGAACTGCGCCGCCGCCTGACGCTCAGGTCGAATGCGGCGCTGGTCTTCGCGAGCGTGGGCGCCACGGCCGGGTTGTACAGCCTGTTCGCTTTCTCGCTGGGAACGTCCGGTCCTTCGTTCATCTGGGGATGGGTGGCGACGGTCATCGGAGTAGCCGCCCTGTGCTGCATGTGGGCCGAGCTTGCCGCGCACTATCCACTGGCCGGCGCCTTCTATCACTGGGGCACCGCGGTGGCGGGCTCCAGGGTTGGGTGGTGGATCGGCTGGATCTACCTTGGGGCGCAGATCGCTGTCCTGACTGCCTGGTACTTCGTGCTACCCGTCGCCGTCGCCCCCCTGTTCGGAGTGACATTCAGCCCTGGCGAGGCCGCGGCTGTCGCCCTGGGCGCGCTCCTGGTTGCCGCCATCATCAATGCCTCCGGTATCGAGTTCCTCGGCAAGGTCACGGTTATCGGGGTAGCAGCGGAGATTTTCATCGTCTTCGTGATCACGTCGCTGGTTGTCGCGTTTGGGGCAACCCAGCCAGTGTCCGTCTACGTCCAAGGACCTGGAGTGTCCGGCTTCGGCAACTGGGTTTACGCCCTCCTCGCCGGCGGCATCTTCGTGTCGCTGTGGGTGCTGTACACGTTCGAGAGCGCCGGGCTGGTCGGCGAAGAGACCAAGGGCGGCCCCCGAGTCGCTCCCAAGGCGATCTTCCTCGCTTTGACCGGGACGCTCCTGATGGGGTTGTACTTCCTCGCCGGCATGATCATCGCCATCCCCAACGTCAAGGCGGCCATGACGAGCGCAACGCCGGTCCAGGACATCATCAACGGTGCGCTTCCCCACTGGTTCTCCAAGCTCTACCTGGTGTTGATCTGCGAGGTCACTTTCCTCGGCGCCAACGCATTCTTCACCGGCGTGTCACGTCAGATGTATGGCATGGCCCGGGAAGGGCAGCTGCCGTTCTCGGGGTTCTTGTCGAAGACACGCAACGGCACACCATGGGCAGCCCTCTTGGTTGTTGCCGTCCTGACAGGGCTGCCGCTGCTTGCTTCGCAGCAGATGCCCGTGCTGACGACCGGCGCCACCGGGGCAATTTACGTGGCATACGCGTTCCTGGCGATCATGTTGCTGGCGGCGCGGTTCCGCGGATGGCCACGTCAGCCCGCATCGTTCAAGCTGGGCCGCTACGCCAAGGCCATCAACGTATTTGCGGCCCTAGTTGCCACCGGTGTGGTGGTGGACCTTTTCTGGCCCCGTGACACCACCAATCCCACATGGCACGGCGTCCGGGTCGCCTACTGGATCATAGGGCTGCCCGTGGTCATAGGCGTGCTCTACTACGCCTTCTACCAGCATCGCCGTCTCGCCCCGCAAGGCGAAGCTGACACTGAAGCCGTGAAGGCCTGGGGGGCGGAATCGCCGGAATCCCAGCAACCAACTGCGGTGGCACCCGACGACCCGTCCCAGAGCCTGACGGATTAGCCGCGACGTGGGTCACGGTGAAGTCAGACCGCGGCATTCACAAGTCTGTGTGGTCGGTGCGGGCGCGATAGGGCTCGCCGCAGCGCTGCGGGCGGCGGAGCTGGGCGCTGAAGAAGTCACGGTCTTGGAGCAGGCCCATCCTGCAGCGGGCTCGTCAGGCCTGTCGGCGGGCATCTTCAACCGGCAAAGCGTCGACCCGCTGGACATCAGTATCCGGGTGGCGGCCGAGCGGCTGCTCACACGCCTGTCGTCCGAGGACGGCCTCCCCCTGGTCCGCTGCGGCTACGTGCGCCTTGCTCACAGCGATCAACAGCTGCAGGCGTTCGAAGCCGCGCTGGAAGTGGAGCGTTCCTTGGGCGTCACGGACGCCAGTCTGCTCAGCGCTGCTGAGCTAGCCCGGCTCATACCAGGCATGTACTGCGGCGACCTGGCTGGCGGCCTGTACGGCGCATCCGATGGTCACCTGGATGGCCACCTGCTGTGCAGCACACTGGCCGCCCGGGCTCGGCGGCGGGGCGTCCAGGTCCACTCACGGACCCGCCTGACGGAGGCGCAGCCCGCGCAGAACGGGTATCAGCTGGTGACGACCAACGGCACCTTCGCCGCCGACGTCGTTATCAATGCTGCTGGCGCGTGGGCAACCCGGGTCGCTGGCCTCTTCGGCGAGCATGTGCCGCTGGTGTCGCAGCGCCATCAGGTCTGCCAGGTGACGCTAGAGCAGCCAATCGCGTATCAGCTGCCCGTGGTGCAAGAGTACGTGCCGGGAACCATAGGCCTGGCGCCCTACTTCCGGGAGGAGGGCCCGGCGCAGCTCATCGCCGGGTTGCACAGCCACCAGGCCACGCCTGGCAGCAGCCCGGAAGATCCGGACAGCTACCGGCGCCAGGTCGACTCCGACTACGTGGAAGACGTTGCCGCTGCTCTTGACCACCGCTTGCCGGCGCTGCCCGAACCGGCCATAGCCGGGGGATGGTGCGGGCTATATCCCCTGAGTCCGGACGGGAATCCCCAGATCGGCCCCCATGCCAGGCAATCAGGTCTCGTGGCCGCCTGTGGCGGAGGTGGCGTAGGCCTCACCCTGGGCCTGATCTACGGGAGCCTGGCGGCCGAGTGGGCGCTGCTCGGGGAGCCGATGTCCATGCCTGCCGCGGGCGCTTACCTGCCCGACCGCGCAACGCTGCGACCAACCGCTTCCGAGTCTTCGAGGCTGGCGCAATCATGACCCCCCACGTCGAGACGAGTCCCGAGAGGATGCCGATGAAAAGCCGCGAGGTGATCGGAGCCGCCGCAGCGGCAGCCGACACGCCTGTGCCCGCCCGCTATCAGGAGTCGCTGCGGTACATGAACCGCGCCCGGCGGGTCCTGCCCCGGGGCGCCGGCTCAGCCGCCCGGGTGGCCCGCCGCCCGACCCCGCTGGCGATGCAGAAGGCTTCCGGCTCCCGCGTCGTGGACGTCGACGGCAACACCTACCTCGACTATGTTCTGGCCCTCGGTCCCCACTTCCTCGGGCATAACCCGCCCTTCGTCCTGGAAGCGGTGAGAGATCAGCTTGACCGCGGGGTGCTGTTCGGAGCGCAGCACGCCGGGGAGGCCGAGCTTGCCGAACGAATCTGCGCGATGGTGCCCTCGGTCGAGCAGGTGGCCCTCACCAGCACCGGCAGCGACGCGGTGCACGCAGCCACCCGGATCGCACGGGCGGCAACCGGCCGGCGCCGGATAGTGAAATTCGAGGGTCACTACCACGGCTGGATTGAGCCGCTCTACGTCAACGTTCCGGGTGTTCCTCCCGGCGAGGGCGCCGGGCCGCTGCCCGTCGTGAACGGCATCGCCGGGGCGCCGCCGCCCGCGGACGTGATCGTCTGCCGGTGGAACGACGTCGCTCACCTGCGCGAGGTTCTGGCCACCGCGGGCGACTCAGTGGCCATGATCATAAT